>Ga0209181_10001854_pt1 | contig 35567 bp, 34 predicted proteins | sample MAT05_FD_187208 | JGI IMG/M metagenome (GOLD analysis project Ga0209181, IMG submission 187208) | Freshwater microbial communities from Lake Fryxell liftoff mats and glacier meltwater in Antarctica - MAT-05 (SPAdes) (version 2) | ecosystem: Environmental > Aquatic > Freshwater > Ice > Liftoff... | reverse complement strand
GCACTTATCGGTGCCCCGGTAACCTTTTGGTGTAACTTATGGAAAATAGAGGAAATAAAAATATGTCACCATCAGCGAAGTCAGCCTATTCGCAACTCGAAGATGTGGTTGGTTGCAAGTGGTCTGTCTCGGTTCTGCGATCCGTCGCCGAAGGCGTTTCGCGTCCTGGTGCATTGGAGCGTCACGTACAAGGAATTTCAACCAAGGTTCTATCTGAGCGGCTACGCAAACTGACCACTTATGGTTTGCTAGTCAAGCATGTTTACGCAGAAGCGCCACCCAGGACAGAGTATTCTCTGACACAGAATGGTCAAAAGCTGGTCAGCATTATTGATCAGATAAAGCTCTTGGATGACGAAATCAAGGGCGCCGAATAAAGCGCTCCAGCGGACGCCAAGAAGCGGCGCCGCTGAACTTGGACGTTGGACCGCACAAACCAGCAACGTGGCAGTACTGACGTCCTTCTAACACTATGGAGCTCCGATGTCCCTCTCGTTCTCGAATCCCGCGGACGTGCATGCGCCACTTGGCCTCTACAGCCATACAGTTTCGGTGCCGGCGGGCACTGAGCTTGTGTACCTCTCAGGGCAACTTGGCGTGCGTCCCGACGGCTCTACGCCGCCAACAATCGCCGAACAAGCCGATCAGGTCTTTGCCAATATCATCACGCTATTGCGTAGTCATGGGCTCGGAGCTTCGGACATCATCAAACTAACCACCTTCATGGTTTTTGGCCACGATGGAGAGGCCGTTCGAGCCGCAAGGATCAAGCACCTTGGTATTCATCGACCAGCGTCAACAGCCGTATTCGTCTCGCAGTTGGTTGATCCGGCTTGGTTCGTAGAAGTCGAGGTGGTCGCTGCCAAGCCGGTTGGTCACGCGCGTCAGCATGTGCCAACAGCGGCCTAACCACTCACTCAATCGGGGCGCCAACGGCAGACCACCAGGCCGGGTCTGCCGGTACCCGGTACACCTTCGCCAGCCCTCGCCCGGAGGCCTGCCGTCGCAAGCACTTTCTGGCTATAGTCACACCCTCACCCCAACACCCCTGGCGGATACCGATAATGAACAGTCCCTGGATAAACAAGCCGCGCAGCCGGCGTGCAACCCTGCAATCAGCCCTCGGCATCGGCGGCATCGCCGCCGGTGGGCTGTTGCTCGGCGCCTGCGCCTCTACCAGCCAGTCGCAGCCGACCGGTGCAAAGCGTGTGGCGGTGGATTTCAAGGATCCCCGTCAGAGCCTGCGGGCCTTCGTCAAGCTGACCGGAGACCTCGACCCCACCAGGGAAACGCCCGGCTGGTTTGGCGGCACCGTCTTCGGCGATACCCGGCGCGATCGTCCGCTGCAGCCGCTGATCGGCATTCAGGGTTTCGGCGTTGTCCGCACCGAGGCACAGCCGGACGGCTCGTTCCGGGTGTTCAACCGGGAATGTGCGTTCTATACGGACGTCAAGACCGGGAAATTCATCGACCAGTGGAAGAACCCCTACACCGGCGAGATGTGTGACGTTAAACCCATCCACAACATGACGGTCAATGCGCACCTGATCGTGAGTCCAAAGTTCGGCACTGCCATCGAGATGGACTTCGACGGCAAGCTGATGCAGGTGCCGCTGCCCCTGGGCTGGGATGTCTTCGACGACAAAGTGTTCTCGACCTTCGAGGTGCACACTTCGTTTCCTAGTGAACTCACCCCGGAAAAGTGGCCGCGGGAGTCCGCCGGCAAGGTGCTGCGCATTGCGGAGATCTTCCAGCGGGTTGCCAGCCTCGCTGACGTGGAGAACCCGGACATCACGAGCGCCGATTACTCCGGCACCTGGACCCGCGTCGGCCCCTGGTTACCCTGGATGCGTCAGGGCCAGGCGGACGGCAGCCTCGTGTTTCGCACCTTCATGACGAAACTGAAGTCGGCAGATCAGCTGCCACCGGATCTCAAGGCCATCATCAAGGAGCGTCTGCCCGAGTATTTTCAGGCGCCGTCGCCGGACACCTGGGGCAGCAAGAACGATTCGAGCTTCAGCGTCTACGCCCGGGAGAACACGCCCCTGCCGGCGCAGAAATAGACCTCAGTGTCGTAGCTTGCCTGCCGGCCGGAGGCGTGCTCCCAGCCGCGCCAGCAGTTGCGGCAGGCCCGCAGCGTACTCCGCTACGGTGCGCAGCACATTGGTGTGATTGACGATGCGGATACTGTAACTGACGGTGTTGGAGTGATTCATGGTCGTGTGCCACCAGTTGGCCGGCATGAAGAGCGCCTGCCCTGCCTTCAGCACCAGCGATACCGGGTGGGTCCTCCGCAGTAGCGGAAAGCGGTCGAGTGAGGCCAGTTCGAGGTTGTAGACCCTGGAGTTCCGCAGCTGCCAGGGATACTGCGCGCCGGCGTAGCGATACAGGTACGGACCATCATCCGGAGGAAACAGCAGGAATTCCTTCTCCCCCTCGAGCTGGATGAAGCCCACATGCACGGCCACGTGGTCGACGTGGACAGGCCCGAAACCCGTGCCACGCTGGCCGATGAACAGCTCGGGTCCGCTGATCCGGTCGAGACTGGGCAGGTCTGCCCAGTTCGGCGTGAACTCCGGCGGCAGGACGAAACGGGACCGGAGCCGGCTCAGGTGGCGGTTTACCGACAGATGCATGAGGTACGGGAGCTTCGGCGGATTCTGCTGCCGGAACAGCCGCAGGTAATCCCGCAACGTCGAGATCCCCAGCGCCTCCCGGTTCTTTGCCTGATCGTTGCGGATCACCCAACCATAGGAGCCCTGCAGCCGGGCAAACTCCAGATGGCCATAGGTCGCAGACAGCGTATCGACCAGGGAGACCGGGTGTGGCCACAGCCCGCTATACTCAAAGACCCAGGGCAACTCCTGCCGAGCCACGGGGTACCGGAGGCGAGCGGGCCCTGGGCCGGCTCGAGTGATGCCTGGCGACGAGATGCGGCTATGACCCATGAGAGACAACCGTGCAGGACATGACGAGATTGGTTCGCCACCGGTTGCAGATCGGTTTTGCCGCCAGTCATGGCCATGCCTGACCTTCGGCGCGCCGCACAGCACCCTGGAGCGTGATGCACGAACCGCGGCAGGCCACTATCCCCTCCACCGCCGCCTGGCTCGGCTATGGCGGCTTGCTGCCGTTTGTCCTTCTGGCACTCGGCATCCTGATCGACACTCAACGGGCGGCAGGGTTCAGCGCCGCCCTGATCGCCTACGGCGCCGTGATTCTGAGCTTCGTGGGTGCCCTGCACTGGGGCTTCGCGATGTCCTTGGGGGAATTTACCGATGAATCCGGTCACCGGCGGCGAAACGAAGAATTCCTGTGGAGTGTTGTGCCGGCCCTGCTGGCGTGGCCTGCGTTGCTCCTATCGACGACTGTAGCCAGCGCCCTGCTGATCGCCGGGTTTGTCACCCACTATGGGCAAGACCGGCGCCTGGCCGCCTTTGCCAGCCTGCCGGCCTGGTACTTGCCAATGCGCCTGCGTCTGACCGTCGTGGCGTGCCTTTGCCTGGCCACCGGCGGCCTCGCCCGGTTCTGGCGCTGAGACTTGACGCTAACCCTGGGAGGAACGGCGATGAACGGGATACCGCCCCACGACTGTTCCCCTGAATGAACCTCGGGTCTTTTCCCGACGGCCTCCGGGCCGTGGTCGTCGGTGCCGGTGGCGGCATCGGCCATGCGGTGGTCGAGCTCCTGGCGGAATCGCCGCGGGTGGCCCAGGTGTACGGGCTGACGCGGACCCGGGCTGCGCTGGTGAGTCCCCGGGTTCTGTCCATCCCGTTCGACCTCCGGGACGAGCCATCCATCGCGGCGGCTGCCGCCCGCTGTCGGGCCGATGGGCCGCTGCACCTCGTGTTCGTCGCTACCGGTGTCCTGCATGACGGTGCGGGGCTGCAACCGGAAAAGAGCTGGCGCGCGCTGACCGCAGCGTCACTGACAGAGTCCCTTGCCGTCAATGCAATCGGGCCTGCGCTGCTCGCCAAGCATTTCCTTGAGGGGCTCGCGAGGGGCGAGAAGGCCGTGTTCGCTGCACTCTCAGCGCGGGTAGGCTCTATCGAGGACAACCGGCTGGGAGGCTGGTACTCGTACCGCGCAGCGAAAGCCGCCCTGCACATGTTGATGCGCACCTGTGCCATCGAGCTGGCGCGCAGGAACCCCACAGCCCTGTGCATCGCCTTGCATCCCGGGACAGTGGACACTGCGTTGTCGGGGCCATTCCAGTCGACGGTGCCGGAAGGCCAACTGTTCAAGCCCCGGCAGGCGGCGGAACATCTCCTGCACGTCATCGACAGCCTCGACTCGTCGGCCTCCGGCAATGCCTTCGCCTGGGACGGTCAGCGCCTGCCATTCTGAGCCAAGGGCAGGTAGTATCGAGGCTGCCGGTGAATCCGATCCCGGGTGCACACCGTAAATCATTGCGTATGAGCCAGGGGACCCAGTAGCCGGTGAACGGGAAACGGAAGTTTCTGGCCTTCCTCCGGCTTGTCGGGATTGCCCTGCTCGTCCCCGCGGTGCTCTGGCTCCTCGGTGGCATGCTCGGCTTTCTGCCCACCGACAGTGCGGCGATTGCCGGGTACTCGGGTCTCCGGGTGATTGGCAGTGCGGCGGTCGGCGGTTGTCTGCTCGCTGCCATTGGTTCCGCCGATATCTGATTCAAGGAGGACGACGATGATCAAGCAGTCTGATGTGTTCATTCTCTTGGCGGTAGCCATTTCCTTTGCCCTGTCCGGCTACCTGTGGTTCTCGGGTCAGCGGGAGGAAGGGCTGTTCACCGCGCTATGGGTGCCCTCGATCCTGTGCTTCGGCATCTATTTCAAGCTGATGGCCCAGAGCGGCTCCCGGTCATGAGTACCGGGACGATTCTCTACTTCGCGATCGGCGTTTTTACGCTGATGGTTATCGGTATCGTCCTGACCGGCCTGGAGTTCCGCAGGATGACCAGGTCATCCACCACCGGAAAAAACCAGGGCTCGCGCGGCCGGTAGCTCGTGATCGGTCAGGCCGACTTGCGGGCCCGAACCACCGGCCTCAGCAGCACCGTCAGTTCCCGCAGGCTCCGGTCCGTGGTCTCCCAGTCGATGCAGCCGTCCGTCACGGACACCCCGTAGCGCAGCTTCGACCGGTCGGCCGGAATCTCCTGGTTGCCGGCCTCCAGGTTGCTCTCCAGCATCAGGCCGATGATGGAGCGGTTGCCGTTCACCACCTGCTCGATGCAATCCCGTGCCACGAGGGGCTGCCGCGACGGCTCCTTGCTGGAGTTGCCGTGGCTGCAGTCGATCACGATGCTCTCGGGCAGTCCTGCCTTGCGCAGCTCCTTTTCGCAGAGGGCGATACTGTCGGAAGCGTAGTTGGTGCGCCCGGCACCGCCACGGAGGACGACGTGGCCGTAGGCGTTGCCGCGGGTTTGCATGACGGCTGTCCGGCCGTCCTCGTTGATGCCGAGAAAATGGTGCGGCTGGCGCGCAGACTTCAGGGCGTTGATGGCCACCGTCAGCGACCCGTCGGTCCCGTTCTTGAAGCCGACCGGCGTTGAAAGGCCGCTCGCCATTTCCCGGTGGGTCTGGGACTCCGTGGTGCGCGCGCCGATCGCATTCCAGGTGATCAGGTCGCCCAGGTACTGGGGCATGATCGGGTCCAGCGCTTCGGTGGCAGTTGGCAACCCGAGCGTCGCGAGGTCCAGCAGAAGCTTGCGGGCCACACCGATGCCCTTCTCGATGTGGAAGGAATCGTCCATGTCGGGATCGTTGATGAGTCCTTTCCAGCCCACCGTCGTCCGGGGCTTCTCGAAATACACGCGCATGACCAGCACCAGCGTGTCGCTGACGGCATCCGCGAGAGTCTTGAGGCGCTTCGCGTAGTCCAGGGCGGCCGTGACATCGTGAATGGAGCAGGGGCCCACCACGACGAACAACCGGGGATCCCGCGCGTCGATGATGTTCTGCAGGGTGCGCCGGTTGCGCAGGATGAAGTCCTCCAGCGCGGGGCTTAAGGGGTAGTCGGCCTTGACCTGCGCCGGGGTCGGCAGGATCGTGCGGGCCACGACATTGACGTTGTAGATCTGGCTCTCGCCGGGGATGTCCATGGGGCGAAGGATAGAGGTCTGGCCACGGACCGGGCAACATGGCAGTGGCCACACTGTAGAATGAGCCCCAGAAAAACCCGCTCAATCCAGCGAATCCGGAGTCCTGCCATGTCCAATGTGTCCACTCTCAAGCCCTTTGCCAAGGGCGACATCTTCGCCGGCGCCACGGTCCTGAACCGGCCGGAAGACGACCATGCGGGCGATGGCCGGATCATCCAGTACGACAGCAATCTCAACGAAAAGGGCGTCCTCTGGACAGAGGGCACGACCCACCTTATCGGCGGGCTGGCCTTTGCGCCGGATGGCACGCTCTGGGGCTTCGACAGCAACAGCTTCAAGGTGTTGCGCGTCAGCCCCCAGGGCAAGCAGCTGCCCCCCATCAAGTTCGCCGACCGGGCCTTCTCCAATATCAACTTCGCGAAGGACGGCACTATTTATCTGGGCGAGCACCTGGTCGGCAACACGGTGCGCACCCGGCCCGGCACTACCCTGGGCACCACCCTACCCCTGCTTCCCGGCACTGACCGGTTCGGCGACGGCCTGCTCTGCCAGTTCACCCAGGACGGCAAGCTGCTGAAGGAATTCAGGACCCCGGTCCACGGCGGCATGCCGGGCTTCCTCGGGCTGACGGGCGCGGCGCTGCGCGCGGACGGCAAGTCGATACTTTATCTCTCGGAACTGAGCGACAGCATCCGCTGCTGGGACCTAGTCGACGACAAGGCCCTGCCCCACCTGGTGACCTACGCACCGGACAGCGGCAACATGGCCATGACGGTCATGTACACCCGGGACGGCAAGCTGCTGCATATCCGCGCGAACTTCAAGGCGGGCTTCTTCCTGGAACAGCTGAGCGAGACGGGTGCCGTCCTGCGGGAATACCCCCTGGCCGGCCCGGGCTGGGCGGCGCTTGGGCAGTCGACGGAAGCAGACACGGTTCTGCTCGGTAACTTCTTTACCGGTACCGTGACCAAGTTCAGCCTGGCGACCGGTGAAATAGTGGGCAAGGCCGAAACCGGCGCGCTGCGCTCACTGGCCGGACTCGCCCAGTACCCGGGTTAGAAAAAATGGGGACATGCCTAATTTTCCGCCAGCCGCGGCTGGCGGAAAATTAGGCATGTCCCCATTTTTCTACCAGGGCAGCACCGTGCCGTCGAAAGTCCAGTAGGTCCCGGTGTTCGCCACCGTGATCTGATCCGTGATGCGGATCAGATCGCTGCCCGCGGTGGTCACTGGCCGCAGCATCTTCTTGGGCAGACCGGCCATCATGTCCGTGTCCACGGGACCGGGGTCGATCAGCGCAACGGCAATCCCCTTGCTCTTGAGCTGATTGGCCAGGTTGACCATGACCATGTTCAGCGCCGCCTTGCTGGACCGGTAGACGTACAAGGTGCCCGTCTTCGTGCTCGCGATGGAGCCCTGACTGCTGGAGACGTTGCTGATCTTCTTCTCGTAACCTGCGAGGAGGTTCGGCAGGAAGGCCTCGGCCAGCTTCAGCGGGCCCACGACGTTGGTGCGGTTGACTGAGTCAAACAGCTCCCACTGCATGTTCTTGGCGAACTGCTGGTTGGCACCGCCGCCCGTAACGCCGGCATTGTTGAAGAGAATGTCCACGGGTTTGCCCGCGTACTTCCGGGCCAGCGCATCGATGGCAGCCAGGTCCATGACATCCAGTGCCTCCACCACCACCCTGCCATCACTGCCGGCCGCCAGCGCGTTGAGATCCTTTGCCTCGGCGGGCCTCCGGGCCGTGCCGATGACCTTCCAGCCCCGGGCCGCGTACTGGCGGGCCAGCTCCAGCCCGATGCCGCGGTTCGCGCCAGTCACCAGCACTGTCGGCACGTAGCCCTCCGGCCTCGGTACCGCAGCCGGCGCGCTCACCGGGGCTGGTTCCGCGGAAGTGTGCGCGCCCGCATGGGCCGTCGTGAGCCCGCTGGAAGCGAGGATCAGCACCGGAATCAGTACGATGGCAAGGCGTCGGGTGGTGATCATCAGGATTTTCCTGGTTGTCTGTGTCGATCTGGCAAAAATTGCAGGAGCGCCGTGTAGGAGCGCCTTCAGGCGCGATCCCTCCGGCATCCAAATTAGGGGATCGCGCCTGAAGGCGCTCCTACCAGGGCAATACTGCCCCCGTAGTGTCCACGAACTGGCCGGTGCGGGAAAGTTCGAAGCGGTCGATCTCCCGCAACATGTCGCTGACCGCGTCCGCCACGGGCCGCAGCATGCGCTTCGGCAGGCCCTTCATAAAGTCGGTGTCGGTGGCTCCGGGCGTGACCAGACCCAGCGTGATCCCGCGGCCCTTCAGCTGGAAGGCCAGATTCACCATCAGCATGTTCACGGCAGACTTGCTGGCCCGGTACCAGTAGAGCCGGGGTGAATCGACGCTGCCGATGGACCCCTGGCTGCTGGACACGGTGATCATCTTCTTCTGCCCGCTGGCCTGAACATTCCTCAGGAATGCCTCGCAGACCTTGATGGGCCCCACGGCGTTCACCGCCATCACTTCATAGAAGACGTCGTAGTTGAGCTTGGTGAACAGCTGATTGTCACCACCGCCGCCGATGCCAGCGTTGTTCAGCAGCACGTCAATCGGCAGATCCGCAAACCGCTGGGCCAAGGCATCGATCCCCACGTGATCCAGCACGTCCAGGGTCTCGACAGTGAGCAGGGGAAACTCTTTCGCGAGGGCTTGCAGCTCTGGTGCCGCCGCCGGGCTCCGGCAGGAGGCCAGCACGCGCCAGCCCCGCTCGGCGTAGCGCCGCGCGAACTCCAGACCGATACCCCGGTTGGAACCGGTGATCAGAACGGTGGCCGGGCCCGCTGAGGCAGGCGGGCTGACCAGTGGCGAGGGGGACTCGGCAGCGGACAGCCGGTCCACCAGCGGCCCCAGGGCCGCGAGCAGCGCAGCCCCGCGCAGAAACTCGCGCCGACCGCCAATGCCGTCCTGATCCGCCACCGCCGGGAGTCTGCGGGACTAGCCGCTGACGGCCTTCAGATCGCCCGCCGCCTCGGCCTGCTTCGAGACATCAGCCATGGGGATCGGGTCCAGCACCCAGCCCTTCGTCTGACGCCGCGCCGGACAGGGTATGGCATAGGCCACACGGCTGGCCGTACGCTCGACCTCTTCCATATCGATCTTCCAGCCCTTCGCCGCCCACTCTTTCTGCTTGGCTCGGTACTCCAGGATCACCGAATCGGACGGGACCATGAACTCCTTGGTGTTCTTGTCCGGCGTGATGGCAGGCCGCAGGTTCTCGATGATCTTGATGTCCTGGTTGGCAACGTACTGATTGCGCTCAATGACGTAGGCGTCCGTCTTTTCCTCCAGGGAGAAGTTACGGGCGCAGACCAGGTAGAGGTGGGTGGTCTTCTCATCGATGGGCCGTTCGTAGAGGTACTGGTGGATGAAGAAATTCGGGCCCGGGTGGATGTAGGTCCACACGTGATTGGTGCCGTGGTAGCCGGTACCCGCCTCCAGCGTGCCTTCACCCGGACGGAATTTCTTGAGATCGCCCTGCAGCGGGGGCGCCTGGAAGGTGTGCCAGAAGCCCTTGCCCCAGATGCCACCGTCCTCGACGCGCATGTCGCCGACGTTGTAGATGTCTTCGCGCTCGCCACTGAAGCCGTGGGTGTCGTGCACGTACTCGTTATGCGCGGGGTCCACGCCGTTCTCGATGGAGCGCTCGTAATAGCCGTTGATCTGGAAATGCTGGAGGGTGGTGCGCCAGCCGGTCTGCTCCCACTCCTTTACCGCGAGGATCGGCGGGCGCTCGGCCTCCGGCAGGTCGCCCAGGAAGGCGAAGACAACGCCGTAACGCTCGTCCACCGGGTACGCATCAATGCGGGTGCGGCCCGGAATGTTCGCCTTGCTGCCCAGGGACGGGATCCGCGTGCAGTGACCCTCACCGTCGAACTGCCAGCCGTGGTAAGGGCACTGGATACAGTCGCCCTTGATCTTGCCGAGCGCGAGAGAGCCGCCGCGATGCGTGCAGGTGTTGGCGAGGCAGTGGGCCTTGCCCTGGGTGTCCCGGAACACCACAAAGTCCTGACCGAGGGCGCGCACCTTGAGGGGCTGGTCGGTCAGTTCGGCCGTGGACGACATCGGGTACCAGAAATTGATATACATGGGCGCCTTACCAGTGCTTTGACTGGGTGAACTATAGGCCGGCGGCGCCTCGTCGCCAAGCAGCACCGCGGGGGCCTGGCGGCCAGATCAGCGGCCGGCAACCCCTGCCGCCCGGGACCGCAGACCCCGGACAATGGCAATGCAGGGCAGCAAGATCAGGGCGGCGGCAAACAGCGGGGCATCCCGGCCCAAGCCCGCGACGCCGAGCAGGGCAATCATCCCTGGCCCGAGGGCCCGGCCGAACCAGCTCGCGGTGTTGAAGGTGCCCAGCACCAGGCCTCGCTCAGACTCGCCAGCCTGCTTGGACACCAGGCTGTTGACCGTGGTCATGTAGAGGGCGCTGCCGGTGGTCGTGAAGGTGATGCCGAACAGCATCACCCCCCAGAAGAGCGACTGGGTCATCACCAGGAGCCCGATGACATAAGACGCCAGTCCGGCAATCAGCAGCCGCTTCTCGCCGAAGCGCTTCACCAGCGGCCCGACGAGCAGCCCCTGGGTGGTCACGACCAGCACCGCCAGATAGGTAAACGACAGGCCAATCTCCCGGGGACCCCAGCCGAAGCGATCTCCCGCCCAGAAGGGAAAGTTGGTCTCGAAGGCCGCCATGGCCAGGTAGGCCAGGAAGCCTACGGCCAGCAGTGGGCCCAGCACTGGCCGGGCAAGGACCTGGCGGAAACCGCCCGACAAGGTGGCCGGGTCGCTCTGCCGGTTGGCACCGGCGCGCTTCTCCGGGGGCAGACTCTCCCTGAGAAAGAAGAAGGCACCACAGAGTGCCATGAGGCACACGGACGCTGCGGCCAGGCCGGGCCAGAGCAAGGTGGCCGATGCCGCGTCAGCACCGCCGAGCAGCCCCCCGACCACTGGCCCGATAATGAAACCGAGGGAGAGCGCCGCTCCCACCCGGCCCAGGGTCTTTGCCCGCTGGTCCGGCGGCGAGATGTCCGCCGCATAGGCCATGGCCACCGCGACGTTGCCCCCCATCAGTCCCGTCAGCAGCCGACCGCTGCCCAGAATGTAGGGGTTGGGCGCGAACGCGCAGATCAGGTGCCCCACCATGCCACCCGCAATGCTGCCGAGGAGCAGGGGCCGCCGGCCGAAGCGGTCGCTGTACCGGCCCCAGAAGGGCGTCGCCATGAACTGCCCGATGGCATACAGGCCGAGCATCATGGGCCCTGCCCAGTGGGGCACCCCCAGCTTCTCGGCAACGAAGGGAAAGCCGGGGAGGATGAGTCCAAAGCCCATCCCGGACAGGAGGATTGTGAGCAACAGGATTGGCACGGGCAAGATGCTAACCGATGGCCACGTCGTGGCACCCCTGTCGCCGCAACGTGCGACCTCGGCGCGGATACGCTAAGGTTTGGTACCCGCGTAATCACTCTTCAGGGAGAGCTGCCATGGCCCGGAAACAGGATACGTCCCGCTTCGATCCCGAGGGCACGCGCCTGCCCATCAAGCTGGACACCACCAGCAACGGTGAGTTCACCCCCGGGCCGCTGGAACGCCATAGCGTTCTCGCCAATCAGAGGGCTGTCGAACAGGTGGGGATCAATGCCCGGCGCCTGGGCTTGAGCCGGCGCAACTTCCTGACCAGCTCCGCCGGCGCCGCCACGACCCTGCTGGCCTTCAACGAAGTTCACGCCGCCCTGGGCAAGACGGGCAGCTTTTACGACCTCCCGCAACTCGCTGCACTGGACCCGGCTGCTGCCGATGCCTCGCTCGCCAAGCGCGAGTTCATCTTCGACATCCAGGGACACCACGTTAACGCGCTGGAGCGCTGGAAAGCCCCGAACATGCTGACGGCCACGGGCCTGAAGTTCATGCCCCAGTCCAAGTGCGCCTACCTGGACCCCAAGTCCGAGTATGGCCATATGAAGTGCTTCACCAGCCAGGCCTTCGTCAAGGAGATGTTCCTGGACAGCGACACCGACATGGCGGTCCTGACGTTCACGCCTACGACCTACGAAGACATGCCCCTGACCCAGGACGAGGCGGAAGCCACCCGGGAGATGGTCGCCGCCATGAACGATGGTCATCGCCTGCTGGTGCATGGGCGTGTGGTGCCGAACGTCGCAGGCGATATCGAGCGCATGCCGGAACTCGCCGAGAAGTGGCAAGTGTCTGCCTGGAAGACCTACACCCAGGCCGACCCCGCCGGTGAAACGGGCTGGTGGCTGGATGACGAGGAGCACGGTGCCCGGCTGATCGAGATGGCGCGCAAGACCGGCGTGAAGACCATCTGCATCCACAAGGGCGTGCCCCTGCCCACGCCCTTCATGACCGGCAAGAACCGGAAGTTCGGTGGCTGCGGCGACGTGGGCAAGGCCGCGCGCCAGAATCCGGACATCAATTTCATCATTTACCACTCCGGCTATGACTTGAAGTTTCGTGGCGAAGAGTTCGTGCCGGGTAAGCACGAGATCGGCATCGACTCCCTGATCCAGTCGCTGATCGACAACGGCGTACAGCCCAACAGCAACGTCTACGCGGAACTGGGCACCACCTGGCGCTACCTGATGAAAGACCCCAACGAGGCAGCTCATGCCATGGGCAAGCTCTTCAAGTACGTGGGCGAGAACAACGTGGTCTGGGGCACCGACTGCATCTGGTACGGCTCTCCCCAGGACCAGATCCAGGCCTTCCGGACCTTCCAGATCAGCACGGAGTACCAGGAAAGGTTTGGCTACCCCGCAGTAACACCGGAACTCCGGGCGAAAGTGTTCGGTCTCAATGCCCTGAAACCCTACGGTCTCGACGTCACGGACATTCGCAAGAGCTTCCTCGCGGACACCATGCAGAAGGCCAAGGGCGTCAATGCCGAACGGCCGGACCCGACCTACCTCACTTACGGGCCGCAGACCCGGCGGGAATTCTTTGCCTTGCTGAAGGCCGGCGGTTGAGGTTTGGACCTGTAGGAGCGGCGACCGCCGCGAACCGGGCTAACGCGATCGGGGCTAACTCAGCTCGCGCCAGTGACCACTGAGTCGCGCCTTAAGGCGCTCCTACATTCCGACTCCGCCGGCTGGATTGGGCCGCTGGTTTCGGCTGCCGTGGCCCTGATCTGGGCCAATTCGCCCTGGGAGTCGCCGCGCTGGGCGGCGTTCTCCGGCCGGCAACGCTCTACCTGGCCTGGAATTCGGATCCAGCCGCTCTGCCCGGCTGGGCGGTGCCAACGGCGACGGACATCGTCTTCGTTTACTCGGACGGGGTCGCCCTGGCGGGCATCGGCATCAGCATGGCCAGCATCCTCGCCGTTTTCTCGCTGCAACGACTGGGCATCTGGCGACCGCTGGTCTACGTGATCCCGGGCGCGGTGATCTGGTTCGGTCTCCTGAAGGCCGGCATCCACCCGTCGGTGGGCGGCGTGGTCGTCGGCTTACTGACGCCGGCAGTGGCAAATCCTGCACCGGGCCCGGGCAGCGATTTGCGCCCGCCGGTGGTGTGGCTGCAGGAACGGCTGCACGGCAGGAGCACGTTCATGGTCATGCCGGTGTTTGCCCTGGCCAGCGCTGGCGTGAACATCGCCGGCAATCCGCTGGGCGACAAACTGGCGCTGGATATCTTCACGGTGGTGGTGCTTGGCCTGGGACTGGGCAAGCCCCTGGGCATTGTGGCGGCCAGCTGGGTGGCAGAGCGCGTCGGCCGGGTCACGCTTCCTGCCGGCGTCGGCTAGCGGGGCTTCGCGGTCATCGGCGCTCTGGCCGGCATCGGTTTCACGATGTCGATTTTTATCGGCAGCCTGGCCTTCGACGAGAGCGTTCTGCTGGACTCCCTGAAGCTGGGCGTGCTCGCCGGGTCGCTGGTGTCGGCGGTTATTGGCCTCACTCTCGGCGTGCTACTCCTGCGCCGTGATGGAAAGGTGGGCCCGCACTGAAAAAAAAGGCGGGCAAATATGCCCGCCCTTTTCCACTTCTGGTCGCGCCTTAAGGCACTCCTACTTGCGGCGCTTCTTCCCGACACTGCCGCCCACGGGCTCGCCGTGGAGCATCCGCACCTGCGGGTCGCTGTGGTAATCCGGGTACTGGAAGTCCGTCGGGCCGTGCGGGTGATTGTGGCCGTCCGACTCGACCCAGTTGTACAACTGCGGGCGCTTGCGATACAGGTTCGCAGCCGCACGCAGCTTGTTCTCGTCCGGGTTCGTCCACGGGTTGTAGTGGAAGTAGTTGAACAGGATCGAGTCTGTGCGACCGAAGGCAATCGTGCCGTACTTGCAGCGGAACGAGCCGTGGTTGATGTACGGCGGCCGCCAGAAGTAGCCGCCGGTGGGCAGCTCACCGAACTGCATCATCCAGGACGTGCCCCAGATGTGATACGACTCCTCGGCACTGTCGTGGTAGGAAATGTTGTCCTGGGCGAAGCGCGGTGTCATGCAATACAGGAAGCTGAGCGCCTCCGTGAGCGGATCGTAATGAAGCACCTTGATCAGGCAGCCGGAAGCAACCGACGGGTTGACCAGGTTTCCCGGACCCCACGGCCGATCCTCGTAGCTGTTGACCGAGGCGAAGGCGTCGGTCAGGGTCAGCTGGTGGTTGCTGCCCGATTCGGCAAAGGTCGGCTCGCTGTCGTTGAACATCAGGATCGCCTCGGCGCCCTGCGGAACTTCGATCTGGCCCACGGCCATGCCGGCCGGGATGAAGGCGTAGTGCCCTTCGACCCAGGTCTGCTTGCCGACCTTGATCTTGCCATTGAGGACAAAGATCTCCATGTCGGAGTAGCTCAAGCCCGGCTTGCGCTTGAAGCCCCCGTCGAAGCGCACCTTGAGAGTGCAGGCACCGGTGTCGGTGTCCAGTGACAGCACCTTGTACTGGCTGCCTTTGAAGCCGGATACGGTGAATTTCTTGAACGGATGATCAAGTTCAACGTACGGCTCGATATGCGGTCTTGCCATTTATATTCTCCTGAACTCAGTAAACAGCGCGGTCGGGGCGTTTCGGCTTCTTGGGAATGTCGGCGGCCTTGATCACGATTCGATGATCACCGTTCGCGTTGAAACCCTTGGTCTGGACGATTTCCAGGAAGTCCTGGTACCAGCGCTCCCGCTTGGGTGCCAGTTCCTCATTGATCTCCTTCATGATCGCCGCGTGCCGCTTCTTCTGCTCGACGATGTTTTCCTTCACCCAGCCGTCGGCCTCCTTCGACCGGGCCGGCTTCGCGTCCTGTACTCGCTTGGTCACTTTTTTACCCTTCCTTCAAAAATTCACCTGTCGGGGCGGCCGTCGGAGCGGCTTTAGCCGCGACAGGAATTTGATATCGCGGCTAAAGCCGCTCCTACGCCGCTCCTACTTCTGGTTCTTGCGATACCAGTCATTCACTTCATCGCCGGTCGTCAACCACACATCTTTGTGGCTGGCGATATGGGCAAAGGCCCGCTTGAGGTGCTTGAACTTGTTGGGCTGCCCGACCCAGAAGGTGTGCAGGCAGATCGGCATGCAGCGGGCGTTGTCGGCCCCCTCGTCGTAAAGCACATCGAACTGGTCGACGATCATGTCGCCAAAGGCTTCCGAGCTGACGCCGGCGTTGGCAAAGGCGGGAATATCGTTCAGCTCTACGGTATAGGGCACCGAGTTCAGACTGCCCTTCTTCACGTTGAAGGGGAACGGGTGATCGTCAGCCGTGTAGTCGCACAGGTACTCGACACCAAGATCCGCCAGGATGTTGGGCGTGTTGTTGGTGTGGGTAAGGAATGGCGACAGCCAGCCCTTGGTCTTGCGGCCAATGGCTTTCTCCATGGCCTTAAGCACGCCACCGATGATCTCCCGCTCCTTCTTCTCATCGATACCGGACAAGAAGTTCGCGGGCGCATTGTTGATGCCATGGCCGATGAAGGCCCACTTGCGCTTGTTGGTTTCCTCGACGATCCGCGGGTACTCACGAATGATCTCGGCGTTGAGGCAGACCGTGCCGCGCATGGCGATCTGGTCCATCAGTTCGATCATCCTCCAGAGGCCAACCCGGTTGCCGTAGTCGCGCCAGCCGTAGTTCAGAGGATCGGGGTTGAACTGCTGCGTGCCCGGGATGATCGCCGTACCGGGAATGTTGTGGGGGAAGTGCTCGATGTTGATGTAGGGAATCACCGCCACCCGCGCACCTTTCGGGAGCTTGAACTTGGGCCGGTCGATGATCGGCACGTAGTCATAGTGCGGGCTCTGGGTGAGCTTGCTGCGGTCGACTTTCTCGGGCTTCGTTGTCATTGTTCCCTTCCCCTGATTAATTCTTATTGTAGGAGCGCCTTAAGGCGCGATTCAAATGTCTGATTGAGTTTCGATTCCGGTCGCGCCTTAAGGCGCTCCTACAGGCCTTTGATGTATTGCATGGCTTCGGCCTTGCTGATCACATCACCGTACTTGGCGTTGATGTCGAAGAGATTGGCTTCGTGGGGTCCATCGTGGCGATCCCCTACGCACTCCCGCACCACAATCGGCCGAAAGCCGTTCTGCACCGCGTCCACGGCGGAGGCCCGGATACAGCCGGAGGTTGTGCAACCGGTGATCATGACCGTGTCGGCCCCCATGGCTGTCAGTGTGGCGGCCAGTGACGTGCCGAAGAAGCAGCTGGCGTAGTTCTTCACGATGACCAGCTCGCCCTTCTTCGGCTCTACGCCCTTGCAGAACTGGGCGTACTTGTTGCCCGGCACCAGGCTTTTCAGCACAGGCGCCTTCTTGATCCAGATGCCGCCGTCGGCAAAGTCCGACGGGTTGTAGAACACTCGTGTGTGGATGATGGGCATCTTCTTCGCCCGCGCCGCCTTCAGCAGTGCCGGCATTTCGGCGACGGCCTTGACGACACCCGGCGCGAAAAGTGGGGCGCCTTTCAGCGTGTAGCCTTGGAGCAGGTCGATGACCAGCAGCGCGGTTTTCTTGCCGAAGCCGAGCCGGTTATCCCATACGCCAGCGTAATTCTTGGCGGCGGTCGCCTGTGCCATCGAGTGTGCCCCCTGAAAAGTGACCCATAGTTCCACCGAACTGCGCGGCCCGCAAGCGGCGCAGGAGCGACTGCCAGACCTAGTGCTCCGCCGCCACGTTGAGTTTGGCCGCGGACTGCCGGGACGGCGCGACCAGGGGCACCGAATCCAGGACCCAGCCCTTGTGATGACGCCGTGCCGGCCCGGGAATCGCGTAGGCCACGCGCTGCCGGTTGCGCTTGAGTTCGGCCATGTCGATGCGCCAGCCCCGCTGCTCCCACTCCCTGAGCTTCTGCCGATAGCGCAGGATCGGCTCGTCGGCGGGAACCATAAATTCTTTTGTATTCGTCTCGGGCGTCAGGGCGGGCTGGAGGGCCGAGAGCACCGTAATGTCCTGGGCCGCAATCATCCAGTTCATGTCATTGACCTTCTGGTCCATCTCCGGCTCCAGGAAGGTGGACCGCATGTTCATGAAGAAAATGTTGGTGGTGTGCTCATCGATGGGCGCCTCCCACAGGTACTGGTGCATTCTCTTGTCGACGGCGAACTTGATATAGGTCCAGACGCCATTAGGCCCGATGACCCCGGTGCCCGCCTCCCGGGAGTCGCTCGCCTGCTTCATCTTGGCGAACTCGCCGTCCTTGGACGCCGGCGACTTGAATTTGGTAAAGAATCCGACACCCCACTCGGGGTCGCCGACCCACCGGAGGTCATTCACCTGGTACTCGCTGTTTTCCCCGGAGAAGCCGTGGGTTGGATGCACAAACTCGTTGTGGGAGGGATCCAGGCCGTTCTCCACCGACCGCTCGTAACTGTAGGGAATCTGAAAATTCATCCAGGTGGGCCGCCAGCCCTCCCGGTCGAACTCGGGCACTTCCAGCATCGGCGGCCGCTCGGCCTCGGGCAGATCGCCGAGGAACGCGAAAACGATTCCGTACTTCTCCACGACGGGGTAGGCATCCACCCGCGTTCGCGCCGGGATGCGGGCGGCGGACCCCAGCGACGGAATCTTGTGGCACTGACCGGTGCCATCGAACTGCCAGCCGTGATACGGGCACTGCAGGTTGTCGCCCTTGACCTTGCCGCCCGCCAATGACCCGCCCCGGTGGGGGCAGACGTTGGAGAGCACCTGGGCCCTGCCCTGGCTGTCCCGGAACACTGCAAAATCCAGGCTGAGTATCCTGATGACCCTGGGCTTGTCGTCCAGATCCTTGCTGAGGACCACGGGGTACCAGAAGTTGATGTACATGGCGGGCCTCCCAGCCTCCAGTTAACGAAATACTCGCACAGGCGAGGCGGCGGGCGGCAGGGCCCTGCGGCTCGGTTCGCGGTGCGGCCGGAGCGGGAACCGAACGGCCAACGGCGGCGAACAGGGTAATTCCGGCGTAGGATTCGCTGCGCACATCAACCTCGAGGAGTGCCCGCCTTGGCCGAGCCCGCCCGCACCTTAAGGAACGCAGCACCGGTCGCCCAGAAGCCCGCCGGCCAACCCCCCGGTGTTGCGGGTCGGCCACCACCTATGCCTTCGGTCCAGGACTTCGGCCTCTGGTCCGGCTTTGAGGGCCGGGAGGAACTCCTGGGCAGGGGACTCGTGCAGCTGCTCAAGACGGTGATTGCCGACGTGCCCTACCAGCATCACCTGAACGACGCGGCCCTGAAGGCTCACCTGAATGCCATCCAGTTCGCCAAGAACCACGGCATGCTGCCCCAGCTGGTCGCCCACGACGTCAAGACTCTCGCGCCCGTCAACCAGCGGGTCGGCCAGCTGGTCGCGAAGACCGGCAATCCCGAGTACGGGCTGGTAGGCCTCTTCGAACGGACGGACTGCTGGTACCAGCTGGTGCTGGAGTGGACCGTAGAGCCGGGCCGGCGCTCCTGGCGCTCCCCGTTCCACACGGTCCTGGCAATGGGGAAGCGCATTGGCCAGTTCGACCTGACGGAGCAGGAAATCCATGAAGAATGGACGGTTCCCCGCATCCAGGGCTACGCCGCCGACATCGGCATCACGGTGAAGATCTCTCCCTGGCAGGAAAGCGGCTGGCTTGCCTGCGAACTGGCCTGACGCCAAAACCCCCACTGCACGTGTGATTCAATCAGGAGTGTTGCGATGAATGCCCAGACCGCTACCCAGGACGCCACCCAGGCCGCCGCCAAGCCCGTCATTGCCGAGGTTCCGCCCCATGCCCCCGCCAAGGCGGCGACCGGGAGCCTCAATCAATACAAGACTCTCAGTGGCTATGAAGGCCGCGAAAGCGAACTTGGCCTGTCCATGTCTATCCTGCTGAAGATGCTGGGCCAGCACGCGGGCTACGCCCACGAGATGAACGACCCCCTCGTCAAGGCCCATCTGACCGCGATCCAGTTTGCCAAGAACATGGGCGCCTTGGAGCAGTACGTCGCCTACGACATCAAGAACATGGAACCGATCAATCTGCGCATGAAGCAGATCATCGAGAAGACCGGCAATCCGGAGATCGCCATTATCGCCCTCTTCGACCGGACGGCCTGTCACTACGCACTCGCACTGACCAGTGCGGGCGATGGCTTGAGCCGCACCTGGAAAGATCCCTTCGGCTGGGTCCTTACCCAGTGTCGCAAGATCGGCCAGTTCGACCTGACGCCCCAGGAAATCCATGAGACCTGGACCACCCCCCGACTGGTCGGCTACGGCAACACCATGGGCGTGAAGATGCACGTGTCCCCCTGGCAGGAAGACGGCATGATCACCTGCAGCGTCGAGGCGTAGCCCCGCTCGGTTTTCTCCTTACCACCGACTCCACAGAAGACCCCCGGAGTTGCCGCGCACCGGCCCGTTGGCTGGTGCGCGGATCGTTCTGCTAACATTCCCCCGCGTTCAGGGGGTGTGAACATGCGAATGCGCCGGGTTTCCGTGCGGGCTGCCCGCGTCGCGGGTGGACTGCTGCTGGTGCTGGCAGCCAGCCTGGCTGAAGCCCAGGTGGAAGAGATCCTGGTCACGGCCCAGCGCCGGGCGGAAAGCCAGAGCCTCCAGGACGTCCCGGTAGCCGTTAGCGCTTTCAATGCCGGGCAGATCGGGGCCCTCCAGATCGACACGGTCAAGGACATCGGTCAGAACGTACCGAATCTCCAGACCTACACGGTCACGGCCGGTTCCGAGGCCATCCAGATTCATGCCCGGGGCGCCAGCGTCCAGAACCCGGGCTTCAATGTCTCCGAATCGCCCGTTGGCATCTATGTGGACGACGTCTACAACGGGCGCCTCGCCAGCATCAATCTCGATTTGCTCGACGTGGAGCGCCTGGAAGTCCTGCGTGGCCCCCAGGGCACCCTTTACGGCCGGAACACGCTGGCGGGCGCGATCAAGATCGTGACCCGCACACCTGCGGACGACGGCTGGGCGACCGGTTCGGCAGGTTTCGGCAAGTTCGACACCACCAGACTGGCGTTCTCGGCGGGTGGCCCCATCAGGTCGGGCGAACTGGCGGGTTCCATTGCCGGAGTTTATGAAAACCGAAACAGGGGCTGGCAATACAACCCGGTAACGGGAGAACAGCCTGGCGAGTACGCCAACAAGGCCGCCCGGGCCAAGCTCCACTGGTACGGCAGCAGCCGGCTCGAGGCGACCCTGACCGGCTGGGTAGCCGACCTGGATAACGACGGCTACAACGGCGTGCCCTACGTGCCTTTCGCCAATGGCCCTAACCCGGACTTCAGTCCCGCGCCCGCCGACAGCGCCCCGCAAGGGGGCTTCTACGACACGTTCAGCGCGGCAGGGGCCGACTACGGCGGCACCCAGCAGGGCGGCGCCAACCTCCATTTGAGCGTTGATCTGGGCTCGGTCACGCTGCGGTCCATCTCCGCGTATGCCACCACAGATACCCGGTTCGGCTTTGACCTGGCTGGCGGCGGGGCCGGACCGTTTGGCCTGCTGATCGCTTCGGATTCGAACGTCGACCAGGTGAGCCAGGAACTCCAGTTGCTGGGCAACTGGAGCGATCAACTGCTCTGGCAACTCGGCGCCTACTACCTGAATGAAGACGGCCAGCAGCAGTTCTCCGGCACGGTGCCGGGCCTCTCGGCCACGCCCGCCTTCGACGAAGCCATCGACAGCGAGACCCACAGCTACGCCGTGTATGGCGAAGCCACGTACCAGATCACCAAGACCCTCTCGGTCACCGGCGGGGCCCGCTGGACGAGGGATGACAAGACCTACTCAGACGACTGCATCGGGGCCTTCTGCCAGTCGGATGAGGATCCGCTGGGGTCCGGCGCGGCCCGCGTCGCCCTGGAAGACCACTGGAACGAGATGACTTACAAGCTGGGGCTGGACTACCAGCTTGCCGACGACGAACTCTTGTACCTGTCCTATTCCACCGGTTTTCAGGCTGGCGGGTTCCGCACCCTCTGCTTCGGCGACCTGAGCTCGGACTCCGGCGACAGGGGCTGCGGCGGCACTGCCTTCGAGCCCCAGACCGTGGGCAGCTATGAGCTCGGCTGGAAGAGCGATCTGGCGGATAACACCCTGCGCTTAAATGTGGCCGCCTTCTATGCCCGGTACGATGACATCCAGCAGATCGTCCTCAACAGCGCAGGGGGATTTCCGATCGACAACATCGGTGATGTTGCTGTCTACGGTCTCGAACTGGAGGTCACCTGGTCGCCCTTTGAAGACCTCAATGTTTTTGCCCAGTCCGGCTACCAGAAGAGCACTTTCGGGTCGGTGGACCCTGCCTCGCCCCCGGGTGGCCTGAATGGCCAGGCGACACCAACGGACGAGTTGCCTTCCAATCCCCGGTGGCAGGGCAAGATCGGCTTCGACTACAACGTTCCCCTGGCCAACCGGCTGGCCTTCTTCTATGGCTTTGACCTGTTCCACTCGGACGACTACTTCACTGAATCCCGCAACCTCGTGAAGATCGACGACTACTCGAGGCTCAATGGCTTTCTGGGCCTGGGTGCCGACGACCGGCAGTGGCAGATGGTCCTCGCGGCGACCAACATCACGAACCGGGAAGACAACGTGTCGGGCATCTTCGTCAATGGTTTCACCAACGTCCGGACACCATTGCCGCCGGCGGACTACATGCTGACGTTGACGGTGAACTACTGAGCTGACTATCGATCGCGCGCTGTAGGAGCGCCTTCAGGCGCGATCATTTTTCGTATCGCGCCTGAAGGCGCTCCTACAGGAAGGCGCCGCACCCGCTGGTCCGTCGCCGCAAAAATGGCATTGGCCAGCGCCGGAGCAATTCCCGGCACGCCCGCCTCACCGACGCCACCAGGACGTCCGCCCTGGGGTAGCAGTTCGACAACAATCTCCGGAACCTCGGCTAGCCGCTGCCAGCGGTAATCGTTGAAGTTGCCCTGCTCCACGGCGCCGTTGCGCACAGTAATCCGCCCGTGCAGTGCCGCGCACAGCGCGTCCTGTATGCCGCCCGTGATCTGCGCCTCCGCAGCATCCGGGTGTATCACCGTGCGGCAGTCCACGACACAGGACACACGTTCGACACGCAGGGCACCGTCCTCAGCGACGCTGACCTCGACAACCTGGGCCACGAGACTGTCGTGACTCTCAAGGAACGCGACGCCCCTCCCGAAACGCCGGCCAGGAACCCGGGGTAAGGGCTCGTCCCAGTGACCCAGTCGGGCGGCGGCCCGCAGTACCGCCTGCTCTGCCGGAAGGCCCTCGAGGTGCCGCAGGCGAAACGCCACCGGATCAACGCCGGCACTCGCTGCCAGTTCGTCCATGAAGCTTTCCAGAAGAAACGCATTGATCGAAGTCGAAACGCTCCGCCAGAAGCCGGTCGGGATCCCGTCCTCCCGGGGGACATAGGCCATACGTGCCAACGGCAGCGCGTAACGCGGGCTGAAGGCACCGCTCAGCGCAGACTTGTCCTTGGCCGCATCGCCGCCACGGGCACTGGGCGTGCGCTGGTAATTGCTGGCCACTACCGACTCGGACACCAGCGTGTAGTCGAGGGCCGCAATGCGGCCCGTGCTGTCCAGCGCGCCACGCACGCGACCGGTGGCCGCGGGCCGGTACATGTCGTGGCGCAGGTCCTCCTCCCGGGACCACGTGAGCTTCACGGGCCGGCCGGGAACCGCGAGCGCGGCATGCGCCGCCTCGATGACGAAGTCCATCTCGGCACGCCGGCCAAAGCCGCCGCCCATCAGGGTGGAGCGGATCTCCACCTGCCCGGGCGGAAGGCCGGCTGCCTTGGCGGCTTCGTCCCTGGCAATGCTGGGCGCCTGGGTGGGTGCCCAGACGGTCAGGCGCCCTTGCTCGAACAGAGCCGTGCAGTTCATCGGTTCCATACAGACATGGGCAAGGAACGGCAGTGCATAGATGGCCGACACCGGCGTGGGACCCAGGGCAGCGGCCAGGCCCTCGTCGTCCCGGAAGACGGAGGCGTCGGGTGAGTCCAGTGCCTCAAGGTACGACTTCTGCAGGACCTCCGAATCCGGCTGCAACGGATCCCCGGCCACGGCGTCGATCCGCAGGACGGCGGCAGCCCGCTGGGCGCTCCAGGTATCCCCCGCCAGCACAGCCACGGCCCGTTCACCGAGACGCAGGACGTACTCGACGCCCGGCATCGCCAACGCGGCGCCAGAGTCCAGGCTGCCAATGCGTCCGCCCACATGGGGTGAGTGGCGGACGGCGCCGTAGAGCATGCGCGGCAGTACCGTGTCGATGGCAAAGCGCGCCGTCCCCGTCACCTTGGCCGGCACATCGAGGCGCGGCAGTGACCGACCAAGAAGCCGGAACTGAGCCGACGTCTTCAGCACAGGCTTGCCCTGCGGCCGCTGCCGGGCAGCAGCGTCGGCCAGCTCGCCATAACCCAGCGTTTTGCCGGTGGCCGGATCCGTGACGACGCTGGCCGCCGTCAACAATCGGGTTGCGGGCACGGACCAGCGCTCGGCAGCGGCAGCGACGAGGAGACCGCGAGCCTCCGCCCCCGCCTGGCGGAGCGTGTCCCAGGCATCGATGGTGCTGGAGCTGGCGATGGTCACCGACATGCCCAGCTGGTGAAAGACTTCGCGGATCAGCCCCGTCCCGATCCCGGGCCAGAAGCGCCCTTGGGTCGGCCCGAGAGGCTCGCCGCGCAGAAGAATGCCGAAGTTGAAGTAATCCTTGTCGACCGGCGTGAACTCATAACTGACCTGACTCCAGTCCGCGTCCAGCTCCTCGGCCAGGAGCATGGGCAACGAGGTGGTAACGCCCTGCCCCATCTCCGCCCGATGGACGCCACAGGTGATGCGGCCATCCTTACCAATCTTCAGCCAGGCGTTGAGCGTTGTGGCGCCGGGACTGGCAGCAGCGAATTTCGCCAGGACATCGCCGTCGTCGAGGCGGCGGCGGGCATAGACGAGGCCGAGGCCACCGCCAACGGCCAGGCCGGACACTATGCCGGTACCAATCAGTTGCCGGCGGGTCAGGGCCATGCGCAGCGTCCTCGGGAATAACGCTGAGTATACTGATTGTGATGTTCCGGACTCCGCTCTGCTGGCTGACCTTCGCGCTGCTGTTGAGCAGCTGCACGCGGCCACTGCCGGATGCAGACGTCATCGTCATCGGGAGCGGCATCGCCGGTTTGTCCGCGGCGCTGGAAGCCGGGGCCGCGGGCCAGAGCGTCCTGGTGCTGGATGCCAACTCCGTGGGTGGCGGACACGCCGTCAAGGCTGGCGGCTTCGCCCTGGTGGGCACTCCGCTCCAGGAGAAGAAGGGCTTCAACGACAGTCCGGAGATTGCCGCACGGGACCTGCTGGCCTGGGGCGAAGATGCGGACCCGGACTGGGTTCGGCGTTACGTGGCGGGCTCCCGCACGGAAGTCCACGACTGGCTGACCGGTTTTGGCGTGCGCTGGGGGTTCATCCTGGACTCGCCCGAACACTCGGTGCCCCGGTTCCATTTCGCCAGCGGCTCAGCACTGAACGTGGTGGTGCCGATGATGCGGGCAGCGTTCGCCCGAGTGAACCTGGACTTTCGCTGGAACACAGAGGCGACGTCCCTGACAGGGAAAAACGGCGCCGTCCGCGGCGTGCGTATCCGCGATCTGCGCACGGGGCTCGAGGGTGAACTGCGGGCCCCGGCAGTGATCATTGCCACGGGTGGCTGGCAGAGCGATCTGGCCTTCGTGCGTCGGGAGTGGCCCGCCTCTGTGCCGGCACCGCTACGTCTCTATGCGGGTGCGGGGCACTTCGCGACCGGCTCCGGCATCGGGCTCGGCCAGCAAGCCGGAGCCGCCACCACCCGCATGGATCACCAGGTCATTTTTGCGAGCGGTATACCAGACCCCCGGGACCCCACGGGCACCCGCGCCCTGCAGACCCAGAATCCGTCGGCCATCTGGGTTAACGCCAGTGGTCGGCGCTTCATCAGCGAGAAGGCGCCCAGCAAGCTGGCCGACGCGGCGGTGCTGCAGCAGTCGCCTGCAACCCACTGGCTCATTTTTGATGCCGATGGCCTGCGGACGCTGCGGATCCGGGATGCGGTGTGGCTGGGCAATCCGGCAGGTATGGAACCGCTCAAGGCTGCCGGACTGATCCGCCAGGCCGATTCGCTGGCGGCCCTGGCCGCCGAGGCTAGCCTGCCGGAGACGGCCCTGGAGGCGACCGTGCAGCGCTGGAACGCGGCCGTGGTCGCCGGCCATGATGCCGAATTCGGCCGCTTCAACCCCGCGGGACCAGACCCCACCGCGCGGGCAGTGGAGAAGGCGCCCTTTTACGCCATCCAGCTTTTTCCCATGACCCGCAAGAGCATGGGCGGCCTCGCGATTGATGCGGACGCGCGCGTCATCGATGCAGCGGGCAGGCCTGTCCGCGGACTCTATGCCGCCGGCGAAGTCACAGGCATGGCGGGCATCAATGGTCGCTACGGGGGTGAAGGCACCTTTCTCGGACCGTCGGTATTTCTCGGTCGCATCGCCGGCCGCACTGTTTCCGGCGGCAGGAGCGCCTTAAGGCTCGACCCAAGAGCGGTGTCCGCTCCGACCACGGTTCAGGTTTCCACTGACACCACTTACCGTGCCGGCGCGATCACGGTGCCAGCCGCAGCACTACCCCAGCTGATCACTGCCCAGCGCGCCGGCTACTGGCACTTCGAAGTTGCCCACCGGATCGTGCTGGAGCGTGGCCTGGACTGCACCGCGTGTCACACGCCCGTCTGGCCGACGGTCCCTGCAACCTCAACCGCTCAACGACAGTTGCAACTTAACGCCTGCAGCACCTGCCACTAGGTTCGGCGGCTCTGCGGCCGGGCTATGCTCCCGTCCATGAGCCAGACGGAACAGGATGAGCACTCCGGCTATCCCAACCCGGGTTACGCCTGGTATGTCGTCAGTATCCTCACCATCGCCTACCTGCTCTCGTTCCTCGACCGCCAGATCCTTGCCCTGATGGTCGAGCCGATCCGCAGGGACCTGGACATCTCGGATACCCAGGTCAGCCTCCTGGGTAATCTCGCCTTTGGCCTGTTCTACACGGTCCTGGGGCTGCCCATTGGCAGGGCTGCGGACCGGTTCAGCCGGCGCGGCATCATTGCGGCCGGCGTGACGATCTGGTGCCTGATGACGGCGATGTGCGGCCTGGCGCGCAACTTCGGTCAGCTCTTTCTGGCCCGGGTCGGCGTTGGCGTCGGAGAAGCGGCGCTGAATCCGGCAGCCCTCTCCCTGATCAGTGACTACTTTCCCCGGAAAACCCGCGGCAGGGCCCTGACCTTCTACAACATGGGCGTGTCGTTGGGCGTGGGCGTCGCGCTGATCTTCGGCGGCCAGCTGATTGCCTGGGTGGCCTCCGCGCCGCCACTCGACGTGCCCGGGATCGGGCAACTCCGCGCCTGGCAGACGGTGTTTATCCTGGTCGGGCTGCCTGGCCTGCTGATTGCCCTGCTCATGCTGACGGTGCGGGAACCAGTCCGCCGGGGCCGTTTGCAGATCCAGCTGGCCGACGGCCGGATTACGGAAAACCTCACCGTCAGACAGACCCTGGCGTACCTGGGGCAGCGCTGGCGCACCTACCTGACGCATTTTCTCGGTATGTCGGTGGTGACGATCCTCGGCTACAACTACTTCTTCTGGGTGCCCAGCATGTTCGTCCGGACCTGGGGCTGGACCATCCCCGAGATCAGCCTGGGCTACGGGATCATTACGCTCACCGCGGGACCGCTCGGCGTCCTGGCCAGCGGCTGGGTCGCGGAACGCCTGCGGGAGCGGGGGTACCAGGACGCACTGATGCGCACCTGCGTCTTCGGCGCTGCGGTCTTCCTGATCCCGGCGTCGATTCTCACGCCGCTGATGCCCACGGGCCAGCTGGCCCTCGTCCTGCTCGTCCCCGTCTCCATCGGCGGCGCCTGGGTGACAGCGACGGGTGCCGCGGCCCTGCAGATGATCGCGCCGAACCAGATGCGGGCGCAGACGACCGCGCTCTACTACTTCGTGATCAACATCCTCGGGCTGCTGGGCCCAACCGCCGTGGGCCTCGTCACTGACTTCGGCTTTGGGGATGACGCGGCACTGCGCTGGTCACTCTCGATTGTCTGCGGAGGCGCCAGCGTCATGGGCCTGACGTTCCTGGCGCTGCATCTCCCCTACTACCGGGCGAGCGTCCGGGAGGCGGAAGGCTGGGGACGGGCTGCAACGTCGGCCTCAGCTTCAGCCTGAGGCGAACGCCCTCCGCACCACTTCCTCGGCCGCGCCGCGCAGATCCCAGAGCGAGCGCGCGGCAGTCAGCTGGTTGGCCGCCCGCGCCTGGTTGTGGGCGCTGCGGGTGGGAAAGCGCTGCGGATCCCAGCCAAAGTAATTTTCCCGGAGCGCGTCGGCGCAGAAGCGCGCCGCGAGTTCGACGTAAATGGTCAGGGTTCCCGCCACGATGGCGCCCGACTCCTCCGGCGTAATCCAGCCCGTGGCCACCTCGGCATAGCCCCCCACGGCAGGCGTGAACAGGTCCAGCGCGAACCCGGATTGCCGGTGATCCTCCCCGGCCGGATTGCACCAGGAGCGAAAGGCATCACCGAGTTCGAGCGGCAGGGCCATGGGGCCCAGGGTGTCGAGATCAATGAAGCACAGGGCGCGGCCCGTTGCGGTATCGAACAGCAGGTTGTTGATCTTGGGGTCGCCGTGCACCACGCGCTCGGGCACTGCGGGCAGGGTGGGCAGGGCTGCCGCGAGGTGGAGAATCTCCCCGGCCAGGGGCGCGATCGCGGCGAAATCCCGGTGGGCCGGGTGCTCGAGCAGTGCCTGACGGAGCACCTCCATGTGGCGCCCGGTATCGTGGACGCCCAGGCGCCGGTGCGGGAACGCGTAATCCAGATCCGCCAGTGCCCGGTGAAAGCGGGCCAGCAGGCCGCCGGCCTCCCGGGCCTCCACGGGACTGTTCAGCCGGTTCCGGCTGACCCCGTCGAGGTGGGTCATCAGGCGATAGACCCGCCCTTCGATTTCCACCCACAGGCGGCCATCGGCCGTGGGCAGCAGCTCGGGCGCGACCAGGCCCCGGGCCCGCAGGTGCGCGGTTACCACCCGGATATCCTCGTTGATCTCCGGGGGAAAGACCGGGTTCAGCTGCTGCAGGACATAACGGTCCGCGCCGGACGTGACCAGCGCGGTATGGTTGATCAGGCCGCTGCCGAGCGGCGAGACCGTGCTGCCCGCGAGATTCCAGGCACCCAGGACCAAATTCGGGACTTCAAGGCCTTGCATGCGCTGAATTCTGCCGTCAGACTTTTGAAATGGATACACAAATAGCGACCGGCGCCCCGAGCCTGAACTTCTCCGACTCTGCCGCGGCCAAGGTGGCGGAGCTGATCGCCGAGGAAGGCAACCCCAATCTCAAGCTCCGGGTGTTTATCTCGGGCGGTGGCTGCTCCGGCTTTCAGTATGGCTTCACCTTCGACGAGAAACTGGAAGACGGCGATACCCAGGTGCGCAATGAGGGCGTCACCCTGCTGATCGACCCTATGAGCATCCAGTACCTGGCCGGCGCCGAGATCGACTACAAGAGCGATCTGGAAGGTGCCCGCTTCGTCATCCGCAATCCGAACGCCGCCACCACCTGTGGCTGCGGCTCCAGCTTCTCCGTGTAAGAGCGCCTCGTAGGAGCGCCATTAGGCGCGAATCCACTTAACGATCGCGCCTAACGGCGCTCCTACCAGCGCGATCCGGGAACGATATAAAGCCATGAGTAACGACATCCGCACCGCGATCGACGACCTCCTCAACAACAACCGCGTCGTGTTGTTCATGAAGGGCAATCGGGCCCAGCCCCAGTGCGGCTTCTCGGCCAAGACGGTCGCGGCGCTGGACATGGTGCTGCCGGACTACCTGACCATCGACGTCCTGCAGGATGCCGAGATCCGGGAAGGCATCAAGACCTACGGCAACTGGCCCACAGTGCCCCAGCTGTACGTGGCGGGCGAACTGATCGGCGGCAGCGACATCGTTACCGAGATGCTCGATTCCGGCGAACTCGGCAACGTGCTCGGCCTGGCCGAGCCCACGGGCAAGCTACCGCAGATCGAGATTGACCCGGCCGCAGCGGAAATCATGGTCAATGCCGGGCAGAGCCGTCCCGGCCAGACCATTCACCTGAAGATTGACGCTGCCTTCGAGCATTCCATGACCCTGGGACCGCCCAGGCCCGGCAGCCTCGACGTGGCCAGTGGTCCGGTAGGGCTGCAGATCGACCGGTGGAGCGCAGCCCGGGCTGATGGACTGCGGATTCGCGTGAAGGAAGCGCTGCAGGGCCAGGGCTTCAGTTTCGAGAATCCCAACGCGCCACCCGCCGTGAAGCAGATGTCGGTGCGGGAACTGCAGGCGGCCCTGGCCGCAGGGAACAAGCCCTGGCTCTTCGACGTGCGGGGCGAGGACGAGCGCGCTCTCGCCTCGTTATCAGCAGCGAAGCCCTGGGACGACGATGGCGTCCGGGCCATCGAGGGGCTGGCCACCGACACCCCGATCGTCTTCCACTGTCACCGGGGCGGTCGGAGCCAGGCCGTTGCCGAGCGCTATCGCCGGCGCGGCTACACCAACCTCTATAACCTGGCAGGCGGCATCGACGCCTGGTCCCGGGAAATCGACCCCACGGTACCTACCTACTAAGCTCTCCGCCAGGGCCGGGGCAGATCCCTAGCTCGCCAGATCGTTCAGCAGCAGCACCGCAGGGGGCGTGCCAGGGCTGGTAGCGTCCGGCCGGATGGCGTCCACCAGAATCGCTGTGTGTACGGTGCCTGACGTCGCCGCGACGTTCACCGCAGCGAGTTCGGTCTTGCTGCCCGCCATCGTAAACGTCACCCGGTAGTCCTGCGGGAAGAACACCAGATGAGTGGTGGCAACTCCCGGCGAGAGGTTCTGCAGCGTAGGGCGCACGTCTTCGGTAATGGGTGTCCCGGCCTTCAGAATGTAGACGTCGACGACCCCGCTGGAGGGCGACGCGTCCACGATGCGCAGTTTGCCTTCCTGAAACACGGACCGGATCTCATCGGGGCGTACCAGCGGAGCGAAGGTCGACGGCGTCGTCAGCGCAAGGCCGATCACGAACAGGGTGGACCGCTGTCCCAGCGCCAAGGCTGTTGGAGTGGGGAAGACCGTAAACAGCGGCGTCGTGGCCGTCGGGTCCGCAGTCCTGACACCCCTCAGGCTGTAGGTGTCAGGAATGACAGCCACATAGTTCGTGGCGTCCAGGTAGTTCAGCCCGTTAGCGAAAGTAACTTCCCGCAGCGGTGGCAGCACGGTGGACGGCGGAATCGCCGGTTCCTGTGGCCGGGTACCCAGGATGTTCATGACGGGTGCATCCGGCGACACCTGGACGACCCGCAGGTTCGACAGAGTGTCCTTGTCCAGGAGTTCTGCCGTACCGACAGGCGCAAAGAAACCGCGAAAACCGCTACTGATCGCGAGCGAGATCGGCGCGGGGCCCACGAGGTTGTTGTCGACTGCGACGATCAGCAGGTCGGTCCCGTTGTCCAGCCCGACGTTATTGGACTGAAAGACGGGGACGGTGGACCCCGGCAGGGCGACACGAATGACATAGGTCCCCGTCTGCAGGAGTTGGCGAGCTGCGGGCTGGGCGCCATAGGTGACCTGGGCGATGGGCGTCTGGGTGGACAGCTCCGGCAGTCCAGCGGGCGCGACGGGAACGGCGGTCAGGTAGATATCCACCACCGCCGGGACGTCGGTTGCGGCGTGGACAAACTGCAGGCGGGCATTGCCAACCGGCACGACCTCGACCTCGTTCTCGATGACGAGGGGCCGCAATGCTTCGGGAGCGCCGGTGGCGGCGGACGCCTTGCCGAGGGTAATGAGCGTGTACTCCCGGCCCGCTGCGATGGCCTGGGCCACCGGTGCGATGACCGGCTCGGTAACGACCTGCCCGTCTTCGTCGGGCAGGATTGACTCAACAGCGAACGTGTAGGTCTTGGGCGTAACGCTGAGAAAGCCGGGGCCGCTTTTGTAGTCGATGGCGGACCCGAGCGCGACGCCGTTGACCAGGAAATTCACGGGGGCGAGATCCGGCGATGCCTGAATCATCCGGAAGGAGCCCTTGTTGTCGGCCTCGGACCCGCAACTCGCCAGCCCCAGGCCGCAGGCCACAAGCACGGCAAGTCGCAACGTGCGCAGTAAGACGCTCATGAAGAATTACCTTTGGAGAAACTGGCCGACCTGATGGGCGAGCAGTGTACCCAGCCGCGGGTCGTCATTCGGGGGCCGCCACAGGGCCCAGGTGCCCCAGGCCGGGATATCGAAGGCCAGGGAAGCCGGTTCGCCTGCTCCTGGGTGCCGATCCACTGGGCGATATCAGCAATGAAGCGCACGTCAAGCTCGCGACTCTCGACCTCCAGCGCCCGCTGCAGACTCGCGAACTGGCGATCGGTATCAAACAGGTTCTTCTTGAGCTGACTGGCCGCGTTCGCATAGCTTTGACTGTCACCGGACTTCAGGACCGTGGGCCAGGCGGCGGCGTTCCAGATCAGGCTCTTGAAGATGATGTTGTTGGGATCGTACTGAAAGAACTGCAGCGTGCTGTCAAAGGTGTCCGCCACGCCCTGCTCAGCAGATTCGCCGTGCACGACGAAGAGCACGCCGACGGTGCGGGGCTCCGTCCCTGCCCGCGCTGGCCAGGCGGTACAGGCCAGACTCATTACCAGTATCGCGAGAGAACGAAAGTGCTGCATTTGACTGCTTCTTCTTGTAGCCACCGCCCCGGGTAGAACGCCACATTATAGCGAGGGAAAGTCAATAACGACCTCACCATTCAGCGCTTGCAGCAGGCCCGGATCCCGCCGGTACACATCCGGCAGGAACCTGACGCGGCCCTCGCTATCCAGTTCAGCGGTCCAGTAGAGGATCAGGATCGGCCAGGGTTTCGGCAGGCGCACAGTGCGGGTTGTCCCCGTGGCGATAGCAGCCTCCAGTCCGGCGCGATTCCACTGCGCCGGGTCCGCCAGCAGGATCTCGGCCAGGGACAGGGGATCCTCAACCCGGATGCAACCGGAACTGAAGTTCCGCTCCGCCTTCTCGAACAGGCCGCGACTCGGCGTGTCGTGCAGAAATACCGAGTGCGCATTCGGGAACATGAACTTGATACGCCCCAGCGCGTTCCCTGGACCGGGCCGCTGCCGCAGGATATAGGGCGGACGATTGCCAACGGCCTGCCAGTCGATCGCGGCGGCATTCACGGGCCGGCCGTTCAGATCCAGCACGCTGATGTTCTGGCTGCGGAGGTAGCCTGGATCCCGCCGGACCTTCGGCAGGATATCTTCCCGGAGGATCGTGGGAGGCACCGTCCAGGTGGGATTCAGATCCAGGTAGGTGATCGACGCCTTAAAGATGGGCGTCTCGCGGGCCTGGGTCCCAACCACGGCGCGACGCCACCAGAACGGCGCGCCATTACGGGTCGCAAAGACCTCGTAGCCTGCGACGTTGACGACGACGACCTCACCCGCCGTGTCCTCCAGGACCCACCGGGCGCGCTCCAGCGACAGGCGCAGCTGGTCGATGCGGGCACTGACGGGCACGTTGAGGGCGGCCAGCGTTCCGGCGCCCAGCACTCCGTCGGCGTCCAGCGTGTGCCGAGCCTGGAAACGCTGCACGGCCGCGACGAGGATCTCGTCATAGGTTCCAGACACCGGTGTCGTGCCGGGCAAATCACCGGTGACGATCAGCCGCTCGCGCAGCAGCGGCAGCCGGGGGTCTGTAGCGCCCGGCTTGAGCGTTGGCCCCTCGGGCACCTCGGGCCAGCCGCCGGCGGCAGCGAGAGCGCGATACTCGGCCAGCCTCGCCTGGAGAGACCGGTAAAGGGGTGCCCGGTCAAGCCACTGACCGAGAAATTCGGCCAGCGACGCGGCCGCCACAGCCTCGGTCAGCGTATTCAGGGGATCGCGACCGGCTCGGAAGTGGCGGGTGAAGTTCCACGTGGACTCTATTCGCTGGGGATTCACCTTGCCAAATCGCTGGTGGTAACCGAAGCGGATCAGGCTCTCGGTGAGCAGCAGATCGAAGTCCGCAGCCAGAGCGGCGTCGTCACTGGAGACCACCCGCTGGCGGAGTGCCTTGAGCGGCGACAGGTAGTAGTCCTCACTGGAGAGACCGTGACTCTCTGCACTGGCGAGCAGGGTCAGTAACTCATCGACCCGGCCCGACCGGGTCCAGACGGGCGCGTAGGTCCGCGCCCCATAGAAATCGGGAAGGAGACTGCCCGAGGCAATGGCCAGCCCCTGGAGGTAAAGGCCACCACTGGCCCGCAGCTTCCCGACCTGAACGACCAGCTGCTGCTGCACCGCTCCTTCAGCCGGGGCCGCCAGGGTGACCGGCGATAGCCCGAGCCCGAGGAGGGCCAGGAGAAGCGCCACTGCCGAGCGGGGATGATTTTGCATAGTGCGGAGGCTGCCTCCGGGGCGCCTGTGGGTGCGGGCCTGCGTCAAGAATCCATGGCTCAGGGGTTGCGGCGGGCCGCCGCGTTGGGGACACTACGCCAATGTCACCCCCGCTCGCCCGCCGACAGTTTCTCCGGTCTGCCCTGCTGCTGGCCCCCCTGATTGCCTGTCCGGGTATTGTGCGGGCAACCAGCCCTGCCACGAACACAGAATCCCGCCGGCTCGGCTTTTATCACACGCACACGGCTGAAACCCTGGATGTCGTTTACAGCGAAGGCGGGGTCTATCTGCCGGATGCGCTACAGGAGGTTCGTCACCTGTTCCGGGACTTCCGGACCGGGGATGTCCATCCGATCGATCCAGCCCTCCTGGATATCCTGCATGACGTGCAGCAGGTTACCGGCGGCCGTGGCCGCTTTGAAATCATTTCCGCCTACCGTTCACCCGCCACCAATCACGCGCTCGCGAGCAGGAGTGGCGGTGTGGCGGACCACAGCCTGCACCTTCAGGGACAGGCTATCGACGTCCGGTTACCCGGCGTCCGGACCATTGACCTGCGCCGTGCCGGACTCCGCCTGGCCAACGGCGGGGTCGGCTACTACCCGGGATCCGACTTCGTCCATCTGGATACCGGTCGCGTCCGCAGCTGGTAAGCTTCCTCGGCGCCTCCCGCGCGTTAGACTGCGAACCGTGCGCGTTTGCCCAGCCCTCCTCTTCCCATTGCTCCTGTCAGGTCTGACCTCGGGCGCGGTTCCCGCTTCTGCAGGTGAATGCCGGGCCCTGGTGAGGCCCCTGCTCCTCGACAGCCATCCGGCCCCGAAGGCTCTTCAGCAGGTGCAGTCCCTGTGCCGTGCTGAAGCCGAGGCAGGGGATGCGGAGGCGACCTACCAGCTGGCATTCTTCGCCCTGGGCCTGGGAGGCAACTGGCAGCCTGAGCAGGCGCTTCCCCTGATTCGCTCGGCCGCAGACCGGGGCGTCACCGAGGCCCAGTACTGGCTGGCCTGGCAGTCGGAGTCCGGACCCGAACTGCCCCACGACCCGGCCATCGCCTTGGGCTGGTACCAGACGGCTGCCGCAGGGAGGCATCGGCTGGCGCTGCAGCGGCTCGCCGACGCCTCGGAACGGGGGGAGCTCGGGCTGCCGGTAGACGCGCGCAAGGCACTCGCCTACCGGGTCCAGATCCGCCGCTGCGAAGAGGAACTCGCCCGCGCCGGGCAGTGAACTTACGGGGTTACTGCGGGACCTGTGACGTGGGTCTCTTAACTTCCGGACCGGGCTGCCGATCAAAGAACTGATCAGGGTTTGGACGTCCGTCGACATGGGCTGGCCGGAGTCAGTAACGTACCTGCTACTCGTGGTACTGGGGTATGCCCTGAAGCGGGTGGTGGACCTGGCGTGCGACTGGCAGCAGCAGAGATTGAGGCGGCCTGCCGGGTCGACCGAGGGTGCCGACTCCCTCCTGTTCGCGACAGCACGTCAGAGCCTGATTGAACGCCAGGCCGTCTATGCACGCTTCCGCAAGAGCGTGACGAACGCCGTGGATTCGTCCGTCAACCAGGGCCATGGCACCTACGGCAGTCTTTACCAGATCCGCGATGACTACGGCGACTTGCTCCGTGTGGCCCCG
>Ga0209181_10001853_pt1 | contig 35579 bp, 25 predicted proteins | sample MAT05_FD_187208 | JGI IMG/M metagenome (GOLD analysis project Ga0209181, IMG submission 187208) | Freshwater microbial communities from Lake Fryxell liftoff mats and glacier meltwater in Antarctica - MAT-05 (SPAdes) (version 2) | ecosystem: Environmental > Aquatic > Freshwater > Ice > Liftoff... | reverse complement strand
GCTTCCGCTGGGCCATGCAGCTCGCGAATGTGCAGGTGGCGACGGGCGACGAGCGGAAGACGCGGCGGCTCACCAGCGAAGAGCGGAAGGCGGTCCACGCGGAGATGGAGAAAAAGGGGTTTCTCACCGCAGGAACGTCGAAGAATCCCGGCGAATTTGCCAAGGCCGTGCGGGCACTCACGGGCGCGAAAGACAACCTCGACGACATGCTCGCCCAAGATCACGCCGATCGCTCGCTCGTGCTCGACCCGGCGCGGAAGTTTGCCAGCGGCGGCGTACTCGGCATCCTCTGGCCGCACCTCGGCGCGACGCTGCAAAAGCACACCCTCACGAACCTCCGCCGGGGCAAAGCCGTGACCGCCCGCGCGCTCCTCGTGGCGGCCCCGGCGGCGCAGGCCGCCTTCGATCGCTGGTGGGATGGCGAGGCGATGAAAAAGCCGCGCAAACCGCGCAAGCCCGGCACCGAGGAAGACGTGCCGCGCACCCGCGACCAGGCGCTCGATGAACGCCACGCGCTGCGGCCCGATACTGGCCGCGCGCCTTACACCCGCGCGGTGCTGCGCGAGGTCGCCGCCTTCATCCTCAGCACCGACCGCCACCCCGCCGATGGCCAGGACGGCGCCCCCGGCAATGGCCCGCTCTTTCGCAGCGAAGCGATCCGCCACGCCCAGCTCCAGCGCGCCATCGACGAGCAGACGAACAACCATCTCGTGCGCCACCGGCTGAAGCTGCTGGAGCGTCTGCACGGCGACCTCCTCAAGGAATATGCGGGCGGCGACGCGAGCCGCATCGCCCGCATCACCATCGAGGTAAATCGCGACCTCAAGGAAATGTCCGGCAAGACCGCGCAGGAGCAGGCGAAGATCCAGGGGCAGCAGACCGCGCAATTCCGCGGCGTGGAAAAGAAACTCGCCGCTGCCTACGAAGGCCTGGGCGTACATCTCGCGCCGGGCCTCATCCGCAAGGGCCGGATCGCCGAAGACCTCGGCTGGATATGCCCCTACACCGGCGCGACCTACGATGCGCTCGATCTGCTCCACCGCCGCGTGGACAAGGACCACATCATCCCCCGCAGCCAGCGCGCGAGCGATAGCCTCGACTCGCTCGCCATCACCTTCTCCGAGATCAACAAATGGAAGGGCAACCGCACCGCCGTACAGTTCGTGGAGGAATGCCAGAGCCAGCCCGTCCCCGGCCGGCCGAACGTGCAGATCAAGACGCTCTCCAACTTCACCAAAGACGTGGAAGCGCTCGAAACCTACAAGGGGCACGACGACGACCAGCGGCGGAAGAAGAACCGCAAGCGGCTGCTGCTCCTGCGCGATTATGTGGAAAAGGAATTCACCCCCGGCGATCTGACCAAGACCTCGCAACTCGCGCGGCTCGGCGCGCAGGCGCTCCACCGGGCCTATCTCCCGGCGACCGGGCGCACGGCGCCGGCGCTCCCGGGCAGGGTGGGCGTCTCGCCCGCCGGTCCGGGCGTCCCGCCTGGACGCACTTCCCAGCCTGCCGGAGCGCAGCGTCTGGCGAAAACCGGGGATGCCGCGACGCAGGATGCGTCGCTCGGCGGGCGGGATGCCCACCCAACCCGGGACGTTCACGCCCCCGTCATCACCTCGCTACCCGGCAGCGTCACCGGCGCGGTGCGCAAATCGTGGAACCTCCTCGGCTGCCTCGCGCTGGCCAATCCGCTCGTGCTCAATCCCGACGACCTCGACACGGACGGCAAACCGAAGGTTCACCGCAAGACCGAGATCCGCGGCATCACCCACCTGCACCACGCGCTGGATGCGTGCGTGCTCGGCTTCGCCAGCCTCTTCCTGCCGCGCGATGGCGGCGCGTGGGAACTGCTGACCAAACGCCGCCTCAAGCCCGACGAACAAAAGCGCGCCCGCGAGCTCTTCGGCACGCAGATCGAGATCACGCAGGCCGGCGAACTCCGCCTCGCCGATCTCCCGCGCGGCTTAAAACAGGCCGTCGGAGAAAAGCTCGCCGAGCGTCGCGTAGTGCAGCACCTCCCGCGCGACCTCTCCGGCATGGAGAGCAAGGAAACCGTCTGGCGGGCATTTGATCCCACCGACGCGCACCCCAATGCCCGGCGGCTGGCGAAATGGCTGGCGCAAAAAGAAATCCGGGTGCCGACACCCGACGCCAAGACGGCCCTCATCATCCGCCGCAAGCGCAAGAATGCCGACGCCGCCGACGGCGAAGGCGCGGGGGGCAAGGTCTTTCACGAGGGCAAAACGTGGCGGTGGGTGTACGACATCAAAGACAAGAGCGCCCTGCTCGGCCTCGCCCCAGAGGGCGACCCCGCCCAAGCCAAGCTGAAGAAGCTCAAGGCGGTGAAGGTGCTGGGGGATAACTTCGGCATCGCGCTCGACCCGGAAACAAAGCTGGTTGCCGGTAGCGCAGAGAATCTCATCCGGCCTCACAAGGTGTGGCATCAGTTGGAGAAACTCACCGCTGAAAACGGAGGAAAGCGCGTCCGCGTCATTCGTCGGGGAAGCCTCATCCGAGTGACGCGCGCGAAGTCCGAAAAGGTGGACTATCGCGGGGTCTGGGTCGTGCGCGGGGCATATTTCAAACAGAAGGGCGGCTACATGGTGGATCTCAGCCCCGCCGATTATGTTGCCTATCGCCGCGTGAGGGGTGCGTTTGAAACCGTTTCCGTCGTGACGCTCCTCAAATGCGGCCTCGAAGTCCTCCGCCCGTCCCTCGCGGGACTGGGTTCGCCTCCGGTCTCGCCCGGGGCGGGTAGCGGCGCTCCGCCGAGAGGACGTTAAAGTAAGGAACCATCGCGATGAAATCCGATCCGAGCCCGCTGAAAGTCGAAAACAGCCGCCTTGAAGTCGATGTCACCGGGCTCGTTCTTGAGTGGAACGTATTCTTTCTCGATCCGAGCAGGCTGATTCTCGATGCGATCGGCCACACCCTCGATGTGAGCGTGCTCTTGGTCGATTTCAGGCAGATGGTACTCGATCAGAGGAGAGCTGGATCGATGAAGAGGCAGATGCTTTCTTTCCCGCGGCGGCGGGAGGCGGATTCCGTGCGTGCCCTGACGGGTGAGCGCGCGCGGCAAACCACACAGCCCGTAGTGCGGGTGAAATCCAGGCGCGGCTTTCTGCGTGGCGTCATCCTGCGGGTGCTGGAGGATGGCGGCGTGGTGGTGCGTGCGGACGGGAGTGCGATCGAATTGCTCGCGCTGCCAGAGAGCTTGCTACCCGAGGACTGAGCTTTCCACTTCCCGGGATTCCCCCCCATGAGCTTTCACATCGTGAGCATCGATTCGCCGCAGTGTTCGTTGACGTGCAAGGACGGGCAGCTCATTCGCCGGGCACCGGGCGAGCCCGATAAATCGCTGCCGCTGGAGGACGTGGCCTCGATCATCATCACGAGCTTCTCGGCGTCGATCCACTCCAGCCTCTTTCTGGAGGCCGCGAAGCACGGGGTGGCGCTGATTGTCTGCGAGGCCTTTAAGCCGGTGAGCCTCGTGCTGCCGGCGAATCGTTCCACCGATACGCTGCTCTCCCGGGCGCTGCTGAAGCTGGATGCGAAAGCCACGACGAGGCTCTGGCAGGCGACGGTGGATGCAAAGTGTCGCAATCAATTTTCCCTCGCGGAGCGGATCGCACCCAACGACTCCTCGCTCGCGCTGCTGCGGGCCACGGCGTGGGGGAAGAAGCCGCACAAGGAGGGTATCTGCGCGAAGCTGTTCTGGCAGGCCTTTGGCCGGGCGATGGGGGACGATGAATTTTCCCGCGACCGCGGGAGCGGCGGGCTGAACGCGCTGCTCAACTACGGCTACGCGGTGTTGCTCTCGACCGTGCTGCAAAAGCTTTTCGGCGTAGGGCTCGATCCGACCTTTGGCATTTCGCACGTGCCGCGCGAACGCTCGACGCCGCTGGCCTACGACATCATGGAGCCCTTTCGACCATGCGTGGACTGGCGCGTGGCGCAGTGGGTGAGCGGGCAGGGCCAGCGCCCGGAAGCGGAAGGCGCGGCTTGGGAGGTGACGCGGGAGTTCCGCCAGTGGGTGACCGGCTTCCCGCTGGACAAGGTGGAATATCTCGACCTCGAACTAAACGTGCAGAGCTGCATCGAAGGCGTGGTTCGCGGGTTCCGCCGCGCCGTGTTGCACGGCGACCTGAAACATTACCGGCCATGGACACCGAAAAATTCAAAATGGGCTGGCTGATCGTTTGCTTCGATCTACCGACGCTGACGAAGGCGCAACGCAAAGCGGCGCACGACTTCCGCGAATGGCTCAAGGACGACGGCTACCAGATGCTGCAGTGGAGCGTGTATGCCCGCGCCTGCGTGACCTACGCGCGGCAGGAAACGCACATCGAACGGGTCAAAGGCAATCTGCCGCCGGAAGGGAGCGTGCGAGCGATCTTCGTGACGCGCTCGCAGTGGGAACGGAGTTTTGTGATCCACGGAAGCCCGAGTTGCGCAGTGCCGCCGGAGGATTTGCCCGAGCAAATCCAGCTCTGGTAAGCCCAAATCGCCGGGGGCGCCGGGCGGAAGCGTCGATTGCACAACCAGTTCCGCCCGGCGACTCTGTCCCCCCCGGCTTTGGATTCAAGGCAAAGCGATGCCCCCGCTGGCGCGCGCTGGCCCGAACTCTGTCCCCCCCGGCTTTGGATTCAAGGCAAAGCCGCGCGGGGTTTCGGGATGGCGTCGGGGGGACTCTGTCCCCCCCGGCTTTGGATTCAAGGCAAAGCGGGGATCACGTTGGCCCGCGCGTCGAGGTAACTCTGTCCCCCCCGGCTTTGGATTCAAGGCAAAGCCTCAGAGACCTCGATGAATACGAAGGGCACACTCTGTCCCCCCCGGCTTTGGATTCAAGGCAAAGCCATGATGAGCAGCGCCACCTACACCTACGAACTCTGTCCCCCCCGGCTTTGGATTCAAGGCAAAGCTCAAGATGGCTGAGCCGCCGCGCGACGTGGACTCTGTCCCCCCCGGCTTTGGATTCAAGGCAAAGCAGGATCAAGCCAGACGACCGGGCCGAATTTACTCTGTCCCCCCCGGCTTTGGATTCAAGGCAAAGCTAGAAAGGGTTTGAGCCTGGTTCCTCGGCCACTCTGTCCCCCCCGGCTTTGGATTCAAGGCAAAGCGGTCCAGATCCCGGCCGCGATGCTTTCGCCACTCTGTCCCCCCCGGCTTTGGATTCAAGGCAAAGCCGAGATAGCTGGTGTCATGGCTCGGCGTGAACTCTGTCCCCCCCGGCTTTGGATTCAAGGCAAAGCACTGGCGGTGCAGGCGAGCGTTGCGCCGTTACTCTGTCCCCCCCGGCTTTGGATTCAAGGCAAAGCCACGGGGAGCGCTCCCATAGATCCGCCAGCACTCTGTCCCCCCCGGCTTTGGATTCAAGGCAAAGCAGGGGCGGCCTACTCGCCCCAGTTCATTGAGAAGAGGCTGCGGATGGCCTCTTCGCGGGCGGCTTTGAAATCGGCGCTGCGGGCGGTGATGACGACGGAGAGGCGCTCGCGCGAACTGACATCCACGACGGCGACGGTGGTGAGCAGGCGGCGGCCTTGGGCGACGTAGCGGTAGGTGGATTCACGGCTGGGGCGGCCGCGGAGGGTGAAGGCGCTGACCGTTTCCGCATCGAGGGCGGTCTGCGTGGCATCCGGTGGCAGGAAGCGACGGCACCAGGCGTCGAAGTCTTCGACGGCGTTCGCGGCGAGCGGTTCCAACACGGTGACGTGGAACTGCATCAGCACGTCGGGGCGATCTGTCGGGTAGAGGCTGAGCAGATCGCCGCCGCCATTCAGAATCCAACCGGCGGGCGGCTGGTAGGCGACTTTTTCCGCACCGTCGGTAAAGCGGACGACGGGAATCCTGAACCCTTCGAGGTCGCGGGAGCCGCGGGTGGGGGTGAGGTCCAGCGCGTGGCCGGCGAGCGGCAGCAGTGCGAGGGCGGCGAGGAGGAGGCGGGGCATAAAAAATCAGCGTTGTACCCAAGGGCCGCGTTCGTAGGTGCGGGCGACGCGGAAGCCGGGTGGATTGTTGTCCTGGAGGATGGTGTCGTAGTACCAGCGGCGGTTCGGCGGGCTGTAGTCGGCGGCGTTCCACGGGCCGGTGGCCTGCTGGCTGTTGTAGAGCAGGGCGAGCGCGCCGTAGATCGTGAGGTAGTCGCCGCCCCAATCTTCGTGGAAGCGGGTGAAATTCTCGATGCCGCCGCTGTAGGAGCTGGTGTTGGTGGGGACGTTGCCGGCGACGATGGCGGTGTTGATCGTGGTGTTGGTCGCGGGTCGGTTGCTCCGGCTGAGGAGGGAATTGGCGTCGTTCCAGTTGTTCGAGAGGATGTTCACCGCATCGCCGGTCACGGCGGCGGGCACGCGATTGTAGCCGGTGACGTAGGGATTCGGATTGTCCACCGGCGGCACGTAGGTGGAGGTGGTATTCGACGGGGGCTGTGCGCTGGAGGTGGTGCCGGTGTTGTAGTCGCCCTGGATGTAGACGGAGTTTGGCGAGACGACGCTGAAGCCCTTGGCCAGGCCGCTGCTGCCGGCACCGGGGAGTTGCGCGCCGTTGACCAGCTTCACCCCGCGGCGGCGGGTACTCGTCACCGCGGTGGAGGCGCCGCTCGAGGAGTTGACCACATTCGTGCTCACGCTGTTGCCGGCGCTGGTGTCTCTGACGTAAAAGAGCAGGCCGTCGCCGCCGCCGACGTTGTCGGTAATGGTCGAGCCGTTGTAGGCGGTGCGGACGAGGCCGACATCGACGCTGAGTACGCGCACGTTGTCGCTCTCGCGGACGTCGCGGAGGGCGCGGTTGGTGGTGAGCGCGGCGCGGATCGCGGTGTATTCGGAATTCGTCGTGACCAGCGCCGTGGTCGAGGCGCCCTTGAAGATGCTGACGTTGTTCGAGGCATCGACGTAGATGCGGTAGTCGGCGTTATCTGCCATGCGCTCGCTGGTCGCGGAATCGAGCTGCAGTGGGTCCGCGCCGGCGCCGGATTTTTCCTCGATGATCTCGTGGTAGCCGTCGTTGTTCGGATTGCTGTCGGAGTCGGAGTCGTTGGCGATCGGATCGTCGAGGAAGTTTGGGTCGAGGCCGCTCACCGGCGTATCGAGGAGCTTCTGCTGCGCGCCGTAGTGCGGCGGATTGTTCAGGTCCCAATTGTTGCCGAGGCCGCCGTTGGTGATACCGGGCGTGGTGCTGTTGTAGCGGGAATCTTCCGGCCGGTAGTTCAGCGAGTGCGTGCCGGTGAAGCTCACGTCGCGCGTGAAGTGGAGCGAATCGTGCGCGGTGAAAAGATCGCCGCCGATGTAGGCGGTGCCACTGACATACATGTCCGGCCCAGGGTGAAACTCGGTCTTTTGCTGGGTGCCGAAGTAGAAGTTGTCGAAAAGATTGCGCCCGCCGCGGACGAAGGGCCGCTGCACGGTCACGGAATCCGTGCCGCCGCCGGCGACGGGAAAATTCACCGTGACCGTGGCGAGATAGTAGATCCGCACGCGCAACGAGGAGCTGGTCCCATTCTCTGGCACCGGCCGCCCGGCGGCATCGGTGGTGGGCGCGAGTAGCGGGGTGCTGGCGACCACGCTCCAGTTCGCCAGCGTGGCGCCCGAGGGCGGTGGCAGGGCGGTGGTGGAGGGCGCGGAGAGCGCGGCGGCGACGGCGGTATTCGTGAGGCCGCCCGCGCGGTCGGCGGCATTCGTCACGCTGATGATGGCGGTGCGCCACTGGTCGAAGAGATTTTCCATCACACCATCGGCGTAGGCGGTGGCCGCGGCCCGCGAGACGGTGCGCCGGGTGAGGGAGACCTGGGTATTCGTGACCGCGTAGATCGTGGCCACGAGCGCGGCGGCGAGGGTCATGGCGAAAAGCACGGCGAGCAAACCGCTGCCGGCGAGGGAGGATCGAGAGGTGCGTTTCATTAGTAGGAGTCGGTGGCGGAAACCGGGGTGGGGACGGCGAGCGGGGGAATGATCGTCTGGAGGGTGGTCGTGCCGTTTTGGAAAGCGCGGTTGGCGTAGTTCCGGTCGTAGGCTTCCAGTGAGATGCGCAGCGCGAGCTGATCGATCTGGCTCGCGCTGGTGGCAAAGAGCAGCGCGAAGGGCTGCGGCGAGGTGATGCGGTCGCGGATGTCCTGCGTGGTGGCGCGATTGCTCCCGGTGAAGTTCGGATGAAAGCGGAGCCGCCCATCCCACACGCTGTAGGCTACCGACCGGTAAAAGGTGCCGGTGGTCACGTTGCCCGCGGCCGTCGTATCGATGGTGAAGCCGATGCCGCCCGGCGCGTTTACGGTGATGACGCCCGTCGGGTTGGAAGTCGTGGGCACGGTGGTGATGGCGGTGATCGCAAACTCGCGGGAGATGAGCGGCAGCACCACTTTGTCGCCGATCTGCGGGACGTACGGAAGCTGGCCGCCGACACTGAAATTGAACGTGAGGCTGGTCGACGACGCGGTGGTATTCGCCGTGAGCCGATACGGTCCGCCGCCGAGTTTGCGAAAGCGCACGCCATTCGCCCGCGCGCTCACGAACCGCTGCGCGAGCGGCTCCTGATCACTGGTGGCCGCAGGGTCGAGGTCGGTGTAGCTCGTCCCGTCGAAAGAGAAGAGGCGGAACGGCGACGCGGCTTCGTGGACATCGTTCAGCATCCGCAATTCCGAGACGCGCGCGGTGTCGTGGCTGAGATTCGTCGCCAGATTCCGCGAGACCAGCCGGAGCGAAACCTGCCCGAAGGAAAGTAGCGCGATCGTGACCCCGGCGAAGACCGCGGAAGCGACCAGGGTTTCGACGAGCGTGAAGGCGGAGGCGGGCGTTCTTTTCATCGCGGGATCAAATGCTGTCCGCCGCGCGCAGGCTGGCGAGGCTGAGCGAATACGGGCGGTTCCGATAGGTCCAGGTGACGGTGACCACGGCGCGGAGCGTGCGGGGGGTGAGATCGGTGACCAGCGTGGTGCGGGTCGCATTCACGGCGGAGTCGAGCGCGGTGAAAGCGCTGCTCAGGCCGGTGGCGGAGTTAAACGTGTCGTTGTTCAGCGGGATCGCATTTTCCGTCGTGGTGCCCGCCACGAGCACACCGGTGCGCGAACTGGCCTGCTGCCACGCCGCGGTCTGCACCTGATCCATCCGCTGCTGCGCCACGGCGAGGGCCAGCGTGCGGAGGCGGGCGCCGGCCGCCCAGCGATTGATCTGGGTCATCGCGATGACCGAGACGCTCACCAGGACGGCGAGCAGGCTGGCGGCAAAGACCACTTCGACGAGAGTGAACCCCGCGCGCCCGCGCCGCGTTTTCCGGAATGAGGGTGGACAGTGGAGCATGCAGAATATACAGCAATTACTTTACCATAACCTCCATATTTCTTTGGTCCGCGCCATTTTCCGAGAAAAGTCCGCCGCCCGCCGGAGTCTGAGAGGATGTCCAGAAGTAACCCGGAACACGCGGAAGCCACGCGGAACACGCGAAAGGGCACGTTCTGAGGGATCCCTTTTTCGCGTCCCTTCGCGTCCCTTCGCGTCTTTTCCGCGTGTTTCGCGTTCCAAATCAGACTTCCCGCACATCCTCTCAGCGATCTACAGCAGCTCAATTCAGCCGCGGATGGACGCGGATTTGCGCGGATGAGAAAGCTTTCGCATTCTCTGGACCCGCGTTTCATCCGCGTTCATCCGCGGATCAAATGCAGTTCTTTGGCCGGACTTCCGGTAAATGCGCTTTGAGTCGGTCACGGCCGTCAGATTTGACTGCGGATTTCGCCGACTGAGGCCAACCTGGCCAAATGACGGGACAGAGCGCGGGGAGGCAGATCTCGGGTAGGGTGGGCGTCCCGCCCGCCGGTTTTGGCGTCTCGCCGAAACGATCGTCCAAGCCCCGGATGACCGCCGGCCATCGCGAAAGTGCTTCGACGCAGGATGCGTCGAACGGCGGGCGGGACGCCCACCCTACCCGAGAGGCACGGCCGTCGCGCTCGCGTCACCTGATTGGTGGGAGACGAAATGAGGGCGCGCGATCGGATTCGCTACGTCTCGCTTTCGCCCTGCTGCCCTTCTTCGAGATGGCGCAGGACGTCGCTGCGATCCTCCACTTCCTCCCAGACATCGCGGCTGACGTAAACGGGGGCGCTTTGCTGGAGGGCGAGGGCGATGCAGTCGCTCGGGCGGGCGTCGAGTTCGACGATCTTTTTTTCGTAGAGTTCGTTTTCCGCGCTGATGATCAAGCGGGCGAAGTAGGTCTCGCTCTTGAGATCGTTGATGATCACGCGCTCCACTTTCGCACCGAGCGCGGCCATGAGGTGGCCGATGAGGTCGTGGGTCAGCGGGCGCTCTTTCGGCGTGTGGTTCATGAACATCGAGATGGCCGCGCCGACGCTCTCGTCGACGTAGATGACGAAGACTTTTTCGTCGTTGCCGATGAAGACGGCGCGCCCGGAATTGAAGGGGAGCACGGTGCGAATTTCCACCGGGATCACGGACTTGCTCATGGGTTCGGAATGTCGGAGTTCGCTCTGCGGGTGTCGAGGGGAAATCGGGTGCGGACCCGCTGCGGCGCGGAAGGAGACGGCGGGGGCGAAAAAGTTGCGAAGCGCTGATTGCATTTGCCGGAGGTGGCCCTTACATGCGCGCCATGCAGCAGCCTTGGGACATTCCCTCCGCCACCTCCCTCTACAACATCGACCGCTGGGGGCTCGGCTATTTTTCGATCAATGCGCGGGGAAATATTCAGGTCACACCGACGCGCAATGCGGCGACGCCGATCGACATCATGGAGGTGATCGAGGAGGCGCGGCGCGAGTATGGGCTCGGATTTCCGATGGTGCTGCGCTTTCAGGATCTGCTGCGCAATCGCGTCGAGACGATCAATCAGGCGTTCGCCTCGGCGATCACGGAGAGCGGCTACAAGAACGTCTATCGCGGCGTCTTCCCGATCAAAGTGAACCAGCTCCGCGAAGTGGTGGAGGAGATCGTGGACGCGGGCGCGCCCTACCAGATGGGTGTCGAAGCCGGGAGCAAGCCGGAGCTGATCGCCGCGCTGGCGATTCATCGCGGCGACGAGTCGCTGATCATCTGCAACGGCTACAAGGATTCGCTTTTCATCCAGACCGCGCTGCTCGGGAGCAAGCTGGGCAAGAAGGTGGTGATGGTGGTGGAGAAAATCGAGGAGCTACAGGAAATCCTGCGCGTCTCCCGCGAGGTGGGCGTGGAGCCGATGATCGGCATCCGGGTGCGGCTCGCGGCGAAAGGTTCGGGCAAGTGGGCGACGAGCGGCGGGGAGAATGCGAAGTTTGGCGTGAGCACGTCGGAGCTGGTCTACGCGAGCGAGTTGCTGAAAAAGGAGGGCCTCGCGCACACGCTGAAGCTGATTCACTTCCACGTCGGATCGCAGGTGCCGGACATCGGCACGATCAAACGCGCGGTGCGGGAAGCGGCGCGGTTTTACGCGAAGCTGGCGAAGATGGGCCACGACCTCGGCTATCTCGACGTGGGCGGCGGGCTCGGCGTGGACTACGACGGCTCGCGCACCGCTTTCGACAGCTCCACGAATTACTCACTCCAGGAATACGCGCGCGACATCGTCTATAACATCATGGACGTGTGCGACACGGAGAAGGTCGCGCATCCCATCATTGTCAGCGAGAGCGGGCGCGCGATCGTGGCGCATCATTCCATCCTCGTGGTCGAGGCGTTCGGCGCGATCGAGAAGGACAAGACGCCGATGCAGATCGAGCTGAAGGAGAACGATCCCAAACAGGTTTCCGAGATCCTCGACATCCAGCGCAATCTCACGCACCAGAACCGCATGGAATCGCTGCACGATGCGCAGCAGATCAAGGAGCAGGCGCAATCGATGTTCGACCTCGGGCTGCTCGAGCTGGAGAGCAAGGCGAAGATCGAAACCGTGTATTGGCAGATCGCGCACAAGCTCGTGCAGTTCTGCGCAGGGATGAAGTACATCCCCGATGAGGTGAAGGATCTCGAGACCGCGCTGGGCGACCAGTACGTGTGCAATTTCAGCGTCTTCCAGTCGCTGCTCGACCACTGGGCGCTCGGCCAGCTCTTCCCGGTCATGCCCATTCACCGGCTCGATGAATTCCCCGAACGGCAGGGCATGCTCGTGGACATCACCTGCGACTCGGATGGCAAAGTGAGCAAATTCATCGACCTGCAAGACGTGAAGGACACGCTGCCGCTGCACAAGCTGAAGCCCGGCGAACCCTACTACCTCGGCTTCTTCATCATGGGCGCCTACCAGGACATCATGGGCGATCTGCACAATCTCTTCGGCCGCGTGAACGAAGCGCATGTCTTCCTCGATGAAGATGAGGAGAGCGGTTGGTACATCGAAGAAACCATCGAAGGCAGCACCATCGGCGAAGTGCTCGCGCTCACGCAGTGGGACGAAAAAGTGCTCGCCCGCAACGTGAAGGCGCAGGTGGACGCCGCGATCAAGAGCGACCGGCTCAAGCCGAACGAAGCGATGAAGTTGCTCGCCGCCTACGAAAAGGGCCTGCGTGGTTACACCTACCTGACGCTGAACGGCACGCCGCCGAAGTAACCGCGCGGCCGGGCCGAGGCTACTTCGCCTTCTTGTTCGCGTGGCGCCCGGTGCCGTCGCCATGGTCGAGGATGCCGCCGGCCGGGTTGAGTGATTTCAGCGCGAGGTCGAGGCGCTGCCGGGCAGCGAGAGCTGCGGCATCGGTGCTGTCCGCGGCGACCAGTTTTTCGGTGAAGGGCGCGTCGCTCATGTCGAAGAGTTCGCCGGCTTCGTTCAGCTTCCAGGCGGCTTCGCGGACGTACCAGTTACGGGCGAGTTCGATGAAAATCCAATCGCGCGGTTTACCCGGTTGGCCGCGCCACTGCGGCGCTAGGCTGTGGCCGTCGAGCTTCCGGTCGGTGGGGAGCGTGACGCCGGCGAGTTCGGCGAAGCTGGGGAGGAAGTCGGTGGAATCCACGACATCTTCGGAGACCTTCCCGGCCGGGACGACGCCCGGCCAATTCACGATCATCGGCACGTGGGCGCCGCCTTCGAGCATCGTGCCTTTCATCCCGGTGAGCGTGCGGCCGCCGATGGTGGAACGCGCCGCAAACGCTTTGCCAGTGCCGTTATCGCCAAGGAACACCAGCAGGGTGTTTTCGCGCAGCTTCAGGCGTTCGAGTTCGGCGACGAGTTTGCCGATCAGCTTGTCCATGTAGACGACATTGTCGGCCATCAGGTCCTTGGAATCCGGCGCGCTGTCGGGCGTGGGCTGCAGTCTCCCATGCACATGCGAAAGCGAGTAGTAGACGAAGAACGGTTCGGCGCGGTGCGTGGTCATGAACCGCACGAGATGCTCGTGCATCAGCTCGGGCATGTATTCCTTGTCGCCCAGTTTTTTCTCGGCGCCGTTTACCCAGTATTTTTCGGGCTTGGCGGCAGTAGCCCAGTAGACGCCGCTGCCGCGGAATCTGAGGTGGTCGTCGAAGCCAAACTCCGCGGGACCGAGCGGCAACTGCCCCCACTTCCCGATCGACGCCGAGACATAGCCAGCCGCCTTGAGGTAAGTGGGCAGCATCGTTTCGACGCCCGGCTTCATCTGGCCGGTCGCGTCCTGATTCGTGGCGCCGGTGCGAAAGGCGTAACGACCGGTGAGGATCAGCGCCCGTGACGGACCGCAGAGCGGCGCGGTGTAGGCGCGGGTGTAACGGATGCCGCCAGCGGCGAGCTGATCGAGGTTCGGTGTGCGGTAGTGCTCTGCGCCGTAGCAGCTCACGTTTCCGACGCCGAGATCATCGGCGAGGATGAAAATGATGTTCGGTTTCGCGCCCGGCGCGGCGTGCAGCGGAACGAAGGAAGCGGTCAACACCGCGACGGCGAAGCAGAACAGCGTCTTCATTTCGCTTTGCCTCCGTTGATGAATTCTTCGCGGGAAAGGACGCCGTCCTTGTCGGTGTCGAATTTCTCGAATCGTTTCCCGCCCGCGTCCGCGTCGGACTGGTGGCTCAGAAACTCCGCGCGGGTCAGCCGACCGGCCTTCGTTTTGTCGAATTTATCGAAGCGCGCGGCCCGATTGTCCGCGGTTTCCGGCGGCGCGGCTGGCTTCTTCGCGGCTGCCTGGGGCGCCGCGGCGCTGGTCGGCGGAGGCAGGTGTTTCGAGAGCTTCGCGATGATCGCGGCGTTCTCCGGTTTCGTCGCCACGTTGACCGACTCGTTGGGATCGTGCAGCTCGTCGTAAAGCTCGGTCGCCACGATCGCCGTGCCCGCTCGCTCGCGCCAGAGCGTGAGGCGCCAGCGTTCATCGCGAATGCTGTAGCCCATCACCGGACCGCCGCCGGTTTTCCCCCCAGCGCGTGGATACTGGCTGATCGCGACCTTCTCCGCCGGCGCGGCAGGGTTTTCCACGAAACGCTTCAAGCTGCGGCCATCCAGCCCGGCGGGAATGGGCAGCCCGCACAAATCCGCAAGCGTGGGATACACGTCGACGAATTCCACCGTGGCGTCGCATTTCTGGCCGGCCGTTTTTTGCCGCGGAACGCTGATCAGCAAGGGCGCGCGCGTCGCGAGTTCGAAGTTCGTGTGTTTGTGCCACAGCCCGTGGTCGCCGAGCTGCCAGCCATGGTCGCCCCAGAGCACGACGATCGTGTTTTCGGCGAGGCCTTCGCGATCGAGCGCATCGAGCAGACGGCCGATCTGCGCGTCGGTGTAGCTAATGCACGCATAATAGCCGTGGCGCAGCGTGCGGGCGAAATCGGCGGGAATCGGGTTGCCCTCCGGAACGCCGCGGTAGGCGTGCAACTCGCCGTTCGTGTGGCCAGCAAACTCGGGCGCGCCTTCCGGCAGATGATCGATCGCCGGCAGCGGAATTTGGTTCGGGTCGTAGAGGTCCCAATATTTCTTCGGCGCGACGAAAGGCAGGTGCGGCTTGAGGAAACCCACGGCGAGGAAGAACGGCTCGGGCTTAGCCTTGAGATCGCGCAACCGCTTCACTGCCTCCGCGGCGGTCGCGCCGTCGGGAAGCTCGTCGTCGGTCTTGGGGCTGACCTCGAAGGCGGGCCCCTTCTTGGCTGGTTTGCCACTGCGGCGCGCGCTGGGCTTGTCGTTATCGACCGGTGATTCGGTCTTGGAATACTCCTGCACCGAGACGTCGTGTTTCGTCACGATCTGGCGGGTCCAGTCGACCGGATCGGTATCCACCGCCCGACCGCGTGGATACCAGTGCGGTTCGTTCCAGGAGCGGCCGTCTTCGAAGCCCGAGTGGTAGATCTTGCTCAGCGCCGCGCAGTGGTAACCGTTCGCCTTAAAATACTGCGGCAGCGTCACCGCATCGGGCAGCGCCACGCGGAAGTGCGTCTCCAAATCCCACACCCGCGTCGCATCCGGTCGGCGCCCGGTGAGCAGCGAAGTGCGGGAAGGGGTGCAGACCGCCTGCTGGCAGTAGGCGTGAGTGAAAGCAGTGCCGCGCGCCGCGAGGCGGTCGATGTTCGGCGTCTTTACGACCGTGTTTCCTAAGGAACCAAACTCCGGACGCAGGTCGTCGACCGCGATGAAAAGGATGTTCGGCTTGCGCTCCGCCGCCGCGAGCGGGGCGAGGGCGGCTAGGAGGAAGAGCAACGTGGGCAGGGGGGGCTTCATGGATGAAAACCGCGAGGGGTGGGGCCGCGGATGGAGCAGGAACACCGCGGTCGCCGATTCGTTCCCTGATTCGGGTCCTTTCGGACTGAGAGTATGTTTCGAAACTCAATTTAGCCGCGGATGGACGCGGATTTTCGCGGATGGGAAAACTTTCGCCTTCTCTGTATCCGCGTTTCATCCGCGTCCATCCGCGGCTCAAACGCAGCTCTTCCCGGACTTCCGGTACATGCCCTGCGAGAAGCCGGCACCTTCGATCCGGCTCGGTCGGCGCAGCGGGTTTCAGAGTCCGCGTTTTTGGAATCCGCGCGAAACGCCCACGTATTTATCCGCCCACAAACGGATGCCTGCCTGCTCTTCGAGCGAGAGCGTGCGGACGACTTTTGCTGGCGAACCGAGGACCAGCGAACCGGGCGGAATCACCTTCCCGCCGGTGATCAGCGCACCCGCGCCGACGATTGACCGCGCGCCGATCTCCGCGCCATCGAGCACGATCGCGCCCATGCCGACGAGCACCTCGTTGTCCACCGTGCAGGCGTGGAGGATCGCCTTGTGCCCCACGGTCACGAGTTCGCCCAGATGCACGCCGTAGTCGTCCGCGAGGTGAATCACGGAGCCGTCCTGCACGTTCGAACGCGGGCCGATGACGATACGATTGATGTCGCCGCGGAGCACCGCGCCGTACCAGACGCTGGACTCCTCCCCGAGCGTGACGTCGCCGATGACCGTGGCGCCGGGAGCGACCCACGCGGAGGGGTGAATGGTCGGCGGTTTGTCGAGGAAGCGAGTGAGTTGCGCGGAGAGTTCCATGCCGAATCGTCCCCCGGCGGAACGCGATGATCAACCGCGAAGCCTGATGTTTACAGGGGTTGGAGGCGAAAATTCTGGGAAGAAGGATTGACTTGGTTTTCTGCCGAAGACAAGACTCCCGGCTATCGCGCTGGCCACTCCCAGCGAATTCACACTCACCAACCAGGAAAAATCATTACATGAACAAGGCAGAACTCGTCGAAGCGGTGCAGAAAGCTCTCGGCAAAGAAACCAGCAAAGCACAAGCCGAACGCGCCGTGGAAGCGGTCGTCGACGGCATCAAGGGCGGCCTGAAAAAAGGCAAACCGGTGCAACTCGTGGGCTTCGGCACCTTCAAAGTCGCGCACCGCAAGGCGCGCAAAGGCATCAACCCGAAAACCGGCGAATCGATCAAGATCAAGGCTTCGAAGAGCGTCAAGTTTTCCGTGGGCAAGGATTTGAAATCCAAGCTGTAAGACTTTCCCCCTCGACCTCCGAGAAACCCCGTTTTGCCCCCTGCAAAACGGGGTTTCTCATGTACAGAGGTCGCGCAAGCTGGATTTCTCCGGGCCGGGTCTCCCCGGTTTGCGGCGCGCATCCTGCTAACTTTGGGGTGCTTAGCCCAACCGGATGAATCCTTTGACCGAAAAGCGAATCCTCGCTGCCTGCACGGCGGCGCTGGTGATTTTTGTGGGGACCGCTGTTTTTGCCTTCGGGGCAGGCGGCGGTTCGTCGCCCGGATTCACCGTGGGGCTGGGTGCGCTGCAGTTCGCGCTGCTCGCGGGTTTTGCCTGGCTGGCTTCCGGTGAACTCCGGCTGCGCCGCCGGCGCGAAGCGGAACTGCGCGGCGCCGCGCGGTTCCGCGCTTCGCTCGTGGAGAACACGGACGACATCGTGGCGATCCTCTCGGGCGCGGGGCAGATCCTTTCACTGAACCAACTCGGCGGAGAAGTTTTCTGCCTCGAATCCACCGCGATTCCCGAGGGGGTGCTCTGGCCCGACCGCTGGCCCGGCGCGCAGCGGGCTGCCGCGCAGGATGCACTGGAGCAGGCGCGCGAAACCGGTGTGGCGACATTCGAGAGCGAACGGATCTCGGCGAACGGCGGCGTGACGGCCTGGAGTTCCCGCATCACTCGGGTAGCTCCGCTCGATGGCGAGCCGGAGCGGTTCGTCGTCGCGACGCGCGACCTTTCCGCCTTCCGCCTCGCGCAGGAGAAACTGCTCGTGGCCTTTGAGCGGTCGGATGACCCGTGCTTCCTGATCGAGGATGGGCTCATCACGGATTGCAACTCGGCGGCGGTGAAATTCATCGGCCGGCCGAAGCGCGAAGCACTGCTCGGGCTGAGCCTCGCGGCTCTTTCGCCCGAGACGCAGCCGGATGGCCTGGCTTCCGCCGAAAAGCTCGCCGAACTCGCACAACTCGCGCACGCCGATGGCGGCTGCCGCGGAGAGTGGGCTTTCCGGCGCGCGAGCGGCGAGGAAATCGCCGGGGAAATCACCCTCGGCACGGTGCGCGGCAGCGGGGGGCGAATGCTCATCGCGACCTGCCGCGACCTCAGCGACGACCGGCAGATGCGCGTGGCTTTGCGCGCCAGCGAGGAGCGCTTTCACGCCTTCATGGAGCAGAGCCCGCTGCTCGCCTTCATCAAGGACGAGCGGGGTCGCTACGTTTTCATGAACCGCACGATGGAGGAGCAGTGTGGCGTTTCCTTTGAGAAGCTGCTCGGCCGCAGCGATGGCGACTGGCTGCCGCCGGAGGCCGCGCGGCTGCTCGCGGAAAACGAACGTTCGCTGCGCGAAACCGGTGCGTCCGCGAAGCTGATCGAATTTGCGATCAAGCGCGCCGATGGTCGGGAGGCGGTCTGGCAGTTTTCGAGCTTCCTGATTCGCACGGCGGACGACCGCACGCTGGTCGGCGGCATGGGCGTCGACATCACGGATACCCGCCGCGCAGAGTCGGCTGAGGTGACGCGCGACGGGCAGTTCCGCGACCTCTTCGACGAGGCCTCGGTCGCTTCGCACGAACTCGACGCGCATGGCCGTATCACCCGCGTGAACCGCACCGAACTCGCGCTGCTCGGCTACACGTTGCCGGAAATGGTCGGCCGCCCGGTGTCTGATTTCATCGTCGAGGAAGACGCCGCGAAGGTCGTGGCGGTGGAGCTTTCCGGCCGCGGAGGAGCGGAGGCGGTGCAGCGCACTTTCCGCCGCAAGACGGGCGGGCGGGTGCCGGTGCTGTCGCGGGTGAAGTTGATTCGCGGCGAGGAAGGCCACATCGAGGGGTTGCGGGTGACGCTCCAGGACATCAGTGCGCTCAAACGCATCGAGGAAGATCTGCGCGATGCCGAGGAGAAGTATCGCAGCATTTTCGAGAACGCGATCGAGGGCATTTTCCAAACCACGCAGGAGGGCTCCTACATGAGCGTGAACCCGGCGCTCGCAGAGATTTTTGGCTACGCGTCGGCGGATGAAATGTTGCGCTCGGTGACGCACATCGGCCGGCAGCTTTACGTCGATCCGAACCGCCGCCAGCAATTCGCCGCGCTGATCGCGGAGCGCGATGCGGTGAAGGATTTCGAGTCCGAGATGCAGCGCAAGGACGGGAGCGTGATCTGGGTCTCCGAGCGCGCGCGGGCGGTGCGCGACATGGATGGCAAGCTGCTCTACTACGAGGGCACGGTGGAGGACATCACCGCGCGGCGGAACGCGGAGGCGGCGATCCGCCAGGCGCGCGACGCGGCGCTGGAATCGGTGCGGCTGAAGTCCGAATTCCTCGCCAACATGAGCCATGAAATTCGCACGCCGATGAATGGCATCATCGGCATGGCGGGTCTGTTGCTCGACATGCAGCTTTCGCCGAAGCAGCGCGACTTTGCCCAGACGATTTCACACAGCGCGGACTCGCTGCTCACGATCATCAACGACATCCTCGATTTCTCGAAGATCGAGGCCGGCATGATGAATTTCGAGCAGATCGACTTCGATCTTACCTCGGTGGTCGAAGGCTCGGTGGAATTGCTCGCGACCCGCGCGGCGGCGAAAAGCATCGAACTCGGCTCACTCGTTTCCAACAACGTGCCGGTGAACCTGCGCGGCGACCCCGGCCGCTTGCGGCAGGTGCTGACGAATCTCGTGGGCAATGCGGTGAAATTTACGTCGACCGGCGAGGTCGTGGTCCGCGTGGACCTGATCGAAGACGCGGCGACCGACGTGGCGCTGCGCTTCCGCGTGACGGATACCGGCATCGGCATTGCGCCGGAGACGCAGCGGCAACTTTTTCAGGCCTTCGTGCAGGCGGACGGATCGACGACCCGCAAATTTGGCGGGACCGGTCTCGGCCTCGCGATCAGCAAACAACTCGTGCAGCAAATGGGCGGCGAGATCGGCGTCGAGAGCGAGCAGGGGAAGGGGTCGACGTTCTGGTTCACGACGCGATTGCCGCGGCAATCCGGCAAGCCGGTGCGGCCGCCGCGCCGCCCGGAGTTCGTGGGCAAAAACGTGCTCGTCGTCGACGACAACGCGAGCAGCCGGCAGATCCTGCATCACCACTGCGCGGCGTGGGGCATTGTCGATCAACAGTCCTCCACGGGACTCGAAGCGGTCACGCTGCTCGCCCGCGGCGCGGCGCGGGGCAAGGCTTTCGACGCGGTGCTGATCGACGCGCAGATGCCGGGTATGAATGGCTTCGAGCTGGCGCGGGCGATCAAGAGCGACCCGCGGTTGCAGTCGCCCAAGGTCATCCTGCTCACTTCGCTGGATCGCCGGGACGATCCGGAGCAGCTCCGCGATGCCGGCGTGGACGCGACGATGACGAAGCCCGTGAAGCAGGCCGCCCTTTGCGAAACGCTGCTCGGGCTGCTGAGCGACGGGCGCGAACCGCGCGAGGTCAAGGCGGGCCTCGTGGTGTTGGAACGGCCGCAGCCCGTGGAGCAGCCGCCGAACCGGCAGCTCCGCATTCTCATCGCGGAGGACAACGTGGTGAACCAAAAGGTCGCGCTGCATCAACTCCAGAAACTCGGCTACCTCGCCGATGTGGTGGACAACGGCCGCGCCGCGCTCGATGCGCTGGAGCGCACGGATTACGACCTCGTTTTCATGGACTGCCAGATGCCGGAGCTGGACGGCTATGCCGCGACGACCGAGCTGCGCATGTGGGAACGCGCCGAGCGGAAAACGTGGATCGTGGCGATGACCGCCAATTCGCTCGAAGGGGACCGCGAAAAGTGTCTCGCTGCAGGCATGGATGACTATGTGAGCAAGCCGGTGAAGATCGAAAATTTGCAGGCTGCGATCGACCGCTTTCTCGGGATCCGCGATCTCCAGCAAGATGTCCGCGATGGCGGGGCCACGGCGCCCATCGATCTTGGAACGATCGAGAGTTTCCGCGGGCTGGAGGATAACGCGGGCGACGATCTGCTCGCGAAATTGATCGACGTTTTCCTCGAGAATACGCCCCGCGTGCTCACCGATGCGCGGGCTGCGCTGGTCGCAAACTCCACGCCCGGGCTCGCTCGCGCGGCGCACACCCTGAGGGGGAGTTGCAGTAATTTCGGAGCAGAGCGGATGCGCGTGGCTTGCCGGGAACTCGAAGACTTTTCCAATCGTGGAGTGATCGAGGGCTCCGAGGAGTTGCTCGCCGCCATTGAGAGAGAATTCAGTTACGTCCGCATCGCGCTCGAACGCGCCCGCCCTGCATCCGCTGCCGCATGAAAATCCTGATCGCCGAAGACGACCCCGTCTCCCTCACCATCCTCAAAGCCGCGCTGCAAAGCGAAGGCCACGATGTCGTCACCAGCGCCTCCGGAGCGGAGGCCTGGGAAATATTCGACCGCGAACCCTCCCGGGTGATCGTGAGCGACTGGATGATGCCAGACGTCGACGGCCTCGAACTCTGCCGCCGCGTGCGCCAGCGGACGAAGACGGAATACACCTATTTCATCCTCCTCACGGCGAACAACACGACGCGCGAGAATCTGCGCACGGCGATGTATGCGGGGATCGACGATTTTCTGAGCAAGCCGCTCGATCGCGAGACGATCTTCATGCGGCTGCGCGTCGCTTCGCGCATCCTCGATTTCACCACGCAGATTCGCGTGCTGAAGGAACTGATTCCCATCTGCATGTATTGCAAAAAGGTGCGCGACGACAGCGACTACTGGCAGCAGGTGGACACCTACATTCACACCTGCACGGGCTCGAATTTCAGCCACGGCATCTGCCCCGAATGCCTCGATCAACACCTCTCGGCGCTGACCGAACTGGACCTCGGAATCGTCCCGCCGGCCACCCCGCCGTGACTGGGCGGAGCGTAGCGGGTTAGCGCCGGTTCCGCGCGTCTTCGCGCTCGCCGGGGGTGAGTTTGCGGGTCACGCGCTGCTGGGCGAGATCCCACAGCCAGCTCCGGTCGCGGTAATATATCCGCGCGATTCCGTCCTCGCCGCCGGCGGCGAGTTGCGCGCCATTGGGGCTGGAAAGCGCGGCGTAGCCCCGGACGGTTTTGTCCCGGTCGGGCGCGGCGGTGAAGCTTTCCCGCTCGGTCCACTGGCCGGTGCGCGGATCGATTTCCCACAGCCGCGTAGTGGAATCGAGGCCGGTGCTGATCAGCGCGATCCGGCCGTGGCGGCGTTCCTCGCGGCTGGAGGGTTCGGCCGGAGCGTAGTGGAAAAAACGCACGCGCCGGACCTGGCTTTCGTGGCCCTTCAGGAGCGCGAGCAACCGCTTCGATTCAAGTTCCCAGATCGTGATGTTTCCGTCGCCGCCGGCCGTGGCGACCCAGCGCGCATCGGGGCTGAAAGCAGCGTCGACGAGGATGTCGTTGTCCGCGCCGTTGGGATATTTTTCGCTGACCGGCGGGAGGCTGACCACCATTTGGCCGGTCGTGCGATCCCAGATCCTGGCGGTCGCGTCGATGCTCGCGGTGGCGACGAATTTTCCATCCAGGCTGAACCCCGCGGAGGTCAACGGCGCGGTGTGGCCCGCGAGGATTTTTTGGGGGGCGCCATTCAGGTCCACGATGGCCGCGCAGTTTTTCGCGTCGGGCGTATTGCGGACGACACCGACGAGCGCGGTGCCCGCGGGGTCGTAGGCGACAGTCGTCAGGCTCGCGTCGAGGGTGCGCTTTTCCTTGCCGGTGTGGGCGTCCCAGAGTTTGGCCGTTCCGTCGGTGTCCGCGGTCGCGATCTCGGCGCCGTCTGGCCGATAGGCGACGCTCTGGACGATCGCGGTGTGCCCTTCCAGCGCGAAGAGGCGTTTTTCAAATTGCTCGCCCCGCACGCCCCAGACCATGGGCGATTTCGTCGCCGCGGTCACGAGCCGCTGGCTGTCCGGGCTGTAGGCGAGGTCGCGAATGATTCCGCCCGTGCGCAGCAGCCCGCTCTCGCAGCCGGGCGGCATCCGCCAGACGCGCGCCGTGCCATCGCGGCTGGACGTGGCGAGGTGCTCGAGATCCGGGCTCACGCTGACCGCGCGGAGGTAGTCGAGATGTCCGCGCAAGACGACCACGCCATCCACCGAGAGGAACTCCGCGGGCGTGCCCGTGGTGCTCGAGGAGAGAGGGACGGCGTTGTTTTTGAGCGACCAGATGCGCACGGTTTTGTCGATGCCCACCGATACGACGCGCGAGTCGGTGATCCACTTCGCCTGAATGACCGCGCCGGCGTGCCCGGCCAATTCTGCGAGCTGCGTGCGCGTGGCAAAATCCCAGATGCGCACGATCTGGTCGGCGCCCGCGGTGAGCAGGCGGGTGCCGTCGGCGTTGAAATTCACGTCCCAGTATTCGTCTTCCTTCGCGTTGGTTTTTGGGAACGTGGCGATGGGCTGCGCGAGCGCCGGCGCTTGGGCGGTGGCGGGCTGGCTGGGCAGGGCGGTGAGATCCCAGAGGAGCAGCCGCCCGTCGTTGCCCGCGGTCACGGCGAGCAAGCCGCCCGGATGAAAGGTGGCAGCGCGGACGTAATTTCTGTCTCCGGTGTGGCCCGGCAGGCGGAGGATTTCCTGGCCGCTGACCGTGTCCCAGAGCCGCGCCGTGCCGTCGTGGCAGCTCGCGAGCAGGCGGGTGCCGGACGGGTCGAAGGTGATGTGGCGGACGGTGATGGGCTCGTTTTTCGCATCGCGGTGGAGCAGCGTTTGCACGGGCGTCCACGGCGTTTCCGCCGGGTGGGGAAAAGGCCAGAGTTTCACGCTGCCGTCGCGACTGGCGGTGGCGAGAGTTTTTCCGTCCGGGCTAAACGCGACGCACCAGACCCAATTCGTGTGGGTCGGCGTGGTGCCGCCGATGTCGTCGACGAGCGTGCCGTGCGCGGAATCCCAGACGCGCACTTTGTGATCGAGCCCGCCGGTGGCGATGAATTTTCCGTCCGGGCTGTAAGCGATCGTCGTGACCGACTGGCCGATGCCTTTTTCGCCGCCGAGCCGCAGGCGGATGGGGCTCGCGACCAGCGCGCGGCGCACGGCGAGGAGCCCGGCGGGCGTGGGTTTGATCGCGGTCGATTCGAGCGCGAGAAGCAGCGCGCGCTCGGGATCGCGCGGGATTTCGTCCACCGCGCGCAAGGCCAGTTCCTGGGCATGCGCCGTCTTCGCGCTGGAGACGGCGAGGGCGAAGCCGACCCACGCGCCGAGCCCGGTCACGGCGAGAAAGGCGAGCAGGATGCGCTGCTGTCGGCGGCGCTTGAGGCGCTGGGAAAGGGCTTCGCGGCTGCGCTGGACGAGCGGGATGAGCACCTCGCGGCCGCCGAGATCTTCGGCTTCCGGCGCGGCGAGGTAGGCCTCGGCGTTGCGCAGTTCCCACTCCTCGAAAACGCCGCCCGTGTGATCCAGCTCCTGCGCGCGGCTTTGCAGTTTTTTGCGGATCGCCTCGGCGCCGCTGCGCTGCTCGAGCCACTTCGCGTTCGAGGCGAGAATCGGTTCGATGAAGCGCGCGTGGGAAAGTTCATACCACTCGGCGGCGCCGCGTTTTTCGTGGCGAATGAGGTAGCGCGAGCCGAGGACCTGGAGCGCGCTTTCCGGGATGCGCGCGGTTTCGCCGTGCCCTTTCACCGCGAGGCCGAGGCTGGAATGATCGCCCGCGATCAGCGTCTCGCCGAACCAGCGCCGGAGGCGGCCCTCGTTGACTTTCGAGCCGGCGACCGCGGCGGCGATGGCGTCGGTGTAGTAATTGGAAAGGGCAGTCGTCGTCTCGCCGGCGGCGGCGAGATGCGCGGGCGTGATCACGCGGAGGCGCCCGCCGATCGTGCCGTCGCGAATTTCCTGCGGGAGTTTTTCCCACAGGTTGCGGCAGACGACCTGGAGCTGCACCGGCTCGACGAATTCCCCCGCGACCGAGCGCCCGCCTTCGTCCTGCACGCCGAGCAGATCGCTTACGAGCTTCTCCGCCACGTCGGGCTCGAAACGCACGCCGAGTTTTTCCACCGGCTGGGTGATTGCGACGAGCGCCGCCGGACCGCGCAGGCGCTCCAGCCGTTTGCGAATGCGGAGCTGCCGCGGGAACGCGGACGCGAACGGTTCCAGCCGCGCGATGAATTCCTCGCGCATGGCGAAGACCACTTTCAGCGTCGGGTGCTGCTGCACGGCCTCGCCCATCTGCCGGAAGAAATCGTCGCGCTCCTTCCAGCGGGCTTCGTTGCCGGTGAAAATTTCCTCGAACTGATCGAGCACGAGCACCGGCGACGACTCCACGTGCTCGGGCGCGCGTCCTTTTAGCCACGCGCCGACGAACTCGCTGACGCGGAGATTCACCACCTCCTCGGCGCCGCAGAAGGGCACGCCCGCTTCCGCGATCCAGCAGCAGAGCGCGTGGAAGACGAAGGGATTTGCGATCTCCGTGGGGCTGATGCCCGCCGGGATCACGCCCTCCACGCGGGCGGGCGGCAGCACGGCGTAGTCTTCTTCGCGGAGCATCGGGATGATGCCGGCATTGACCAGCGAACTCTTGCCCACGCCGGAGAGCGCGTAGATCAACACCACCGGATGCGCCATGATCAGCGACACGGTTTCGTCCACTTCATCCTTGCGGCCGAAGAAGCGGGCGCGGTCTTCGAGCGTGAAGGCGCGCGGCCCGACGTAAGGTTCCGGCGCGCTCATTTTGGCCGCGTCTCCCAGCGGCTCCAAAGCTCCGCGGCGAATTGTTTGCAGTCGCCCCAGTAGACGTGGATGCGGAAGTTATCGAAGTAGGAATTGAGGTAATCGAGGACCTTCTCCGGATCGCCGCTCACCGCCTCGGGCGCGATCTGCACGGCGACGTGGATGCGCTGGCTTTCGCGCAGGAAGTGGCCGAGCAGGCGGAAGAGCAGCAGGAAATCGCGGTCGCGCAGCGTGTAGCCGAGGAAGAGAATCGTGGTGCTGCTCAGCGCGCGCTGCACCCAGTGGTTGATCAGCGTCTGCTCGTCGCGGGCGAGGTTGATCAGGAATTCGTATTGGTCGTCCTCGGTGAGCACGAGCGCCTCCGGGTAATCGCTGCGCCCGAGGAAATGATAGACGAGCGGGTTGGCGACCGTCGGTTTCTCGGTGTCGCCGCCGAAGACTTCCACGTCGTCCGGGATGTATTTATTCCAACGGCAGAGGCGCACGCGCGGTTCCTTGTCCTTCTCTGGTCGCTGCTGGAGAGCGCGGGTGAGGAAGTCGTCGAAATTCGTAGTGAGGTAGACCGGCACCGGGAGTGCGGCGAGGATGCGATGCGGTTCGTTGGCGACGCTGAAATCCGGCGCGGTCGTGGCGGCGAAGAGTTTCTGAATGTGCTCCTTCGGCGCGGATTGATCGCGCTGCACGGCCACGAATTGCGCCACGCGATCCAGTTCGTCTGAATCGTGAAACGGGTAGCCGACCTGCTGCGCCCACGCGCGGCTGAGTTCGGGCGTGAGCGGATATTGGAACTTCCACGCCGCCGGATCGCAGCCCACCGGCGGAGCCGCGGAGCAGGCGCCGCGACCGACGACCGGCGTGCATTTTCCATCGACGAGCCGGCGAATCAGCGTGTCCCAATCCTGGTCCGTGAGTCCTTGCATGCCGGTCAGTTTTTCCAGCGGCGGCGGAGCTCGGCGGAGAATTCGCGCGCCGTGCCCCAGAAGATGCGGATGTCCATCTCGTCGTAATATTTTTCGAGATACCCCTGCAGCGCCGCGCTGCCCGGTTCGTCCGCGCGTGGTGGCACGAGCACGGCGAAACTTTTGAAACTGCCGCGCATGCGCAGGCCCTCGAAAAGGATGCGAAAATTCCAATCCGCCACGCGGTAGCCGATGAAGAGAAACGTGGAGGCGCGCATCGCCCGCTGCACTTTGTCCGGCAGGAGCTTCGGGTCGCCGGCCATCTTCGCGAGGAACTTGAGATAATCGTCCTCGGTCGCGACCACGGAATCCGGGCACTCGTCGTGGCCGTGCAGGTGATAGACGAGCGGGTTCGCGGGCGTGGGCGTGTAGTTCGGTTCGTCCTCGAAGACGGACGGCTCGTGCTCGATGAGTTTGTTCCAGCGGCAGAGTTCGCGGCGCGGATCCTTGTAGCGGTTCTTCAGCGCGAGGACGAGGAAGGGATCGTAATTCGTGGTCATGTAGACCGGCAGCGGGAGGTCCGCGAGCAGCGCGTGCGGTTCGTCCGGCGCGGTGAAATCCGGCGGCTGCCGGTAGTCCGGCGGGCCGGCTTTTTTGAGCACGTCGAGCACCTGCGATTTCGCAAAGGCCGGGTCGCGCACGACCGAGAGGTATTGCGTGACGGCGGTCAGGTCGCTGCTGTTTGGCAGCGGGTAGGAAAACTTCGCGGCCAGCAAGCGGGCGACGTCGCCTCCGAGCGGCAGCGCGCCGTAGCAGGCGCCCGCGCCGAGGAATGGCGTGCAGCGTCCACCGCGGATGCGGTCGAGAAGGATTTCCCAGTCCGATTCTTCGAGGCCATTCATGGGAGGGGCTTTGCTCAAACAATGCTGCGGAGCGTCGTTCCCGGCGTAAAGGGAAAAGGCGGGCGGCGTCGGGTAGTGGCTCAACTCGAGCAAAGCGCGGTAGGGAAGCCGCGCCGCGGGTTCCCTGATCGCCTCCCATTCAGCATGGGAACCCGCGGCGCGGCTTCCCTACCGGACTAAGCCACTGCCAGCGCGTCGCTCCGGTTTGCAAAGGTCGCGACGCTGAACCACTCTTCGCGCTACGTGAGCGCCGCCCTTTCTCCACCTGTCAGCACCGCCCTGGTGCAGGATCTCACGTTCCCGGAAGTGGAAGCCGCGCTCGTCGCGGAGGGCGTTTCGTCCGCGCACGCGCGACCGCTTTTTCAGGCGCTGCACCGCGAGTTCAGCGATCTCGCGACCGCCGACTTTCCCCCGCCGCTGCAGCGCTGGATCGCGGCGAACGCGGGCCGCTTCGACCGCGCGCCGGCGGAGGTTTCCGACACGCGGAGCAGCGATGGGCTGACGCAAAAATTCCTGCTGCGCCTCGAAGATGGGCAGACGATCGAGACGGTGCTGATGGGTTACACCGGGCGCTCGACGGCTTGCGTGAGCACGCAGGCAGGCTGCGCGATGGGGTGCGTGTTTTGTGCGACGGGGCAGATGGGTTTTTCGCGGCACTTGAGGCCAGCGGAGATCGTAGCGCAGGTGGCGCATGTGCAGCGCGAGCTGCGGGCGCGCGGTGAGCCGGCTCTGCGAAATCTCGTCCTCATGGGCATGGGCGAACCGCTGCACAACTACGACGCGGTGATGACCGCGCTGGAGATCATCTCCGACAACCGCGGGCTCGGCATCGGTGCGTCGCGCATCACCGTCAGCACGGTGGGCGTGGTGCCGGGCATCCTGCGGATGGCGGAGGAGCGGCGGCCGTTCAATCTCGCGGTGAGCCTGCACGGTGCGACGGAGGAGGAACGCGCGGCGCTCGTCCCGATCAGCGCCCGCTGGCCATTGCGCGAGTTGATCGAGGCGTGCCGCGTGTATGCCGCGACGATGCGGCGGCGCATCTTTTTCGCGTGGACGCTGATCGCCGGGGTGAACGATTCCGTCGCGCACGCGGAGCGCATCGCGGAACTGCTCGCGGGCATCGACGCGCATGTAAATTTGATCCCGCTCAATCCGACGACGGGCTTCGCCGGCGTGGAAAGCGGAGCGGGCGACCGCTTCCAGGAGACGCTGCTCGCGGCGGGGATCCCGAGCACGTTCCGCCAGCGGCGCGGCATTGATGTGGCGGCGGGTTGCGGACAGTTGCGAGCGGAGAAGGAACGGCGACCGGCGAAAGTGCATGCCGGTCATTGAGTCGGCCTTCCGTCCGCCGTGGTGGCTGCGAAATGCTCACGTCCAGACGATCCTGCCCGTGCTGCTTCCCCGGCGCTTCGGGTTTCAATTGACGCGGGAGCGGCTGGAGCTCGCCGACGGCGATTTCCTCGATCTCGACTGGCTCCGCGCCGGGCGGGATCGCCTCGCGATCATCTCCCACGGCCTCGAAGGCGGTTCGCGCAACGACTACGTGCTCGGCACCGCGCAGGCGCTGGCGGCGGATGGCTGGGACGTGCTCGCGTGGAATTTCCGCGGCTGCAGCGGCGAGCCGAATCGACTCGCGCGCTTTTACCACAGCGGGGAAACCGGCGACCTCGGCGCGGTCATCGAGCGGGCGGGGCGTGATTATCCGGCGGTCGCGCTCGTCGGCTTCAGCCTCGGGGGAAACATGACGCTGAAATACCTCGGCGAAGCCGCGCCGTATCCGGCGGTGCGCGCGGCGGTGGCGGTTTCCGTGCCGGTCGATCTCGCGGCGAGCGCGCGCGCTTTGGATCGGAAGCGGGGCAACCGCCTTTATCTCGGTCGCTTCATGGACACGCTGACGGCGAAGATCGAAGCGAAGGCGACGCACTTTCCCGCGGAACTCGATGTCACCGGCGTGCGCGCGGTGCGGACGTTTGCGGAGTTTGACGACCGCTACACCGCGCGGCTGCACGGTTTTCGCGACGCGGAAGACTATTGGAGCCGCTCCAGCGCGCTCGGCTATCTCGATGGCATCCGCACGCCCACGCTGCTGCTCAGCGCGCTCGACGATCCGTTCCTCACGCCGGAGTCGTTTCCGTTCGCCCATGCAGAGCGCAACGCCGCGCTGACGCTCGAAACCCCGGCGCACGGCGGGCACTGCGGTTTCCTCGATCTGCGCCACGGTTTGCAGCGCTGGTCCGAGCGGCGCATCGCGGAGTTTCTCGCGGTGGCGTTCGCGGCCAAGGTGCGCTAAACATCCCGCCCGTCTTTCCATGCTTACCATTCGCGACCTCAAAAAATCCGTCGGCGGCCGAGTCCTTTTCGAAGGCGCGGCGATGCAGGTGAACTACAGCGAACGCGTCGCGCTCATCGGCCCGAACGGCGCGGGAAAATCCACGCTCTTCGGCATCATCCTCAAGCAGCAGGAAGCCGACTCCGGTTCGGTGGAACGCGACGAGTGGACGATGATCGGCTACCTGCCGCAGGAGGCCGAGGTCCACGGCGACGAAACGGTGATGGACGTGGCCACCGGTCGCGCGGGCGAGATCCCGGCACTGGAAAAGCGGCTCCATGAACTCGAAAAAGCGGGCACGGTGGACGGCCCCGCATACCTCGAAGCGCACGCGAAACACGAAGCGCTGAATAATCCGCAAGTCGAAGCGAAGGCGAAGAAGATGCTCGCCGGGCTGGGCTATAAGGAGACTGATTTCAACAAGCTCGCCAAGGAATTGAGCGGCGGCTGGGTGATGCGCGCGCATCTCGCGCGGCTGCTCGTCATGGAGCCCGATCTCCTGATGCTCGACGAGCCCACGAACCACCTCGACCTGCTCTCGCTGGTCTGGCTGCAAAACTATCTCAAGACCTACTCCGGCGCCGTGCTGCTCATCTCGCATGACCGGCAGTTCATGGATGAGATCGTGGAGAAAGTGTACGAAATCTCGGAGATGAAGCTGGGCGAATTCAAGGGCAACTACGCCGCATATCTCGTGCAAAAAGAGGAGCAGTACGAACAGCAAAACGCCGCCTACAAAAACCAGCAGAAGGAGATCGCGTCGCTGCGGGAGTTCTACGACCGCTTCCGCCAGGTGGCGTCGAAGGCCTCGCAGGCGATGAGCAAGCTGAAGCAGATCGAGCGCATGGACCTGATCGAAAAACCGGTGCCGCCGAAGAAGCCCTTCCGCTTCAATATCCCGCAGCCCGTGCGCAGCGGGCAGCGCGTCATCGGGCTCGATGGCGTCCACTTCGCCTACGGCACAAACAAGGTCTACGAGGGCCTGAGCCTCGACATCGAACGCGGCGAACGCACCGTGCTCGTGGGCCCGAACGGCGCGGGCAAATCCACGCTGATCAAGCTCCTCGCCGGCGTGCTCGAGCAGCAAAAGGGGGAGCGCAAACTCGGCCTGAACGCGAAGATCGGCTACTTCAGCCAGCACCGCTCCGCCACGCTCGACCCGGCGAAGACGGTCTTGCAGGAGGTCATGGATGCGAACGGCGAACTGAGCGAAAACGAGGCGCGCGGCATCCTCGGCTCGTTCCTATTTAGAAAAGAAGAAATCTATAAAAAGACCGAGATCCTGAGCGGCGGCGAAAAGACCCGGCTGAACCTGATCAAGTTCCTCGTCGATCCGCCGAACCTGCTCCTGATGGACGAGCCGACCACGCACCTCGACATCCACACCGTCGAGTCGCTGATCCTCGCGCTGGAGCACTACGAAGGCACGCTGGTCTTCATCAGCCACGACGTGCATTTCATCCGCAAGCTCGCGACCAAAGTCCTGCACGTCACCGGCGGCAAGGCGTCGCCCTATCCCGGCGGCTATGACTACTTCCTGGAGAAAACCGGCGCGCTCGACAACGAACGCGCCGCGCTCACGGCGGGTTAGCGCCCGGAGGAGACAGTTTGGGCGTGACCCGGCTCGCGGGTACGGCGTAGCGTCACGTCCGATTCCATCTCTCCCGATGTCGGCGGAGACTCCCAGCGCGGTCAGCTCGGTGCGCAATTCCTCAGGATGTGGCGTTGCCACTTCTTCCCCGCATCCCCGGCCTGTGATCCTTACCTGCCTCCTGATACCATCTTACGGAATCACTCGGACAATGGCGATGCGGCGTTCAAGGAGTCGGGGCGCCCCCGCCCCGAGTCGTACAACCCACGGGGCGAGGGCGCCCCGGCTCCTTGAGGTGACCAGCACTACTCGTCTGGATAATTCCGCGATATGGTATGAGACATCCCGCTGTAACACCGCACGTGACGGACTATGCTGGTGTTCCTCGTGCCGCGCCTACGTTCGCGATGATTCCACCGAAAAATCCGTAAGCGCAGATGCTCTCTCCCGCCCTGAGACGCGTGCCCATATCGCTGCCACTTTACAGGCTCGGGCAGACTGCGGGGCTCGCACGCCGCCAGTTATCACAGCCGCCGCCCCGAACCTAAGGCGCTCGCTCCAGTTCCTTCTCATTCTTCCGAGCGGTGCCAGATAGACCGTCCGGCGCTTCCATATCCATTTGGCTCCCCCAACGAGTTACGCGACGCAACCGAAATGATGCGGCGGTCGAGCACAGAAGGTGAGGCGATTCGAAAACATGGATGGCACAAGGGATTCGTTTGTGGTTGTCGGGCTACTTTGATCTTCATTACCTTGCTCGGCGCGTGCGGCGTAACTAGACAAAACTGACATTTCTCCTCGGCACCGAGCTCCTGCTGGGTGACGCCCCTGCCTGCGAAGCTCCCGCTTCGCCGGCCCGCCTCCGCGCCGTGAGTCTCGCCGCCGCGCACGGGGATGAAGCAGAGTTGCGCAGACCAGCGCTTGCCGAAGCACGGTCCGCCCATCCGCCTGTGGCTGAGCTTGTTCTCGTTAGGTCAATAGCCCTCGCGTCTCCGTAAAAACGAAGACAGACTATCGCCATGACCGCGAAAAAGTTTTACGACTGGCAGACCGTTGGTGGCACCGATGACGTGATGCGTCTCGTTGATTGCCTGGAGAGAGCGGACATTCCGTGGTGCGCGATTGGCGGAGTCGCAGTCAATCATTGGGCAGCAGAGCCGATGGTGACTCAACATGTTGATTTTGTCGTAGCCACCGAGGTCATCGAGCAGGCGGTGCGTATTCTCACCGAGGAAGGTTTCGAATCCGAGAGGTTTCAGTGGTCGATCAACTTTAAGGGACGTTCATGAGTAAGTCTTCAGCTGAGCACCGAAGACTTCTATCGTGAATTCCCAGCCAGAGCTGTCCCGGCCGACGTGCATGGCATCCTCCTCAGAGTCGCTTCGCTGGAGGACACCCTCAAGGGCAAGATGGAGGCGTGGAGCGATGCAAATCGGCGGCAGAGCAAACGGATCAAAGATCTCGGCGATATCGCTCGATTGGTGGAGTCTCACCCGTATCTATGGGAGTTACTCACCGATGATCTCAAATCGCAGATCGAACGCCCAAGCGCCTAACCCGTATGAGAGGAGTCAAGGGAGTCGGTGGGATTTCTTCTCCTCGTGACCAAGCTCCTGCTTGGTCACGCCCTTGTCTTCGAAGCTCCCGCTTCGCCGGCCCGCCTCCGCCCCGGGAGTCTCGCCGCCGCGCACGGGCACGAAGCAGAGCTGAGCAGACCAGAGCGTGCCGAAGCCGGAGCTTCGGCACGAGGGGGGGCCGTCATAGAGCCTCGGCGCTGCTCGCGTTTCTCGACATCGAGGGAGGTAGAGCGTAGCCTCCGCACGATGAGCCGGACCTTGCAATATCTCACGGACGAGCACTGCGACCGCACCGCCGTCGTTCTTCCCATCGGCGACTACGAAAAGCTGCTTGAGGATCTGGACGAACTCGCTGTCGTCGCTGAGCGTCGCGACGAACTCGTCATCTCCCACGACGAATTCCTCGCGGACCTGAAGCGCGATGGAACGCTTTTACCTTTAGTGGCGCAACTCCACCAAGAAGGACCTCCGCAGTCTGCCCCGCGAGGAGGTCGTCCGCATCGTCGAAGCGGTCAGTCAGCTCGCAGATGATCCTCTTCCGCACGGCTCCCAGAAGCTTTCCGGAGCCGAGCGCACCTAGCGCACCTAGCGCATCCGGGTTGGAGACTATCGCGTCGTTTACGAAGTTTTCAGCGATGTCCATGTCGTGGTGGTCCAGCGTGTCCGGCACCGGAAGGACGTTTATCGCGAATGACCGAAACGGTTCTCCTCGTTACCAAGCTCTTGCTTGGTAACGGCCCTGTCTGCAAAGCTCTGCTTGGTCGGGCCGCCACCGGTTGGTGAGTCTGGCTGCCGCGCACGGGAACGAAGCAGAGCTTCGGAGACAGGCGCGTGCCGAAGCAGGAGCTTCGGCACGAGGGGACGAGGGGATTTTGAAAGACAGCAGGGTGAATCGGCGGTTACTCGCAGGGGTCAAAGGCTGCGATGGCCTCGTGGTAGTAGCTCGCGAGGAGGTCACCCTGGGCGTGGAGATCGAAGCGTTCGCGGGTGCGGGTGCTGGCGGCGAGGCTGAAGGCGGCGTAGCGGGCGGGGTCGCGGGTGAGGGCGATCATTTCGCGGGCGATGGTGGCGTGGTCGCGTTCGGTACCGAGCAGGCCGGTTTCGCCGTGGTCGACGGCTTCGGGGATGCCGCCGTGGCGGGTGGCGAGGACGGGGAGTCCGCTGGCCATGGCTTCGAGCATGGAATTGGGGACGCCTTCCTGGTCGCCATCGGGACCGAGTTCGCTAGGGTGGAGGAAGAGATGGGCGGCGGCGAAGAGGGCGCGGAGTTTCTCCTGGGAGAGGAAGCCGGGGAAGGAGACGCGGTCGGTGAGGCCGAGTTCGGCGGTGAGGGTCTGGAGCTCGCTGAGTAGGGGGCCTTCGCCGGCGATGGTGAAGGTGGCGCGGGGATGGGCGGCGGCGAATGTGGCGAAGGCGCGCAGGCTGGTGGCGAGGCCTTTCTTGGCGATGAGGCGGCAGGCTTGCACGCAGTGCCAGGTGTCGTCGGGCGGGGCGGTGCGCGGGGTGAAGGGGATGTCGGCGAGGGGGAGGCCGGTGCGGTGAAGGCGGATTTTTGCGGGGTCGGCGCCGAGGGCGAGGAGGCGGTCGGCGAGGGATTGCGAGCGGACGAGGAGGAGCGTGGCGAGCTGGAACATGCGCTGCGTGGCGCGCAGGAAAGCGGGCTGGTCGAGCCCGACCTGGGCGTCGGCGCCGTGGAAGCTGACGACGACGGGAAGGTCGCAGCGTTCCACCAAGGGCAGGAGATGCACGCCGATATGGCCGAAGTAGATGTGGAGGACTCGCGCGTGGTGGAGGTGCAGGGCGCGGAGGATGCGGCGCGCTTCGCCTCGATAAATGGTGATGGGTCGATGGAGTAGCGTCTTCTGGATGAAGCGGCGGAGCTGGTGCGTGCGCGGCTTGGGCAGGACGACCACCGGGTCAAATGGGAACTCCGCGGCGTGCTCGCGTTTCTGGCAAAAAACGACGGGTCGGAACGCGCGGAGGGAGGTGATCTGCCGATATATGTGCAACATCTCCGGCTTGAGAAAAGTGACGACATATTGCACCGCGACGGGCGCTTCGTTTCCGCTCAGGTTTCGAATCATGAAAAGGGTGCGCAGAGTCGTCACTCGACTCGGGTCGGACTGACTTTATGTTCCCCACCTCCATGCGGCGAGAAGTTGAAATCCTCAATGAACTCGGGCTTCACGCTCGACCGGCGTCGGAATTTGTCCGCGCGGTGCAGAAGTTTCAGTCGGAGGTGGTGATCCACAAAGGGGAGGATACTTTTTCGGCGGGGAGCATTCTGGAGGTGCTGATGGCGAATCTGGATTGCGGGACGCGGATGACGATCGAGGCGACAGGGCCAGACGCGGAGGCGGCGTTGAATCGGCTGGGGCAGTTGCTGGTGGAGTTTCGCGAGCAGGAGGAGCGGGAGAAGACGGGCACGTCTCAGTAGTGGCTGGGTTTGGTAGGGAAGCCGCGCCGCGGGTTCCCTGTCTAAGAGCATGGACCGGAAGTCCGGCCGAAGAGCTGAATTTGAGCCGCGGATTGACGCGGATGAAACGCGGATACAGAGAATGCGAAGGTTTTCTTGTCCGCGAAAATCCGCGTCAATCCGCGGCTAAATTGAGTTTCGGTACATCCTCTAAGGGAGGGCGATCAGGGAACCCGCGGCGCGGCTTCCCTACCGGGATTTCCTCAAGCGAGCCTTCACTCACTTCTCTGGCGAATTGACGGCTTTCCAGCGTGGAGGGGGCGCGGCAACATCTGCGCGATGGATTATCTCGAACAAGCCCGGCGCGTCATCGACCTCGAACTGAACGAGGTGCAGCGGCTGCGCGCGCGGCTGGATGGTTCGTTCGAGCAGGCGGT
>Ga0209181_10001852_pt1 | contig 35582 bp, 31 predicted proteins | sample MAT05_FD_187208 | JGI IMG/M metagenome (GOLD analysis project Ga0209181, IMG submission 187208) | Freshwater microbial communities from Lake Fryxell liftoff mats and glacier meltwater in Antarctica - MAT-05 (SPAdes) (version 2) | ecosystem: Environmental > Aquatic > Freshwater > Ice > Liftoff... | reverse complement strand
TAACCACGCGGGCCACCAGCCCGGGCGCGGCCTGATCGCCAACGTACCGCCTCTCGAAGAACGACTCTTCGACCATCGCCACCGCGTGCCACATCGCCGGGTGGTTCGGCGGAAATCCGAGCGCCGCGTTTGACACGATGTCGAGCTGTTCGCAGGCCGCCCAAGCCTTGACCTCAGGTGGGCACATCTCGTCCAGAGGACGGATGGGCTTCACGTCCGTATCAAAGTAGACGCCGCCAAAGCGCGCCAGGAGCTCCAGCCTCAGGATGTTCGACCGCATCACGCATCCTGGCGTGCCACCGACATTGCCGCATGCCGCCCATGCGTTGCAGTTGAAGATCGGCGGCAGATTCTCGTCGGTCCACAGCCGCATCTCCCAGTGCGGGTTTATCTCGGCGAAGCGCCGTCGCCAGGGTTGCTGTTGCAGGGGCATCTCGCCCTTGCCTAGCCAGATCTGGTGCAGGAACTGCGAGATCGAGGTGGTGCGTGCGGCGGTGCTCAAGCCATGGCCTCCACGCTCTTGGCCTGCACGAAGCCGAACGCGCCGCCATGCACATTTGCAGCCTCCTCGCCTTGCTCAAACATCGCCCAGTGGAACGGCACGACGTCGCGGAAGTGCCCGTGGTCGCGGACCACGCGCGTGAGGAAGCCCGGCCCACTCTGGTCCCAAACGCCTTGATAAACCAGCACCGAATGCGGCAGATCGCAGATCGCGTGCCAGAGTATTGGGTGGTTCCGCATCCCGCCGAGCACCGACGGCGAGAGCATGTGCGGGCGGCGAGCGCCGTGGCTGGGGATTGTCGAGCAGAATGCGCCGATACCCGCGATTAGTTCATCAAGCGGGCGCAGCGGCAAGCGATCCGGGTCGACGAACACGCCGTCTTCGCGGGCCAGTACCTCGTAGCGCAGCGAGTTCAAACGCGCTGCCGACGCCGCGGGCTCGCTCAGGTCGAGCGTCTGCTGCCATTGGTCGTGGTTCAGAATCGAAGGCCTGGTCTCCAGTGTAAACGCGACGACATCCCACTCGGGTTGCAGCGTCTGCTACGCGCGCTTCCACGCCGTGAGGCGCTCTTTGTCGGGGGACTCGGACAAATCGGCCGTGTAGATGACCTTCGGGATCATGCCTTCATCTCCTCTTCGCTGCCCGACCCCCCACCACACTGCTGCCACCTCGCTAACAAGTTTGCGCTGCACGAAGTAGACGACGCGATCCGAGCCCTCGGTGTGCTTGGCCTTCCACTTCAAGGTGATCGACCTGATCGAGCTCAGCTCGACCTTGAAATCCGTCGCCTGCTCGCGCGACGGCACCGACGCCCCAGGATTCGGCGCGGGGATCTGCGCCAGCACGTACACATTGGGGTTGTTGGCGTTGGTTGCAAACGCTCAGATGGAGCGGAGCAGATCGCTCCTCAACTCGCGCGTAGCCGAATCGGCATCGCCCGCCGCCAGCGTCGCGGCCTTCTCGGCGTCGTGCGGCGCCTGCTGCGCCGTCGTGCGCGAGCGCAGCGTGCCGACCTGCGTTTTGTACGCCGTCGCCTGCGCGGCGGTCAGCTCGATGTTCGCGGCCTGCGCCGTAACAATCATCAACATGGGCCTCGGCCTAACGCAGAAACTCATCCCGATTCGCCGGATACCTCGCCATAGTCATGGCCTCCGCATCGACTGCGGCAGTTGGGGGGTGGCAAAGGTCGCAGGCAGGTCAGCAACCCGATCCACCATGGCGTCAAACGCGGTCCCGCCGAGACGTTTGAACCGCATTGAGAACGTTCTAACGCCGTTTCCACCCTCGATTCTGGCGAGAAAGGATGGCGACTTGGGCCGAGACCACGCTCCGAACCCTAGAAATAAACAAACACGTAGAGACAGGTGCCATAAGAAAGGAGACCGGAAGAACAAAGATGGAATCTCTGAACAATCGCGCAACCGCGACGGGTGAATGATCGTATCAGATGCTGGCCCGAATGTGGCCATGGAGAACGATGCGATGGCGATCCGGAAGAATGAGTCGATGAGTTTTGTGGATGCGGCGCTGTCGGGCCTTGGTGGGCCGCGTGCCTCGACGCTCCTCGAGAAGCTTGATGCGGCCACACCGTGGGAGAAGCTCGCAGCGCCGATCCGCGCTCTGCCCGAGTACAACAACCGCGGCGCTGGCAACCCGCCGTGGTGCTCGCTGCTGATGCTCCGGTGTTTGCTGCTTCAGAAGTGGTTCAACCTCAGCGACCCGGGTTTGGAAGACGCCCTCAAAGACCGGATCAGCTTCCGCACGTTCGTGGGCTTGTCGTTCACCGACAAGACGCCCGACGAGACCACGTTCGTGAAGTTCCGCCAGCGGCTGCGTGAGGCGGACCTGCACGATCGCGTCTTGGGCGCGGTGGTGAACCACCTGGATTCCAAGGGGCTCTTGGTCAAGCAGGGCTCGATGGTCGACGCGACGATCATCGCGGCCCCGCGCGGCAGGCCGCGGCAAGACGGCACCACCATCCGCGACCGGGACGCGTCGTTCACCAGCAAGCACGGTGTGCCGCATCACGGATACAAGGGCCACATCAACGCCGACCTCTCGGGGATCGTCACGGACTATCGCTTCGGCACGGCCAAGGAGCACGATTCCAAGCACTTTGACGACCTGACCATGCACGAAAAGAGGCTGGTGCTGGGCGACAGCGCGTACTCCAGCGCTGCGCGGCAAGCGAAGCTGCGGTCCTGCGGCGTCATGGACGAGATCTGCTACAAACGAAACCGTGGCCAGAAGAAGCTGCACGCGTGGCAGGCGCGTTGGAACCAGTTGGTGTCCCGGCATCGGGCGCGGGTTGAGCACCCTCACGCGATGATGAAACAGCAACTGAGGTACAGGAGGGTGCGGTACCGAGGACGAGAACGCAACACCTTCGACTTCGCGATGATCCTGACCGCCTGCAACATCAAGAGAAGCCTGAGCCTGACGGCCGCGTGAAGGCCGGGGCAGTCGCACGAACCCACAAACACGACAATGGTCTGCTCCCCGCCATCACCTCGCGCCAATCACCAACAAGTGGCCATGCGGCGATTACTCAGAGATTCCAAGACTCCCTGCGACGATGAACCCGGCGATTGAGCCCCAGACGAGCAGCCACAAGAGGACGAGTTTGACCCTCTCCTTACCCGATTCCTTTCGAATCGTTAGAAGCTAGGTCCCCAAGGCAACGATCAAAGCGCCAGTCACGGCCCCGAAAACCACCTCACTTGTGTTTTGCGGAGTGGATGCCCCCAGAGCAGAAGCGATTGGGATGGATGCAACTGCAGATATTACTGCACCCGCGGCGCTGATAGGGATTGACAGAAAGATCCAAAATGCAGCAGACTCGCGGCCGCTATATTGACCTGGTTCAGAATTGCTCGATCGCGTAATCCTGCTGTCCCAGTCCTGCTGCTGGTCCTTCCGCGCTTTCGCGCCGCTTTATTGATCCGGGTTTGCGCCTGGAATCCCGGTGCTGAATCCGCGATTGAAATCTTCGCTGGACACGACCTTGTCATAGGCGGGTCGGCATGGCTCCGCTACGGGAACCACCGTCGCCACGCTGCAGTCGAGATTCACGCTCGGAGCCAAGCCCGAGCGCCACAAACCTGCGGCACTCCCATATCCGATCCTCGCCCCTCCGTGATCTACCCCTGCCGGGTCGCCGCATGCTCCTAAGGTCAAACGGCCCCGGATCGCTCCGGGGCCGTCTTTGCTTTCATGGGGGTGCGGGGGCAAAGCCCCTGCATCGCATATCTGTATCAACGGCACTGCGCCTCGAGCTCCCGCACCCGCGTCGCCAGATCCTGCTGGACCGGCGGCGTAAAGACGCCCGCGCCTCGCCGCGCCTGGCTGACCTAGAGGCGCAGCGTGTGGACGGGCATGCCCAGGTCGGCCGCGGCCCGGGCCGCCGGAACCTTCTCGACCATCACCAGCCGCACCGCCGCCTCGCGAAACTCGCCCGTGTACTTCCGCTTTGTCGTACCCTTTAGCATCTGTTGAACCTCTCGTCGATGAGCCATAGCCTATCGATCGTTTGTGTCCACCGGAGATGAGTCGGTTCACTGGCGTGCTCGGGCGATTGAGGCGTCGGCACCAATTCGCCGATGTGTATTCTCCGTTCACTGGGCGATGCTAAACGACATGAGTAACCGCGTGTCCAGCTGGGCCAACCGCATCGTCTGCACAGTTGAAGTAGCTCCGAAGCACACCAAATCATCGCTGACTCTCACGCCGTATCGGGCTCGATATTCGCAATCAGCAACACTTGTTCTTCCTCTGGATCGGTCAGCCGAAGTCTGCGGTTGACCTTGAGCTGCTCCCTGTTCATTCGCTTGATCTCCTCGGGTGACCGTCGGTGAATGCCGCCCATCTTGATGAACGCGTTCAGGTCAAAGGGCTCCTCGTCATCGTCGCGCCTGGGCGGCGGCACGTGGCTCACCCTGATGCGGCTGCGGCCCGAGGGAGTCATGCCGAACTCCTGCTCGAGCTGGCCCAGCAGGTGAGCTAATTTGCTGGCGATCGCCACCTGCGGGAAGGGCATGAAGCAACGCACCTTCTCGTCGTCTCCCTTTATCGGGTAGGTGTCGCCGTACTTCTGGAGAAACTCCTCGGCTCTCCGCCAGCGCGAGAGCAGCTGGCAGTAGCGGGCCAGCGCGTTACGGTCGACCTTGGAGAGGAACCGCATGGGCTCCAGATCGGGGAGGAGCTTGCGCCACTCGCGCTTGGCGTTGGCGTCGAGCCATTTGGGGCACGACGGCCGCTGTAGGTTCGGCCTGGGCTCGTCGCCGCGGTCCTTACCGCGGCGTGTGCCGCGTGCGCGCAGGAGCTCCTTTGGCATTGGCTTGGGCCCTCGGCGCCCCACGGTCACTTCCCTCCTTTGGGTTTTGCGCGGCTACGGCCGGGCCTCGTGCCACCGCCGCGCGGAGTAGCGCCCTTCTTGGTAATCACCGACGTGAGATCTCCACCTGATTGCGTGGCAACCCTCTCCACCGAGATCCTCGCCGTCGTCACCGCGCACGTGCCGACCGAATCGTCGAGCTTCACTCCCGCTTCCTGCGCCCGCTGGTCCCACGTCTTTGTCGTCCTCTCCAGCACCGCCTTCCGCCCTGTCTCGCGCTGCCAGCGCCGCACCGCCACGTCGACGAACCGAGGTTCTAGCTCGATCGCCGCGCAGCGCCGCTTCATTCGCTCGGCCGCGATCAGCTGGCTCCCGCTCCCGCTGAAGGGCTCAAAGCACAGGTCGCCGACCTTGGTGTGCTTGCGCATCGGGCGCACGAACAGCTCCAAGGGCTTCTGAGTCGGGTACTCGTTGCCTACCACTCTGGACTTGCCCTCCCAGTCCACCTCCCAGACGCTGTTGAACTCGTGCTGGCCGTCGTGAGGAGGTTTACTGCCGGCGATCCAGCCCATCATGCACGGCTCGTGCCGGAAGTGCCAGAAGACCGAGCCGAAGACCGCCGACGGCTTCACCCACACGATCTGCTGGTGGTCGAGGATGCCCAGCTCCTCCCACACCCGAGCCAGCTCGGCCTGGCGCTTGTGCGCGTGCCAGCAGTAGACCGCCGCGTGCGGAGCCAGCGCCGCCACCACGTTCGTGAACACCGCGCGGAAGAACACGCCAGCGTCGGCGATGTCGACCTCGCGGTACGAGCTCGACCAATCCTTGCCGCTGCCGTTGACACGCTTGCCGGTGTACTCGACGAGGTACGGCGGATCAGTGGCAACGAGCGCGGCCAGCTCGCCCGCGAGGACTCGTTGGACATCCTCGGCCTTGGTCGAATCTCCGCACAGCAGCCGGTGCCCGCGACGAGACAACCCAGCGAGCGCGAGCGCGTTCTCTCCCTCGCCTTCGTGCTCCCCCGGCAGCAGCCACAGGTCTCCGAGCTTCGAGACCGGCGTGGCGAGCGGTTCGGGAACCTCATCTTCGAGTTCCGACCCGCCAAGCCCCAGCCTCGCGTCGGCCGTCAGGCTCTCGAACATCGCCGCCAGCGCCCCGGCGCTGATCCGCCAGCGCGAGATACCCCCGCACCGCTCGGCGTGGTTCACGGCGCAGAGCTCCCCAGAGTGGATCCACGCCAGCACCTTGCCGACGCGGATCGACCGCTCGCGGGCCACCTGCGGCGGTGAGTACCACTCACGCACGGGCGGCCTCCGATCGATCCGATGGAGTCACGTCTCGCAGCCATGTCGCCACCGCCTCAAGCGAGTACAGGCGAGATTGTCCGGGAAGCAATCCCGGGACTCGACCTTCGCGCGCCCGCCGGCGCAGCCAGGCGTAAGGCACGCCGGTCAACCGGCTCAACTGCCGTAGCGATGCGAACCGCGGTACTTGGGCGGGATCACTTCTCACGCCCAGAGTCTGTCACGCCGCTGGCTCTCGGCAAGGACCTCGCTATCAGAGTTCCGATTGCACCGATTTATTCTGATTTAATTCCGATTTAATTCCGATTCGCAGGCGTTCAAAAGTCGGTCGCGGAGGGCGGACCACTTCGGAAAGTTGGTAACCGACTGCACGCTGTACAGCCACCGCTTCCCGACTTTCTTGCCGTCTATGCCCCTGTCGCGACAGGGCTTAAGCCTGTCAGAGGAGATTTCGCCATCGGACCGGTCGGCGAACCACCGGGGCTCCCTCCAAATGTCTGTGCTCCGCGCCGTAAGCTGGTCGTTCATAAAGCTCGCCAACTGTTCCACCACGATCGCCGACGCCGCAAAGAGCCCCGCCGAGAGGCACGCGTACCAGGTCTTGGGGTACTCCGAGACGATCTCGCTCAAGCACGACATCTGGTGAACCCCCTTGCGCATGTAGTGCCAATCCGAAACTCTGAAGTCACTGATGCCGATGCGTTGTCTCCGGTCGGTTCTGAGGACTGACGGCCGCGTCCAAGCGGATCGGTACAACTGGAGGATCCAATAATTGCGTATATCGCCCTGAGGCCCGGCGAAGCCTTGTAGCCCGAACGCCCACTGAGCGGCCTGCATCGCGAGCTCGTCGAAGCGAAGTTTCGCGTAGCGCCACGGGTCTTCACCGAATCGATACAGGTATACCTCTCGCTCGCATAAAGCCGTACAGCACAACACCGGCCAGAACCCGTTGACCTTGACGAGACCGTCCTCCCCGATCGGAATCGCGTTCGTCCAGTCTGAATCGCTACGGTCGACCTCGACAAGCATGGACCAGAAGTGTGGCGATGCTCGTCCCGCAAAGCGAAAATCCTCGGCGAGCCCGGCCAAGTTGCTGTTTGCCGCTTGCACCGAAAGGCCTGTCCGTTGCAGGTAGCTCTGCACGCGTTGCCGTCGCGCACCCGGTTCAACGGCCGGTGCCTGAATCCAATCTCCTTCCACGAGCGCCGATACCGGGTATCCCGCAAGCATGTCTTCGCTGTTGGTCTGAACCTCACTCATGGCGTTCTCCTCGAAGAATCGGCCGAGCAGAAACTTTCGTTCGCGCGGCCGGTTCAAGTAATTTTAGTGAATTGCGTTAGCTCGCCGCGGTCGGCGTTTGAGAGATCCTGGCCCACGCCCGCACATGCTCGGCGACCTTGGCGAGCCGCTCCTGGCTGACTCTTTCAACGTAGTAGTTCGACATGTCGTTGCCGTTCTCGTGGCCCATGATCAGGTCGATCGCGCGGCGGTCGCCCAGCTCGTCGGCGATCGTGCGGAAGGTGTGCCGCAGAGCGTAGAACGAGCGGCCGGGGCGATGCACACCGACGTCCCTCACAAGCTTGCTGAACTCGCTGGAGACCGAATCGAGCGCTATGGCACCGCGACCCAACCCACTCCCGCCTTTGGGTTGATGGATCCGCGTCCACGGCTTTCCGTACCTGGTCAGGAAGACCAGGCTCTTGTCCTTTGGGTCGACCGCCTTTGGGCGGGCCTTCGCGACAGTCTTCAGCACCTCGACGGTCTCGGGCCAGAGCACGGCCCGGCGCGCGATCCCCGTCTTGGGCCGCGGGAACTCCAGCGTGGCTTTGGTCAGGTTGACGGCGCTCCGAGGAAGCGAGGCCACGTCGGTGTTCCCCAGACCGCAGTTGAGACCCAGCAGGATCATCGCCTTCACTTGCAGGCTTGCAGCGGCCAGCAGTGTGGCGATCTCGTCACGCTCAAACATCATCACGCCACGAGCCGAGCGTGCCTTACGGATCGACGTACGCGAGGGCTTGTCAAATCCTGGGCCGTAGCGCGGCAGGCGGTCGATCAGCCCCTCGGCCTCAGCGAACCGAAAGATCGTGCGAACCTTGGTGATGTCGCCGCTCAGGGAGACCGGCCCTCGAGTTTTCGCCAAATGATCACGAAAGCGCGCAAAGTCGACGGGCTTGAGATCGGTGGCGAGGCGGTAAGGGCCGAAGGACTTGACCAGCCGACCGCTGATCCGAAGATACTCGCCAAACGAGGTCGCCTTCAGTTCCTCGCTGTCCACCCGCTTCTTCTTGGCGGTCAGGAACCGATTCACAAGGTCACGCAAGGTGAGCCCGTCAGGGTCCGAAGTCGAGGCCGTGTTGGCGACGTGCCCCGGTGTGGCGTTCTCGCCATCGTCCGCGGTCACGCCCGCCAAGCTCCTCGGTGCCGCCCGTCTCCCTGACACCGCCGACGTGAGGCCATTGGGAACGCGCCAGCCAACCGTGGTGACCAAGTTCAAAGTACGCTCCAGCGGCCTCGGAACCAACCCCGCCATGAGCGCATCGCGCTGCATCACGTACCGCTCGATCGCCCCCTGCGCGTCGTTCCACGGCCCGAAGAAGACGAACCGGCCCCGGATCTTCTTGGCCCAGCGCCTCGTCGCGTGCGGGAAGAGCGGGAAGTCGGGGTAGGGTTTGGCGGGCTTGACCGGCTTGGCGGGCGCTGCGACACGCCACCGCGCCACCGTTCTTGGCCTCGCGAGCACTACGTTCTTGGTCATGGTTCGTACCTCAACGACTCGCCGTTCCGTGGCAAGACACGTTGATCCGATCGGAGGCCGCTTGGTGCCTCGAGTCAAGGCGTGAACGCGCCTTTTAGCACGATGTTTTTTTGGCCGAAATACATCGTCCTACTGGGGAGCATGGACGAGAGGCACCCCCTCGCCATACCCTTCCAGCCCTGTTGAGCCTCTTCGGCGTGACACCCGGCGGGTGTCACAACAGGTGTCAGATCAGGCTTTGGGCTCATCGCCGAAACGCGGCCTTTGCCTATAAAAACAGGGCTTTTCGCCACCTTAGCTCAGTGGTAGAGCGATGCTTTCGTAAAGCATAGGTCCAGGGTTCAAATCCCTGAGGTGGCTTTGAGTGGTCGAACGATCGAAAAGCCCTGCAAATGCAGGGCTTTTTTCATGGTGTCGCCAGCCGTCGATGCCCCGAAACGCCCTCGTGAGTACAGACGTCTGACACCAGTTGTGAAGCCCGCCGGGTGTCACGACAACGCCCTTGAGAACGAACGGCGGGGGTTGTGTGCGGTTCCGGGCCGATCGTGGAACTCTCTTTTTTTTGTCAAATAAAGATAGGTCCAATCCGTCGCTTCGTGCCTTGACTTGGACTCGCGTGAGGCCGCTGATCGAGCCAACGTGTCTCGCCACGGAACGGCAGCTCGTTGAGGTACGAACCATGACCAAGAACGCAGCGCTCGCGAGGCCATCGTCGCCAAGGGCACTCTCGGGTTCTCACGCCCTAGGACATTGATCGCACGCCGCGCCGTGCTCTGGCCCGAGACTGTCGAGGCTCTCCGAGCGGTCGCGAGGGTGCGTTTGGCGGCGGCCGACCCGAAAGACAAGGGACTGGTCTTCCTCACCAAGTACGGCTGGCCGTGAGTGCGCGTTCACAAGTCCACCGGCAAGGGCGGCTCGAACCGCGTGGCGGTGTCGGCCGACGCGGTCTCTCGATAGTTCAGCAAACTCGTGCGCGACGTTGGCGTCCAACTCCTCGGCCGACTGTTCTACGGGCTACGGCACACCTTCCGCACCGTCGCCGACGAGCTGAGCGACCGCCGCGCCATTGACCTGATCGTTGAGCACCGAGAGCGATGCTCACGCGGCCGACAGATCGCAAGCGACGGCTTTTACCCGCGGCCAACCTTCTTCGCTGCCGCCGCGCACTTCTTTGAACAGTATTTCACGCGCTCCCAGTCTCGCTCCCATTTCTTCCGCCACGCGAACTCTCGCTTGCACTGATCGCAAGGCTTGGTGGGCAGGTGATGGTTGGGCACGAAACTACCTTCCAGCGGCGATGACGAACTCCGCTTTGCACCGTACGATGCACTTCAATGCCGCGTAAATCTGCTGTCTCGTCCAAGGCTGTTCAGAGCGTGTCCACAAAGATAAGACTTGTGGTTGTCTTCGGTGACCAGCTCGATCTGGATGCTGCGATCATCCGCTCGCTGAGATCGGACGACACGGTCCTCATGATGGAAGTGGCGACCGAATCGCGCCATGTCCCCAGCCACGTGCAGCGGACTGCCGTGTTTCTCTCGGCGATGCGTCACTTTGCGGCCGATCTGACCCGGCAAAAGATCCGTGTTCGTTACGTCGACCTCGACGACTCTGAGAACACCGGCGCGTTCGAAACAGAGATCGCCCGTGCGGTCGCCGACGTCAAGCCGTCCGAGATCGCCTGCACCCACCCGGGCGAGTGGCGTGTGCTGGCGATGCTCGAACGCATCCGCGACTCGACCGGAATCTCGCTCAGCATTCTCCCTGACGAGCACTTCCTCACAACTGCCGAGGACTTCGCCGCCTGGGCTAAGGATCGCACCGCGCTCACGATGGAGTTCTTCTACCGCGAGCAACGTCGCAAGACTGGTTACCTCATGGAGGGCTCGGTTAGGAACGCCAAGCCCATCGGCGACGAGTGGAACTTCGACAAAGAGAATCGGCTGCCCTTTGGCAAGCAAGGCCCAATTCCGCGGCCGCGCCCGCCGCTGAGTTTCAAGCCCGATCAGACCACTCGCGCCGTCCTCGCGGCAATTAAACGCGTGCTCCCCGGCCTGCCCGGCCACGCCGATTCCTTCGCCTGGCCCGTCACGCGTGAACAGGCTCTTGCCGCGCTCGACGACTTCATCACGCACCGTCTCGCCCAGTTCGGCCCCTTCGAGGATGCGATGTGGTCCAGCGAGCCCACGTTGTACCACTCCACGCTCTCCAGTTCCCTCAACCTCAAGATGCTCAATCCGCGCGAATGCTGCGAGCGGGCCGTCGAGGCGTATCGCACGGGCAAGGCTCCGCTGCAATCTGTCGAGGCGTTCGTGCGGCAGATCATCGGCTGGCGCGAGTTCATCCGCGGCGTCTACTGGCATGAAGGCCCCGCGTACGCCGATCGCAACAGCCTTGACCAGCACGGCGAGCTGCCGTCCTTCTACTGGACCGCGGACACCGACATGGCGTGCATGAAAGCCTGCGTTGGCCAGGTGCTCGACACCGGCTTTGGCCACCACATCCAGCGTCTGATGGTCACCGGGAACTTCGCCCTCATCAGCGGTGTGCACCCACGAGCCGTGAGCGACTGGTACCTAGGCATGTTCGTTGACGGAGTAGACTGGGTCACCTTGCCCAACGCGCTAGGCATGGTCATGCACGCCGATCGCCGATCTGGTGCGGCCAAGGGCGTCACCGGCCTCGTCGGCACCAAGCCCTACGCGGCCAGCGGCAAATACATCGAGCGCATGAGCAACTACTGCACCACCTGTCGCTACGACCCCGCCGAGCGCACCGGCTCGTCGGCCTGCCCCGTCACGGTCTTCTACTGGGACTTCCTGATCCGCACACGCGCGCAACTCGCCCAAAGCCACCGAATGGCGATGATGCTGAAAAACGTAGACCGCATGACGCCCGAAGCACGCACCCAAATCACGGTCGACGCGAACCTGCTCCGTAAGAAGCTCGGGATCACACCCAAGGCCCCCGCCTAGCCCCAACCGACGCCCCAACCGACGCTCAAGCCGACGCCACGGCCCGGTCCTCAAACCGCGAGCGTGCATTCACAACCTCACCCGCTCGTCCGGCGCGATGCCGTGGATCACGCGGGCACACGCCCTTCGCGGCATACTCGCGTAGAATGCTCGCGGCGGATCGGCAGCTCGTGGAGAGTCGCGGAGTGGCGTGGCCTACCGATACACCGCCCGACTTGGAGCCAGACGTGCCCGAAGCGGCCGACAATCAGGTTGACGAACTCGTCTCGGCCCGCATCCGCAAGCGGCTGCTCGATGCCGGTCAGCGGTTCAACGCCAACGACAATATCGCGGACTTCATTCAGCCGGGTGAACTCGAGCAGCTCCAGACTGAAGTTCAGTCCAAGCTCCAGCAGGTCCTGAATGCCTTGGTGATCGACACCGCCAGCGATCACAACACGCGAGACACTGCGAAGCGTGTCGCCAAGATGTTCTTGACCGAGGTGTTCCGCGGCCGCTACACGCCGATCCCCCCGGTCACCGAGTTCCCAAATATCGAGCGACTCAACGAGCTGATGATCGTCGGCCCCCTGACCGTGCGAAGCGCCTGCTCGCACCATCTGTGCCCGATCATCGGCAAGGTCTGGGTCGGGGTGATGCCAAACGAGCATTCCGCTCTGATCGGGCTGTCAAAGTACGCCCGGCTCGTCGAGTGGGTTATGGCCCGCCCGCAGATCCAGGAAGAGGCCGTGATCCAGCTCGCCGATCTGCTGCAAGAGAAAATGCGGCCCGACGGGCTCGCGATCGTTCTCAAGGCCGACCACTACTGCATGCAGTGGCGCGGCGTGAAGGACATGGACTCAAAGATGGTCAACAGCGTCATGCGCGGCAGCTTCCTGAAGAACCCTGATCTTCGTCGCGAGTTCCTTTCGCTTCTGCACCACGGCGGCAACACCTGAGGAGATGATGATGTTGGTACGACTCCTCTACGCCAGCCGAGCCAAGGCACCGATCAGCGACGATCTGATCGCGAGCATTCTCACGCAGTCTCGGAAGAACAACCCGGAGAGCGGGATCACGGGCGCTCTGTGCGTGTGCCACGGCGGGGTGTTCATGCAGGTTCTGGAAGGTGGGCGCGAGGAAGTCAATCAGTTGTACGGCAAAGTGCTGCGGGACGATCGGCACACGGACGTGACGCTGCTCGACTACTCCGAGATCGCCGAGCGACGATTCTCAGGTTGGCGGATGGGCCGCGTCGATTTGGACCGTGTGAACACCGCGGTCGTGCTCAAGTACTCGGAGCGGCCTCGGCTTGATCCGTTTGGAGTCTCGGGTCGTGTTGCGCTCAGGCTGCTAGAAGAACTCGCAAGCACGGCTTCGATCGTGGGCTAAGGTGCGGTCTCACGCTCACACGGGTCACGAAGCACGCCAAAGTGCTTCTGGAGGTCGTCGCGGTCAGAGCTCGCGCTCAAACGAGAACACGGCGGCTGCGGCCGCCAGACCGCTTAGAAAGGCCGCCTCGAGCCCGGACCCGCCGAAACCATCGCCGCAGGCAACCAGTCCCAGCGCCTCATCCACCGCACACTCGCACGAAGTGAACGATGAAGAGCGTGCGAGTCCCCACCGGTGTGCGGCCGCTGGAGAAAACTTCGAGACCTCAAGATCCCGGCTCGTGAGCGATCGCAAGAGCCCGAGAAGCCGATCGGCCATCGCCCGACCTACCGCCGCAGGCGGTGCGTCATACTCAGAGGCGGACCAGTCGGCACGTGCATATGCCACGAGTATCGACACATCGTTATGGAGGTGACGACCCGGCTTTGCGTCATCACGCACGATGAGTTCGATCACGTTGTCACCTAACACGCGAAGCACGCTGGGAAGCTCAGGTATCCTTCCCATGAGCAGCACGGTGTGCGCCCAGCAGGGTTGGGCTGTCGAGTTGCCAATTTCTTGCAGAATCTTCGCGGAATGCTCACCGAACACACGAGCCGTTTGCTGAGGCATAGCGGCCATCACCACCAATTCGAACAGCCCGCTCGCAACCGCTGCCCCATCTCTGGCCTCAATGCACAGCGACCATCCATCCGGTGTGCGGTCGATGGAAGTGACGGTCGTCCCTGCGCGCACATCGACTCTCGTTGCGAGGTGATTCGTGATCGACCGCATGTCGGGCACACCCACCAGAAGCGGTTCCGGCGCGAGTTCACGATTCAGTTGTCCATTGCTCAGAACCTGCCGGTCAGGGTTCCAGACAGCACAGATGCCGTCCTCGATCCAGCGCTGTACATGCCGCCGAAAGAGGGCTTGAGTGCACGTGAAGAACGGAGCACCATGGTCGGCACACGCGATTGTCTCGTCGCCAAGCGAGACGCGTCGGGCGCTGAGACGACCACCCAGGCGCAGCCCTCGATCAAACACCGTGACGGCCCGACCCTGGGCCGCAAGCGTGCTGGCACAGGCAAGCCCAGCGACCCCCGCGCCGATCACAGCAACGCGGTGCCCGTGCGTGCGAGTCGAAGTCGGAGCATTCACCGGCACGAGAGTACTGCCTCCGCCGCGCGGCGTCCGGACTTCAGAGCGCCGTCGATCGAAGCGTTGTCAATATGGTCCCCCGCGACAAAGACACCGGTGGCATCCGTGACAACCGGGCGCTGCGGGCTCGCCAGAGCCGGAGCATCCTCGTTAGGCAGTGCGTGCTCGATGTAGTCTGTTCGGATGTGGCTCCAGCCGTCCACTTGCGAGCCAAACCACTCACGAAGCTGTGCGCGCACTCGTTGTTCGAGTAAGGAACCTCTCGGCGAACGATCATGCGGTGCGACCACCGAAGCGGATATCAGCGACCGCCCCGCGGGCGCGTAGCCGGGCTGAACATTTGAGATCACCGCCACGTGGTTCGCCGGACCGGTCCCATCGCCATCCAGGTACAAGATCGGCTCGCGCGATGGAGGTATTTCGGCAGCGTAGCTGATCGATGCGGTGGACTTCCAGCCGGGCGCGGACATCCCGTGTACAAGCCTTGCGGCGGTGCCGCCGTCTGTCGCAACGACCACCGCCGATGCGTCGATGATCGCGCCCGAGTCGAGCGTGACCTCGCCCAGACCGATGCGCGACACGATCTGCCCGGTTCGTACGGTAGAGAGAGCCAGGCCGGTGGCAAGCTGGTCGGCGATCGCTTGCATGCCGCTGGCTGGCAGGGCCGCGTGACCTCGAGAGAACATGCGATACGTCGCGCGAAACTTGCGCGCCGATGTCTTCAACGACCGATCGAGGAAGACCCCGCCAAAGAACGGTCGGAAGAAGCGGTCGATCGCACGAGCGCTGATGCCAGCGTCGCGCAGGAGCTCCTCTGTGGTCTGTTCCGTGGCGCCCCAGCAGCGCTCTTCGCTTGAAAGTCGCAGCCTCGTGTCGAGCAGAGCGAGTGCGGGAATGTCTAGAGCGGTCAAGAGAGGAGATCGGAGCATGCCGGGCAGCCTCCACGGTGCCCGAAGCGGATCCGCCATCCGCCAGAAGCGCCCCTCGAATCGAACCATGGCTCCGGGCACGAAGCCGCGAAGCCCAAGCTCGAATGTACGAAGCACACGGCGTCCTTCGGGGTAGGCGGTGAGATACACCTGGAACCCGCGGTCAATCAGGTACACACCGGCGTCAGACTCGACCCGATCAGTGCGAACGCGACCGCCTACGCCATCGGATGCTTCCAGCACGATGACCGACACGTCCGCGCGGTGCAGCGCTCGGGCGCACGCCAGACCGGCGAGACCCGCTCCCACAACGACAACCGGGTTCTTAAAGTCTCGGGTCACAAGAGAAGATCGTACCTGCACGAATCACGCGCTGTGGCCGCTCGGATCCGGGCGGTGCGCGTCTTGGCTATTCAAGAAGTCGCCCGACAAGCTGCAGATCCTCGGCCGATTCCCAATCCGGGAGCTCCGCGCTTCCCACGGGCACTGGCACGGACCGAATCTCCATTCCGCCGTCGTCAGTGGGGATGACCCGAGTGTTGAGCCGGGCGCTGAGAGAGTCAGGGTGGTCGGTCCGCTGGTGGGCACCGCGGCTCTCGCGCCGTTCAAGGGCGGATCGGAGAGACGCCTCGGCGGCGATGATTGATCCGCGCAGGTCGAGCGCGACGGCCAGATCCTGATAGCCCTCGGATGACGGCTGAACACCGACTCGATCAACCACACTCGCAACGGAAGCGAGCTTGGTCAACCCCGCCTCGATAGATGCCTGCGAGCGAACAACGCCGCAGTGCTCCCACATCAAGTCCCGGATCGCTCTCTGCAAAGGTCGGGCCATTTCGGATCCACGCTTGACGACGCCGGAAAGACGGTCAAGCGCATCTTGGATCGCGGCACGGTCACGGAGCTGAGCGTCGGTCTGCGTGCTCAGAAGCGCAGCGGCCTCGCCAGCGCGCCGACCAAAGACCAACGTTTCGGCCAAGGAGTTACCACCAAGCCTGTTGGCGCCGTGGACACCGCAGGTGGCTTCGCCTGCGGCAAAAAGTCCCGTCAATTCCGTCGCGTGCGTCTCCGCGGTGACCACGACGCCTCCCATCGAATAGTGCGCCGTGGGCGCGACCTCCATGGGGGAGCGAGAGATATCCAGCATCTGCGCTTCGAGAAACTGCCGGTACATCCGTGGGAGCTTCTCGATAATGACGTCCTTTGGGAGCCGCGAGATATCGAGGAACACGCCCCCGTTCGGACCGCCGCGGCCCGCGAGAATCTCGGAGTAATTGGCCAGCGCCACCCGGTCTCGCGTCGAGAGCTCCATGCGCCGCGGGTCGTACCGCTCCATGAAGCGTTCGCCCAGCGCGTTGGTGAGATGTCCACCCTCTCCACGCACCGCCTCCGTCACCAGTGTCCCCGCCCATTCCTCAGGAGCGACCATGCCCGTCGGGTGAAACTGGACCAGCTCCATGTCCCCCAGCGAGCAGCCCGCGCGAAACGCCAGCGCCATCGCATCGCCCGTGTTCTCGTCTCGCCGCGAAGAACTTCGACGCCAGATCCGCGTGTGCCCTCCCCCCGCGAGCACGACGGCGTCGGCGCAGAAGACCGTTTTCTCGCCCGTGGAGAGGTCAAATCCCACCGCCCCGAAGCACCTCCCACGCTGCACCAAGAGCTCCGCGATGTACATCTGCTCCACCACGGTCACGTGAGTCCGTTGGAGCCGAGCAACAAGGGTGCGCACGATCGCACGCCCGGTATAGTCGCCCGCATAGCACGTGCGACGATATCGGTGCGCGCCGAAATAACGCTGGTCGAGCTTTCCATCAAAGGTACGAGCAAAGGGGCATCCCCACGCTTCCAGCTCACGCACAGCGGCTGGGGACTCTTTGGCGAGGAGCATAACGGCACTCGGGTCTCCCAGCCCATAGCCCTCATGCATCGTATCAATATAATGCTGCTCCCACGAATCCTCAGGATCGACGGTCCCGAGCGCCGCGTTGATCCCGCCAGCCGCCAGCACCGTGTGCGGGTCCGACCGCGCGCGTTTACCCACGAGCACCACATCGCATCCGGCCTGATCGGCCGCGAGGGCTGCCCGGATCCCCGCGGCTCCGGTACCAATCACCAGAACGTTACACACAAGGCGATGCTGGGCCAAGGTATCCATGCTCATGCATTCGTCGCGGCACGACATCAGATTCGATCGCAGCGTCCCAAAGACCGACGCAGCTGCGAGGCAAGGGCGTGTCTCATCTGCAACGAGGTTTCGCACCGCGAATCTCATCGAAGCGTGATCTGCGGTCGGTCCGCTCGACCCGCGATCAAGAGAATCCGAGAAAGCACAGAGTTCTCACACGCCCCGATGGACCTGAAACAGATCCGAATCTGAATGCTCGCCGCATCGAATTGAAGTTCATGAGCAGGTTGGTCAGTAAGTTTGAGCGAACCGATCAGGCTATCGCTTCTTGGATGCGTGCGTACGGCGTGACCTCGCTGCGGATATCGCTCGCCATCGTGTTCATCTGGTTCGGCCTGCTAAAGCCGCTTGGCGCGAGCCCAGCCAACGAACTTGTCGAACGAACAGTTTATTGGGTAGACCCTCGCTGGTTCATCTCTTTTCTCGGATGGTGGGAAGTAGCCATTGGCGTGTGCATGCTCTGGCGCCCGCTCATCCGTGTCTCGATCGCTCTCTTAGCCGTGCAAATGCCGGGTACGTTTCTGCCGCTGGTGCTCCTTCCTCAGGTGTGCTTCATGCATGTGCCCTGGGCGCCGACACTTGAAGGGCAATACATCATCAAGAACTTGGTCCTCATCAGCGCGGCGTTAGTGATCGGCGGCACGGTGAGCGTCCGAAGGCCGCAGACTGAACGTCGCCAAGACCCCCCTCAAACGAGGGGATGACCACAGCCTGCGATTGCGCTGGACCCCCGGATCGCTGTTATAGAGTGTTCCGTGCTTGCCGTCTTCAACGACAGTGAATCCAACCCGGTGTAAAGATCGAACTCTAAGTCATGCAGGACAATGTAATCATCCCGCCAGATCGTCTCGCTGATGCGGCCGACGCCGTACTTCTTGGGCTCTCCGAAATGGGGCCCGCTCATGCTGGTCGGCTGCCCTCGTCCATCCTTGGCACGCCTGAACAGCCCTTGGCATTCTGCGATTTCACCCGCGACGAAATCGCCGCGGCAGAGCATTTCCTGCTACGCTGTGGGCTGTTCACCCTGACTGCTAGTAGGACCGGCAGCCTTCACGACCAGAACGGTGCTGCATAGGCCGACCAACGCTTGAGGAGAACTTGAAAATGCCTGAACCTGTTCACACCAACTCATGGCCCGATCTCGCGGTTGGTCTGTACGACCGTCTGACCGGCCGAGGGGCTGAGATAACCTACGAGTTCGCGGAGATGCGCATCAAAATCCCCAGCGGCACAGGGGCCAACGCTGACCACGCCGAGTGGGTGGTGAACGGCACGGTGAAGATACGTACAAAGGACTTGGGCACTCGCCCAAACTAATGCTGGTCGGCCGTCTGACCGGAACGGTCGGGGGCCGACCGTGGTCGATTCTTATGGACGAGCGCACTCTTTCACTTCGCGTCGCCGACCTCTGGAGTGTGCGTAAACTGCGCAAAGCCAACCGTCAGCTCTCTCCCTTCACGAAGGCTCTTCGGGTTGATTACTCTGGCGTTATCCGAGTCAAGGTCGGAGCGTGGCCGATGTTCACACTCCCGCGTTGGGCCTGGGCGAGGTAATCTCTATTCAATCTCTGACCAGCCCGAATCACGTTAGCAAGGATGAGCGGTCAACGCGACCTTCGGTCATTGCCGTGACCGGGGCTTCTGGTTACGTGGGGGGCCGATTGGTTCCGGCCCTGCTCGGCGCAGGATACTCCGTTCGATGCATCGCGCGCGAACCGCGCAAGCTGGATGAACGCTCGTGGAGGAGCCACCCCGCCGTTTCCGTCGTGCGCGGCGATCTCTCCGACTCGGTCGAGTTGTCGAAACAGTTGTCGGGTTGCGCCGCGGCCTATTACCTCGTGCATTCGATGGGCGTGAGCGGCAAGGAGTACGCCGAGCGAGACCGGCAGCTCGCCGATGTGTTCGCCAAGTCGGCCGCGTCGGCGAGCGTGGAGCGGATCGTCTATCTCGGCGGACTCGGAGAACTGGGCGCGGGCTTGAGCGAGCACCTAAGCTCGCGGCGCGAGGTGGAGAAAGTCCTTGCGTCCAAGGGCGTACCGGTGACCGCGTTCAGGGCGGCGATGATCATCGGATCTGGGTCGGCATCCTTCGAGATCCTGCGATACCTGGTCGAGCGGCTTCCGATCATGGTGACTCCTTCGTGGGTCAAAACCGAGTCACAGCCCGTGGCGATCGGGGATGTGCTCCACTGGCTCGTTCGGTGCCTTTCGGTCCCAGAGACCACCGGAAAGACGCTCGAAATCGGCGGGGCGGACATTCTGCCGTATCGCGAGCTCATGCGGATCATGGCCGAGGAACTCGGACTTCGTCGTCGCATCATCATCCCGCTCCCGGTGCTGACGCCCAGGCTAAGTTCTGGCTGGATCAGTCTGGTCACGCCCGTGTCCTACCGCATCGCTCGCCCGCTCGCCGAGGGTCTTCGCAATCGAGTGGTGGTCACCAACGACCAGGTGCAGAGGCTCATGCCTCATTCAGCAATGGGAACACGCGAGGCGATCCACAAGGCCTTGGAGAAGGTGCGGAGCAACGCCGTGGATACTCGCTGGTCAGTCGCTGGCCCGGTGCCCGGCGACCCCGATTGGGCTGGCGGAAGCGTCTTTACGGATGAGCGCTCGATCCTCATCAATGCAGAACCCGAGCGAGTGTTTCAGGCGGTCTGTCGGATCGGGGGCGGCCACGGGTGGTACGCGGGCGATGTGCTCTGGCGGATCCGAGGATGGATGGACAAGCTCATAGGCGGCCCCGGCCTACGCCGCGGAAGACGCGACATGGACCGCGTGGAGTTTGGAGAATCTCTCGACTTCTGGCGCGTGGTCGGATTAGCGCAGAACCGAACACTCTCGCTGCTCGCGGAGATGAAGCTCCCCGGCGTGGCCATGTTGAACTTCTCGTTGTATCCAGGGAAGTCACCGGGCGGAACCTCCTTGACCATGACCGCTCGCTTCCGGCCCAAGGGCATCCTCGGCATCCTGTACTGGTACAGCGTGCTCCCACTGCACAATATCGTCTTCGGCGGCATGCTCCGCGGAATCAAGCGAGTTGCCGAGCGCGATGCCTCGGAAACCGACGATCACCATTCGCCCCCCCGTCTCCAGAGCGGAGGCTATGGGCGAGCTCGCCTGTGGCTGGGGATATCTGCGGTTGGTTCTATCGTCATGCTGGCGATCGTTGCCCTCTTGGTCGGGCTTCCGTCTCGGTTGTCGAGCCATTTCGGGCCGACGCTCGCGAGTCAGGCGTTGATGCTGGTCACGTTTCTCCTCGCGTACGCAGCGGTTCAACTCCCCTTTGATGTTCTGGGCGGGTACCTGCTGCCGCGTCGCTTCGGGCGGCTTCATCCAACGGCCTTCCGATTCACAGGGCGGTTGATCCGAGGGATCGCGGCTCACACGAGTGTTCTTGCCGTCATCGGGGTTGGTTTGCTGCTGGCCGGGAGGGCGCTCGGTGTCCCGGGGGTCATCGGGGTAAGTGCCGTGATGATGCTGATCCTTCTGGCGACTCGCGGCCAGCTTGCCCGCTTGTTTGCTCCTCTGCGCCGATCAACCATCTCGATGTCAACAACCCTCGAGGAGCCAGACCAGTTCCTCACCGAGTGCGTCCGCAGTGATGACGAGGGCTTCACCGGCGGTATCTTGGGTGTCTTTCGCCCGAAGCGTTCGCTGATACCCGAGCGATGGCTCGATGAGTTGGGACCGACCGGGATGACAGTCGTGAAGCGACGCCGCCAGTTCGCCATAAAGACCGGGAGCTGGGCCCGCGGGCGAGTGCTCGCGCTGCTGTTCACACTGATCGGCGTGGTGCTCGCGGCGACAATGGTGGGCCCGACGCGGATCGGCAGTGGAGAGGGCATCATTGCCCTGAGCTTGCTGTTCACCGTATGGTCGTTCATCGGCCTGCTGACACTACCGACGCCGTCCCGGGCTGGTGTAGCGGAGGTCGACGCCGCCATGCGCGAGTTTCAACAGGGGGCGGGGGGGGCGGGGCTTGATGCCAGCCTCATCGTTGAGACCATCCGAAAACTAGACGCCCTGCAAGACGGCGAACCGCTTAGACCGGCTGGTGTCGAGATCATCTTCCATCCGGTCCCGAGCGTGCGAAACCGAATCGAAGGCCCTCTCAACCAAAAGCCTCGAGGGTCTTTGGACTCGGCTAGGTCATCCGTGTTCCTCAGTGCAGCCGGGCTTGGACTGCTGGGAAGAGCGGTGCACTGCAACTGCGGTCGTCCTGACCTGTGGGTGTTCCTGCCCTCTGACTGAAGACGCCGTGCGGGGGGACGAGGTCCGGGTAAAGCATTCAGCCCACGAGACATCGGACGTCAGTCCCTGCTCGGTTCGCCCCGATTGAAGCGGTCTAGCACCTCAGGGATCGAACCTGCGAATGCGCCTCGTTTGAACACCACAGGTCCAGCTTCACGCCGACTTGCGGACCGGGCGGAGCGCTTCGGGCTCGGGCGGCGATACCGACCGAGCGAAATCGGTGATCGGTCGCGGGGGCTGGGTCGAGATCCGCACCATGATCGTGCCGGTGCTGCTGATTGAGAGCTGGAGCGGGCCCTTGAGTTCCTTTTCGATCTCGAACGCTGTGTTAGCGTGCTGGATCCTGACCCGCGGGTAGATCGATCGCGCCACGTGCAGCTCCGCTTGCTGCCCGTGCAGCACCGCGAGCAAGAGCGGAGTCCGCTTCTTCTCGATCTCGGCCGCCTCGCGCCGCAGCTCGCTCAGCTCAAACTGGAGTTCGGTCAGTCGCTCGCGCATACTGGCGGATTGTTTGCCGCCGCAGGTTTGCAGCTGTCGCAGCGAATCTTCCTTGACACCCAAGGCCTTGTGAGCACGAGCCGCGTCGATGCTCAGCGATTGCAGCTCTAAAGCCAACGTGGGAAGCACGCCAACGCTGACGGTCGTGGGCAGCCACTCGGGCGAGCCGACCGTTCCGATGCGGGCGATGCTGGCGATCGAGAGCTTTCCCCCGATGATCCTTCCGGACTCGCAGCGCAGCTCGCCGCCGACCGTCACGTCGCTGTGCGCCAGCTCCCCGCGGCAATCTAGGTCGCCCTTGAATACCGCCGTCGCGTTGCGGAGAAACTCGATGGTGGAGTGACCCCCAACGGTCAGCGTGGCCCGCTGTGCCGACGCGATCCCGCGCGGGCAGGCGAGGTCGCCCCCGCATTCGATCGTGGCGGCCTCCACGGGCCCGTGGACCGTCACGCTCCCGGTTGCGCGGACCTCAAACCCGTCTCGGATCGCGTCGGCGACCACGACGTCGCCCCGGAAATCGATCCGGCCGGTCGAAAAATCGACACTTCCCTTGATCTCCAAAACCGTAGAGACTGTGACCACCCCGGCGCTGACGCGCAGCACGCCGTCGCGCTGAGCCACCACCGCACCATCCAGGCTCACGGCGAGCCCGTCTCCCGGCCTGAGCCGAGCGGCGGGCCCGGCCCGAGCGGGGATCACCTTGCCGGTGACGCTCAGGCCGTCCGTCCCGCTGGTCGCGAGAGCAACGCGGGCAACCACCGCGCCCGCGGCGACGCTGGCGACGCGCGCGGCGTACAGATCGGCGCGTTGCCCGTCCATGGCCTGGACGGGCAACGCGCCAGACGGATCCATTCCCTTTTCCCAGTTCCAGACCGCGCCCGCACCGTCCACGGGCTCGGTCGCGTCCGCGATGCTCACGCAGAGCTCCCGGGGCGTCGCTGCGTAGTCAGCGCAGATCGCGCTGAAGCGACGCTCCACCTCGGCGGTGACCTGGACACCAGATCCAGCAGCAAGCGTTCGCAACAACGCGGAGTTCACCTGGGTCGGTTCGAACGCCGCGGGGATGAACAGCTCGGCACGACGGCCGCCGCTCAGCACTCGAACGGAAATGTTCTTCGATTCATCCATCTGAAGCTTCACATCTGCCGAGGTCACGCAAAGGCTGGCACCGAGTTAGCAGAAACTACGCGGCGTCACGGTTGAACTGGATGGCTCGCGGCTGCTGGGCGCTCGCGGTGGTGTCACCAGCGTCGACCGGCCGGAGGTTGACCGAACCCGTGTTCGAGGCGTTGGAGGCGACGTTTACCTGGGAGTACCACGGAAAAGTCGACTGGCCCGGAAACCACCCCTGGGTGCTGGCCCCCGCGTTGAACGAGCCGGGAAACGAGCTGGCAGGACTCCCGTAGAAGGGAAACCCGTTGCCAGCCTGGTTCCAAGCAGAGAAACCCGGCGTGGTGTTGGTGATGAACGGGAACGTGTTGTAGCCGTTGTACACCGACGGACCGTTACCGTTGGTAGAAAAGCCGGGAGTCGCACACGAATTGAAGAGGTGTGCGGAGTTGGAAAAACTGTTCAAAGGGAATCCCGACATCGGAAATCCCGCCATCGGAAATCCGGGTGACGAGAAGCCAGCCGCGGGAAAGCCGCCAAAGGCCTGCTGCCCGCTGGTGGGGTAAGAGTTCGTCGCGTACGAGCCGAAGTAGCCGCCAGCGGGAGAACCGGAACCGGCGCTGTTGAACGCGGTCGCCCCGTTCCAAGTCGGCGTGAACGCCGCCGTAGCGGGCCAAAGATTGGTTGGGTACCAACCAGAGTTCACCGAGAACGTGGGCTGCTGGTGAAAGGTCGGGCCGCCGAAATTCGGGGCATAAGACGGGCCGGTGGTCGGGAACCCACCGGTGAACGCAGCGCCGTTCTGCGCCACGTAGCCGGTACCGCCAGCGTTAAAGTTCGGAATGCCAGCGTTGTGAAAGCCTTGGTTGTTGAAGCCCTGGTTGTGAAAGCCCTGATTGTGAAAGCCCTGGTTATTGAAGCCCTGATTGAATGTCTGGTCGGCGTAAGTATTCCCGACCGTGCCGCTAAACCCAGGGAAGAAGGGCTGCTGGTAGGAATAGGGCGTGAAGTTCGCGGTGGGATGAGTAGGAGCGGTCGCGAAGCTATTGAACTGGCTGTTGTTGGCGATGAACCCGTCGCTGGTCTGGGTCACCACGGGGTTCCAGCCGCTTGGGGTCGCGAAGTACGCACCCTGGCCGGAGTATTGGCCGGGAAACTGCTGATGAGACTGGTACTGAGGCTGGCCCTGAAACTGGTTCTGATTGGTCAAACCTGACCAAGGCGTGCCGTTCGACCGCGTCTGCGAAGCACCCTGAAAGAACGCGAACGGAGCGAACTGGGAGGTGAACCCGCCATTGAATCCACTAAAAAAGGCTGGGTTGAACAGAGGGCTCAAGCTCGGCGTGAAGGGGCTGAATTGATTGAAGTGGGCGAACGGGCCATTGTACATGCGGTCGATCCTTTCTAATCTCAGCTGAACATCTGTCCGCGCGGCAATCTCGCAGATCGGGCACATTGCCCGGCCGAGGTGTTCGACTTCCGATCACGCGGACGGTCACTGTGGATCGACTCGGCTTCGAAGTCACTTTGGTTTCTTTGTGCGGTCTGTCCGGTTTTTTCGCGGTCGCTCTCAACCCAACCTGAGCGCACGATGAGCCCACAATCGGACTTGACCCTTCAGGTGCGATCTGATCTACTAAGAGGCCCTTTGAAGGGGGAACCGATCAAAGGCCGATACGGATCGGTCAAGAGAAAAAACGCGAGAGAATGAGGTCTGGTTGACTGAAGAGGAGTACTGAAGAGAAGTTCGGGAACCGCAGGCCTCGCGGGGCGTCCAAACTCAGCCTGTCCGAAGAATTGCTTCGCTCGACCGCGATTTGCCGGAAACAGCCTGAGTTACCCGGCGTCGAGTTCCGCCTTGGAGTATGCTTTTCTCTGAGTCCGCGCCGCGTTTGTCCGGAAAGCTCGCAGGGTTGGTCGCGGCTAGTTGCGTGTGTTCGGTGTGTTCCCCGGGTTCGGCCTCGTTGATCTCGTTTCGGTTTAGATTGTCCGATCACGTTTACGTCAAGTTCCCGGGCTCACTCGTGCGAGGCCGGGCCGATCAAAGGAGTCCCTCGATGAAATCCTCTCGTCTCGCCTCGCGGCTCTCGTCCGTTGGCTCGCTCGCTCTTCTTTCGTTGGTTGCGGGCAGCGTGCTGACGACCTCGGCCGCCCTCGCCCAGTCCGAATCGACCGTGGCGTCCAGCGGGATCCCGCAGAAGGACACGCTCACCCGGCTTCTCAAGCCCGTGACCGTCGAGTTCAAAGAACACCGCCTTGAGGAAGTCGTCCGCTTTGTCTCCGAATTGACCGGGGCCGAGATCGAGCCGATGTGGATCGACGACAACAACCCTCAGGGCCTCGACAAAGAAAAGCAGATCACCCTTAAGGCCAACGGCATGAGCGCTCTGAAACTTCTCGAGAAAGTTCTCGAGAAGGCCACCGACGACGGCTCGAGCAAGAGCAACACATGGCAGATGACCGAGAGCGGCGCGATCCAGATCGGGCCCAAGACCCGGCTCAACGTCGACAAGCGTCTCGAAATCTATGACATCGCCGACCTGCTCCTTGTGGTCCCTGAATACAACAACGTTCCCAAGTTCGATCTCCAGAGCGTGCTGTCCAACAGCGGCGGCGGCGGCGGCGGGCAGAGCCCCTTCCAGGACAACCAGAACTCTCAGCAGCAGGGCGGCCGGACGACCATCGGCAGCGCGCAAATCCCAACCCCTCAGCAGCGCGCCGAAGACCTCGTCAAGCTCATCGAAGATCAGGTCGAGACCGAACAATGGGTCACCCAAGGCGGCACCGGCGGCTCCATCAAGGCCTACCCCCAAGGCACGCCCAGCGCCCTCATCATCAACGCGGCCGACTACATCCACCGCGAGATCAACGGATACCGCTACTGGCCTCAGCGTCTGAGCAACGCCGCGCTCCTAGGCGGACGCTACGTGACCCTCAACGGCACCACCTCCACCAACAAGCTCGACGGGATTACCAACCAGCCCGTCAGCGTGCCCGGCGGGGGCGGCAAGCCGGGCGGCGGCCGCTAAGCAACGGGCCACGTCCAAGCAGGCCACGTCCAGCAGACTTCCTCACGGCCCGGGCTCCACGCTCGGGCCGTTTGCGTTGCATCGCTGGTCGTCATTCGCTCCGACGAGCCCGCTCAATATCTGGTCGAAGAGTCTCGTTATAGACCACGTCGCGGGCCATCGAACGCACGGCCGCCACTAAACGCTCGTCGTGCTTCACCCATTCCACGCCGTACTCAAACTGCCCGCCGCGAGACTTGACCGAGCGGACCAGCTTCCCAAGCACCAGCAGCTTCCCGTCGGGCGTCGTCAGCTCGAACGCAAACTCGTGCCCGATCTTCACACCCAATTCCGTCGATCGGCCCACGCGGATCCCGGACTGTGAGATGTCCAGCACGTCGCCCAGACCGCATTTGACGTTCTGGCAGCGCAGCCGAGGGTGACGGCGTCGGTTGTTCTCCGGCCTTGGTCCGAGATCATGTCCAAATCCGCCGTGCCCGATCACACTCAGGGCATCGGCCTCGAAGCAGCCCGGCTTGAATCCGACCGGGCCGCAGCGAAGAACTTATCAGAGGACGGTCGGGTCGCTCGCACAACAGACCTCTCCCGACCTTCCAACCAGGCGAGTCTAAGGCCGTTTCGCGCCACGCGTTGAGTCTCGGATCACGGCTCGCGGCGCTAGTATCCACTCCGCGAATTGAATCAATCTCCCGCTCGATTCCATACCTCGCTCGGCCGCCTCGTGGCACACCCAGAAGACCCCTGAGAACCTCCGAAAGTCTCTAAAAGCACCCGAAAGGTCGTTCGTACCCATGACCGCAACTCCCACCAGCCCTGCGTCTCGCACCGCGCCCAGCACGATCTCGAGCCCTCAAGGCCACTCCGCCGCGCGAGCTTCGATCCTCAGCCCCTCCGACACCTTCGCTCACCGCCACCTCGGGCCCAGCGACGCGGACGTGGCCGAGATGCTCGAACTCGTCGGCTACCGCACGCTCGAGCAACTCGCCGACGCGACCGTGCCCGCCTCGATCCGTCTCAACCGTGCCCTCAACCTCGTGAGAGTTCCCGAGAACGTCGGCGAGCACGAGGCCTTGGGCGCGCTCCTCGCGACCGCCAGCCAAAACGTCGTGAACCGCTCGTTCATCGGCACTGGCTATTACGACACCATCACGCCCGGCGTGATCCTTCGCAACATCCTCGAGAATCCAGGCTGGTATACGCAGTACACGCCCTACCAGGCTGAGATCGCGCAGGGGCGGCTCGAGGCGCTGTTGAACTTTCAGACGATGGTCAGCGACCTGACCGGCATGCCGCTAGCCGGCGCGTCGCTGCTCGACGAGGCCACTGCCGCAGGCGAGGCGATGAGCATGTGCTACTCCATCGCCGAGCAAGAGAAAAAATCCTTCTTCATCGCCAGCGACTGCCACCCGCAGACCATCGGCGTCGTCAAGACCCGGGCCGACGGGCTCGGCATCAATCTTATCGTCGGCGACCCCGGCGCTATCGCGTTCACGCCCAACCTCTGCGGCGTGCTGCTGCAATACCCGACCACCGACGGCCGCATCGTGGACTATCGCCCCGTCATCGACGCCGCCCACAAGCATGGCGCGCTGGTGGTGATGGCGACGGACCTGCTGGCGCTCACGCTCATCACGCCGCCGGGCGAGCTTGGCGCAGACGTGGCCGTGGGCAGCACCCAGCGTTTCGGCGTGCCGATGGGATTCGGCGGGCCTCACGCGGCGTTCATCGCCACCAAGAGCGAGTACGTCCGCAAGATGCCGGGCCGGATCATCGGGCTCTCGCGCGACGCGCAGGGCAAGCCCGCACTCCGCATGGCGATCCAGACCCGCGAGCAGCACATCCGCCGCGAAAAGGCGACCAGCAACATCTGCACGGCCCAGGCCTTGCTCGCGATCATCGCTGGCATGTACGCCGCCTATCACGGGCCAGCTGGCCTTAAGCGGATCGCGCAGCGCGTTCACGCGTTCACGGCCCTCATCGCTGGCGGCGTCAAACAACTCGGACACACGGTCGTCACCGGCGACGCGTTCTTTGACACCGTCCGCATCAAGCCCGCGGGCGGCTCGGCGGCGGTGCTCGCCGCGGCCAATGCTCGCCATCTGAACCTGCGTGATTTCGGGGACGGCACCGTCGGGATCTCTTGCGACGAGACCACCACCCGCGAGGACGCCGAGCTGCTTCTCGAATGCTTCAACGCTGGCAAGCGCCCCGACTTCTTCGACGGAAAACTTCTCACCGCCAACGACCTCAACGCCGAGCAGAGTTACTCGCGCCAGTCCGGCTACCTCACTCATCCCGTCTTCAACACCTACCACTCCGAGCACGAGATGCTCCGCTACATCTTCAAGCTCATGAACCGCGACCTCAGCCTCACGCACAGCATGATCCCACTCGGGTCCTGCACCATGAAGCTCAACGCCACCAGCGAGATGATCCCGGTCACGTGGAAAAACATCGGCGGCCTGCACCCCTTCGCGCCCAAGGACCAGTCCAAGGGATACCAGGCGATCTTCCGCGACCTCGAAACATGGCTCGCGGAAATCACCGGATTCTCTGCGGTTTCCTTGCAGCCCAACGCTGGCGCGCAGGGCGAATACGCCGGGCTTATGGTCATCCGCGCCTACCACCGCGCACGCGGCGACACGCACCGCACCGTCTGCCTCATCCCCGAGTCCGCGCACGGCACCAACCCCGCCTCGGCCGTGGTCGCGGGGTTTGATGTCGTCGTCGTCGACAACCTCCCCTCGGGCGATATCGACCTCGACGATCTCCGCGCCAAGGCTCTTGCCAACAAGGACAAGCTCGCGGCCTTGATGGTCACCTACCCCAGCACCTACGGCGTCTTCGAAGAGGGCATCAAGGACATCTGCAAAGTTGTCCACGACTGCGGCGGGCAGGTGTACATGGACGGCGCAAACATGAACGCTCAGGTCGGGCTCTGCCGCCCCGGCGACATCGGCGCGGACGTCTGCCACCTCAACCTCCACAAAACCTTCTGCATCCCCCACGGCGGCGGCGGGCCCGGAATGGGCCCGATCGGAGTCGCCAAGCACCTCGCGCCGTTCCTGCCCGGGCACCCCGTCAGCGCCCCGACCGGCACCGGTGCGCAAGCCATCGGCCCGGTCTCCGCCGCACCGTACGGCTCGCCCAGCATCCTCGTCATCTCGTGGATGTACATCCGCCTCATGGGCGCGGCCGGCCTGAAAAAAGCCACCGAGCTCGCGATCCTCAACGCCAACTACATGTCCAAGCGGCTCGAAGGGCACTTTAACGTGCTCTTTAAGGGCAAGAACGGGTGCTGTGCGCACGAATTCATCATCGATATCCGACCCTTCGAGCACTCGGCCGGGATCAAGACCGACGACATCGCCAAGCGGCTCATGGACTATGGCTTCCACGCCCCCACCATGTCTTGGCCCGTCCCCGGCACGCTGATGGTCGAGCCGACGGAGAGCGAATCCAAGGCCGAGCTCGACCGGTTCTGCGACGCGATGATCGCCATCCGCGAAGAGATCCGCGCGATCGAGCAGGGCTCGCTGAGCAAGACCGACAACCCGCTCAAGAACGCGCCGCACACGATGCACGTGGTCACGCAGAACGATTGGAAGCACCCCTACTCGCGCGAGCAAGCGGCCTTCCCGCTGGGCTGGGTGCGCGATCACAAGTTCTGGCCCAGCGTCGGGCGCGTGGACAACCCGTACGGCGATCGAAACCTGGTGTGCACATGCCCGCCGATGAGCGAGTACGCGCAGTAAGAGCGATCATGCTCACATCACCCAAACGCGACGAGTTCATGCAGGCCTTGAGCGACAACAACGAGACATTGCTCCTCCAATGGCTTACGGCCGAGGACCTTTCGTACTGGCTCTACGATGGCGCTTTCGAGGCTGTGTAGGCGAACTCGCTCGCCACGCTCACGGTCATGCTCGACCGCAGGCTCAAGCCCACGATCCAGACGAGGCAGAACTACGACCCGCAGGTCGGGGCCCACACCGGCAGCCAGCCGCTGATCTACGACGCCGCCGAAAAAGGCTGCTTGGACGTGATCCGGCTGCTGGTCGAGCGCGGCGAGCGCGTTGACAACAGCGACGGCTCGAGGGTCAGCCCGCTGTGCATCGCGGCTCAGCGCGGCGACCTTGAACTCATGAAATAGCTGCTCGACCACGGCGCGAAACCGAACGTCGGATCGCTGATCGGAACCTCGATGCAACCGAGCCATCTGGAACGAAAGGCCCTCGTGCGTGTCGTCTCTACTGGTGCGCGGCGTGAGCCCGGATCAAGAGAGCCTGAGCGGCGTGACCGCACGCGACGAGGCCAAGCGCGCGAAAGCCCCCGCTCATCCGCACGATGCTGCAAGTGTGATCGAGTATGCTGAGGGTTCGCATCAGGAGAATCTCCATGCTCGCGCACACGACGATGATCGTCTTTTTTCTTCTCGCCTTCTCGATGATTGGGTGTGCCGCTCCGGGCGCGCACGACGTTGACGCATCGCTTCCGACCGCGCATCACACGCCTTCCAACAGCGCCGCGATCAACAACCTGTTCGAGGGATCTCCGCGCCGCCCTGTCTCGACCTACTCCATCGTGGCGCGCGACGCCGCCACCGGCCAGATGGGCGTGGCCGTGCAATCGCACTGGTTCAGCGTCGGCTCCGTCGTTCCCTGGGCCGAGGCTGGCGTGGGCGCAGTGGCGACGCAGAGCTTCGTCGACGTGAAATACGGCCCGCTCGGGCTGGCGATGATGAAGGCCGGGAAGACCGCGAACGAATCCCTCAAGGCACTGACGTCCTCAGACTCTGGCGAAGCCGTGCGCCAAGTCGCCATGATCGACGCGGTCGGGAACGTCGCCACGCACACCGGGGCTAAGTGCATCGCCGAAGCCGCCCACGCCAGCGGCAAAGCACCCGACGGCTCGGCGTACTCCTGCCAGGCAAACCTCATGCGGAAATCCACCGTTCCCGCCGCGATGGCCAAGGCGTTCGAGGCCTCGTCGGGCCCGCTCGCGGATCGCCTGCTCGCCGCGCTGCGAGCGGCCGAGGGCGAGGGCGGCGATATCCGAGGCCAGCAGTCCGCCGCCATCCTGATCGTGCGCGCGACCTCGACCGGCAAGGTCTGGGAGGATCGCCTTGTCGATCTTCGGGTCGAGGACAACCTCGCGCCAGTAGATGAACTGGCCCGCCTCGTCAAGCTGCACGCCGCCTACGACCGCATGAACGCTGGCGATCTGGCAGTCGAGAACAACGACATGGCGGGAGCGATGCGCGAGTACTCCGCCGCCCACGAGCTCGCGCCGACGAGCGCCGAGATGGTCTTCTGGGCTGCCGTCGCGCTCGCCAACGCTGGCAAAATCGACGACGCGATCCCGCTCTTGAAAGAAGCGTTCAAGGATCGCGCGGGGGATTGGCGCGAGACGCTGCGACGGCTGCCAAGGTCAGGGTTGCTGCCAGATGATGCGAGGTTGATGGAGAGGCTGCTCAAGGCGGGAGAATGAAGGCAGAGACCGGTGCGATCGGGTCGTGATGAGCGATCCAAGAGCGTTCGAAACTTGTGAGCGTCGAATCGGTCCAGACCTTGCGAGCGTCGCACGACCTATTCTAACTCATGAAGCACGACGCCCGCACACCATCGCCCAAGGGCCGAACGCTCGACGAGTTCAGCGTCATCATCGAGCGCGATGCGGCAGAGTTTCTGGTCGCGTCCGTCCCCGAGCTGCCCGGCTGCCACACTCAGGCCAAGTCGCACGCGACGCTGATGAAGCGCGTGCGCGAGGCGATCACCGTGTGCCTTGAAACCGCGATGACGCCGCAGTCGCGGTTTGTGGGCATCCAGCGGATCGCGATGTGAGATGCCAAAGCACCTGCGGATCAAGGGCCGGGAGTTGGTCGCCGCGTCTAATCGAACAGGATTTGTCGTGATCCGAATCAAGGGCAGCCACAGTGTGATCCAGCACAAGGACGGCCGAACATCTGTTTTGCCAGTGCATTCCGTTGAGAATTTTGAGCCGGGGCTGTTAGGAAAGACTATGTTCGACGCGAATACGAGGCCGGAGGACCTGCGCGAACTCCTCTAAACTATAAATCGCATGTCACTTATGCTCGCGGGTCGCTCCTGCGCTCCATCGCTTGTCTGAAAGGTCCTCTCCCCAGTGCGTTCCAAAAAGCCCGCCATCGGCTTCATCTTCCTGACCTTGATGCTCGACGTCATCGGCTTCGGGCTCATCATCCCCGTGGCGCCAAAGCTCATCGAAACTCTGCAGCCTGGCGGCGAGCAGGCGGCGGCGGGCACGGTCGGGCTCTTGGCCGCGAGTTACGCGGCCATGCAGTTCCTGTTCGCGCCCATCCTCGGCGCACTCTCTGATCGCTTCGGGCGCCGACCGGTCATCCTCATCGCGCTCTTTGGATCAGGGCTCGATTACTTCGCCCTCGCGCTCGCCCCCACGCTGTGGTTCCTCTTCATCACTCGCGCGATCAACGGCCTGTCGGGCGCGAGCATGACCGCCGCCAGCGCGTACATCGCCGACATCACCCCGCCCGAAAAGCGAGCCGCCGGGTTTGGCATCATCGGCGCGGCCTTTGGGCTGGGGTTCATCCTCGGGCCGCTGATCGGCGGCTTCCTGGGCGATATCAACATCCACTACCCGTTTTACGCCGCGGGCGTGCTGACACTGCTCAACTGGCTCTACGGGTTCATTGTCCTGCCCGAATCGCTCCCGCCGGAAAAACGCGGCAAGTTCTCGTTCGCGCGCGCAAACCCGGTCGGCGCGTTGGCGGGGCTGGGGCGCTACCCGCTCGTCGCCGGGCTCGCGGCCGCGTTGTTCCTCTTGAACCTCGCGCAGTTCTCGCTGCACTCGACCTGGGTGCTCTACACCTCCCACCGCTACCAATGGACCTCGCGCGATGTCGGGCTCTCGCTCGCGCTCGTCGGCATCGGCGCGGCGGTGGTCCAAGCGGGGCTCGCGCGCAAGATCATCCCCAAACTCGGCGAGCGAAGATCGCTGCTGGTCGGCATCGCCATCGGTGCGTTCGCGTTCCTGGGATACGGGCTGGCCACGCAAGGGTGGATGATCTACGCCGTGATCGCGGTGGGGTCACTAGGCGGCATCGCCGGGCCCGCCTGCCAGGCCCTCATCACCAAGTCCGTGCGCTCCGACGAGCAGGGCTCGATCCAGGGCGCACTGGCTGGCTTGCAGAGCGTGGCCAACATCCTCGGACCGCTGATCGGCACCTCAACCTTCGCGTACTTCATCTCCGACCGTGCCCCGGTAAACCTGCCCGGCGCGTCGTTCCTCGTTGCGTCGCTGCTGAGCGTGCTAGGTTTCTTCGTCGCGGCCCGCGTGCTGCGCAAGCACCCGCACGTCCCCGAACCTCCGCCGCTTGTGCCTGATGCGCCCGTGGCCTGAAACGAAGCGCGCCGACTCGCATCACAACATTCCACGCAGTAGAACACGGAGCGATCAGCAATGGCGGAACTGATACTCATCTCGATCGAGATCTATTCAGGAATCGGCTGCGTCTTCACGGTCTGGTTCGTGTCCAAGAGCGTGGGCACGATGGACCCTTCGGCCGCACACGCGCCCTGATCGTTCCGGGCCTTGATCTTTCCCGGAGTGGCGGCGCTTTGGCCGGTCGTCTGGATGAAGTGGGTAAAAGCTAGGCGTTCGCGAGCCATAGCACACCCTTAAATCCTGAGTTTCTAGAAAGCGCTTCGCTGAAAATCTGCGGAGCTTCCTTGCGAACTCTCGTTTCTGAGTTATGTTCCCTCGGGGCGAATTGCGTGTCTGGTGATGCACTCTTTGCCCGACCGGTCACCACGACGAGGAAGATGCGATGAAGAACCTTGGAACGTTTGCACCGATCGCTTCGGCGATGCTCGCGATCCCGCTGACCTGCTCGGCAACAATCGTGCAGGGCGGTTCGGCTGCTGGTCTAGACGTGTTTACTTTCGACAGCGTCCCGAACCCGACCGCGCCGTGGACGCCGTACCAGTCGATCTCCGGGTCGGGCTTTGTACTCGGTGAGCGGTTGACGGGGCAGGCCACCGGCGCAAGTTCCACGCAGCCCAACAACGAGGTGGTCAGCGGCACGCCGAGCACACCGTTGACGATCGATCTCACCCGGCCCTTCACGACCGGCGTCTCTGTGTTCTCCGGCTTCTCGAGCTCTGGCGACCTTGATATGGCCCCAGAGGGAGTCCTTGGCTGGTCCAACCCAGATTCATTGGGCGAGGGCGCGTGGTCTGTGGTCTTCGGCGCCGATCAATCGCGCGTCGCTTTCGATGTCGGGTACGGCGACGCGGCGAACACCACGCAGGTTCTGTTTTATGACCGGGCTGGCAACCTGCTCGGAGCCATCAACGCGGTTCATCCGGCGACTGGCGTCTCGCAGTTTCAACTGGTCTTCTCAGTAACCAGCGGAGCCTCGATCGCCGCGATGACCGTCAACAACACCGACCCGGGTGGGCTTGGGTTTGACGACCTGCGGTACGCGGTCCCCGCGCCGTCAGCCCTCACCGCGTTTGCGAGTATGGCGGTGCTCGGTCTCCGCCGGCGGCGCTGAACCGATGGGCGGGTCAGACTTTCCAAGACGCACAGAGCAATCCGCCGGACCATGGCCTGTTGAGCGTCCTCAGTTCCTCTCGCGTAACCTCCTAGCGTGGCGGCCCGTCCTCATCACGACGTTCTCTCTTGGAGCGCACGAGCCGTGGCGGTGGACATCGTGCGCCGACTGCGTGCCGCCAGTTACACCGCCTACTTCGCTGGCGGGTGCGTGCGCGACGAGCTGCTGGGGCTTCATCCCACCGATTACGACGTCGCCACCGACGCGCCGCCGCAGCGGATCACAGAGATCTTCCCGCGCACGGCCGAGGTCGGCGCGAGCTTCGGCGTCGTCCTCGTCAAGTCTCAGGGAGTTTCCGTCGAGGTGGCGACCTTCCGCAGCGACGGCCCGTACTCCGACCGCCGCCGGCCTGACACGGTCCGCTTCAGCGATCCCCAGTCCGATGCGCTGCGCCGCGACTTCACGATCAACGCGCTCTTCCTCGACCCGCTCGAAACGACCGACGCCGATGCCGATGCCGGTGCCGGTGCTGGTGCTGCTGCTGGTGCTGCTGCTGGCTTGGGGCGTGTGATCGACTTTGTGAACGGGCAAGCAGATCTGCGCGATCGAGTGCTGCGGGCGGTGGGCGATCCGGACCAGCGCTTG
>Ga0209181_10001851_pt1 | contig 35588 bp, 30 predicted proteins | sample MAT05_FD_187208 | JGI IMG/M metagenome (GOLD analysis project Ga0209181, IMG submission 187208) | Freshwater microbial communities from Lake Fryxell liftoff mats and glacier meltwater in Antarctica - MAT-05 (SPAdes) (version 2) | ecosystem: Environmental > Aquatic > Freshwater > Ice > Liftoff... | reverse complement strand
CTGGTTTTTTTTTGCTTTTTTGGAACAAAAAAATCCTCAGGGAACTGCTGTCCATCCACAACAAAAGTTCAATTGAAAGTCAATGTCGAAGATATGTACTGTCGCAAAAAAAAACTTGCACTTAACTCATAAATATGCGCATGTTTCGGCTTTACCCAAATTTCCATTTCGCACCTATAAGTCTGATTGTTAAAGATATATAGAAAAAAATATTTAAAAAGCGCAAGTTGTAAAAACTTGCGCTTTTTAAATATTCACAAAGGGTGATATTTAAAATACGCAAGTTTTTACGATCGCTTTTTTCTGATTCTTATATACATCGGTTGTCCATCCAAACGCAAAATTTACTTTGTATCCCCCTAAGCCTAAATAATTTCTTGAACCAATGATCAGGTTGTAATGCAAAATATAACTATCAAATTTTGAATGGCGTCGCCCTCCCTGAGTCACAGATTAAGGGCTTGGGATAATTAAAAATCTAATATATATAACACTATTTGTATTTAAAAGCTATTTCGTGAAATAATTTCAATTCTTTTAAAAGAACGGGTTCTAAATTAATTTTATATCGTTACTTAATGCTAAATCCCCATTCAAATCCTAAATGGAGCGTCGCCTGTGAAGAAAAATCATGGTGCAAATGCTTGTAAACAAAATGCTCTATTTCTTTTCTTGTTTCTTCTTCTTTTAAAGATATTAGCGTTCTCCAGGCTTTTTTGCTTAGCCACCAGTACCAACAATTAGAAAGGTTAAATATATTATACAATGTCATGCAAACCGCTCTTGACAAACACACTCTTTTTTTTATTCTACGCATGGATATAATCGGTAATTAATTGCGCACCTTGTTAAAATCAATTTCCACACGGGCCTGAAACCATTTGTAGATGCTATTGATGTGAAGAACCAATGGCAACCGCTGAGTAAACAGTTCATCGGTGGTTATAAAAGTCGTCCTATTTTAAAGAAAATGAATCAGGATGCCGGCAATATGAGCAAAAATCACAGAAGCACAGAAGAAAAAATTTGTTGTCACAGAAGGCACAGAAGCACAGAAAACAAAATTGTTTCCAATTCCATTTAGTACATTTGCTAAAATAATTAGTATTGTGACCGTCAAATTAGAACATATAACGCTAACGCCCTATTTTGATCTTCGGGTACATGCAGGATTTCCTTCACCGGCAAATGATTACATGGAGGAAAGTATTAACCTGAATGAAGCCTTCATAAATCATCCGCTGTCTACTTTCATTGTAACTACAGAAGGCGATAGTATGATTAAAGCATTTATCCCACATAAATCGCTACTGCTCGTTGATAAAAGCTTAACACCTAAAAACGGGGATATTGTTGTAGCAGTTGTAAATGGTGAATTTACCGTTAAGTTTTTTGAGCGCATTGGTTTTCGATGCCGGTTATTGCCGGCTAACGATCGGTACAAGCCCATAGAAATTACCGAAGAAATGCAAATGCAGGTATGGGGAGTAGTAATTAAAATAATTATTGATCCTAAAGATGTAAAATAATGATTGCTATCGTTGACTGCAATAATTTTTATGCCTCCTGCGAGCGGCTCTTTCAGCCCAAAATGATGGGGCTCGCTATTGTTGTGTTAAGTAACAATGATGGTTGTGTTATTGCCAGAAGCGAGGAAGCTAAAGCCCTTGGCATAGAAATGGGAGCGCCTGCATTTATGATGAAGGAATTCCTGGGTAGAGAAAACGTGCAGGTGTTTTCTTCCAACTATACATTGTATGGTGATCTTAGTCAACGGGTGTTGAAAACATTGGAAAACTTTACCCCATTAATTGAATGTTACAGTATTGATGAGGCATTCCTGGATTTGTCACGGCTAAAAGAGGTAAACCTGTTTGAGTATGGTATTACAATACGGAACACCATTGCAATGAATATTGGCTTACCGGTATCCATCGGAATTGCCCCGTCTAAGTCGCTTGCTAAAATGGCAAACCGATATGCAAAGAAAGTATTGCCGGGCACCGGTGTTTTTGTATTGGATACAACTGAGAAAACCAACAGGGTGCTCCAATGGACTCCAATAGGCGATGTTTGGGGCATTGGAGGGCAGCATGGCCGACGCTTAAAATTGATGGGTATAAAAACAGCCTACGATTTTGTACATCAGCTAAACGCCGATTGGATCCGCAATAATATGTCGGTGATGGGCGAAAGACTTTTCAATGAATTAAAAGGCATTCCTTCCATTGAATGCCAGGATGTAGCCAAAGCAAAAAAAGGTATTTGTACAGCAAGATCATTTGGCAGGCTGCTTTCTGAGAAAAAAGATATCCAGGAAGCGGTGGCCAACTATGCATCCTCCTGTGCTGCTAAACTTAGAATGCAGCATAGCTGTGCCAGCACCATCAATATTCTGATACAAACAAATGTACATCGCACACAGGATAAGCAATACTCAAGGAGTGTAACGCTCCAGATACCGGTTGCAACGAACAGCACGGGAAAAATAATATCTTTTGCATTAAAGGGATTGGATATTATTTACAAACCGGGTTACAATTTTAAAAAGGCAGGTGTTATTGTAACATCCATTATTCCAGACACACAGGTTCAGCAATCCTTATTTGGAAATCCTGGTTCCGGGCAAAAAGATGTACAGGTGATGAAAATGCTGGATGCTGTAAACAAACGTTTTGGTAAGGATTTGGTTAAATTTGCCATACAAGGGTATTCGAAACAATGGAAGCTTAAGCAAATGCATTTGTCACCCTGTTATACTACCAATATAAACCAGGTTCTCAAAATCAAAATCTGAAAGGACAAATTTTTGTATTGATTTATTTAAAAACGGTGCTTTAAATGTTGAATGATATTTTATAACATAGATATCTCGTGGCGCTAATAATTTAAACCCGCTTGTATTTTACATATAACACTGAGCGTATGTTTAACCCTGCCTATCCATTTACACTTGAATTACTTGAATCGTTTATGGCTAAGGAAGTGGTTCATTTCGTGAAATCCACTTATACCCGGGGCATTAATCATGAAATAAAAGCAGCATATTTAATATCTCATTATCATAAGCAACCGGAAGCCGAAAGACACTATAATGCAATAGCACATGATAAAAGCCGTGCGATATATGATATCCGCATACCGGCCGATTTAGAAAAACTGCGCAACGAAACCATCCCCGGGGATACCTGTCGCTCGTCTTCAAAATTAATTCATCCGGAAAATGAGAAACGGGCAACGGCACATTTTAGTGAACATGCAAAGCGTTATCTTGCTAAGCATACGGAGTGGGATTTGAAGGGTAAAATTACCATCTATCCGAAATTTAGTTTCCAGTTAGGTGAGTTGTACGTACGGATTGCACACCAGGGCGATAAAATTACCGTGCCCTTTAGCGACATTGAAAATTCATAACTATGTGCCTTGATATTTCATTTAAGATTGACGAATCAGAAGATTCCCTATTCGATTACCTGCCGCAGTTAAAAATTGATCCACAACTGGATATTAATTTTGAAATGAATAGTCATGTTCAGGCTCATAACCGTCCCAGGACAAACATCATTTATTCCAATACGGAAGGAGACCCCTATTTAACTCAGATGCGGTGGGGTATGCTCACGAAGTATATGTTTAAAGATGTTGACAGCTTTAAAATGTATGCCAACAATAATTATAATGCGAGGGCCGAAAAAGTGCTCAACAAATCTTCCTCCTGGTATAGGATAAGGACGCAGAGGTGCCTGATAGATACACCTGGGATTTATGAGCACCGGGCCGTTACAGGCTGGAAAACCAAGGTTCCTTATTTTATCAGGCTTGCAAGTAATAAAAGAATGTTGATACCAGGTTTTTATCATTTCCTGGTTTTAGCAGAGGAGGATATAGAAAGGATTAAAGCAATCAATGATAAATACATGTTAGAGGCTTTAGGTAAAATACTCAACCTGGAAACAGGTGAAATTACAGGTACTTACTCGATGATAACCCGTGCTGCTAATGAAAAAATGTGTAACATTCACAATGACGGGCCAAACAAACACCGGATGCCTTTATTTATGCAGCCCGAACAGGCGGTTAAATGGATTGATCCTGATTTGACAGATGATGAAATGAAGGCTATATTAGGTTATGAAATTCCCTCCGCAGACATCACTGCCGTACCCGTTTGGACAATCCGTACAACAAAGCCCAGACCGGACGGAAGGTTGAAACATGAACCTTTTAATTGGGCCGGGCTGCCACCATTAGGGGTGGATGAACCATTAATGAATGAATTATTTTGAATTTTTATTGCGATTTAAATGCGATACAATCGATATTTGCGAATGAAAAATATCTTCTTTTTCCTGATACGATCAGGTGATTTGCCAATAGATTAATCTGTAACTGCAATAAGCGACGGTGCCTGGGTTACCCGGTTCAACATCTGATCATTCGCAATCTCCCAGATAGTATTTATTAATCATATAATTCAACGCATAAGAACTATCAGGGCCAGTATTTTTTTACCAATTCCATGTCAATACCTTTAAAAATAGTAAAGAAAGAAATCGCACTTTCGCCGCTATACGTTATTCACCAGGAGCGCTTTCTGTTTTAACTGCCTATCAGGTGAGTACAGTTAAATAGATAGTTTGAAAAAAATCATCACATTATGAGGTATAAAAAATTGGAATGTCAGCTTCTGCATTCGATGCGTAATGTGCAAGCGGTGCGGGCCTTCACTAATCGGCAATCCGCTGACATTCATCATTTGGTTTTCAAAGTATTTTAATTTTGCCCAGCTTCATTGCTTCGACACATTTTAGCACTTTCTCTGGACATAAAACCTTGACACAAAAATGCTAAAATCTTGATGAGCGAGTTCAAATTTTTGCAATATTCCAATACTGACATATATTGCTTAACCAACCGCATATATAATGGCTGAAAAAATTCCGATTGTTGACCTTACAAAAGAACTTCTTCTTCATATTGAAGGAGATAAAACCCAAAAACATACAATCCCCCGGGATCTACTAAGAAATGTAGGTGACAAATTGCAGAGCCTGGTACTCACCCTTGCTAAATAATCTTTAGAAGACGGCGATGTTACAACTCTTGACAATTTTACCTTAGAATTCACTGGTTTTTATGATGGGTCTGCGATCCCAGCTTTTGCGTTAAATACTCAACCTACTCCAACTCTTTATAATGCAGATGACAAAATCAGAAAAAGGCTAAATGCAGATTTTTCAAAAGTTATGTATTTGGTTGACAAGGGTAACTTTCAAGAAATAACAGATACTTACAATACCCAGGAAGTAAGCAATGATGTTATATCTAAAGTTTTCGAATTTACCAATTCCGCAGGCACAGCACCAGTTCAAATCGTCAAACGCAAGGCAAAAGGAACAGGCTATGCAAAAGTTTTTAATGTTCGTAAACTTTCAAAAGATGGTTACGAGCAGTTATATATCAAAAAGCAGGAACGAAATTTGGTATCGAAAAAGCCAGATCAGACCGCAGTAGGTAAAGTGATCCTTAGACAAGGTAAATCAGGCAAAGTTTCCAAAAAATTAGCCGAAGTTTACATGGAAAATGATGCTGTTTTGTCTTTAAAAATTGACCATATCGTTACACTAGAAAGAAGGTACGAGTTAAATACTCCTATTTATTTTCAATTCTACCAAGAAGGTAAAGGCATTGTTATTGAAAATGAGCAGTTTGATTTGTTTGCCGCAGGTAAAACATTAGAGCAAGCTAAACAGGACTTAAACAACCAGTTTGACCATACTTATCAAAGGCTAAATGAATTGAAAGACCGGCAACTTAGCGATAGATTAGTTGCAATAAAAAAATCTTACAATTTTATTGTAAAAAAAGTAATCAAGGCATAAATGGCAGTACTTAAAGCAACGACGACTAAACAAAGTCTTCAAAAGAAAGGATTTACCAAAGACAATTCACATCACCATTATTTTGAATTTTGGCATGATGGGAAAGTAATTGCTACCACTTATACTAGCCATAACAATGAAGATATTGACGACCACTTAATAAAAGCCATGAGTAGACAATGCCTTATGGACAAACCTTCCTTTGTTGAGTTCGTAAAGTGTACTAAAACAAAGGACGATTATATCAGCCTATTAAAATCGAAAGGTGAAATAGTTGACCAACCTATTGTGGATACACCGCCAAAGGATGTGAAGAAAAAGAAAAAATAATTTTTTCTTACCCCGCAACTTCAAAGAACTTATTTGCTCAGCGCAAGCATCACACATTTACAAAGGTGCACGAGCCCGACACATAAGCAAGCCTTTGTAAAAGAGTGTTGCTTGCAGACGCTTACAAAACCCCTATACACAATTAAAACCATTTCATTCGACAATCTTCCAGCACAACATGGGGTTTGCCAAAATGGCGGTGGGCGGAAACTGTGTTTCATCCGCCGCAGCGGATTTACAATTTGGCTTCATATCAGGCACGTTATTAATTTAGGTCTTTATTATTTACTGGCTCTATTAATTTTTATCATAGTCTTCCGGGGTCTTCCGGGAACATAAGTTTGTTTTAATTGTGTCCTTCACCTAAATGTATGTAGCGGTTGAATTATACACCTAAATGTTTTAGTTCCTGATAAAAGGTAAATTAGCCTGGCTGTAAATGCTTTTTTTTACTTCTTTACGCAAATTTCTAAAAGATTCAAATGGCCCTTTAGTTGCAAACAGATTGATGAGCCAGGATGGTACATTTCCACCCGGATCTGCCTGGAGCACATATTCCACTTTTACCTGTCCGTTGGCAAGTGGTATGATTACCCATTTTGAATAAGATTGCTGAATGCGTACCATGTTTTTATATTCAGGAAGATAGGTCGGTTTGTTGATTCCTTCTACAGTAACAACTTTTGTTTTTTCATCCTGCATGGCCTTTAGCAAAACAATAAAGTCGCGGTTGCTTGCCGGCCATGGCACTTCAATTGCTGAATAATATATTAATTCTGATGGAGAATGCTGCTTTAATAAGGTACATTTTTTAGTTGCATATACCCAATCGGTACCGCGGCTTATATCAAGTAGTACAGCGGTTAATTTGCTTAGCGAAGCATCAATTATACAAACAGTTTTAATGGCTTTATAGGGTGAGTCATCCAGGTTTTTTGTATACACTTTGATGCCTTCTTTGTCCAGTTTTAAAGACCAGTCTTTTTGTGAAAAACTAACCAGCGGTATTATGGACAAAATATAACCCATTAAAAATATACACTTCCGATTCATAGCTATGGGTAAACGATTATTTTATAATTTTACAAAAATAGTTTGATATAGATTACGACGAAACGGGGAGACCGTTGTTATTGTGTTAACAAGGACTTAAATCTAAAATAGCCAGGAACGGCGAAATTTGCTGCTCTTTTTAGATGGAGGGAGGTAAAGGAAAGACGTGTGGTATATTATCTGTAAAATTGGAACAAATACTATAGGGAATGCATCCAAAATATCATTGATAAGCAACCCCTTTTCAAAAACAATTAATAGTAATTTTTTTAAACTGTGGAGCCTTTAAATGGCTTACATACATAAACTGGCAATTCATGAAATGTAAATACTTTTATCTTAACTATTTTTAGCAAGTGCCGTTTTTTATTTAACCACGCCTAATACATCAACCGGCTAAATGGTATTCCTACACCCAGGCCAACGGCAGTTTTATTACCGGCGCTTTTTGTTACGCTGGTTTTATTGTTCATATCATAGAAAGATATAAAAAATTCAAAATTTGCAGCAGGTAGCTTTTTACTGTTGATTAAAATAATTGGAACACCCAACCTTCCATTAAGTAGATTATGCCTGCCAAAGTTTTGCTCCAGTAAAAAACTTATTCCAATATGCGATGTAGGTGGAAAGTAAACCAGGCGGCCTTTTACTAAAGGGGTAACAAAGGTTTCATAAGGCCCGATATAAGCCTTGTCGTTTTTTAACCGGGCTAAATGGAGGGTATCTGCGCCACCAAGGTTTTTGTACGCTGCAAAATTTGTTTTATCCAGCGAATAGCTCAATTTTGAATTGTTTAAAAATACTTCTCCACTCACAGTAAAAAACAGTCTGCCCGCTTTGCTGCTTTCCCACAACCTGGTATGGCTAAGTTGTACGCTCAAAGGGTAAGGATGTTTTTCAGCAAAGGTGGAGCTAAGTGATTGCGCAATGGTGTATTTTGGAAATACCAGGGGGATATTGACAGTAAGGCTTGTCCAGCCCGTGGCGATCAGGTTGTAGTTATTCGTTTTGGTAAGTGTCTCAGCCTGTAACCTTGCAAATTTTTCGGTGTATTCTTCTTTTAAATTTTCATAAAATTCCTGTTGCATAATAGCCTTTGCCATTTGTGGATTTTGGCCGGGAACATCAGCCTCATCAATAGCAGTAAGCGCTGCTTTAAAATCAGAATCCCTCTTTAAAATTTCGATTTTCAGCGAATGTAAAATCGATGCACGCAATGCATCCATTGCCTGTTTTTGATTGTTGTTATTTTGTGTAGGGGAGCATGCAGATGAATGTGTTTTTACCTTACCCAACCATTTATGGTTTACTGCTACCATCAATTCATTTTCAAATTTTTTATCTAAAAAAGTAGCAGCAAGGGTATTGGCAATATTTGCATTCAGGCCAAGGCTCCATAGTTTTTTTATTGGGTCATCAATACCGGTTGCTTTTTGAAAATTATGGTTAACGGCAACCATACCTTCAGATGTATTGATGGTTACATAATTTGTATACATCGACAAGTCGCCTCTTTCTGAAAGATATCCTGTTTTATCTGCCAGGAAAATATTCATTGCCCTGTTTGAAATAAGTGATGCACTGCCCGTGCTACAAGGTTGATTTGTTATTGATTGATTGATTGAATTTAATTGGTCAATGATATCTTCAGCAGTTTGTGATACTAATGGTAACGCTATTAAATAAAAAATTGCAATTAGTAAAAAAGAACGCATGGTAATTGGGTTAACTGCTACATTGCAATAATTAAACTAATGTTGTGTTAATCATAATTGATACACTTGATTTTATGGTACAAAATTCGTGTATCCCGATTCAGTAGTTTCGTACTTACCATTACACTACTGTATCCAACCCCCATTCCTTTAAAAGCGGGTTAGTAAATATTTTCATAGCGGCAGGGTCCAACAATTTGTTTCTTGCAGCTATCCAGGTATCGGCATCTTTTCCATACATCTTTTTTATCCTGTCAACATCCAATTCATTCATTTTGCCCCAATGAAAAGTGAAGGGTATATTTTCTTCTTCCAGCCTTTGCCATACGGCAGAATAAAATTTTTTGGTCGTGTTTGAGGGCGCACCATCCAATTCAAGAATACAGGTAAAATCAAAACGGGTAAATGCCAGTTTAGCTTGTGATTTTTTAATAAAACGGTAAGCAAAAAGTCCGGCAAACGGGCCTTTTATTTTATTGATTTCAAACAAAATTTCAGTAACGCGGCTTACTTTGTTAAGTGGCAAACCTATTGCTGCGCTATACAGTTTTCCATGTAAGGTAGTGTTGTTAAATATTTCACCCAAAGTGCCAAACTGTTTTTCGAATGGTTTCAGCGCACCTGCCAATAAAGTATTCACCAACACCGGAACCAATTTTGGAATTGAGTTGGTAAGCTTCCCAATAAAACACGGGGCGTCATCACCGGGACCAATTCCTGCCTCATTGGGAACCGGCCGTTGGTAATTATCCCGGTAAGGCCGTTTATAAAAAGAATATACATAAGCCATGTTATCCTTATCGTAGGGATTAATTATTACTTGCAAATGAAAGGGCCGTTCATTTCCACAAGGTAGTGTTGCATTGCTGAAATCCAGCGTAGCCATTAACTTTTTAAGTGTATCATCATAAGGCATTGGCCTCATATAGGTTTCCAGTAAAAACAGGTCGGTAGCTTCTACCATTACACCGTGTATAATGCCAAAGTTGCCAAAACTTACCAACGCAGCATTAAAAAAATCATCATTCTGCACCAGTTCTGTTTGCAATTTTTGAACAAAAGAAGCAGACACAACAGGAGCCGATTTTCTTTCGAGCCAGATATGCCGGTTGGGACCAACAATAATATGCATACCTACCACAAAATCCTGCACTGCTCCCACATCAAAGGTAGCACCATGCGCCCCGGTAGACATGGCGCCTACAATTGTTTGCCCATTGCTGGCACCCGAAGTTTTTAAAGAGAGTTTTTTTTCACGAAGCTCTTTACTTAACTCCCATACCCCATTGCCACATTGTGCAAACAACAATTTGCCGGGATCACCGGTATAAGCTGGCACCACACTTTGTGCAGAAATAGAAAGGGTAGTATTCAGTTGTTTGGTATCCAGCATAATACCATTTTTCGCAGTCGCAATTTTACTCCACGACCAGCCGGCACCTAAAGACCGGATCGGCGTTTTGGTTTCGATCGCTTCCTGTATTAATTTTTGGAAACCTTTAGTGCAATCATTGTAGCTATCCAATGCATCCAGGGCCGGTTCGTTGGCGGCTATTCGTAAGTCCTTTATTTTCTCTTTGAAAATTTCATGTTTGTTTTCCCACTCCTTCATTCCGGTTGAAATCACTTTCATGGTATTTAAATTTATAAGGTTCCGGTTTTTTTGCAAGGTTTACTGCATTTCCACTGTACTTTCATGGGGCTCCAAATCCCAAGGGTTGCTACCGTAATTAACGCATATCCGAAATTTGTTTTAACGGTAACTTCCGACATTCCATTTACTCCCAATGAATCGCAAATGGGAGTATGTATAAAATCTGGCGGTTTTTGGATAAGTCCCCATAAATAGGAATGGGCTGTAATAGTATTGGTAACTTCCGTGCCTGCCTGGGCTTGAGTTGCCACCCGGTAGGTATAGCAACTGTTCAATAAGAGTGTTGCCACCATCATCCATGCAACTGTTGTTTTTCTTAAAAAGAGAATTTGTGATACCATAACAAATGGGAACTTTAGTTTTTAAAATACAATCCAGATGGGCTATCTGAATTGTGCTGTTAAGATATTTAATTAAAATGAATATCTCAGCAATGTCCTAAATATTTCGCATGGCTTTTTAAAAATGGAGATCGTTTTTTTATTATGCAGGACTCCATAAGTTTTTTAATAAAATACAATGCTATTGATCAATTGATCAGCGGCTGTTGATGTTGTATTATTATAACAACATGAAGCGTATAGATATAATTAGCAAAGTGGAAAAATCAGGCATTTCGCAATTAAATGTTCCATGCTTCCTTAATATATTTTATTATTACTCAAAACTATTTTTAACAAATACCCCTTATTTTCGTCTTTTACATTTTTATGCAAGCAATCAAAAATATCATTTTCGACCTGGGTGGTGTACTGTTAAATATAGACTATCATAAAACGGCAGATGCCTTTAAAGCGCTGGGAGTTCATCAATTTGACGAATTGTACTCGCAGGCAAATGCCAACCATTTATTTGAAGCGCTCGAAACAGGGGATATTTCAGAAGATCATTTTTACCAGGAAATAGAGCAGTATTGTGGCCCGGGAACTACCAGGCAGCAAATACTGTCGGCCTGGAATGCTATATTACTCGACTTTAGAATGGATACTTTAAATATACTGGAATCAATAAAAGATAAATACAATCTTTATTTGTTAAGTAATACCAACAGTATACATCTTACTCAATTTAATAAAATACTCCACTACGAAACAGGCCAAACATCTCTTGATGCGTACTTTAAAAGAAGTTATTACTCGCATATCATTCGGATGCGTAAGCCTTATGTATCCACTTACCAATGGGTGTTAAATGATGCACAACTGATTGCCGGAGAAACCCTGTTTATCGATGACTCAATTAATAATATAAAAGGTGCGGCCGAAGCCGGCATCAGGACACATCATCTGCTGCCTGGTGAGAATATCGGGGATTTGCAATTGTAATAACCTGAGAACAGTATCCAAAATTCCAAAAAAAGTATTTGAAAAAAATACATCGGCGGCACTTTACGGCTTATCAGCGTGCAGGAGGTACTTCCTCAAATTCAATATAGTCATCGTTTTTGCCTGTAGCAGGCCCAGGCTGTGTAGTATTACTAAATGCGGTGGGTTTTTGTTGCTGTTCGTTCATTTTTTCCTGCATCCGGTCACTCATATCCCCAAATTGCTTTTTTACCTGTTTGGTAGTTTTTACTACCGGTATAATGAAGTCGAAAATCAATTTATATAAAAGATAGAGCACAAATAGCTCAAAGGCCAATCTGAAAATGTTCATTCTGTAAAGGTATAAATCAAATAAAAATAAACCTGTTAATTTTTCAGGTTAATTGTTAAATGGCCAAATTATTTAATTCATTTACTATTTTGGAAGTTTATTATTACTTACCTATATTTGCAAACGGAAAATGAAGCAAAAGAAGGGAACGATTACCGTTCCCTTCTTCTTTTACTATGACTCCAGAAACAACAGCCATACAGGCAATCGAAACATTAGTGGGACAGTTACTCTCTGAAACAGAGGATGTTTTCCTTGTTTCTGTTCGGATTAAACCAACCAATAATATTAAGGTGTTTTTAGATGCCGATGCTGGATTAAGCATTGATAAATGCGTGAAAATCAACCGGGCAATGTATAGAACAATTGAAGAGAATGGCTGGTACCCCGATGGCAATTTTTCATTGGAAGTATCAAGTCCGGGGGTGGAGGAGCCATTGAAACTGCTCCGGCAATACAAAAAAAATATGGGCAGAATGGTGGAAGTTATTTTAACCGATGATACCAAACACGAAGGGAAATTGGTGGAGGCAAATGAGCAATTTATCCAACTTGAATACACAGAAGGAAAGAATAAGAAAGCTGTTACGGTAAAAAAAGATATTCCTTTTGAGCAAATTAAGCAAACAACGGTTCTTATTACATTTTAGTTAACAAACAAAACCCCCTGCCGGCGGGGATACAAAAGTGAGGCTGGTTAGGTCTATGGCACGTATTAATTTGATTGATTCCTTTCAGGAATTTAAAGAGGCGGAAAACATTGATCGTCCAACGTTGATGAAAGTAATGGAGGATGTTTTTAAAACATTGATTCGTAAAAAGTATGGCAGTGATGATCAGTTTGACGTAATTGTAAATGATCAGAAGGGTGACCTGGAAATTTTCAGGCGTCGTATGATTGTGGACGATGGTGATATTTATAATACACTTACCGAAATTGAATACAGCGATGCAATTAAAATTGAGCCGGATTATGCCGTAGGGGAAGAGCTGTACGAAGAAGTGGATATCCAAAAAGAGTTTGGACGCAGGGCAATATTAGCCGGTAAACAAACGCTGGCAAGCCGTATCAATGATTTGAAGAAAAATTTATTGATAAAAAAATACGAAGATCGTGTAGGTGATATTGTGAGTGGCGAAGTATACCAGGTATGGAAAAAAGAGGTGTTACTTTTAGATGAAGAAGGCAATGAAATGATTTTACCAAAATCTGAACAAATTCCATCCGACTACTTTAAAAAGGGGGAAAATGTGAGAGGGGTGGTTAAAAAGGTAGAATTAAAAAATAGCCAGGCAGTAATTGTTGTTTCAAGAACCAGTGCTACCTTCCTTGAAAAATTATTGGAAATTGAAGTACCGGAAATTTTTGATGGCTTAATTGTTGTAAAAAAGATTGTGAGAGATCCAGGCGAAAGGGCAAAAATAGCAGTAGAAAGTTTTGATGACAGAATTGACCCGGTGGGTGCCTGTGTAGGTATGAAGGGTAGCCGTATACACGGTATTGTAAGGGAATTGAAGAATGAAAACATAGATGTGATTAATTGGACCAATAATGTTCAGTTGCTGATCCAGCGCTCCCTTACCCCGGCGAAAATTACCAGTATAGATTTAGACGAAGAAAAAAAACACGCGACAGTGTTTTTAAAACCCGACCAGGTTTCACTGGCCATTGGTCGTCGTGGAGTCAACATCAAACTCGCCTGTGAATTAACAGGGTATGAAATAGATGTTTTCAGGGATAATGAAGGAGAAGTGGATGAATTTGATATTGACCTGGAAGAGTTCAGCGATGAAATAGAAGCATGGGTAATTGAAGCGCTGAAAAAAGTAGGTTGTGATACCGCCCGGTCAGTGTTGGCATTAACTGCGGAAGAATTGGAACGCAGGACAGACCTGGAAAAAGAAACCATTGCTGATGTAATGAGGATTTTGAAGGAAGAATTTGAGAAGGAATAAATTAGTTCATAGTTTGAGATATTTGTATCAGGAATGAACATTTATTGTACTGAACATTGAATGAAGCATAAAATATATTGACTAAAAAGCACGAATGTCAGAAAAAGCAATAATACTATTACCAAGAGTAATGAAAGCAGCCATTGAATTCAATGTGAGCAGAGATACGCTGGTTGATTTCTTAGGCAGCAAAGGGTTTAGCCCGGACGATATGCAGCGGGACTTTAAACTTACGGACCAGATGTACCGTGTGCTTCAGACCGAATTTCAGCAGGATAAGGCGGCAAAGCAAAAGGCAGAACAAATTGATTTGCCAAAAGGCGCAGGGTCAACAGAGCCAAAAAGAAAAAGAGATGAAGAGGATCTTTCTTTTAAAAAGAAGGAAGCAATAGCAGCGCCAACACCGCCACCAGTAGTAGTAGCCCCGGTGCTTGAAAAGCCGGTAGAAGAAAAACCCGTAGAAGCCAAAGAGCCAGTAGTTGAAGTAGTGCCCGTGATAGAAAAGCCAGCGGAAATAATTCCCATAATAGAGACCAAAAAAGAGGAGAAGATAGTAGAAGAAAAGATTGTAGCAGAAACCCCCGTTATTGAAAAACCAGTTCCTGAAATGCCGGTTGTAGAAATAACAAAAATTGAGGCACCTGAACTGGAAGCTCCTAAAGTGGTTACCAAAATTGACCTGGATTCGATTGATTCCTCCACCAGGCCTAAAAAATCAACTAAAAAGCCTGAAGAAAAAGTGTCACCTGTAACAGCAGCACCTCCAAAAGAAATTTTTAAAACAGAAGAAAAACCTGTTGTAAAAATTGAAGAAAGCCCTTCCATACCGGAAATAAAGCCCGAAGAAATCAAAGCAGATATACCCGCAACGATAGAAAATATAAAAGCAGACAGATTGGAAGGTCCTAAAATTTTAGGAAAAATTCAATTGCCTGTAGATAATGATACCAGGCCCAAACGGGATAATGACGATAAGCGGAAACGCAAACGCATACCATTGGAACGGAAAGGTGGTGGTCCGCCACCGGGTCAGCAAGGCCAGCCGGGACAAGGCCAGCCCAATCGGGGTCCACAGGGACAGGGAGGTCAGCCAAATCGTGGCCCGCAGGGGCAGGGTACAGGTTATGGTGGTCAGCAGCAGCGGCCGATGGGTGGCGGTCCCAACGATCAAAACCGGAATCGTCCCAATACAGGTGGTCCCGGCGCACCTGGCGGTAACAGGCCTCCGGGTCAGGGGGGCCAGGCACAGGGCGGTGGAAGATTCAACAATAATAACAGGAACTCAGCACCACCTCCACGCAGGGAAGACAGGGAAATTGACGCAAAAGAAATACAGGATAAAATAAAAGAAACGCAGGCTAAATTATCTGGCGGCGGTGGCCGGGGTAAAAGTTTGAAAGCTAAATACCGCAAGGCCAAGCGGGATGAAATGGCAGAACAAAGAGGAATAGAGGGCGATGAAGGCAATAAACTACAGGTGACGGAATATATTTCCGTGAGTGAGCTGGCAGGTTTAATGGAAGTAAGTTTTGCCGATGTTATCAGTAAATGTATGAACCTTGGTATCATGGTATCCATTAACCAGCGCCTGGAGGCAGATGTAATTGAACTGGTAGCAAGTGAATTTAACTTTGAAGTAGAATTTATAGGTGTGGAAGATGCCGCCGAACTGGAAGAAGATGACCAGGATGATCATGAAGAAGATCAAAAACCAAGAGCACCGATTGTGACCATCATGGGACACGTGGATCATGGTAAAACATCTTTGCTGGATTATATCCGCAATACCAATGTAATTGCCGGTGAAGCAGGGGGTATTACCCAGCATATCGGTGCTTACGAAGTAAAATTAAAAGATGGAAGGGCGATTACCTTCCTGGATACGCCGGGTCACGAAGCCTTTACGGCGATGAGGGCACGTGGTGCAAAAGTTACTGATATAGCGGTAATTGTAATTGCAGCGGATGATGCGGTAATGCCTCAAACCAAGGAAGCCATTTCGCATGCGCAGGCTGCCAATGTACCCATGATTTTCGCAATCAATAAGATTGACAGGGATGGTGCAAACCCGGAAAAAATTAAAGAACAGTTGGCATCCATGAATATTTTAGTGGAAAGCTGGGGCGGTAAATACCAAAGCCAGGAAATAAGCGCTAAGCAAGGTCTGAACATTGACTTGTTGATGGAAAAGATTTTGCTGGAAGCTGATATCCTTGAACTGAAAGCCAATCCGGTAAAAGTGGCAAATGGTACCGTAATTGAAGCTTCGCTTGATAAAGGGCGTGGATATGTAGCCACCATCCTGGTTCAAAACGGTACTTTGAAGCTGGGCGATATGATTGTATCCGGCCAAAACTTTGGTAAAGTAAAAGCTATGTACAATGAGCGGAACTTACGCAGTGAATCAGCACCGCCATCTACTCCGGTATTAATATTAGGATTGAATGGTGCACCGCAGGCGGGTGAAACCTTTAAAGTATATGCAGATGAAAGTGAAGCAAGGGAAAAGGCTTACCAGCGTGGACAGATTTTGAGGGAGCAGGGTATGCGAGCTAAAAAACATATTACACTGGATGAAATCGGCCGTCGTTTGGCCCTGGGTAACTTTAAAGAATTGAATGTAATTATTAAAGGTGATGTGGATGGATCGGTAGAAGCGTTGAGCGATTCATTGCAGAAACTGAGTACAGAAGAAATTGTGGTGAAAGTGATTCATAAAGCGGTGGGTGCCATTACCGAAAGTGATGTTACCTTGGCGAATGCATCGGATGCCATTATTATCGGGTTTAACGTTCGTCCTTCAATACAGGCAGCCCGTTTAGCTGAAGCTGAATCAATACAGATTAAATTATACTCTATCATTTACAACGCAATTGAAGAAATCAGGAGTGCGATGGAAGGTATGCTGGAGCCGGGTGTTGAAGAGAAAATATTGGCCAATGTGGAGATTAAGGAAATGTACAAATTTGATAAGGCTACCGTTGCCGGTTGTATTGTGCTGGAAGGTAAAATTGCCAGGAACAGCCGCATACGTTTGGTAAGAGACGGTATTGTAATCTTTACCGGCGAGCTGGGTAGTTTGAAACGTTATAAAGATGATGTGAAAGAAGTAACGAACAACATGGAGTGCGGACTAACTATTAAAAATTATGCGAACATCCAGGTAGGAGATATTGTAGAAGCATTTGAAGAGGTTGAAGTAAAACGTACTTTGTAGGATGTCTGATGTCTGATTTGTTGATGTATGATTTTTATTGTCCGGGCAGAATGAACATTGGTAATCATCGGTGTGTATTTTGTCCCAACGAGGAGCATAGCGACGAAACTCGGTATCATTCACTTGTATCACATACCACACGATAGCTATCGGGTGGGCACCTTTAATTGCTTAAGATTTATAATATGGACGTTAGGGCGGTAAGGCATTTTGATTTTCGGAAAAAAAATCAGGATAAATAAAAAAACGTCTCAACGTTTCAACAGCATCCTTCACTCTAATCTTTTGTTAAACAAAATTATTAAAGGGCTATTGATAAAATAGCTCTTTATTTTTGATACCGTCTCAGTCTTATTTTTACAAATGGCCGCATAATTTTGCGATTTTTGAATGCCTGAATTTAATATTATGAATACAAAAAAACTTTGCCTGTTACTTGTTGCAAATTGCTTTTTGCTAATTGCATCTTTCGCTCAGCCTAAAAAGATGGTAGCAGATAAAATCATTGCGGTAGTGGGTGATAAAATTGTTTTAAAGAGTGATATTGACAATAGCATCCAGGATATGGAACGGCAGGGAATGGAGATTCCAGGTAATGCCCGCTGCCTTACTTTAGAGCAGGCGATGGGTATTAAAGCACTGGTGCTACAGGCAGAAAAGGATTCTTTACCGGTAACGGAAGAAGAAATTGCGGCTGATATTGATAACCAGATCCGGTATTTTATTGGTGCGTATGGTTCAAAGGATAAGCTGGAAGAAATTTCGGGCAAAACAGTTTACCAGTTGAAAGAAGATTTTAAAGAAGGTTTCCGTGATCGGAAACTGGCTGCTGCCATGCGCAATAAAATAGTGGAAGGTATCAGGATTACGCCAAAAGAAGTGAATGTTTATTTTGACAAACTACCCAAAGATAGTTTGCCATTTTATGAAAGTGAATTGGAAATAGGGCAGGTCGTAAAGTATCCAAAAGCAAGCAGGGATGCGGAGGAATATGCGTTGGACCAGTTGAAAGAATTTAAAGTGCAACTGGAAAGTGGAAGAAAAGATATGAAGACCCTGGCGGCATTGTACTCTGATGATCCCGGTAGTAAAGACAAATCCGGTGAATATGAAATAAACCGGAATGAAAAGCAATGGGACCCCACTTTTATGGCTAAGGCCTTTGCATTAAAAGAGGGCCAGATTACCAGCCCCTTTAAATCAAAGTTTGGTTATCATATTGTTCAGATGGTAAGCCGTGCAGGGGATGATGCAACAGTCAGGCACATATTAAAAATACCACAGGTAACTAAAACGGAATTGGATGAAGGCATACAAAGGTTGGATACCGTTAGATCAAAACTAATTGCAGGCACTTTGCAATTTGGCGAAGCGGTAAATAAGCATAGCGATGACGAGAATAGTAAATTTACCGGTGGCAGAAAAACAAATGCGGAAGGTGGAACCAATATCACGATTGACCAGTTAGACAAAGACATGGTGATAATGATGAAAGATTTGAAAGTGGGTCAATATTCACAACCTACAGAATTTGCAGATGAAAAGGGAAAGAAAGGAGTAAGAATTGTATACCTGATGAGCCGCACAGAACCACACCGGGAAAACATAAGAGATGATTATAATAAAATCGCTAACAGGGCCCTGGAAGAAAAAAAGAACGAATCGCTGGAAAACTGGTTTAACCAGAAAATCTCTGGTTACTACATAATGGTAGATAACGATTATAAGAATTGCGACGAAATGAAAAAGTGGTCAACTTCGGCAAATGCAACGGCCGCAGTAAAGTAGAAAAAGTTGAGAAATAATTAAAAGCGTTCCGATAACAATCGGAACGCTTTACTTTTGTACCCACGGCCTGGAACGCTTTAAAAAAAAATGACTGAAAGCATTCATCTTTTTCAGCCATCTTTAAAATAAAATAAAAATAAATAAAATAAATTGATAGATAAAAAGCAACTTAAACAGGAACAGAAAACGGTATTGGTAGGTGTAATAACTTCCGATCAATCGGAACAGCAGTTGAATGAATACCTGGATGAACTGGCATTTTTATCAGAAACTGCCGGTGTAATTGCTGTAAAAAGATTCACCCAAAAATTACCACATCCCGACAGCAGAACCTTTGTAGGAAAGGGCAAGCTGGAAGAAATAAAAAAATATGTAAACCTTCACAGCGATGTGGAACTGGTGATTTTTGACGATGAACTAACCGGCTCCCAGATTCAGAATATTGAAAAGGAACTCGGTGTAAAAACCATTGACCGGAGTGACCTGATATTAGACATATTTGCAAGCAGGGCCAAAACCGCACAAGCGAAAACACAGGTAGAGCTGGCGCAATACCAGTACATATTACCCCGGCTGAAAGGGATGTGGAAGCATCTGGAAAGACAGGGAGGTGGCGTTGGAACAAGAGGACCCGGCGAAACGGAGATTGAAACCGATCGCCGGATAGTAAAAGACAAGATCAGTTTATTACGGAAAAGATTAATTGAAATAGACCGGCAGTCATCTACACAACGCCAGGAAAGAGGAGAGTTTATCAGGGTATCGCTGGTGGGTTATACAAACGTTGGCAAATCCACCATTATGAACCTGCTTAGCAAAAGCGATGTGTTTGCAGAAAATAAATTATTTGCCACGCTGGATACCACTACCCGTAAAGTGGTATTTGAACAGACTCCCTTCTTACTAAGTGATACGGTTGGATTCATACGTAAGTTGCCCCATCATTTGGTAGAGAGTTTTAAGAGTACATTAGATGAAGTAAGGGAGGCGGATATTTTATTGCATGTGGTAGATATTTCACATCCCCAATATGAGGAGCAACTGGCGGTAGTAAATAAAACCCTGGCCGAGCTGGGCGCTTCTGAAAAGCCTACCATTACCATTTTCAATAAAATGGATAAATACGAAACAGAAGCATTTGATCAATGGCTGGAACCGGCAATAAAAAAGGAAATTTTGATTGACCTGAAGCAACGCTGGCAAAACGAAACAAAAGACAATTGTGTTTTTGTGTCCGCTACCGAAAAAACAAATATTGATGCACTGCGCCAAACCATTTTAAATAAAGTAAGGGACATGTACCAAATAAGGTATCCATACCGTGCCGAGTTTTTTTATTGATTAATTAACTTCAATATACAGGTTAAGAGGAATATCAATTGTGTCGATGTCGGGTATTCATTTTTATCTCGCACAATATTACACCTACTATCACCCCCAAAGGTGACACCTTTTTTTGCGGGGTCTGCAATTTTTGAAGAGCTTTTTACAAAGGTGTCACCTTTTAAAGCCGGTCTTTAGGCAAACCCGGTAGTTATATGTAATAAACTGTCTTGCCAACCCAATGAGAGAAAAAAAATATACCTGGCATAAGATAGCCGATAGCCTGGAGGAGATTCATTTTTCATCCAACGGGATGACTGAAATTGAGGTAGCGGGAAAAACGCTTTGCATTGCTTTGCAAAATAATGAACAGTTATTAGCCTGTTCGCAAAAATGCCCACATGCTGGCGGCATATTGTCGAATGGATACTTGGATGCCCTTGGAAATATCGTTTGCCCCCTGCATCGTTACAAATTCAGTCTACAGACCGGGCGAAATACTAGCGGCGAGGGATATTTTTTAAAAACCTATCCCATTGAAATCAGGGAAGGTGGCGTATTTGCAGGAATTGAACAAAATAACCTGTTTAATTGGTAGAAAAAGGGATTTAATTTTTTGTTGAAAACTAAAATGCCTTATTTTTGCCACCCCATTAAAAATGGGAACACTCCTCCTTAGCTCAGTTGGTTAGAGCATCTGACTGTTAATCAGAGGGTCGCCCGTTCAAGTCGGGCAGGGGGAGCAAAAAAGAAAAGGGTTTCAGGCGATTAAAGCTTGAAACCCTTTTTCAGTATACTGCAAACTCAATTTTACTGGGTTTTTCAAACCCGGGGTTTCATGTGTAAATGTTCTTCTACCAGATGTTCGTTAGTAGGCTTAGATTCATTAATCCAGTTATCACTTGTCGGGGCAAGATGAATATATGGAAAAAAGCAAATGGGAAAAAGAGTTTGAATTACCATCCATCAGCAATCATGATACATTTAATCGGTTGGCACGAACCTAAGCTGGTTAATTTCTCATTGTTCTTCAGTGAGGGCATTCCTGATGGTTTTGAATCCGACGAACTGTCTGGATGAATGAAACAAGAATTCCACGAATATGTTACCATGTATTCAATGAGCTCGTTCCACTATTGGTAATGATCGATTTATTTGCAAAAAAGAGAAATCTTTAAGATACCTGGAGAGCCATGGGCACAACGCCCTCAGACACTTTACAAGTATTTCTAAAGATCTTGAGAACCGTTGGCACAATGCAAATGGCCGTTCTTCAAAAGCTAGTTACAAAAAGGGAAGTGTTTGAATGAAGACTTATTCTTTTGGGAGTCATCCGGGAGTTGCCAGTAATCGGATAAAAATTATGAAAAGTATTGATTACTTTGTTTAATTAAAATGTCATCATGTCTTCAACTTCTCCATATTGGATTGAAAATTCAGGAACGTTTAAAATGCCCGTTAACGGGTTTGTTTTATTGAAAGATTGGCTGCGGTCTTTTGATTTTGAGTTTCTTGGGGATGATTTTGTATTTTATGGTGACGTTGTAAAGATCGGGGTACCACGGAGTCGGGAAATCTATAATACTATCCCGGAATTCATTGCGAAAGCTGAAAATCCACAGGATGCGGTGAATGTCCAAATTTCTTCGCGGGATTATGAACAAACCATTACTTTGAACATTGAAACAGTGGAGCAAAACCTCAGAATAAATATTAAAGGATCTGGAGAACAAAGCGATACCAGTAAAGAAAGATTTCAGACAATCGTTAACGCCCTTCAATTAACCACTCAACCAAGCAAATTGCAACAGGGTACATCCGTTCGGTTTAACGCGGTTTATTCAAGGAAGAAATTCTTATCATCTGATTCCATTATCCAATTTATGAATGAAAATCCAGCTAAGCCAACCGGTGGATTTTATGCAACCTATATGCTCTTTTCAAAGCCGCAATATAGGTATGAGGTAAATGATGTTGTACTTTTTAAGGACAAGGTAGCCGCCCTCTGGGAAGATATCAGTAAAATTTCTTTCAATCTTGATTATGACGAGACTAATCTGCATGTTGATTTTGATTTTGATCGGAAAGAACTGGTTTTAAATTTTAAAGCTGGTACAACTGAAACAGTGGATAAAGTAGTCCGCATTTTGGAAAATAAATTGGAACTCGATGCTTCACGGGATCCATATCTTCCACGACAATTTAATGGTACCAAAAAGGAATATTTTACGAAGGAAGAGATAAGCCCAGATTGGATGATTGGAGCGTTGGCAATGATTGGTGCAATGAACAGCATGCAAAGTTACTTCAGCGGACAATTATTTTTCCTGCGCAACCAGCCGAATAATCTTTTTTATGGAAAGCAAGATACTTTTGAAAAAGCTATCCAGGAACACTGGAAAAATTTACGTTCTGTATCCTGCAGTGTTTCAGGAAACGAGTGTTATCTTTATTTTGACTGCGATGTTAACCGTGAATTAATTTCCTTTGAAATTAAAGCCGCAACTGCTGATTTTGTTGACCGGATATTTATGAATGTGGAAAATAAGCTGGGATTGGATAAGGTTGAAGGAGTGCCTTATCGGTATCGACGCTTCGCCAAAACTTATGAGATTATTAACTGGACCAGTAATCGTGACTTTGCTGAAGCAATACAAGAAGCGATCAAAATAGGTTTCCCGGTTAAATATGTTGTCCACAATGCTTATGCAGAAGAGGATAAAGGATCAGCTGCGCTTCAACCGCTATTTGATGTTCCAGGCTTCGTGGAATGGGTGAAGGACAACTCCCGTAAATTCAGCCTGGTTCAAATCTCTCTTGAAGGTCCGAGGGAAGCTGCTTTTGGTATAAGTGCGGATCTCAAAAAAATGCAACTGGCAATAAGGGGAAGTTTTACGCGGTCTATTTTCAACCAGTTAACCGGTGTTTTTGAGGATAAGCTCGACCTGAAATTGTTGAAGGAAGTAAAAAATCCAGACAGCCCTCAAAAATCTGCAAAAGGAGAAAGCCCAATAATAAAAATAGTAATTGCTGTACTGGCATTTATCGCATCCGCTGCCATAATTAATGAAGCAGTTCCTAAATATGAATTGCAATTAACCAGGCCGTTACAACTGGAAGACAAAAAGCCGGTAGAAAAAAAGTCAGATGAAATTTACATCGATTGGGTTGTTAAGAAAAAACAATGGTGGCACACTTCACAATCAGCGAATAATAAAGTTGACATCCAAATTTTTAATGATGAACAAATTCCGGTCAGGACGATAGCTGACACTTCGCCACCAGTAAAAATAAAACTTGACCCTGGTCTTTATGATATCCAGGTAGTCTCAGATCTGGCGACAGAACGTCCACACGTTCAGGTTTTATTGTTTTTACCATCAAAGGATACCACGAACAAAATTCAGGGAGCTGTGCCCGCCAGGAAATAGAACACATTACCCGTGTAAAATTAAAGTAACTATAAAATTGGTAGTTCAGTATCAAGTAAACACAGGGCAGTTCCAGGCATCCTGGGTTTTGATACTCCGTCGTATTCAGAAAGCCGTCGTTGTGTGTTTTTACGAACAACCGAAGTCTGGCTTAATGAACTGCTCAAAACAACGAGTGCCACATTATCCTGCCAAAACAAAAAATTAGCCAACAGCTTGTTTATTACCTTCCCAGCTTTTTTATTCAGCACTTTGGCTGTTGGTCAAAAGACATAACAGCGGCTCACGGAAAAAAGTAGTTTTCCATTCCGGAGGTTCGGCTGTGGATCAAATTTTGACAGGCTCGGTTCGGGCAACAACGGCTTGCACATTTATCGTAATTTCATTATGTGCAAACCACCTGCATGGTATTGATTTATTACGGTGGGTTTTTATCACGATAATAAGCTAATTTGTGTTCCAACAGTTTTTCATCTACATCATCACCAACACTTCTTTAACGATCATCGCATCCAGTCATGAACCTACAAAAAGCAACCATTGCCCTGCTCTTCACTTCATTTCTTTTTGCTGTTACCCTTGCTCAAAACGGCAGCAGTTTATTGCGCAGCGTTCCCGAAAAAGAAGGCGTTTCATCGGAAGCCATCCTGCAGTTTGTAGAAGCTGCCGGAAAAAGCAAAACATCATTCCACAGCTTTATGTTGCTGCGACATGGTAAGGTAATTGCAGAAGGCTGGTGGAATCCTTACCGGCCCCAGTTGCTACATACGTTGTACTCCTGCAGCAAAAGCTTTACGGCCACTGCAGTGGGTTTTGCGGTGCATGAAAAACTGCTTACACTGGATGATAAAGTAATCTCATTCTTTCCCGGCCAGGCACCCGATACTGCAGATGTTAAACTGGAACAACTAACTGTAAAAGATGTACTGATGATGTCGGACGGGCAGGAACCTGATCCAACCTTTAAAACCCGTTTGGACAGCAACTGGGTAAGGGCCTTTTTATCAACACCCATCAAATACGAACCTGGAACAACATTCCTGTATAATTCACTCGGCACGTATATGCTCTCTGCCATTGTGCAAAAGCTAACCGGCCAAACCATACTGGAGTATTTAAAACCCAGGTTGTTTACCCCATTAGGCATTGAAGGAATGGACTGGGAAACAGATACCAAAGGCATCAACACCGGTGGCTGGGGATTGCGGTTGAAAACAGAAGACATGGCGAAATTTGCACAGCTTTTTTTGCAACAGGGCAAATGGCAGGGTAAACAGGTATTGCCCGCAGGATGGGTAGCAGAAGCCAGCACCATGAAAATAATGCAGGATCCCAATGCACCGCAATCCAAAAAAGATTCCAGCGACTGGCTGCAGGGTTATTGCTACCAGATGTGGCGCTGCCGCAACAATGCCTACCGGGGAGATGGTGCGTACGGGCAGTTTATGATTGTAATGCCCGACCAGGATGTGGCGCTGGCCATTACTGCAGAAACACCCGATATGCAGGACGAGATCAACCTGGTATGGAAGTATTTGTTACCGGCTTTTAAAACCGGTACCTTGCCTGAAAACAAAACGGCACAGGCAACATTAACAGCCCGGCTACAATCGCTGACATTGGCTCCCGCTGCAAAAACCAATATAGCACCCAGTGTAAAAATTGCGGGTAAAAAATTCAGCTTTACACCCAACGATGCCGGCATTAACAGGCTGTCATTCTCATTTAATAAAAAAGTATGCATAGTAAATCTTGAAACAACCAAAGCCACTTATCCATTGCGTTTTGGAAAAGGCAAATGGGTAGAAGGCACCACCTCTAAGCCTGGCCCGTCGCTGGTGGCAGGTGCTATTGAAATTACGGATTTTCTCTATCCTGCGAAAGTTGCGGGCAGCTATCACTGGAAGGATGAACACACTTTACAACTGGTGTTGCGGTATATTGAAAGTCCACATACGGACACCTATACCTGCCATTTTGAAGGCGAAAATGTAACGATGGATTTGGAGAAGAGTTTGGATTTCGGGGGGAAAAAGATGGTGATTAGTGGAAGAGTGGAATAAGAGTGTGAGGGTTCTTTGAACGTTTATGCTCTCCTGTAAGCAAAGGATTCCGTAGGCGCAGCACTCAGTCCTTTGTCTGCGGGTTACTGACAGCTCTTTCCGATTGGCAACTCAACTTACTTGCTTTGCTCCTTACAGTGCAAAGAGAGTAGGTACTGGTAATAAGGACGGGGAATCCAGGTAGTTTACGGACGCCACACACTTAAGGAAGTTAGCCGAGTTGTGTAACAAAACTGCCTTATATTTGGCTTCTTAAACTGTATTATAAAAACTAACCTGTTAACAGCTATTTGCCTGTTATTTATTTTTACCGGCTGCAAGAAAGAAGGAAGCAAATGTTCTACTGATATCCAGCTTACCTCTACCAACATTTCACCCACCGCTGGCGAATCTTTTACCTTAACTGCACTCAAGGTTTCTGATAATGACCAGTTCCAGTGGTCTGGTCCTGGAAATTATAGCAGTGCGCACGGTAATACACTTACTGTAGATAATCCAACTTATTTAGACCGTGGCTGGTATTACTGTTCTAAAAGCAATACGGAGTGTGGCCAAACTATAAACGACAGTATTTTTATTGATATGAAATTGAGACAAGGCACAGCGCCCTGTACCCTTACAAATAATTCCCTTAGCGGAAGTGCCATACCTGCCACCAATTTTTATCGGGTAGTCAAAAATTTTGATCCTACATTTAACGGCAAAGCATTGAATGGCACAGCAGGCATTGGTTATCCTACCGATTTTAGGGTACTGTTTAATTCTAATAACGGCAACGTAGAGCCGTTAGATGGTATTTATACTACCACAAACCAAATTATTTTTGGCCAAACCGATCCCTATGTCTGGGTTTCTGTAAGCTTCGTATACGGCGGCCAATTTTATCATTGTCATCCCAATAAGGATGTTTTTGTGAGTCATGTAAATGGAAAATTGTCTGCCAGTTTTTGTAACGTCCCTTTTTCAAACGGTACTTACATTATTAACCTTTCCGGTAAACTAACAGAGCAGTAAGGGTCTTTCAATTCTCTTTGCACCCGGCATTCATGATGCACGGAAGAATGTATTTTTCTTTCGTTTAGTGAAGTTATTTCCGCGATGTCTTCCCATTCAAAATCTTTATAGTTTACCAAAATGAATGTGGATCAATTTGCAATAAGAATGAGGATAGATAGTGCCTCACAATTCTGCGGGATTGTATCACTCACTTTTATCGAAAGTCGCATCTATAAAACAGAAAGGCGACTAACGGACTCACCTACCTTTTATGCAAGAAAGAGGTTATCAGGATGTAAACAGTTATGGCTTAAATTTTGTCCCCGTGGTAAGTGTCACCGAACACAGCATGGGCCACACTTCAAATAAATTAAGTTTCCAATCGTCTACTATTCACATATTGAGCCTCATTAAATCCGGAGGTCGTGTTCATTGTCCTCACCCAACACGCAAGCAAATGATAGCTGTACTTAATTGATTTACATTCAACAGATCATCAGCAGCCTGTTCTGTCCGGCTTTTTCGGTTGGAGCACGGTGAATGCAAGGAGGGGCCTCACTTTCAGGATGATCAATCGCCAACCTCCATAAATGACCGACACCTAAGCTGACAGGGCATGCGGCTGGTTTAGCCAGGTAGTGTAAATCAAAAAAATGCTCACTTAAGAATGATTCAAAACCTTCAGCTGCTCCACGATATAGTTTCTTGAGTTCATCCCGTATTTCGGGAACAAGCACTTTTTGTTGGGCTTGTGTATTTGGCAATATTTCACTCGGCTCGCCATAGTAAGTGCATAAAAAGGTATCGGTTGGTACAGGCGAGCGATCTACATGAAAAGAATAAACATCCGTCGGAAAAAACGGGCAGGCATCATCTCTCTCATAGCACCTGATCAGGTTAAGGATTGGAGATGCGCCATGAGCTTTCAACAGTTTCAAATCATTTAAAAGAATTTCACGGGCAAGCTGCCCCTCTTCACTCAACTGAAGTTCAAGAAGCTCATCTTCATCAAGTACAGCTATATTTTCGTTGAGCGCTGCCTTTTTTACGATCTCAGAAAAATCACCTGTTAGTTTACGAGTCCAGCAAATCGCATTCATTGCTCCATGAAAAGGCGTGGAAACAAGTTCTTGAAAATTCGTGACACAGTGAATTTGATGCTCAGCATCAGATAAATTGATCATAAAGGTTTGTATAACTAAAAATCATTGGACGAAAGTAGTAATACTAACTTATTAATTCAATGCATTGGTAAAAAGGAAGACACAGGACAGCGTACTGTGCGTGGCAGGGATGGGCAGCACATAGTGTCCCCGTGATAGCTGTCCTCACCGAACACAGCATGGGCCACACTTCAAATAAATTAAGTTTCAAGTCGTCTGCTGTTCACATATTGAGCCTCATGAAATTCGGAGGGCGTGTTTAATAGGCACTCGCCACGGAACGAAGGTTTTTTAACTCTTATACCGACTCCTGTATGCCCTAAAAAAAATCACCCATCCCGGCACGCCGCTGTTGTGTCTTATTGACCAACAGCCGAAGCGCTAATCAAAAAAGAAAGTTGTGTTTAGTAATACAATTTGCCAATTGTTTTGCAAATTGTGCGGTACAAAAGCCAATATTTTACCGACCATGGACGCAAAATATTGCCAACTATTATACCGTCCCCTGTATACCCTCAAAAAGGATCACCTATCCCGGCAGGCCGCTGTTGTGTCTCTGACCAACAGCAGAAGCGCCAATCAAAAAAGAAGGTTATGTTTATTAATACAATTTGCCAATTGATTTGCAAACCGTGCCGAAACAAAAGCCGATATTTTACAGCATGTCCTCTTCCCAGCAACGTCTGCGGGTGGATACGAGCGTTGGGTGGCGACGTTGCGTAATGTCTCCGTGGTCGGTGTCCTCACCGAACACAGCATGAAGCCAGACTTTAATAAACTAAGTTTCGAAATAATCCGCTTCCGTGGTGAGTGTCTTTCTTCACAGCAATGTCTGTCAACGAGCTTAAAGGGATCCGAGGACGTTGCGTGTAATGGGAATACGCTTTGCGTTGATTGAAATCCAATTCCAACATCAGACCGCTTTCGGATTTCATAAAATTGTGACGGAAGAAATGCTTTGTACACCTGGTAAATAAAATCTTGCCGGGCTATGAATGTATCCCTTGAATTAATTAAAATTTAAAGAGTAGTAACAACAGGACACAGGACAGGAGTCCTGCGCCTGTGGAAGTAAAATCTTGCAGGGCTATGAATGTATCCCTGGAATTAATTAAAATTTATAGAGTAGTAACAACACGACACAGGACAGGAGTCCTGCGCCTGTGGAAAGGAATATCCTCAATTTGTGTAGCAGCCTGCTACACAAATAAAAAATTTAGAAAAAAAGACATTTACAATTGTGCAACGGCTTGCCGCACAATTGCCAAAGGGACAAAAAATTTAGATGAATTTAAACCATTGATTTTCTTTACTTTGCAAGCATAATTTTTTCCTTTAATAATTGCTATTCCGTTATACAATAATATGCCTTCAGATAACCCGATTCTTAATAGCCCCTACGATGAGCCTAAACTTCATTATGACACAGACAGCGAAGGCAATTTAGATTATAACAACATTTGCAAAGGACGTAGAATATTCAAAGCTGATTCGGCGGTTATTCCAGCAAGGCAAAGCGGCCAAAAAGAAATATTTGAATGGAACGACGATGCAGAAGAATACATTACCCACATCATCAATCTTTGCAGAAAGGAGGTCGCCATTTGGAGGGGTGCAAACTATCTCAACACAACAAGGGTAACGAAAGAGTTATTGAACTTTTGGTTTAATAACCCCGAAAGACTGGTAACTAAAAAATTATTTTTTGCCCAACAGGAAGCAGTTGAAACGGCTATTTGGTTAAATGAAACTGCCGAAAAGTCAAATGCAGGGCAGCATATTTTAAATCTCCTTCGTAGCGGTCAACAGACGGTGAGCGAAAATGCTGCTGACCAATTGCCACGTATAGCTTTTAAAATGGCAACAGGCTCAGGAAAAACGGTTGTAATGGCTTGTTTAATTTGCTATCATTATTTCAACAGACAAGAATATAGAAACGACACCCGTTTTGCAGATTACTTTTTAATTGTTGCTCCGGGTGTAACCATTAAAAGCAGATTAGGGGTACTATTTGTCGATACCAAAAACAAGAACCCAAAAGACATTGAAGATTATTACCGGGTACGTGGCTTAATTCCTGCCAATATGGAACATCGCCTGGAAAACCTGAATGCAAGATTAGTGATTACCAACTACCATACTTTTGAACCAAAGATTCTACAGGGAAACAAACGCAGCCCATTTGACGGTAAAGTAAACTTGAAAGGTGAAAAAATTGATACCGGAAATAAGGAAGACTTTTCACAGGTCGTAAAACGCACATTGGCAAAATTTAAATCCGGCAGCAGGGTGTTGATTTTAAATGATGAAGCCCACCACTGCTACTTGCCAAAATCAAAAAGTAAAACTACCGATAACGAAGAAGCAGATGAAAATGCAAGGGCAGCCGTTTGGTTTAGCGGGTTGAGGGAAATTGCCAGAAAATTCAAATTGCAGGGTGTTTATGACCTTTCTGCAACACCCTATTACCTCACAGGTTCTGGTTATGCTCCTTACAGTTTATTTCCGTGGGTAGTTTCCGACTTCGGTTTAATTGAGGCCATTGAATCAGGCCTGGTAAAAATTCCTTTCCTGCCGGAAAGTGACAATACACATAATCTTTCAGAAGGAAAGGAAAAAATCCCAATGCCTGTCCTTCGGGATTTATATAAAAAGGTAGTAGAGCATGACCCAAATGCCTTTCCACGAAAAGGCCAGCGAACACAAAAGAAAGATGCCAGCAAAGAGGGTACAGTTTTTAAAGAAGCTCCACCAAAATTGCATCCCTGGGTTAAAGGAGCTTTAGACCAATTTTATAATCATTATGCAGCGTATGACAAGGGCATTAGAAAACATAAGGAGGATAATGTAAACCTGTTTTCTGCCCCACCTGTTTTCATTGTTGTTTGTAACAATACAGCAGTTTCTAAAGAAGTGTATAAATACATTGCAGGCTATGAATATTCCAATGCTGCTGGTGAAAAAACTGTAATTGATGGTGTAAAAGAATTGTTCTCCAACTACGACCCGGTAACAAAATCGGCCAGAAGAAAACCGCCTACATTGCTTATTGATAGTGATGCGTTGGAAAATGGGGAACAAATAAATGATGACTTTAAAAAAATATTCGATTCGGAAATAGCAGCATTTAAAAAAGACTATGCCCGTATGTATGGACAAGGCAGCACGGAAAAAATATCGGATGCTGAAATTTTACGGGAGGTAGTAAATACCGTTGGCCAGCAGGGAAAGTTAGGTTCACATATCCGCTGTGTGGTTTCAGTATCTATGCTCACGGAAGGTTGGGATGCCAATACGGTTACGCATATTATGGGCTTGCGTGCCTTTGGTAGCCAATTGCTTTGTGAGCAGGTGGCGGGCAGGGCTTTACGCAGAAGAAATTACCTGCTAAAAACTTATAGAAAAGATACTGGCGAAGAAGTTGATATAAAAGATAAGCATAAGTTTAAACCGGAAAATCTCGTAGAAAAGTTTCCGCCTGAATATGCACACATCATCGGTGTTCCTTTCAAAATGTTTAAAGGTGGCAAAACTGAAGCACCACCTGAGCCAATCGACTTGATACATATTGCCGCAATACCCGACAGGCAGTCTGCAATGGAAATAGAATTTCCCAATGTGGTTGGCTACCGGATAGAAAATTATGCCGGCGAAATATTATTTGATTTTTCGAACGTTGAAAATTATGTATTGGTGTGTTCCCAGTTTCCACTAACAACCATTTCTGCAAGTGCTTTTTCGCCAAAGGAAGAAATAATGGAAGTACAATCAGTATTTGACAAACGGGAACAGGAAATTATTTTTCTACTCACAAAAGAATTAATAAATGTTCATTTTTCAGATGATGATGAGAATCCGCATTTTCAACTCTTTAATAAATTATTGCCTATTGTAAAATATTGGTATCACAATAAAATAATCCTGCTGGGTGAAAGCGATTTAAAATTTAAAAAAATCATTTATTTTGATGATACAAAAAAAGTGGTTGACCATATCAGGATGGGCATTAATCCTCACATTAATTCCACAGAATTTATTAGGCCTAAACTAAATTATTACAACCCGTTTAGCAGCACCAAATATGTAAATGGTAACACGGTTAAAGATGTGTATTCTACCGAAAAAAGCCATGTTAATTATGTAGTGATGGACAGTGATTGGGAAGGCATTTGTGCCAAAACCCTGGAAGAAATTGATGCTGTTGAATGTTATGTAAAAAATCAATTCTTAGGGTTTGCTATTCCTTATGTGAAAGATGGGAAAGACCGGTTGTATTACACCGATTTTATTGCAAGGGTAAAAAGCAACAACGGGACAATAAAAAATCTAATGATTGAAATTAGTGGTATGAGTAAAGATAAAGCGGAGAAAAAATGGTTTGTAGAAAATCGTTGGATACCCGCTGTAAATGCATTAAAGGAAAAATATGAATATTTTGAATGGCATTTTATTGAAGTGGCAAACGACATCAGAAATATCAAAAATCAGCTAATCGAAAAAATTCAGGGCATTTAATATGGCAAAGAATAAAATAATAAATGTACAAGGAAGTGAAATAGCCATCATTTCTAATAAAGAAAACGATTATATATCATTGACCGATATGGCCAAAAGTCAAATGCAGGAGGCGATTATTATTAAATGGCTTAGCCTTAAAAGTACCATTGAGTATCTTGGTGAATGGGAAGCATTGTATAATCCTGATTTTAATTATACCGAATTCGGTACAATTAAAAATGCTGCGGGGAGTAATAATTTTGTTTTATCAGTTAAAAATTGGATAGAAAGTACGGGTGCTGTTGCCATTAGAGCTACTGCAGGCAGGTACGGCGGCACTTATGCCCATAAGGATATTGCTTTTCATTTTGGAATGTGGATAAGCCCAAAATTTCAGTTGCTTTTGGTAAAAGAATTTCAACGTTTAAAAGCCGATGAAAATGATAGGTTAAAACTTGAATGGAACCTTCAGCGCACCTTGGCCAAAGTAAATTATCATATCCATACCGATGCCATCAAAGAAAATCTTATACCAAAGGAACTGAGCAAACAACAAGTAAACTTTGTGTATGCAAATGAAGCCGATTTGCTTAATGTGGCCTTATTTGGTATAACTGCTAAACAATGGAGAGTTGCAAACCCAAAAGCAATTGGAAACATCAGGGATGAAGCAAGCATTGAACAATTGGTGGTACTTAGCAACCTCGAAAGTATCAATGCTGTACTTATCCATCAAGGGTTACAGCAACCTGATAGACTAATTCAACTAAACAAAATTGCTATTGCCCAAATGAAGTCGTTGGTTAACAGCAAACAAATAAAGAAATTGAAATAACATGGCAAAAAAAGTAGCATCCATAAAACATAAAGGCGATAAACGGGCACACATACCTTCTATGGAAGAAGCAGGATATGAAGATGTAAATAGTAATTGCTTAAATTTTTTTAAATGAAATTCTATTTAGGAGTTACCGATAACAATTGGTACAATTATCTAAGCAGGATTAATCCTGAGGATATTAATTTTTGGCAGCCTGGTGGCACCGTAAATTTTAAGGTTCTTACATTTGGAGCTCCATTTTTATTTAAACTTAAAAGCCCTTTGAATGCTATCGGGGGTATTGGTTTCTTCTCTAGTCATACATTCTTGCCGATAAGTATAGCATGGGATACTTTTAAGAATAGAAATGGCTGTGAAACATTTGATGAATTTAGTCGCATGATATTAAATTACAGGATGGATAAACAAAACATAAATCCAACAATTGGATGCATAGTCCTTAATAACCCTATTTTTTTTAAAAAGGCGGATTGGATTGAAACTCCACAAGATTGGGGTAAAAGTATAGTACAAGGAAAATCGTATAATTCTGAAGATGAAATAGGTAGAAGTATTTGGCTTAAAGTTGAAAAACTTCTCGAAAAATATTTGTACCTAAACTCTATTGATGAAAGTATAAGTCAGCTAATATTAGAAGAACCATCATTACCAGGTTATGGAAATTCTATTTTAACAAAGGTTAGATTAGGGCAAGGTGCTTTTCGAGTTTTAGTAACAGATGCTTATTCAAGAAGATGTTCAATAACAGGTGAAAAAACTTTACCTGTTTTAGAAGCAGCACATATTAAACCTTATGTTGAATCAGGGCCGCATTTTATTTCCAATGGCTTATTACTTCGTTCCGATATGCACAAACTTTTTGATGGAGGTTATCTTACAATTACGAATGATTTAAAAGTAGAGGTTAGTTCAAGAATAAAAGAAGAATTCCAAAACGGGAAAGAATATTATCAATATCATGGGAAGGATTTGCTTTTTCTTCCCAACCGGGAAATTGACAAGCCTAATGAAAAATATATTGATTGGCATAATTCTAATATTTATAGAGGATGAAATCAGAATTGTACGAGATTATAGAAGAAGTAAAGCTGTTTAGAGACGCAAGAGATTGGCAGCAATTTCACGACGGGAAAAATCTTGCTATTAGTTTATCAGTTGAGGCATCCGAATTACTTGAAACATTTTTATGGAAAAATGATATTGATGTAGATTCAAATAAAGTTAAACAAGAGCTTGCCGATGTTTTTTATAATGCTTTTTTGCTTGCAGATTTATATGGATTTAATATAAAGGAGATAATTACCGAAAAATTGAAGATTAATGAATCAAAATATCCAATAAGTAAATCAAAGGGCTCAAATAAAAAGTATGATGAGTTTTGAAAGTGATATTGAAGGCAGCACACAAACCACCAGCATGGGCAACTTTGAAGTCACCAAATGCCGTATACACGATGACTTATTACAGGAAGGTTTAAAAAAGAAGCCAGCTAAATCAGCAGCAAGTTTTGTAACCGTTGGTGAGCCAGACATTGACCTAAACAAAAAAGGCAATGAAGTAACTGTTGAAATAAAAGGCTTAGATATTTACGACCCCATAAAAGACGAAGTAAAAGCCCGGAACGTTTCAGACATTGCCTATTGGATGATTGATGAAGATTATGACGGCAGCAACTTTGTGGTAAAACAAGTTTTCTTTTGCGGTGGCGATAAAGATGAATTTGATAAATGGAAAAAAGGTTTAGACAACCTGGCAAAAGATACCACCAAAAAGAAGGTAGAAAAAACTTTGAAGATTGAAATTGATGATGAAGCATTTGACCGTTTGTATGGCCACATCTCTCATCCAATAGAAATCAAAAAGAAAGGACAAAAAGTGGCTGTGAGAATTATTTCACAATTTGGGGAGGAATCAACAAAAGTGTTAACTGTATAGATATTTATTTATGAGTCAAATTACAATGTTCGGCGATGATCAGGAAAAAAAGCCTGATCATTTAGGGCAAGCCAGCATATATTATAAA
>Ga0209181_10001849_pt1 | contig 35628 bp, 26 predicted proteins | sample MAT05_FD_187208 | JGI IMG/M metagenome (GOLD analysis project Ga0209181, IMG submission 187208) | Freshwater microbial communities from Lake Fryxell liftoff mats and glacier meltwater in Antarctica - MAT-05 (SPAdes) (version 2) | ecosystem: Environmental > Aquatic > Freshwater > Ice > Liftoff... | reverse complement strand
ACCGGCCCCATTGAAGCCCGTACCACATGGACGCCGTGCCTTGGGCCATTCGGCCCGATATCCGGTGTTATGTCACCGGCCCCATTGAAGCCCCCACGCGAGCGTGCGGCCGGACTCTTCGCGATGTGCCGATATCCGGTGTTATGTCACCGGCCCCATTGAAGCATGCTGAAGGGCGGCAGGCCGCGCTCACGACGACGGCCGATATCCGGTGTTATGTCACCGGCCCCATTGAAGCGAGATGGCGCCGCCGTTGCCCGTCGCTGTCGAGACCCCGATATCCGGTGTTATGTCACCGGCCCCATTGAAGCGACGGCTGGGACGTTGACGTCACGCCCACCGATGGCCCGATATCCGGTGTTATGTCACCGGCCCCATTGAAGCTCCGACGCACACCCGGCCTTTTCGGTCGGATCCCTTCCGATATCCGGTGTTATGTCACCGGCCCCATTGAAGCCCCACCGTCACGAGGTCGCCCGGCGCGAACTCAAACCCGATATCCGGTGTTATGTCACCGGCCCCATTGAAGCGACCTCTTGGCCTTTACGGGCCGTGGATCCAAACGTACCGATATCCGGTGTTATGTCACCGGCCCCATTGAAGCTGTCATTGGCCGTGAGCTACGACGCAGCGCAGATCGACCGATATCCGGTGTTATGTCACCGGCCCCATTGAAGCTCGGCGCCGCCGACGTGGCCCGAGATCGAGACCAACCGATATCCGGTGTTATGTCACCGGCCCCATTGAAGCCTCATCGTAAAAAACAACCTCCGTGTGGCCCGCAACCCGATATCCGGTGTTATGTCACCGGCCCCATTGAAGCACATCCTGCGCCTTCACGGCGGCCTCATGCATGCTCCGATATCCGGTGTTATGTCACCGGCCCCATTGAAGCACGTCACGCTGGTCATGACGGCGCGGCCCTTCGCCCGATATCCGGTGTTATGTCACCGGCCCCATTGAAGCCGCCCTCTGGGTCTGCGCTTGCGACTCCGGCCGCGACCGATATCCGGTGTTATGTCACCGGCCCCATTGAAGCCGCGCCTCGTCTACATACGGGGCGGGTCGGCCGAGCACCCGATATCCGGTGTTATGTCACCGGCCCCATTGAAGCGAGACCCATCGGATTGTTGGCTGCCACCCACCCGAGCCCGATATCCGGTGTTATGTCACCGGCCCCATTGAAGCACGACCACTACTGGGGTGGCCCTTCAGCTACCGTGAACCGATATCCGGTGTTATGTCACCGGCCCCATTGAAGCCAGCCCTGGGGGCGGCGCTGCAACACGCCAGCGACGGCCGATATCCGGTGTTATGTCACCGGCCCCATTGAAGCTTGGGAATTCGTGCTGGCGACACGCCGGCAACGAACCCGATATCCGGTGTTATGTCACCGGCCCCATTGAAGCGATCCTGGGCGACACCGACACCGAGTAAGGAGGGGCCCGATATCCGGTGTTATGTCACCGGCCCCATTGAAGCAGGTACGCGGCGAACACGATGTCGTCTGGCGCGCTGCCGATATCCGGTGTTATGTCACCGGCCCCATTGAAGCTCGGTGACGACGGCGCCAGAGCCCGCTTTGTTGGACCGATATCCGGTGTTATGTCACCGGCCCCATTGAAGCAATATAGGGTACACGAGTACTGACGGGGCACAGGTACCGATATCCGGTGTTATGTCACCGGCCCCATTGAAGCGCCAGAGTACCAATGAGGCAGGCGCATGGACCTATACCGATGTCCGGTGTTATGTCACCGGCCCCATTGAAGCAAAATTGATTCTGACATTACATTCCTCCTCTTTCGTCCGATATCCGGTGTTATGTCACCGGCCCCATTGAAGCGTCCACGGGCCCGCTGCGCTGGCGACGGAGATCTCGACCGATATCCGGTGTTATGTCACCGGCCCCATTGAAGCAGGCGGTGACGCCTCAGACGGCCCGGTCCTCGCCGCTCCCGATATCCGGTGTTATGTCACCGGCCCCATTGAAGCGTGCTGTACGAGCGCACGCCGGGCCCCAGCTATGTCCCGATATCCGGTGTTATGTCACCGGCCCCATTGAAGCGAACAGTGCGCCCGGCGCGTCTGCATCGGGCAAGAGCCGATATCCGGTGTTATGTCACCGGCCCCATTGAAGCCAGCGACGCCGGCCCGTCTACCCACTGGGCGGACGCCGATATCCGGTGTTATGTCACCGGCCCCATTGAAGCTGCTCGCCTCGGATCGTGTGCGACGGCTGCGCCCAAGGATATCCGGTGTTATGTCACCGGCCCCATTGAGGCGAACATCCCGGGATCTTTACCCGCCTCGTAAGCGCCCGATATCCGGTGTTATGTCACCGGCCCCATTGAAGCCGACGCTCTTCAGCCACCGCCATAGGTGCGTGTTCACCCAGTGGCGCGCGAAGTGACCCACCTCATTGCGTGCTCGGAGGGTTGGCGCGAGGGCATTGGCGCTGACCTTCGTGGGTAGCAACCGTGCGGAGGTGGTGATGCGTTGGATATTGGGATCGATGATGCTCGTGTTGAGCGCATGTCAGTGCGGAACACCCACACCTGGCGCACCAACGGTTGTCGTCGTTCCGGTGCCGATGATGGAGCGACCGGATGAACGGCCAGTCGTCGTGACATTGGCGGCGCCCTCACCCCAGGTGGCTCCAGCGCCAGGCTGGGTCGAGCAATTGAAAAAAGCAGACGAGGCGACGAAGGGCAACCAGGACCAAGGCTCGGCCGAACGGGTCTCGGCCAGCATTCCGCAGGTAGAGCAGACGCCCGCCGAGGAAGCGCCGCCAGCCATGGAGGAGTCGGCCGAGGAAGCGCTAGCGGCCTCGGATCTCGTCCCGGATCCGACAACCGCGGCCATCGAGGTGGAGCAGCCTGCCGTCAATCGCGAGCCGATCCCATGGCTGGAGCAATATCGTTCTGCCTATATCGACCGGCAGATCGCGCTGAGCGATGTGACAGTTCAGCTCGCGAATCCAAAGGTCGGGGTCTATGTCGAGGACTACCGGGCATTTGGTGAAGAGGCAGGCACGCCGCATCAGACCTGGCTCGCGACCCGGGACATGCAGGCGGTATCACCTTCGGTCGAAGCATTGCTGCTCGGTAGGAGCAGCGAGCGGCTGGGGCAACTACCGACGTTCACCTGTGACCCGTCCAAATATGCTTGCCAGTCGTTGCCCAGTGCCGCGCTCGGCGCCTACTATCGCTTCGCACCCCTCGGTTCAGCACGCACGGTTCAGCTCGTCGGCGTTCTCTATTACGACCCGAGTGTGCGCAGCGCCACGACCAATTCTCGCATCGGTGCTTTCAACCGAACCATCGATGCGCAGCTCAGCCGCGTCGAATAAGACAGCCAACCAAAGCGATCACTTGTCTTCGAGCGGCTCGTTCATATGGCGCGGGCCGTCCATCCGGTTCTTCTCGCCATCCTTGCCCTTCATGCAGGCGGGGCGCTTCTTGCCAAAGCGCGAGTCGAACGGGACGTAGACCATACAGCTGCCGGCGTTGCAGAAGACGTCGCAGGGCTTGAAGACGGTCGTGTGATTGACCGCGTAGGTCTTGCCGGTGCGAGTGTCGGCCATGGTGTTGTGGGCCTCCTTGACGTTGCCAACGCCCGGCTCGTCGGGGTCCTTCTCGTCGACCGAGTGCACGCTCGTCACGATCGCCTCGGGGATGCCGTACTTCCACATGCCGCGGCGCTCGTTCTGGGCCTTGAGCATCAGCGCGACCAGGTCGGGGTCGGGCTGCTCGTCACCATAGGCGTACACGTGGGCGTAGCCCTCGGCGATCATGCGCTTACGCAGCTCGGGGCAGACGACGAGGATGCGGCCATAGCCGTCGACGGTGCCCTGGGAAGTGCACATCCAGCGCTCGCTGCGGGCGAGCTCGATGTCCTTCTCGTTGACGTGATAGAGGTCCCAGCCGTTGGCGCTGCCCCAGAAGTGCACCGGGCCATACGACTCGAGCGTGTTGTAGCCGACGAGGCGCGCCTTCTGGTCCTTGCGGGCGCCCTCCAGGATGCGGAAGGTGTCGCCATCGTTGAAGTTGACGATCTCCTGGACGCCATCGAGGAGGATCGTGACCTTGTTCGACTTCTTCTCGTTGCCGCCCTTCCTCTCGTCTTCCGCGGCCGCATCGCGCGGCAGGAACGAGAACGTGGCGGCGAGGAGGGATGCGACGAGGAGGGCGACGGGGTGTTTGGTCATGGCGAGGTGCTAACAGAGGCCGGGCGCGGACTCCATTCCCCGGCGTCGCTTTCTTGTGAGTTGACGGAGGGAGTGGAGGTGCCTATGAATGCCGGCACTCGACGGCCCCGAGTGCCAGACTCGCCGTCAAAACCGATGCAATTCTGAAATCTTGGCGCTCCAGACACACGTGGCGCCGGATACTTACGGAGGAACCTATGAGCTTCAAGCCGCTGTACGACCGAGTCCTCGTGAAGCGAGTCGAAGAGGAGTCCCGCTCGGCGGGCGGAATCATCATCCCCGACAGCGCCAAGGAGAAGCCGCTCCGCGGCAAGGTCCTGGCCGCCGGCCAGGGCAAGCTGCAGGACGACGGCAAGATCCGTCCCCTGGCTGTCAAGGAAGGGGACATCGTGCTGTTCGGCAAGTACGCCGGCACCGAGATCAAGATGAACGGCGAAGAGCAGACGATCCTGCGCGAGGACGACATCCTCGGCATCGTCGAAGGTTGAGGAGGAACTAGACATGGCCAAAGAAATCTATTTCGAGACCGAAGCGCGTAAGCGCGTCCTGGCTGGCGTGAACGCGCTGGCGAACGCCGTCAAGGTGACCCTCGGCCCGAAGGGTCGTAACGTCGTGCTCGAGAAGAGCTTCGGCGCCCCCCTCGTGACCAAGGACGGCGTCACCGTCGCCAAGGAAATCGAGCTCGAAGACCCGTTCGAGAACATGGGCGCCCAGATGGTCAAGGACGTTGCGTCCCAGACCAGCGACAAGGCCGGCGACGGCACGACGACCGCGACCGTGCTTGCGCAGGCGATCTTCGAGCAGGGCGTCAAGCTGGTGGCGGCTGGTGTCGACCCGATGTCGATCAAGCGCGGCATCGACGCAGGCGTCGAGAAGGTCGTCGGCGCACTCAAGGCGATGTCGAAGCCGGCTGAAGGCCGTGGCGACATCGAGAAGGTCGCGACCATCTCGGCCAACGGTGAGACCCAGTTCGGCACCATCCTCGCGGACGCGATGGAGAAGGTCGGCAAGGACGGTGTCATCACGGTCGAGGAAGGCAAGTCGATCGAGACGACCCTCGACCTCGTCGAGGGCATGCAGTTCGACCGCGGGTACCTCTCGCCCTACTTCATCACCAACGCGGAGACGATGAAGTGCGAGATGGCCGATCCGTACATCCTCTTCTACGATAAGAAGATCTCGAATCTGCGTGAGTTCCTGCCGCTGCTCGAGAAGATCGCGCAGTCGGGCAAGCAGCTCTGCATCATCGCGGAAGACGTCGAAGGCGAGGCCCTCGCGGCCCTCGTCGTCAACAAGATCCGCGGCGCGCTGAAGGTCACGGCGGCCAAGGCCCCGGGCTTCGGCGACCGCCGCAAGGCGATGTTGGCGGACATGGCAGCCCTCTGCGGCGGCCAGGTCATCTCGGAAGAGCTCGGCATGAAGCTCGAGAATGTCGGCCTCGACATGCTAGGCAAGGCCGAGAAGCTCGTGCTGACCAAGGACGACACGACCATCGTCAATGGTGGCGGCAAGGACGCCGACATCAAGGGCCGCATCGCCCAGATCAAGGCGCAGATCGAGGACACCACCTCGGACTACGACCGCGAGAAGCTGCAGGAGCGGCTTGCGAAGCTGGCCGGCGGTGTCGCCGTCATCAAGGTCGGCGCCGCGACCGAGACCGAGATGAAGGAGAAGAAGGCCCGCGTCGAAGACGCGCTGCACGCGACCCGCGCGGCCGTCGAAGAAGGCATCGTGCCTGGCGGTGGCGTGGCGCTCATCCGCGCGTCGGCCGGCCTCGACGGTCTCTCGTTCGGAGACGACCGCGACTTCGGCGTCAAGATCCTGCGTCGCGCGCTCGAGGAGCCCGCTCGCCAGATCGCCAGCAATGCCGGCGTCGACGCGTCGGTCATCATCGGCAAGGTCAAAGAGGGCAAGGATGGCTACGGCTACAATGCCCGCACCGACGTGTACGAAGACCTCCTGAAGGCGGGCGTGCTCGACCCGACGAAGGTCGCGCGCACGGCTCTGCAGAATGCGGCCTCGGTCAGCGGTCTCTTGCTCACGACGGGCGCGATGATCGCGACCCAGAAGTCGAAGAAGGCCAAGGGCGGCGCTGGCGGCGGCGACTACGGCGACGACGATTGAGCAACTCGCCTCGCGAGGCGGGGTGCGAAGAGGTAGGCCTCACAGGCCGCCGACGAGCGAGCGACGAAGGGCGCGCGCGCACCGCCAGCGAGGGGTTGATTGATTCGCACAGGTGTCCAGGTTAGGGCGCGGCGCGCGGGGCTCACGGTCTCGCGCGCTGCGCCCTTGCCGTTTCGGCGATCCTTGGTTGAGGAGGCTTCATGAGCACGCACGAACCCAACGAGCAGAACTCAGGTACCAACGCGGCGGCGGAAGAAGTCGAGGCGACCCTCGAGCCGACCGGTGCCGAGGCGGGCGAGGACAGCGCGCAGGCAGGGCAGAAGGAGACGCGCCCGGAGCCGCCGCCGCCCGACTATCGCGAGATCCGGATCCAGACGCTCGAACGCGCCCTGGCGGACCGCGAGACGACGCTCCACAGCTACATCCGCGCGCACAAGAAGGCCGAGCAGGATTTCGACGCCTACAAGGCGCGGCTCGAGCGCGACCGTGAGCGTGAGCTGGTCGCGGCCAAGGCGAAGTTCGTGGAGCGCCTGCTCGACGTCGATGACAACCTGGAGCGTACGATCAGCGCTGCCAAGCAAGGCACGGGCGGCCTCAATGCATTGGTGACCGGCCTCGACATGGTGCATCGCCAGTTCGTCGAGCGGCTCGGTGAGCTAGGTCTGGAGCGGGTCGATCCGATTGGCAGGCCGTTCGATCCGAACTCGATGGAGGCCCTGGGCGTGGTCGCGGTGAACGACCCGGCCAAGAACGACACCGTCGTGCTGACGATGCGCACAGGCTACCGGCTCGGCGAGCGGGAGATCCGACCCGCGCTGGTCCAAGTCGGCCGCTTTTATTCATAAGGGCCCGCCGCAAAACTACCGGATCGCGCCGTCTCGGCTGGTCCGCGTTCTGGGATCGCCTGCTCGAGAAACGTTAATACCTTGTTTTGCGGCGCTCCCTTAAGTCGGTGGCGACAGAACTCGCGAGCGAAGGCCACGAAGTGGGTGTCCGCGAATTCGCGAAGCGGGGCGCGCGCGACCCAGGAGCCGCGACGAGGCAGGCCTCATAGGCCGCCGAGGATCGAGCGACGCCGGGCCCGCGCGTCCCGCGAGCGAATTCGTTTAGCGCGCGATGAGTGCGCCTAGCACGCCGGCCATGAAGGCGCTGGCGAGGATGAGCCAGACCTCGGGCTGACGCAGGCTGCCTATGAAGCGCTGGCCGACCGAAGGAGGACGCGGCGCGACCTTGGAGATGCGGGCGCGAGAGAGCGCCTTGCGGACCTCGCTCATTGAGGCGTAGCGCTGGTCAGGCTGCTTGGCGAGGCAGCGTGATAACAAGCGCTCGAGCTCGGAGCGCAGGCGAGAATGGCCGTCGCCATCGAGTGGGCGCGGTGGCGTAATGCTCACGTGTTGCCAGGCGAAGCCCTCGGTGGTGGTCGACTGGAACGGAGTGTGGCCGGTGAGAAGCTCGTAGGCGAGCACTCCGAATGCGTAGATGTCGCTACGCGCGTCGGTCGCCTCGCCGAGGACCTGCTCGGGGCTCCAGTAGCGGGGCGTCCCGTGCATCGGACCGGTGCGCGTGTTGGTGCTGGAGTCACCGAATTCGCTGGGCTCGCTCCGCACCAGACCGAAGTTTGTGAGCTTGACGATCTCCTTACCGTCGCGCGCCTGGCCGAGCAGCACCGTCTCGGGCTTGAGGTTGCGATGCACGAGGCCGACGGCGTGCACAGCCGTCAGCGCGCGGGCGAGCTGCTCGAGGATGCGCAGCGCACGCCGCTCCGGTAGGCGACCCCAGCGCGCGAGCGTCTGACGCAGGTCGCGGCCATCGACGTGCTCGACGACCATGTAGCGGCGGCCGTCGGCGGTGCGGCCATAGCCGAGGAGGCTGGCGACGTGGTCGTGCGAGACCTGCGCAAGTGCGCGTGCCTCACGCTCGAAACGGCCGCGCGTGTGGGCGTTGGCGGTCTCATGCATGAACTTCACGACGACCAGGCGGCCGAGCTCGCGATGGCGGGCAAGGAACGAGCGCCCCGTGAGCGAGCTGCCGAGCGGGCCGAGGACCTGGTACTGCCCGTCGATGTCGGAGGCGGCGTGCGCGCCACCCTCAGAGATGGGCTCGCACGCGCGGCGGGTCGGCTGGGCGGACGCGGACATGAGGCTCCTTGGCGAAGGGCAGCGAGGACCGAACAGGCCCTACAAGATGCACCTTCAATCGAGACGATGGAAGCACCTGGGCCCAAAACCCAAGTGTTCCTACGTTCGGCCTATGCGGTCAGCGGCTCGGCTTTGGCGAACGCTAGTGCCGTGACCGAGGCATGGTGAACCATCCCTCGCCGCCGTCCTTCGGACGTCGACCGCTTCGCGGGTCCCTGGCTATAGCCCGATTGGACCGGGGCTTCCGCCCCCTTGGACCCCGCGCCGCTTAGCGCGCGGAAGAGACTTGCCGATCGAAACGTCCTGGTCGCGGCACTAGTCATCCAGATCTTCGCTCGAGCGCATGTTCGGCGAGCCTTCGTCCCAGGCTCGCAGGACCTCGGCGGCCCGGCGCGGGCAGCGGAGCTTGATCAATGCCTTCGCCTCGATCTGGCGGATGCGCTCGCGGGTGAGCTCCATGTCGCGGCCGACCTCTTCGAGCGTGTACGAGCGGCGCTCGCAGATGCCGAAGCGCTTGGCGAGGATCTTCGACTCGCGCTCGGACAGCGTCCCGAGGAGCTCGCGAGTCGAGGCTCGCAGGGCCTCACGCTCGGCCATCTTTTCGGGATCGATGGCGTCCTCGTCGGCGATGAAGTCGCCAAGTTCGGAGTCATCTTCACCGACCGGGGCTTCCATCGAGACCGGCGAGCGAGCCAGGCGCAGTGTGCGCGACACCACCTCTTCGGGCATCTCGATGGCGACCGCGATCTCGTCGTTGGTCGGCTCGCGCTGGAACTTCTGCTCGAGCTGAACGCGCGCACGGGCGATGCGGTTGAGGAGTTCGACCAGGTGGATCGGGATGCGGATCGTGCGGGCCTGGTCGGCGATGGCGCGCGTGATGCTCTGACGGATCCACCAGGTCGCGTAGGTCGAGAACTTGTGGCCGCGGCGCCACTCGAACTTCTCGACCGCCTTCATGAGGCCGATGTTGCCTTCCTGGATGAGGTCGAGGAGCGGCAGCGAGCGGTTCATGTATCGCTTGGCGATCGACACCACGAGTCGCAGGTTCGCGAGGATCATCACCGCGCGACCCTGCTCGGACTTCACGTGGCCTTCCTCGAGGCGCTTGCTGGCTGCGAGGAGCTCGGCGCCTTCGAGGCCGATGAGGTTTTGGACCTGGTCGAGGGTCTCGACAATCGCGGCGATGCGCTTCTGGCTGCTGGCGTTGATGGTGCGCGGCAAGGCGCCAACGCGGGCCTTGTCTACGAGCACCTCGGCGGCGAGACCGGTGCTCGATGCGATGCGGCCGAGCTGGCGATGGGCTCGGCGCATCTCCTCGGCCTGCTGACGCACGGTCGACAGCGCCTTGACCATCACTCGGAAGCCGAAGCCGAACTCGCGGAAGAGGCGAAACAGGTTGCGCTGGGCGGCGCGCCAGGTCTCGCGGTCCTCTTCGGTGGCCTTCTTGAGGCGCACCTTCTTGCCGGCGCGCTCCCACTCGAGGCGGGCGGCGTCGAGCTGCTGCTGGAAGCGCTCGAGGTCCTTCGACGCCGAGGTGTCCTCGTACTCGTAGCCGTCTTCGCTCTCCATGACGTCGCACCGATAAGTGACGTCTTCGAGCAGGCGCTTGCCCGACTCGAGCAGCTCGCGGCGCCCGAATGGCATCGTGAGGAGCGCCTCGAAGACCTCTTCGGTGCCCTCTTCGATTTGTTGGGCGACCTTCTGTTCGCCCAGGCGATTCAAGAGCCGCACGTCGCCGATGCGCTGGAGGTAGACCAGGATCGGGTTGAGGTCTTCGATCGGCTCATCTTTGGAGACCGCGTTCGGCGCCGGCTGGAAGCCGTCATCGGCCTGCTTCTCGTGCTGCTTCTGCTGCCGCATGAGCCAGCTCGCCTCGCGGGAGCCCGGGCTCGTGCGCTTCGTTCCAGTCTTCACCCGCATCGTCGTCGTCTCGAGCTGAGTCGTCATGGGCTCCCCAGTTTCGCGTCGCTCTTCCCGCTCGCCCCGTGCTTCAGAGGCGGCTCCCGGCACTGTGCAAAGCACGATCCAGGGACATTCTCAGAACCTGCCCGGCTCGGGGATGACCCGTCGCGACGTGGCCGAAACGTTGTGGGGTGCGGGTGTGAGCTGGTCGGAGAGCAATTGTTCATTGACTCGGTTCGCCGCGATAGGCATCGGGCGCTCACATACCAGCGACACGATCGCGACATCATTGTCACAGGGTGTGGCACGGGACTCGCCAGCGGTGCTGCGACTGCTCGTGGCGCTACGATGTGAAAGCCTTTTGAACGACAGGGGTTCGCGCGCCTTGCAGACCACCGCCCAGCGGCTATGCTGCGCCTCGATGTCGCGCGCCGCGCCCCTCTCGATGTGGCCGCACGCAACCTCTCCACGCACATCGGGGGTTCCATGCTCTGGGTCGGGCTCGTGCTGCTCGCGGTAGCGGCGCTATTGTTGTTCTTGTCCAAGCGGTCCGAAGCCAAGGTGCTCTACGTCAAGGCGACGGAGACCTCGAAGATCGGCGCCATCGAGAAGCTCGTCGGCGAGGTCGCGGCCGACATGCCGGACGGGCTCGCCACCGGCTACAAGGAATATGTCGAGGTGAAGGGCCGGGTCGTGTGCGACGAGCCTCTGCGTGGCGAGCTCTCCGACCAGAGCGGCGCCATCGTCGAGACCGATGTGATCCGCGTCGCAGAACGACGTGAAGAGATTCGAGATGCGCAAGGCAACATCCGGACCGAGTGGAAGAAGCACGAGGAGACGGTGTCCTCGAACCGACGCGAGTCGCCGTTCTGGGTCGACGACGGCACCGGCCGGCTGCGCATAAAGTCCGCAGGCGGCAAGGGCATCGAGCTCGTGAAGGTGGTCGAGCGCTTTCAGGAGGCCAACGCCAACGATGGTGGCAGCGGCTTCGGCGGTCAGGTGACGTTGTCGATGGGGCGCTTCCAGATGTCGCTCGGCAGCGGCCGCTGGGACCCATCGAGCTCGCGCACGCTCGGCTACAAGTTCATCGAGCGCGTGCTGCCGGTCGGTAAGCCCGTCTACGCGATCGGCGAGGTCGCCGCGACCGAGGACGAAGGGCTCGTGCTGCGACCACCGACCGACGAGGACAAGAAGAAGCCGTTCATGGTGTCGCCGCGGACCGAGGAGGAGATCGTCAAGGCCTCCGAGAAGAACGCGAAGATCCTGCGGATTGTGGCAATCGTGGTGGCAGCCCTCGGGGCGGGACTGGTGGTCTTCGGGATCATCCGGCGCTGATGTGGCGCGCTGACGATGGTGCGATTGAGCGACGGCATCCGGAAGGCGATACGGCGAATTCAGCGACGGCAGCCGGAAGGCGATACGGCGAATTCGGCGACGGCAGCCGGAAGGCGATACGGCGAATTCAGCGACGGCAGCCGAAGGCGATACGGCGAGTTCAGCGACGGCAGCCGAAGGCGATACGGCGAGTTCAGCGACGGCAGCCGAAGGCGATACGGCGAATTTCTGGTTGCTCTCGCCTCGCCACGGCTTCGCCTGTTCGGCGAATCCCCCGAGCAGGCGAGAGCCCTGAAGGGCGAGGGCAACCAGCCATTGCCTCGCGAGGCATTGGATAGGTAGCGTCGCGCCGTGCGCAGCAACGACTCCTCAATCGCGGCAGGCATCGGCCTGGTCTCATCGCTTGCGATGCTGCTGGGCGCGAGTCTGCTCCTCGCCTGCCCCGGTCCGCCGCAGGATGGACCACAAGACGAGCTGCGGGTGGTCGACAGTGACGTCGCGCCGAACGACGGCGAGGTGTCTTTCGACTCCGACAGCGAGGTCGACAACGGGCCCGAGACCGACTCTGACATCGGAGTCACAGCCAGCGCATGCCCGGCTGACGCGGGTGAGACGCCATGCGAGGACGACAACGCCTGCACCGAGGACGTGTGCCGACCCGACGGCGTCTGCGCGCACACACCGAACATCGCGCTCTGCGATGACCACAATGCGTGCACGTCGTTCGACCGCTGCGTCGCTGGTGCATGTGCCGGCACCGCCATCGACTGCGATGACGACGAGTCCTGCACGGCTGACTCGTGCGCGGACGGCGTCTGTGGCCATGCGGCGATCGAAGGCCCGTGCGACGACGCGAGCCTGTGCACCGAAGGCGACCACTGCGCGGGAGGGCTCTGTGTCGGAAGCGACGTCGTCTGTGACGGCCGCGGGCCATGCGGGGTCGCGAGCTGTGAGCCGCGCACGGGCTGCGTCGTCGTCCCGCGCGACGAGGGCGAGCCGTGCGAGGACGACAACGCCTGCACGCTCGCGACCGTGTGTCACGAAGGGGTCTGCCGCGGGACCCTGGTCGCCTGCGACGACGGCGACCCGTGCAGCGACGACTACTGCGATGTCCTCCTGGGCTGCGCCAGCCGCGACAACCACGCGACCTGTGACGATGGCGACCGCTGCACGACGGGCGACCGCTGCGACTCAGGGGCTTGTGCTGGGACCGCGGTCGAGGCCTGCTGCGCGGACGACCGGGCCTGTGACGATGGCGACCCATGCACGGACGACCGCTGCGATGGCGCGAGCTGCGAGCATCTCGCGCGGACCTGCGACGATGGCGATGCGTGCACGCGCGACGCCTGCGAAGCGGGGCAGTGCACCATCACGGAATGGACCGACCTGCCTGCGGAAGGTCAGGTTATCGAGGACTTCGAAGACTTCGCGACGGGCGACGGGTGGCAATTCGAGTCGACCAACGCGCTGGTCGGCTGGCGTGCCAGCACTGGCTGGGCGGCTTCCGGGGCAGCCAGCCTCTATTGCGGCGATGCCGAAGGCGCCGGTTACGACCACGGTGCCACGCGGGCGCAGGCGAGCTTGAAGGTGCTGGTGCCGCCAGTCGAGCCGCGCTTGAACCTGTATGTGAAGGCCGACGTCGCGGAGGACGGGAGCTGTATCTATGACGCGCTCACGGTGCTGGTCGACGGGATCGAGCTTGGGATCGTGTGCGGCTCGGGTGAAGGTGAATATGCGTTGTCGTTGGCAGGGTTCGCGGGGCGCGAGGTCGAGGTGGCGTTCGTGTTCGACACGATCGACGACGTGAACAACGTCGGTCGCGGCATCTGGGTCGACCGCCTGCGCCTCACGGCCAAGCCGTGCGAATGAGAAACGACCGGTCTCACGCTGGATGCTCGTGATTGTTTGCGGGCCGAGCGGTAATAGGACGCGCGCGCTCACATTCGGGCGGGCAGCCGGAGACGATCCGGCGAGCAAGAGAGGTTTGTCGTGATCAAGGAATCGCTGCTCGTCGCTTGTTGTCTCGCTGTCATGGGCTTCGCCACAGCCTGCTCGGAGCCCGGCGGCTCGGGGCCAGGGGCGACCACCGACGCGGATGTCGCGGGCGAGGTGCTGTTCGACGACATCGGCGTGGCCGACGCGGCGGCGTGTAGCAACGGTACGCGGCAGTGCTCAGGGCAAATCGCGCAGCAGTGCGTCAACGGCAACTGGAGCACGAGCTCGGTGTGCCGCAATGAGCAGGTGTGCGTCGCGGGCGCATGCATGTCGGGCGAGACGAGCGGCGAGACGACCAATGAGACGATCGGCGAGACGACCGGCGAGGTCAGCAACGAGGTGGTCGAGCCCGTCGACCGCTGCGAGCTGCGCGAGTGCGGGCCTGATGGCGCGGGTGGGTCGTGCGGCACGTGCTTCAACTCGGAGACCTGCAGCTCGGCAGGCCAGTGCGTGTCACTGTGCGTGCCCGACTGCAGCGGCAAGGACTGCGGCTCGAACGGCTGCGGCGGCACCTGCGGCACCTGCGGCAACTTCGAGCAGTGCGTGCAGGGCAGCTGTGAGCTGACCGACACGTGCACCTGCGACGGCGCGGTGTGTGGGCTCGACAACTGCGGCAACAGCTGCGGTACATGCCCTGGCAATGCGACGTGCTCGGGTGGACAGTGCCGCTCGATCCAGACCGGCGGCGGCTGCGTCGACATGATCAACTGCATCTATGACGACGTCACAGGCTGTATCACTGCGGTGGACGATGACACGTTCAATGTCTGCGTCGACGCCTGCTACGTGGCTTCGAGCGACACTGGGGCGGCCGAGTTCGAGGCCTACCTCGGCTGCTTGAACGAGTGCCCGGCGACGGACGACAACCCCAACACGACCGCCGACGACCTCGCGAACGCGCGCTGCGGCTATCAATCGTGCAGCGACGAAGAGGCGTTCTGCGTGCTCGAGTCATCCGGATCGAACACCTGCTTTGGCATCATCGACTGCACCGCCACCTGCAACAGCGGTGACGAAGACTGCTTCGTCGCGTGCTACGAGGGCGCAACACCGGAGGCTCAAGTGGCGCTGTGGGGTCTCAACAACTGCCTCACGGTCGAGTGCCCGGACGACACCGACGATGCGTGCGTCGACCTCGCCTTCCAGGACCAGTGCATGGACTTCCTGTTCGACTGCCAAAACAACTGATGGTGTCTTCGGGCGGGCAGACAGCAAGCGAAGAGGCGGCGCGGCTACAGGCGCTGGCGCTGGCGCGACCAGGTGACCCAGTGGTTCGTGCGCGCCTTGCGGCGGCGCTCGATCCCGGTGGTCGCGGCAGTGCCGGCAGCGAAGCCAACGAGGCGTTCGCGCAGGCGATGAGCCTGGCGCGTACATGTCTCGAGCTGGGTATCGTGGAGCCCGCGAACGAGGCGGCCGAGATCCTCTACCTGCACTTCCGGGCGAACCCACGGTCGGGCACCGACGTCGCGTTGTTGATGGCGGACGCCACGCTGCAGCGCGATGGCGGCAGAGACGTCGCTGCGGCACGCAAGCTGTTGGAGACGGTGATAGCCGAACATCCAGATGCGGTCGGCGCGCGCCTGCGGGCTTCGGCGTTGGCGCTCGGGCTCGGTGAGGCCGAGGCGGCGCGACGCTGGATCGAGCCGGTCGTGTCGGCGACGACCCAGACGCGGACGCTCTATGTGCAGACACTGCTAACGCTCGGAGCCACAGACGAAGCCGCAGCGGTCGCGCGGGCAGGCATCGAAGCGGGCATCGAGAGCACGCGCGACGCGAGCGTGATGCACCAGCTCCTCGGGATCGCCGAGCTCACGCGCGGGGACTCGGACGCGGCGATCGATGCGATGGCCGATGGTGTGCGGTTGGCACCCGATGACGCGGTCGCTTACTACAACCTCGCGCTCGCGTTCGAGGCTTCGGGCAGCAGGCCCGCAGCGCTCGGTGTGTGCGACGCCGGCCTCGACCTCGCGCCAGCGGATGCGCGGCTCTTGGCTTTGAAGGTGCGGCTCACGCCCTGAGGTCGTGCGCGGGCTCCGTGTCAGGGCATGGCTTGCGCCACGTGGATCGCGCGCCTATCCTCCGCCCCTTATGGCGTACTTCCAATTCCTCGGTACCGGCCCTTCGACCCCGATCACGGACGCGACCGGCCGCAATCATCGGCGCCGCACGTCCGCGCTCTCGCAGCACATCTCGACGTGGATCCTGATCGACGCGACGCATGACTTCGATGAACAGATCGAGCACGCGCTGTCAGTGACGGGCGTGGTCGTGACGAACGCGTCGCGCGACGCGGCGGGTGGGCTCGGCAACCTCGACAAGTGGCTCGGCACCAAGACGCCGCTGTTCGCGACGGACGCCCTCTGGGAAGATCTGGTCGCACGCTACGGACCGTTCCAGAGGCTGGTGCACCACAAGATCCAGGTCGGCAAGCCGTTCACCGCGATCGACCTCGAGATTGTGTGCTTCGCGGTCGAGACGTCGTCCGGTGCGAACGCGGCCGCGACGTTCGGCTACCGCTTCGACAACGGGAAGAAAAAGGTCTGCTACGCCTCGGACGTGAAGGTGATCCCGCCCGAGTCCGAGCAGTACTTCAAGGGCAACGACCTGCTCGTGGTCGACGCGGCCGGCTGGGACAAGGATCTCCCGACCCATCGTGGCGCCCTCAATCACCTCTCGACCTACATCGGCTGGGGCAACGATCAGGTGATCTTCACCCACATCGGGCGCGCGGCGCCGCCACATACGTTGGCCGCATCGGCGATCAAGAAGATGTCGCACCGAGCCGACGTGGCCTACGATTACATGAAGGTCCCGCTCGGGCGCTGACCCGACCTCACGGCTCGCGACAGGGATCTCCTTTGGCAACACACGACTCCAGTGTGGAAGCGGGCCTTGCCGCCCGTATCGAGCATGCGCTGCGGGCGCTCTGGGTGCGCGTGCTGCTGTCGCTGCTCATCCTTGCGAGCCTGCTGCCGCACGCCGCGGATGATGTCACCGATCTGGTCTTCCTCGCGGTCTTCGGGCTCGAGTTCGCGCTGCGCGTAGTCGTGTTCCGGCACGCGCGCAGCGATGACGATGATCCACGCATCACGCGGCGTCGGGCGCTGACCGCTCTGTCGCTGACCATGGACCTGGTGGCGCTCCTCACGTTCGTGCCGTGGGCCGGCCTGACCGGGCTCGCGGAGGCGCGCTGGCTGCGGCTCGCACGCCTCCTGCGGATGTTGCTGCTGATCGGCTACTGGTCGCCGATCCTGCGCGACACGTGGCAGGTGCTGACGCGCCATGACCGCATGCGCCAGGTGTCGCTGCTCGGGCTCATCGTTGGCCTGTTGGCGTTCGCGGGGGCGACGGTGCTGTCGCACATCCCGGTCGTCGGCACCGACTTCGATGGCAATCAGATCATCGATGTGGCCGACCAGCACTTCTGGGCGCGTCTCTGGTGGGCCTTCCGCCAGGTCCAGGATCCGGGCAATATGATCAATGATCCCGGTGAACTGGCGGTCGTGATCGTGTCGCTGTTGCTGACCGTCGCGGGCCTGTTCGTCGTGTCGTTCCTCATCGGCCTCGCGACGGATATCGTGCGGGAGCTGGTGGCGCTCGCGCGCAATCGGCCGGTCGGTTGGAAGGGCCACACGGTGATCGTCAACGCGACGCCCGGCCTGCCACGGCTCTTGTCCGAGCTCATGGCGTATTACGAAAAGCTCTTTCGGCCCGCCAAGTTCGTGGTCGCGGACGAGGCGGAAGAGGCGCCCGCGGTGCTGCGCACGGGTGAGCTCGCGGGGGTGAGCTGGCGGCAGATCGACGAGCGTGGCGAGGGGCTGACGCTGAACACCGACCTGCCGACGGCGCGGCGCGTGGTCGTGCTCGCGAAGCCGGATGCGCCGTTTCCGGATGCGAGCGCGGCGGCGACCGTGCTCGACGTGCGCGAGGCGAACGGGCGGGCCTGGGTGGTGGTCGAGGTGCTCGACCCGAACAACGTCGCGGCCGCGCGGGTGGCCGGTGGCGGCCGCACAGTCGTGGTGTCGAGCGAGAAGCTCCTGGGGATCTGGACGCTCGCGGCGATCCGACGGCCCGAGCAGATCCCGGTCGCGTGGGATCTGCTGGCGACGCGTGGAGGCGACGAGATCTACACGTGTTTCTTCGACGCGGATGGGCTCTCGGGGCCAGGCACGCCATGGCTGGCAGAAGCTGGTGAGTTCGCGGGGCTCGGCGCGGTCGCCCAGGCGCATCGCCAGGATGCACAGGAGAAGCGGCGGCGCGCGGGTGGCGTGGTGCCAGTCGGGTTGGTCTATGCGCGACCCGGGCGGTCTGGCGGCTCGCACGATGATGGCGAGATGGCGCTCGCACCCGCACGGATCGAGGCGCGGCCGGTGCGCGCGCTCATCGCGATCGGGGATCAGTTCGGTGCGGTCGAGCGGTTCGCGCTAAAGCTGCATTCGGGCGCCGTCGTTCGAGACGAGCTGCCAAAGGTCGCAAGCGGCCCGGAGCTCGGTCCGGCGACCCTCGGAACGGTGCCGCGGAAGGTCTTGATCTGCGGCTTCCGACCAGCCACGGCGGTGGTCTGTGCGGGTCTCTTGTCAGAGGGGCCGGGCACCGAGATCGTGCTGGTGATGCGGCACGAGGAGAGCGTGCGGCAGGCGGCGCAGACGTTTCGCGAGCATGGCCTTGGTGAGACGCGCGGACGTTGCTTCGCGGGGCGCTTCGAGGGGCCGGACAGCGAGACCGAGTCGCGCTTCGTGTGGGTGCCGCACAATCCAGAGCTGGCGCGCAATGGGGTAGGCAACGTGACGCTGGTGCGCGCGGACTGGACCTCGGAGCGTACGTTGGCCGGGCTGGAGGCCGGCGTCGAGCACGTCAGCGCGTACGATCTGGTTCTACTGATGGGCGCTCACGCGCCCGAATATGATGGTCGTAATGCAATCACGTGTCTCAAGATCGCCGACCTCGCGCGCTTGTCCCCGGGCCGCTTCCAAGGCGGCAATCGGGTGCTCGCGGGCATCGCCGACACCGAGCTGGGGCGGCGCCTCGAGGTGAGCTTCACGCGCGCCGTGCGGACGGCCGCGGGAGTTGCCGGGGAAACGACACGCGAACCGAGCCTCAAGGTGCTGCCGACCGAGGACCTGCGTGCGCTGTTCGTGTTCCAGTCGATCGCGGTACCAGGCTGGGAGTCGATCCTGCTCGAGCTGCTTGGGCCCGGTGGTCAGGGCTTCGTGCGCTTCCCGATAGTGGCCGCGAGCGGGCGCACTTGGAGCTTCGGAGACTTGTCGCAGGCGTTGGCCGGGCGCGGCGTGCTGTTCGGGCTCGAACTCGCGAACGGCACGCGTGTCTACGCACCAGCTCCGAGCGATGGACCATGGCTCGAAAGCGACATCGCCGCGGTGTGGCTCATCGCGGCTGAGTAGAGCGCAGACAGGCTCACGGAGGGAGCACCACGACGTTCGAGGTGAGCTCGACCGTGCCCTCACAGCCGGCGGGATCCTGCGCCACGCAGTTGGTGCGGTAGCGGCCTTGCACGCGCACGCCGGCGCCGGTGCGCACCTCAGGCATGGGTGAGTTGCGGGCGATGACGGTGCCGGAGTCTGGCGTGATGACGCCGCTGCAGGCGCTCTCGCTTGGGCCGGGCGTGAAGCTGCCGTCGCCGACGCCGAGCTCGAGGTCGAACGCAGGGCACTCGAGCAGGGCGTAGAACGCGCTCTGGATCCAGAAGAGCGCGACGAGCTGATCGGGCTGGGCCGCGCCGGCCGGCCACGCGAGGAGGCCGAGGGTGTCGACCGCGGGCTCGGGGCGGCAGGCACCTGCGTAGCCTGGGATCGGGTCGGGGCAGTCGACACACGGGGTGCAACCGGGAGCGGCGCCTTCGCAGACCCAGCCACTCGGGCACTGCGCGGCGTCCCAGCAGGTGCCGGGGTTGAGGCCGTCGACGCAGACCGTTGGGATCGGCGTCGTGTCGGTCTCGCTCCTCTCGATGGTGGTGTCGGGGACCACCTCGGGGCTCGTCTCGGGCAGGTTGCTGTCGCCGAGCGTGTCCGGCTGCCACGTGTCGGGTCCGCCATTTCCCTCTTGTTCCCAGTTAGTTACGAGGACATCCCAGCCACCGTCAGGTGGCATGCCGGTCGGGCTACAGATGAACAGGTCGCCCATCTCCTGGCCGAACGGTACGGCCGCGGGGCAGTCGAAGCCCTCGATGATAATGGCCGAAGCGTAGATGCAGTAGTCGGCGCCGGCATAGTTGAACGCGTCGCCCTGGCCGCAGTCGACGTGCGCGCCCCTGTCGTCGAGGCAGGCAGCGAGCGTCAGCGCGAGGCCGAGTGAGAGTGGTGCGAGTCTGGTGATCATGATTCGTCCTCCGGCTCGGCCTCGTTCGAGGCGAGCGCTTCGCGCGCTTCCACGGCGCGCGTCATCGATTCGTAGGGGGCCCAGCAGATCGACAGGCGATACGAGTCGGCAGGCTTTGGCGACGGTGTCGAGGTCTCGGCTTCGCCGCCAGGTGCCGCGGGTTCGCTGTTCGAGCCCACCGTGGGCGAAGCGGCCTTCGCGTCGAGCTGGGTCATGAAAGGTACGAGCTGTTCGTTGAAGAAGCGCTGGAGCTCGGGTCCGTCTTCTTCGCGCACGAGGAAGTTGAGTGTGCGCGCAAACGCCTTGGGCGAGCTGTCGACGAAGCGGCCATAGACCGCGTCGCCGAGGCTCCCGATGAAGCTGTTCAAGGCGCCGATGCGCGCGAGCCAGGTGTCGCGCACGAGGCTCTGTACGGCGCTCGCCGGCCGCAACGTCGGGCTGCGACCGCCCGGCTCGATGACCACGCGCCCGCTCTCGACCAGGCGCAGGACGGCGGAGTCGATGGCCGCTGCCTCGTCCTTGAGCACCTGTTTCAAGCGCGCGGTGCTCATCGGCTGGGCCCACAACATGAACTCGATGCGGACTGGCAGGTCGTAGCTGCGCTCGGTGTCGAGGAAGCTCTCGCGCAGCTGCTTGAGCAGGCGCTTGGCGTGGCGCTCGCTGACGTCCATGCGGCGTCCGATGTCGCCGAGCGTCAGGCCACGCTCACGCAATATCTGGAGGTGGGCGGCCTGCACCAGGTCGACGAGCTCTGCCAGCGGCATCTCGAAGGCCCCGGCGAAGCGCGCGACGAGGCGCGCCATCGCATGCACGAGGCGGCGTTGCAGCTCGCGCTCGTCGATGTCGATGGGCGCGTCCGAGTCGGGGCTGTCGAGGTCTTCGCGACGTGTCACGCTTTACTCGACGACTTCGACGGTGACGTTCACCGGCGGGAAGCTGGACGATGTACCCTCGGCGTTCCACACCGCGTTGGACGTGACGATGAGGTGGCGCACCTGGTCGTGGATGCTGTCGTTGGTGAAGCGCAGCTCGGCCGGGATCTCGCCCCAACCGAAGGCCGCGTTGTCGCCGCAGGCATCGGCGCAGCTGTCGGGCAGCTCGATGAGCGTCGCGCCGCTGTCGGCCGCCGAGAGGCCCGCGACTGCGACGGTATGGCCGGCTGGCACGTTGACCGCGACGTTGAGCACCCGCGTCGGCGAGAAGCACCAGCAGCTCGCCGGGCCCTGCGCCCCGCCTTCGACGTCAAAGGTAGCGCTGTCACCACCGGCCATCACGCGGGGCTGGTCGCAGTCCGCCTCGGGGGCGAGCGGAGTGAGGTCGAGCGCGAGGTCGAGCGGCGTGACGTCGTTGCTCCACATCGGGCCGGCGACGACGACCGCGGTCATCATGGCGGTGGTCGTGTTCGAGATCTCGTCGCTCGACGCGATGATGTCGTCGCTGCAGTCCTTGCGGATGTAGGCGGCGGCGCTGGGGCTGCCTGAGACGCGGACCTTGCCGCGGGTCATCGGAGGGATCTCGACCGAGTAGTAGCGACCGCGGCGCAGACCATGGCCGCTCGGCTCGACGCTGGCGCCCGCCATGTCCTGATTGGTGACGACCTCGCCCAGCGGCAGCGCGGTCTCGCACGAGGCGTTGATGGCGAGCTTCTCGCGCCGCACCTCGAGCTGGTAGCTCGACTCGACGCAGCTCGTCGACGTGGTGACGGCGACCACCTGACGGACCGGGAAGCGACCCGTGTTGGTCATCGCGGCCCCGCCCCAGAGCCACTCGAAGCCCGCGAGGCAGGCGCCATCGGCCGGGGCGCAGCCGTCGCTCGACGAGAACCACATGTTGGAGCCGGCCGCGTCGGGCGACGGGCTGGTCACGGTGACCACCTCGCCCGGGGCGACGGTGACGTTGAAGAAGCGCTGGGAGTAGCTCGACTGCTCACAGCCCTTGCTGCGCGCGGCGTCGGTCGCGACGTTCACGGCGCCGCCGTCTGGCAGTCGCACGGCCTGCTGGCAGGTGTTGTTGTCGAGGTCGCTGGCGTCGAGCGGTGCCTTCTGGGTGGCCGGGTCGCCTGGGGCGCGCGAAACATGGTCGCGGGGCGCGGTCGGGCTGCGGAAGTCGTGCCGGCGGCGCAGGTCGTCGTGCGCGCTGACGACCTCGGTCGGGTCACTGACGCCATCGTCGCTGACGGCGAGGGCTGAGCTTCGCGGAACCTCGAGCGAGGACGTCACGTCCGCGCCTTCGTCGCAGCCGATCGATGCTGAGGCGACGACCAGACCGAAGAGACCACCCGCTATGCGAGCACCACCACCACCCGAGAATGCGCGTCGACCAACCATGACAACCTCCCCAATCAGCTTCGTGTGCGTCGCGGCACTCAGTACCGACCAACTCGCAACGGCTCCGCCTGCGAGTTGGGGAGCGCTGTTCCGTGCCCAACGAAGACGACTAGACCAGACCGGGGTAGGTCGCGTCAATGCGAAGGTGCCAATTTTGTCCCCTTGACTCCTGAGGGGCCTGGGGAGGGCTCAGCGGGGGCGGCGCGTGCGCGGAGGTGGGCCTTTGCGCGAGGGAACGCGTGCTCGGGCAGGCGGGGCCGGCGGCTTCGGCGGCACGGTCGAGACCGGACCCGACAGCGGAGCGGTCGTGTTCGGAGGCTGGAGCGGGACGTCGGGGCGGAAGAGCACCGCGGTCTTGCCTACGCGCTGAATGAGCTGGCCGCCGGTCGCCCACGCCAGGTCCACCGCGGAGTCCTGCTTGTCGAGGCGGGCGCGTGGGGTGAGCTTGGCCTTGATCAGGCCGTGCCGCTCGAGCGCCTCGCGGGCCGACGCGACGAGACCTTCCGAGAGGCCGTCGCGGCCGATCAGGATCGAAGCCTCCAGGTTGTGGGCGAGGCCGCGCAGCTCCTTGATGCGCACGCGCGAGGGCTGCGGACGGCGCAGGCCACGCAACACGATGATCGGGTGCTCGCCCTCGGGGCCGGCCTCGCCATGCACGTGATCGATGTCGAACAGTGGACCGAGCTTCTGCGCGACGGCTGCGGCATTCCCGGCGACGTGGTGCACGATGACGACGACGATGCCGCCCGGCACGACTCGCTTTATCAGCTCGCGGGCACGCTCAGGCACGAGCGGTGCGGGCGGACCGCTGATCTCGACGACGCCGGACGGCGCCAGCTCGGGCACGATGGTGGCGCCCGCGGAGCTGACCAGGCTCTCGAACGCGGTGCCGAGCTCGGGGGTCTCGAGATCGACGGCGAACTCCTTTTCAGGGGCGAGCTCGAGGAGGCGGGCTACGGTACGGGCGAGACGCTGCATGACGACCTTTGGCTGCGGCACGAGCCGCTACAAGCGGCGGTCGCTAGCGCGTTCGGAGGGCCTTTGCAACGTTCAGAATGGCTGCGCCCGTCATCGCGCGGGGGTCGCGCTGCCATCGGCCCGGACAACGACCGTGTCGTCGGCGAGCGCCACGAACGGTGAGAAGTCCGGCGTACGTGGCGTCTTGGCGGTCGCGAGGGCGAGGTCGCGGGTGTCGACCTGGACGAACACCAGGCGCAAGGGGTGCGGGCGCTGGGCGCGCGCGGCTTGGAGTCGCGAGCTGGTGCCCGGATGCAGGCGACCGCGGCCGTCGCTGATCATGACGATGTCGGCGTTCGCGAGCGCTGGGGTGGTGCGTCTTCGTTCCAGCGCCCATGCGAGCGGGCCGTCGAAGTCGGTGCCGCCGTGATAGCTCGACATGAGGAGGTCGAAGAGCGCACGGACGGAGGCTTGGCCGGACTTGAAGGCGAGGGTCTTCATCGAGCCAGCACCGCCGAAGAGCACCACCTCGGCGCGCCGCCCTTCGCCGAGGATACGCTTCAGGATGGCCAGGGTGGCGGCCTTGCCGAGTTCTTCGGCGGCGCCGATCATCGAGCCGGAGGTATCGACGCACACCAGCGCCGGGCCGCGCCGCTCGAGGTCGCGCGGGTCGGCAAGCGACTCGCCCTCGAGTTCTAGCGAGAGCAGGCGACGCTCGGCGAGACGCAGCAAGAAGAGGTCTTCGGTGTCGGGATCGGAGAGCAGTGCGAGCTCGCTCGGGAGCACATCGGCCAGCTCGCCGCCGAGGGTGACGCCGACGACCGACTCGCGCCCTCCCCGCTCCGCGCCGCGGCCTTTGCGGCGCGAGGCCTCGAGCCTGCCGACCAGGTCCGCGATGGCGCGAATGGCGGGTGCGCGGGCGAGCAGGCGCTCGATGTCCGCGAGCCGATCATGGACGACATCGACCAGCGCGGAGCCTTCGCGATGCCAGCCGATCTCGAGCCAGGGCGCGAGCCGCGCGATGTCTTCTTCCAGCGCGAGGATGCGGAGCACGCGGTCTTCTGCTTGAGAGACGGCGGACCTGAGTGTGGGTGTGGGTGTGGGTGTGGGTGTGGGTGGGGGTGTGGGTGGGGGTGTGGGCGCGATATCGGCGAGCGCTTCGACCAGGGTGCTTGCAGCCATCATTGAGCGCACGCGGCTGCCGCGACAGAGGCGGGCCAGGACCGCGAGCTCGACATGGCTCGTTAGCCAGGCCAGGTGCTCGGGCAAGGGACCGCGGCCTTCGAGGAAGGCGGCGATCGCGTCGCTCATCGCAGCGCCGGGTCAGGCAGCAGCACGTCGGGCAGCGGCGGCAGGCGTGGCATGCCGGCCGAGCGCAGGTGCTCCGAGAGCTCGCGCAGGGCGGCCAGGCCCGGCGAGCCCGGGACGACGCCACGGTCATTGGCGAAGCGCTGGAGCGAGGGCCAATCCGAACCGAGCGCGAAGATCGCTGCCTCGTCGAGATCGAAGGTGGTCACGGTCGCATACCAGTGGCCGGTATCATCGAGCGGCCGCCCCTCGGCCAGCGCTCGATCCAGCAGCTTTCGCTGGACCCGGCCGGCGATCCGCGGAGCCGCTTCGAACAAGAGCCAGCCGGTCGTCGACAGCGGGATCCAGCCCTCGGGCTCCTCACCTGGAGGCACGAGCCACAACGCCACCTCGGCATCGCGAGCACGGAACGCCCCGATGCCGTCGTCGCCTCCGATATTGGTCGGGCTCGCTTGCGCGAGCTTGAGCCGCTGCAAGAGTGCGCCGTGCAGGTCGAGCCCTGAGAGCTCGTCGCGATGACGCAGGGACGCCGCGCGAAAGGCGTCCAACTTGCGCTGTGCATTGACGAAAACCGCCAACAGCCGAGTCGGCACCTCGACCAGCCAGGGGCTCGACTCGACCTCGCCCAAGGCCGCAAGCCGCACCTCGGAGAGCGCACCGTCAGCGCTCGCGAGCACGCCCTCGAATCGTTCGAGCGCGGCGAATCGTTCGTCGTAGGCCGCCTGCACTGAGCTGGGATCGACCTGATGATCGGCGACTCTGCGCCATTCTGCGGCGAGGTCGATGCCATCACCAGCGGTGTCGGTAACGCCGACGAAGGGAGCCAACGCCTCGTCCAGTGCGCGCCGCAGGATGACGCGCAGGGTAGCCTCGTCGACGGTCGGGTCACCGAAGCAGTGCCCGAGCAACATCACATCGGTCAGCCCGACGGCCTCACGCCCAGCCGTCCAGGCGGCGACACGCAGCAGCTCGACGGCCTGTCGAAAGCGTCGATCGCTGGCTGCGATTCCGGCCTCCTGGAGGCCCGCGCGCAGCGCGACCAGCGCCACCCGTGCGGTCTCGGGGACCGTCACGCTGCCCGCAAACATCCGCAGCGCGCGCACCTCGTCGCCGTCGAGGCGTTGCTCCGGAGCGATCGCGACCTCGGGCAACATCCCTAGCGCGACGTCGAGGAAGCGGTCCGAAGCGCCGATTGGCGCGACCTCGAGCCGGACGAGGAAGCGGTCCCACAAGGCACCGAGCCCGCCTTCGGGATCGGGCGGCTCGTTCGAAGCGCCGATGAGCCCGAGCAGCGGCACCACCTCACGGTGGCGTCCGCAGTGGAAGATGCGCTCATTGATGATGCCAAGGAGGCTGTTCAGGATCGCCGAGCTCGCCTTGAAGATCTCGTCGATGAAGGCGATCTCGGCGCGCGGCAGGTAGCCCTCGGTGAGGCGGCGATAGTCCTCCTGCTTCAAGCCGGGGATCGAGATTGGCCCGAACAGCTCGTCCGGATGCGAGAAGCGTGTGAGCAGATACTCGAAGTAGCGGGCGTCGCTGCGGGCGGTCGGGGCGGCCGCGCTCGCGATGTCGGTGACCGCGCTCGCGAACGCCTTGCAGGCCGCACGCGCGAGCAGCGACTTGCCGGTGCCCGGCGGCCCGAGCAACAGCACATGATGCCCCGACAGGAGGGCCAACAGCAGCAGCCGTGACTCCGCCTCGCGCTCGACGAAGCCGGCGTCGAGCGCAGCCAGGATGGCACGCAGCTTTTCCCGGATGCGCGACCGGATCTCCGCCGCCTCGTGCGGCACCTTGGCGCTCAACGAGTCCGCGGGCGCATCGAGGCTGTGATCGGCAACCATGGCGGCACGGTACTCCGAAGGCCGGGTCGGCAGAAGCCGTGATTCTTTTCCGAACCCGGTTTACCTTCGCCAGGTGCCGGGTCCCCAAGTCCGTGGCACGCCCGTCGTCTCAGACACGGCGGCCGTACCGGGTCTGCCCTGCGGAGGTCGTCATGTCGCGTCAGAAGATCGTCATCATCATCGTGCTAATCACTTTCGTCGCCGGTGGTCTCGCGTACGTGCTCGGCGGGCCCAAGCGCCCACCCGCCGGCTCGACCGCAGGCGCGTCGCTGGCCGGCGAGAGCGATGTCGTGGCCGCGCTGTGGCTGCGCATGAGCAAGCTGAAGGCGTGGTTGCCGACGTTCGAAGCGGCGTTCACCGACCCCGAGCCGGAGGCGAAGACCGTGCTCGCCGCCTTCGCGACGCTCGCCAGCAAGGTCGCCGGCCCTACCGGCTTTTGGCGCGAGACCGTGCCGAATGAGCTGCTCGAGTGCCACAAGGAGCCCGACCAGGCTGTGTGCCGCCGCCTCTCCGAGTCGCTGCCGGAGCTCACTGATGGCGAATCGCTCGCGCGTTCGATCGGCCGCCTCGACGAGACACGTGCGCAACTGTTCCTATCGCGCAACGCCGACGCGATGCTGCAGTGGGTCCAGATGTTCGCACCGACGGACGCGAGCGCGGCTGCCATGCGGCAGACGTCGTTCTGGGAGCAGAAGCTAGCTCCCGCGGTCGCCGGCCAGCACTGAAAATTCGCTCGCGAAGGCGTGCGGGGCCTTCGTCGCTCACTCGTCGGCAACCCATGAGGTTGGCCTCCTCGCGGCTCCTCGGCCGCGCACGCCTCGCTTCGCGAATTCGGCCAAACGGCAACTAAGGCGAGCCACCGAGTCTTGCGCGATACAGGATTCGAACCTGCGGCCTTCGGCTTCGGAGGCCGACGCTCTATCCAGCTGAGCTAACCGCGCACTTGCAAAGACTCGCGGATAGCGCCGCGATGGCCGACCAGCTACACCTCGATCGAAGCAGTGTCAAGGCTCGTCGCCAAGGGCTGGAGTCGGTCGTAGGTTCCTTCCCTGTTTCGCAGGCAGGTACTCGATTCGAGTCTGTCCACGAATATCGCAGCGAGAGTGGCAAAGCCAAACTGCAGCAAAAGTTGCGTCTCTGGACCGTCGCAGCGGGGTACGAAACACCCCAACTGTTTACTGGGGGAAGACCTGAGAGACGTCAAGACGGCTTGCGCCACCTCAACAGGGGGAAGATTCAGGTGCAGCGAGATGCCCCGGACCACTACGTCCGGTCCGAGACGCAAGAAGGAAACCTGTCGCAGTTAAACCACAGAGCAGGCCCACCTAGCAATCCCCAAGCGCAAAAAGATGACGCCGCGGGTCACTCGCAAATTATTGGTCTTCGTTGTTTCCTGCTCGCTGAGCCGACGGCGCTGACGCTGCTGACCGAAGCAGGACCGCGCGTTCTTTAGCCGGTCACTGGCGTGGACGTCCAGCACAAAGACGCGCCTGGCGGGATGCCCGCGAATTCTTGGCTGGCCTGCATGTGGCGGGTAAGGTGCGCCCCGTGAACAGCGACACCGACAGCCCGCCGTCCCCTACCCCGACTCCGGTGCACATCGCGGTGCTGACGGTCTCGGACACGCGCAACCTCGCAACCGACACCTCGGGGCAGCTGCTGGTCGACCGGCTCACGTTCGCGGGACACGTGCTCGCAGCGCGCGACCTTGTTCGCGACGACCGGGACCTCTTGCGCGAGCGCGTACTGACGTGGTGTGGCGTCCTGGCGGTCGTCGCTGCCCCGCATGTCGAGGTCATCATCATCACGGGTGGGACGGGGATCACCGGTCGGGACGTTACCGTCGATGTGCTCGAGCCCCTCTACGACAAGACGATTCCTGGCTTCGGTGAGCTCTTCCGGATGCTGTCCTATGCCGAGATCGGCGCCTCGACGATCCAGTCGCGCGCGTCGGCAGGCACCATCGGCGGACGTGTGGTCTTCGCGCTGCCGGGCTCGACGAGCGCGTGCCGGCTCGGCTGGGACGCCATCCTCCAGCATCAGCTCGATGTGCGCTCCAAGCCGTGCAATCTCGTCAAGCTGCTGCCGAGGCTCAGCGAGGTCTGACCATGCGCCACTACTTCCTCGTCGCCTCGATCGTGGCCGTCTCAACGACTGCACTAAGCGCGCATGCGGCCGACCCACGTACGCGCGGCGATGACGTCGTGCCCAAGCTCGAGCGCACCAGTGCCCGCGAAGCGCAGTCCGAGTGGATGGCCGTCAAGGGCCTCAACGGACCCGGTGCTCAGCTCGATGGCGTCTCGAAGAAGCGCCTCTTGCGCAAAGCCTGTAGCGACCTCATCGACCTTCGCGCTCTCTCCGAGGCTGGCAAGCTCAAGGGCTTCGGCTTTCGCGATACGGTGCGTGGCCGCAGCTGGGCAAGACCGACGCTCGCGCTGGTGCTCGTCGAGGCGATGAAGCGCTTCCAGGCCGAATATCCGGGCCGCACGGTCGCCATCGGAGACGTCAGCCAACCCGGCTGTGGGCAGGTCGCACACGGCGTGCTGGTCCAGGAGGTCTCAGGCGCCACGGCCGACAAGCTGATCGCGGCGGCTCGGCTGGAGCTTTCCGAGCTCGCGGTGAGCGAGCTCAAGCAGGCAAAGGACTTTCCCTGGGAGGCCGATCGCTTCGGGCCTCCCGACGAGAGAGTGCTCGTCACGACGCGGCTGATTGCGCGTGTGGGCAGTGGCGATGCGCTCGAGCTGCGCACCGCGCGCACCCGTCATCGCGAGCTACCGGCGCCGATGGCAGACGAGACGAAGGCCTTCGAGGCGACGCTCGGAAGCGTGATGCACGGCGCGCGGGTCGCGCAGCGGCAGGTCGAGTCCGAGGACGCGGCGGGCGTGAAGACGACCCTGTGGCTGACCCACTTCGTGCAGCCCGACGCGAAGAGGCAGGCCGTGGTCATCACACGCAAGCGGCCCGGCAAGCGCCTCGACTGGGCGGACGTGACGGAGGTGCGGCTCGCGTCGTGGCAGGACAAGAAGCCCGGCAGCTTCCCCGACGAGGTGCGCTGGGTGGTCGAGAGTGTGACGCCGGCTGTCGCGCCCGCAAAGAAGAAGGCACCGGTCACGTCGATAGCGGCCGCGCGCTTTGTGCGTTGGGGCCTCATGTACGAAGCCGGTCACATCACGCATCTATCCGGAATCGATGCCGATCTGAGCTACGTCATGACCGGAGACAAGGGTCAGTTCGCGGTCGATCTGCCGGGCATCGACGTGGCTGCGACGCTGCGCTGGTTCGAGATCCTCGATGCGACGGGGCGCGACCTCGGAACACCAGTCGACGCGATCCTGGTCGACGGCAGCGTGAAGCGGCACTTCGAGAAGGTGTTGCCGAAGAGCGGCCCCGACTCGCTCGCCACCGTGCGCAAGACGAAGTCCTGGCGCCTCATTGCGATCGTCGGCGGCCACGATGGTCACCATCACCTGCGCATCGTCGAGGGCTCGAGCGCGAAGGAACTAGCGGCTCGCAAGCGCCTCGGCGAGATCCTGTGAGAAGGGTCCGGCGCTACTGCGGCTGGCCGGCGTTCTTCGAGGGCAAAACGAAGTGGAAGCTGCCGACGATGTCGATCGTGCGGCCGGTGCTCCCAACCGCGATGACCTTGCCCTGGTAGGTGCCGGCGACGACCTCGCCTTCCTCGACGCCCCACTCGGTGATCTCGATCGCGCCAGCCGCGCCCTCGAGGGTCGAGCGATACTGCAGGCCGGCGACGAACAGGTCGATGGACGGGGGCTCGGCTGCGAACGGATGGCTGCCGACGCCTTCGGTCTGGGTCGCATGGTCGGCCGAGGGCACGACGATCCCGAAGTTGAGGCTGATCGTCATCGTGCGCGGGAACTGGATCGAGTCGGTCATACCGAACGAGACCGCGGGCGCGATGTGGGTCGAGCCGAACGCGAAGTACTGGTCGAGCCCGGTCAGATCGCGGTCGATTACGATCGGCTGACCGTCGATCGTAAACTCCATGTGATACAGGGATTTACCGGTGATATCAGGCACATCGGAGGTCTCGCCAGCGTCTTCGACGGCGTCGCTGGTGCCCTTCGGGTCGTCACTACAACCGATGGCGAGACAGCCGAAGGCCGAGAGCGCGAGTTGGAGCGTGCGGAGGTCGGGTCGACGCATGGGAGCCTCGCTCAAGGATGCAGATACATGGCGCGCGCCTCGGCCGGCGTCGCGACCTCGCGGCCCGCATCGCGCGCGACCTTGGCGAGCGCCTCGATGAGCGGACCGTTGGAGGCCGACTTGCCGCCGTCGGGTAGATAGAACGTGTCCTCGAGACCCGTGCGCAGGTGTCCACCGAGCTCGGCGGTCTTGCGATGGACCGACCACACCTCTTCGCGGCCGATGACGATCGACTGCCACATCGCGTCCTTCGGCAGCTCATCGATGAGGAGCGGCAGCCACGTGGCCTTGGCCGGCATGCCCGACGCGACGCCCATCACGAACGAGACGTGGATCGGCCCGGAAAGGAGCCCGGTCTCTACGAAGAGGCCGATCGAGCGCACGATGCCAGTGTCGAAGCACTCACACTCTGGCACGATCGAGAGCGATTTCATCGCCTTGAAGAACTTTTCGATTTTCGGCACGGGGTTGTCGAACAGCATCGGGGGCCAGGCCCAGCTTCCGTCTTTCTTGGTGCGCAGGTAGTTCAGCGAGCCGGCGTTGAGCGCCGCGAGTTCGGGCTTCACTGCCTCAAGGCAGTTGATGGGGCCCGACAGGTCGTCGCCGACAACGCCGGTCGTGAGGTTCAGCATGAGGTCCGGACACTCGGCCCGGATGGCGTCGCAGCAGGCCCTGGCGACCGCCGGGTCCCACGACGGGAACCGGCCCATACCGGGCTCCTGCCGCCGAAAGTGGATGTGGATGATGCTGGCGCCGGCGTCGCGAGCGCGCCGCGCCTCGGCCGCGAGCTCCTCCGGGCGCACCGGCACCGGGTGCTGCGAGGGGTCGGTGAGCACGCCCGTGATGGCGCAGGTGATGACCGCTTTGTCGCTCTGCATGGGGGCCTCCAGATGGCGGGCTGGAACTTAGCAGAACGATCAGCAGTCGTCAGGTGGACCTCGCCGCGAGCGACCGTCGCTTCGGGAACTCGCGATCAGGGACCGCTGCAGCGCGAGACCTCGACCTTCCAGCCTTCGCCGTCCTTGGCCGCGTCGGCTTCGCACGAGGTCTTGCCGAGCTTGAAGGCGACCTTCGCGCGCTCACTGCCATCGGCCCCCTTCGTGGGCGTCGCGACCAGATCCGTGAGCGGCCGCGCGAGCTCGGACGCGTCTGCATGCGGGGCGTGCCGGACCATGTGCTCGAAGAACGCACGCGGCGTCATGTCGACCAGCATCGCCGGCGTCAGCTCGAGCTTTGCGAGCTCGCCGACCGGCGCTGCCTTGGCCTTCACGATCACGTGGTCGAGCACCTTGCGAGCACCCTCGGTCATCACCGACCAGAGCATGACCGGGTCCTGCTTGCGCGTGCCCTCGATGTAGACCAGCACGGCGTCCTCGGCGCTCGTATAGACGCCTGTCGCAGGGACGGGGCGTGTCACGACCGTGGGTGCGGCGGCCGCATCGGGCGCGCTCGCGGCAGTCGCGTCAAGCGAGGCGGCAGTCGCATCAAGCGAGGCGGCAGTCGCGTCAAGCGAGGCGGAAGTCGCATCAAGCGAGGCGGAAGTCGCATCAAGCGAGGCGGCAGTCGCATCAAGCGCGGCGGTCACATCGGGCACGGCAGCAGCTGGCGCTGCGTCTGCGCTGGCAAGAGACGCGGCGTCGGGAGTTGCCGTGGCGACGTCCGCGCTGGGAGGCGACGAAACGGCCACATCCGGCGCGCTAGCAACCGCATCGGCACTCGCAGCCGGGGTCGTTGCCTTCGAGCACGCTGCGACCGTCAGGGACGTCGCAGACAGCACGAGCACCCGAGCCGCGAGGAGCCTCATGGAAGGTTGTTGACCTTTAGGATCACATTGCCGGCGGGGCCACTGCCCTCTGCTTGTGATCCGAAGAGCGCCACGCCACCGACCACCAGGCCGGCCGTGACACCACCGACGAGCGCCCAGAACCACCACTCGCTGGTGACCGGGTCCTCGTCCTGCTTCTTCTTCTCGGCAAAGATCGGGTCGTTCGGGTCGATGATGATGTCGCCCTCTGTGAAGACCGCGGTCTGCGGCGGACCATCGAGCGGCAGCTCACTGTCGTCGGCGGCGGTCTGAACGCCGAGCGCGGTCGCGAGGAACTTGCGCAGGTTCTCGGGCATCGAGCCGTCTTGCGGGACCACGGTCGCGACCTTCTTGAGCTCGCCACCATCGCGCACGAAGCCCGACAGCGCGTAGCCTTCGTCGGTCTTCGAGACCTCGAGGGCGATCACGGCGTCGGCTGTCGTGACGCGCGCGAGGTCGCTCAGCGGGCCGGCGACGGCGCCCTTGGGCATTCCGCGCTCGAGCGCCTTCACAGCGTTATCGAAGGCGCCTTTGTTGGGCGTGGTCTCGAGCTCGACCGAGTGGATCGCGCTCTCGCCCGCCGGAACTTCGACGAACATCGCCACCCAACGGTAGCCATCGATCGAGGTCTCGACCCAGTGCTTGCCGGCCGTCAGGTCTTTCACCTCGACCGGGGAAAAGCCCTTGAGCTCACCGTCGATGCGGACCGCTGCGCCGCTCGGCACGGTGTCGATGTCGACTGAACCGGGGGCGAGCTGCGCGCGGCGATTGACGAGCTCGTTGAAGGCGGTGCGCAGGTCGAGGGTCCAGCTGTAGTCCGAGATCTGCTGGTTGGGCCACACATTGAGCGAGGTATCGAGCGTGTCCGAGCCTTCCGGCAGACCGTTCATCACCTGTGCTGCGCCAAGGCCTTTCAGCACCCGCGCGAGCAGGCGCTTGTCGACCGGGCCCTTGTACTGCGTGACATCGCGATACGCCTTCTCGAAGGCGTCCAGCGCGGCCGACGCGTTACGCTCGTTCAAAGCGCGGAAGCCCGCTTCGATCGAGGGCAGGACCAACGCCTTCACTGGGGCCGGAGGTTCCGCCTGGCCAGCGACCACGGACACACCAACGAGCTTACGCAGCTCGGCCCGCATGAACGACTGGAGCACCTGCGCATCACCCGCCGCGGACTTGGTCTTCGGCGTCACGAACAGCGCCACACGCTTGCCCGAGGCGGGCGCGGCGGCCAATGCGGGCGCCTGCAACACGAGGCTCGTAAAGGCCATCGCAGTCACCGCCGCGATCGACCGCACCGCCGTGGTGAAGCCCGGCTGGCGAAGGCGAGTCGTCCGACGCTCAGAATTCATCATCAACATCCCGTGCACTCCCATCACTCAGGGAACCGGCGAGGTCGCCGGGGTGTAGATCTCAGCCGCGAGACGCTTGGTCCCGGCGGGGGTCTTCGACGAGCTCTCGCCGCCGATGAGGAGGATCGTGCCAGCGGGCGTGAGCACCGCGGCATGACCACCACGACCGGCCGTGAGGGACGCGGCTGCGTCCTCGCTCTTGAAGCTCTGGGAAGCGAAGTCGAAGGTCTTGATGACGCCTTCCGACGCCGTGACCGGACCCCAACCGCCGATGACCGAAACGTTGGCGTTGTCCGCCGTCAGCGCGGTGTGGAACACGCGACCTGCGCCGAGACCAGCGATACGGCGTGTCTGGAGCACCGGCGCGGGCTCGCTGTTGTAGGTAAGGAGCCATGCCTCGTCGCTCTCGGGGACCTGCAGCGCGCCATTCGAGTAGCGCGAGCCGCCAGTCGCGAGGAAGCGACCGCCGCCAAGTGAGGTCGTCTCGTGGAAGTAGCTGAACGGCGGGAGTTCACCGCTGATCGCGACCTCGGCGAAGGTGCCATTGACGCCGTCGCGCTGACGACCCGACTGGCGGAAGATCTCCGCCGGGTGGCCGAGTGAACGATCCGGCGTGGTGCCACCCCAGATGAGGTAGGTCGACAGACCCTCGGCCGAGTTGCCGAGGAACGTGAGGCTGTGGCCCGCGCGCCAGTAGAAGCTGCGCAGCGGCGGGATGTCGAGCAGACCACCTTGCAGGTCGTTGTCCTGAGGGTCGAACATGTCGCATTCGATCTGGGCGGTGCCGTCGGGGTCGATCGGCCAACGGCCACCACCCATGATCAGGACCGTGCCGTCCGACATGACGGCGGTACGCGGGAAGCCGCGCTTGGCGAGCATGCGGTCGTCGCTGACGCTGAAGGTCTTCGATGCGACGTCGAAGATGACGATGTCGTCGCGGCCCTTCGACGGGTCGAACATGTACGGGAAGGGCTTGCTGTCGTCGATCTGCAGCTCGGTCATGCCACCGATCAGCACGACCTTGTTGGTCTCCGCGAGATACACCGCGGCATGTCCAGCGCGCCCCATGTTTGGAGGCAGGCCCGCCAGCACCTCGGTGATGCCGGTGCGCGGGTCGAACAAGAAGGCCTGGGTCGAGGCGTCGGTGAGCTTGTCGCCCGTGAAGCCGGTGAAGCCGCCGGTGACCAGCACGCGTCCGTCGGCGAGCGTGGCCGCGGCCGGGAAGACCGTGTTCACGACGCCCTGGGGCACCGGCACGCACGACAAGCCACCAAACCGCGTGAGCACCATCTCGGCGACGTTGTCGGTGTTCCTGCGGATGTCGAGCCCGGTGTCGCGGCCGTACCAAGACTGCGAGGCGCCCTGCGCGAACACGATGACCTCGCGGTCGTCGCCCTCGGGCACGCCCTTGAGCTTGATGGTCGCGCCCTGGCGGATGACCTTCGTCGTCTTCGTGATGGTCTCGAAGACCTTCGTGGTCGTGTCGTAGACCCGGACGCCGACCGTCACGTTCGGCGAGTCGACGAACGGATTCGCGTTCGCCGTCGGCGTGTCGGTGTCGCCGCATGACGTCCCGCTGAGGGGCGTAATCACGACGCCGACAGGCTCTTCGGTGGGGCCGGTCTGCATGTCGCAGCCTGCGCCGGAAAAGGCCAAGGCCGAGCCCAAGGCAAGAGAGCCGAAGGCGATACTCCGGCCAACGGCAACTGAGCCGAAGGCGATACTCCGGCCAACGGCAACTGAGCCGAAGGCGATACTCCGGCCAACGGCAACTGAGCCGAAGGCGATACTCCGGCCAACGGCAACTGAGCCGAAGGCGATACTCCGGCCAACGG
>Ga0209181_10001846_pt1 | contig 35699 bp, 32 predicted proteins | sample MAT05_FD_187208 | JGI IMG/M metagenome (GOLD analysis project Ga0209181, IMG submission 187208) | Freshwater microbial communities from Lake Fryxell liftoff mats and glacier meltwater in Antarctica - MAT-05 (SPAdes) (version 2) | ecosystem: Environmental > Aquatic > Freshwater > Ice > Liftoff... | reverse complement strand
CACACCGATATCGCCTGAAAATCGCTTGAAATCACCTCCCGCCTCATTCCCACCTCCCACTCAAGTCCCGCCAAAAACTCCAGCCCGCTAAAAATCAAAAATCCCGCGCTTTTGGGACAGACTCTATCTAAAGCCGCACTTCCTGGTTCAGGGATATGGTAAGTCATGAAGTTCGGTCCATCGATTGCGCTACCAGTCAGAAAAGATGTCCCTGCATTTCCTGCGGATGAAAAGCGACGGAGTTCGTCGTTCAAATAGCTGGCTGCGTAAAGCGCACTATTCGGCCCAAATTCCAAACCGACAGGATAACTCAATCCTCTGGAGTTTTAAGCCCCGAGCGCCGTGCCGCTACTATTGAAATGACGGATTTCCCCGCTGGCGTTTGCAAGATAGAGGATGCCGTCGTCGCCCCATTCCAGCCCGAAGTTTTCACCGCTTGAAGTGGCAAAAATGCTGCCGCTGACAGGTGTGCCAGTGTCACCATCATAGATATGCACGCTGCCGCTTGCGCGTCCGGCGGCGTAAAGATTTCCATCCGGACCGAAGTCGATTCCTGAGGGCTGGCTTAATCCGCCGGAACCGGAGCTGACAAACGTCGAGAGCGTGCTGCTGTCGAAGTCGTAGCGGAGGATTGAATGATTAAGCTGGCTGCTGATGAAAAGGTCGCCATCTGGCCCGAGTTTTAAATCCACCGGGTAATCGAGTAAGCCGTTTCCGGCGATGAAGTCGCTGATGTAATCTCCCGTATCGCCATCGTAACGCATGATGCGGTCGTCGCCTGCACTGGTGAGATAGAAGTCCCCGTCGTTTAGAAAAATTCCGCGATGGGGTAGGTTGAGACCGTTATCATTGGCGGAAATAAATTCGGACATGAACACCCCTGCATCCGAGTAGCGTTGGACGGAGTTTTCATTGAAGGAACTGACGAATAAATCAGCGAAACCGATGGCTGGAAACAAGGTCCCAGCAAGGAGAGAAAAAACACATTGCATGGCAGGCGCTCTATTTTGTAGTCACTGGAGGCACGCCGTGCTGCCGTTTTAAGTCATGAAGAAAGATGACACGCCCACTACCACCCCGCTTGCACCAATAAGGCTTCCGACGATCCACAACGGTGTCCAGTGTGCCAGTATGGCAATTGCGGATAGAACCACGGCGATCTGAAGGATCAATGATGAGACGTGGCAGCGCTCTTCGATAGTTGTGAAAGTTTCGGCCTTTTTCTCAGACTCTTCCGCTTTGGCGCTAAGCATTTTTTTCTCACCTTCGTATTTTTTAATTTCTTCGCGAAGTAAGTCTGCCTCGCTGTTGGGAGTGCCCGACTGGGTGAGGAGACTTGCCCGTGTGGCCATGATTTCTGTCCGGATGTTGTTGGACTGGAAATTGGTCAGCGTGTTGGACATCTGATTGGTGTGGGTCAGTGCCTCTGTCTTAGCTTTGCTGCCCTGATTCTGGATGAAGGCCAGAAATATCGCGACGATTGCAATGGTGAGTGCAGCACGCTTATCAAACAAATTGGTCTGCTGGGGGGATTCGGGATTGGCTGACATACCTTTTGCTAACACCCAAGTTTGCGGCTGCCAAGCCTTTCGTCTTGCCGTAAGGAAACTAAAAACAACACCGACTTAGACGATCTCCACTGGGCAGGGCGGGAGGGCTTTCAGAAAAGCTTTTCCGTAGTTTTTAGTAAGGATGCGAGGGTCAAGAATGACGACGATTCCAGTATCACTCTTGGTGCGAATAAGGCGGCCGACTCCCTGGCGCAGTTTGAGTATGGCTTCGGGAAGCGAGTATTCCTGAAAAGGATCGCCACCTTCTGCCTCCACCATTTCCAGGCGCGCTTCGATCAAAGGGGTATCGGGAACGGCAAAAGGCAGCCGGGTGATAATCACATTCTGTAGCGCATCCCCGGGGACATCTACACCGCTCCAAAAGCTTTCGGTGCCGAAAAGCACATGGCGGTCGTCTTTTTTAAATTCCGTCGTGAGTAGGTGGCGCGACATTCCTTCGCCTTGCACCAGTAGTTTGAAATCGTGCTCTTCATCAAAACGCTCACGACAAATAGTCGCGATATTCTGCATGGTCTTGTAGCTGGTAAAGAGCACGAAGGCTCGTCCCCTAGTCTTGACGACGTAATGCTCGATTTGTTCGGCAAGCGCCGCTTCGTAACCGTCATCACGCGGATCAGGCATCTTGCGTGTGACGTAGAGTTTCATCTGCTTTTGGTAATCGAACGGTGAGCCGACGCGTTTGGCTCTCACGTCCTCCGCTCCAATGCGGTTGCGAAAGTAATCAAGATTCTCGCCGCTGACACTGAGCGTGGCGCTTGTCATGATACAGGTGCGGTTTTCGCGAAAGAGAAGCTCGCGCAAGTGCGCAGCGACATCAATCGGTGCGGCGTGCAAAGTGTGATAGGTGGCGGATTTGCCGGTCTGCTCCACCCAGTAGACATACTCCTCAGCATCCTGTTTCAGAAATGTAGCGATGTTGCTGCGTGTGTCGCGAACCTTGCGTCCAAGGTCCTGCAACTCGGCTTTCATGATCTCGTCTTCGGTGGACTTGATATTCTGGATGATGAGACTCTGGAGCTTGATGAGATCGGACGTGAGTGTGTCGGGAACAAATTCGGGCTGTCGCACACGAAACTCCTTTCCCTTTTTAAAATTCGCACGCTCGCCGACTCCATTAAAAAACACGTCCGCTTTCTCAAGGAGCTGTGAGACCTCCCGAACGCCGTCTGGGTTGCGCAACGCTTGAAAAATACCCTTTTTAGTCTTCGGATTATAAAGCCGATGCAATGCGTAGCGCAGGCCGTATTGCGAGACACCGAGACCGATCATGCGGGATGCGACACCCTCGACGGTGTGCGCTTCATCAAAGACCACAAAATCGTTTGCGAACAGATAGCCGGATTCGTTTTCCTCGCTCTCGTTGACACCGCTAAGGCTGAGGAAGAAAAGTGTGTGATTGAGGACGACGACATCGGCCGAAATGAGCTGTTTGCGAACTTGCTGATAATGGCAGCGTGGATTGTTGCCGCAGCTTTTAGTGGTGCAGATATGAGGCTCGCTACAAATCTGCGCCCAGACATGCGAATCCGGCTCCACGGTCAGATCTGAGAGAGAGCCGTCTTTTGTTTTCTGTGCCCATTCCCAAAGCCGTTTGAGTTCCTCCACTTCGGGCGAGGTGAAAAGCTCTGCAGATTGCTGCATCGCCCTTTCTAGCCGTGTGGGGCAGACGTAATTGGAACGGCCTTTCCAGAGAATTGCTTGAAATTCCTTCCCAAGCACCTTCTTCACGATCGGGATATCCTTGTGGATGAGTTGCTCCTGTAAATTGATGGTGTGCGTGGAGATGATCGCTTTCTTCTTTTTTTCCAGCGCCCACAACACCGAGGGAACCAGATAGGCGAGTGATTTTCCGACCCCGGTTCCCGCCTCGATTACTACCGGCTTTTCTTCTGAGAGTGCCTCCGCGACAGCGACCGCCATCTCTTGTTGCTCGGCGCGGTATTCGAAATTATTGGCCTGCGCGAGTTCACCCTCGGTTGAGAAAAACCGGTGGATGGTTTCTGGAAACTGTGATGCTGCGCCGACGCCGGGTGAGATCATGTGCATTTCATGTCTCATCAAAAGTGAGTGACGTGCGAGGATTTATTTTGAAGAGGTATAGTAAGAAGTCACCTGCCTTTTGCGGGTCAAATATGAAAATCCACTTGCTAGGGGGGGGCTGGACACGTTGCATGTGCCGCCCATGATCTACCCCTTCACGTTAAAACCCACGATGCTCGCTATCGGAGTGCTTTTGGTTGTTCTGCATTTACTGGCATTGTTGCGGAGCAGGGAATCACAGGTGTGGCTGAAGGGTTTTCCCCGCTCCCGGTTTGCAGGGGTATTGATGATGATTGTGGCAGGAGTCTGGTTCTTCTGGCTCGCCAGGACGATGGATCTGGGCGAGTTCACCCCGATGCGTCGGGCGCTTCTGATTGGTGGACCCGTGGCGGCAGTTTTATCGATTTTATACGTGAAGGATTTCCTCGCAGTCAGAGCTTTTGGAATTCTAGTGCTTCTGGCTGCCGAGCCTTTGCTGGAAGCTGCCTTTCTAAGGGAGGAACAGGTGAGGCTGTTGTTGGTAACACTGACCTACGTTCATATTTTGGCAGCAATGTTCTGGGTAGGGATGCCTTACCTGATGCGTGACCTGATCGGCTGGGTTTCATCCTCCCAAAAACGTTGGCGAGCCGCAGCTTTCGCCGGGCTCGCCTACGGGATATTACTTTGCGCAGGCGGTTTTGCCTGTGCTTGATCGACGTGCGTCCTAGCCAGATACGACTTCGTTCATCTTGAAGATCGGAAGGAACATCGCGATCACGATGCCGCCGACGACCACACCAAGGAAGCAGATTAGAAAAGGCTCCATGAGGGAGGTTAGACCATTGATCATGGCCTCGATTTCCTCGTCCCAGAAGTCCGCCATCTTCTCTAGCATGACGTCGATTTTACCAGTGCTTTCACCCGCAGAGACCATGCGTAGCATCATGGTTGGAAAGATTGGCTGCCGAGTAAGGGCAGTGGTCAAGGTATCGCCTTTTTCAACATCAGCGGATACGCCTGCGAGCGATTTGCTGATCACGGTGTTGCCTGAGGTTTCGCCGACAATCTGAAGCACTTCGAGGATAGGTACACCCGAGCGAATGAGCTGAGCAAAGGTTCTGGCGAAACGGGACATACATATTTTGTGAACCAGCGGCCCGCAGATCGGCAGCTTGAGTTTGATCCGGTCCCATTGTTCCTCACCGGTCTTACTATTCACCCAATAGCGGAAGCCGTAGAAGATGCCTATAATGATACCGAGCATGAGCCACCATTTCGCTTGTAGAAATTCTGAAATATCGATCAGCACCTGTGTCGGCCCAGGGAGCTTTGAACCAAAGTCGCTAAAGATTTCTGCAAATACAGGCACCACTTTCAACATGAGGAATACCGTGATGAGCATGGCGATACTGATAACAATCGTCGGATACATCATCGCTGACTTTACCTTTTTAGTGAGCCGCGAGGACGCTTCCAAAAAGCCAGCCAAACGGTCCAGAATTTCCGAGAGCAAACCGCCAGCTTCACCTGCTTTTACCATGCTGACGTAGAGGCGGTTGAAAACCTTGGGGAATTTCGCGATGGAGTCAAAGAAGGTTTTACCCTCTTGAATCATGGCCGTGATTTCTCCAATGACGCGCCTTAGCCCCGCTTGTTTTTTGGGATCCGACTGCTCATACAATGCTGTAAGACCTGAGAGCAGGGGAAGACCTGCATCCACCATCGTTGCAAGCTGACGTGTGAATAGCACAAGGTCGGTATCTGAAACTTTGGCCGGCGCACGATTGATTTTTCCACCAGCCGTCTGCTGAATGGTTAGCACCATCAGACCTCTGCTCATCAGTGTACTGATGGCATTTTCCTCATTAAGGCCTTCCTGTACGCCTGACACTGTTTTACCGTTTGAATCACGAGCTTGATATGCAAAGGAGATCATGGCGGCGTTGCCTAGCACTACCGGTGCCAGTTGCAAACGCTAAAATTATATTACTAGGAAATTCATGAAATTTGAATGACTTGCGAATTGATAAATTAATCAATGATCTTCGTCCTCACGGATTTGTGATTGATGGGTGTGCGTAAAAATCAGGATTAAGCACTTGCGCTCTCAATTTTGATTCGCATACTCCGCCCCCTACAAAAACCACTATGGCAAGTAACGAAGCACTCAAAAGTCTGCAACTGCACGATAAGGATACCGGCAGCGCGGATGTGCAAATAGCAATCCTTACCGAACGCATCAATCAACTAACCGATCATTTTAAGAAACACTCGAAGGATCATTCCTCTCGTCGTGGTCTTTTGATGATGGTTGCCCGCCGCCGCAGTCTTCTCGACTATTTGAAGAAGACAGCGAGTGACCGATACAAGGCAGCCATCGAGAAACTCAACCTCCGCAAGTAAGACGGAAATCACTTTTGGGTCGCCCCGGTTAAACCGGGGCGACTCATTTTCCCGGACAATCTAGATAGACCCGCTGCCTGACCGGTCCGGAGGCCAGACAGCAAAACAACAAACCCTCCACTAACTGCCGCCGCGTAGTCCTTAGCCCAGACTGCTCACTTATTTTTCTCTTATTCTTCCTCAATTGCCCGCCGCAGCGCGCGACAGGATGTTGAGGAAGGGGAAGAGATGAGAGGAGCCCGGGCTACGAGCTAGCGTGTGTGGTGTGTTTTGGGGAGGGGCAATTCAATTAGATATATGATTAATAATGTAAGTTTCGAGATGGGGAATTCCCAGATCTCGATTGAAACCGGCAAGCTTGCAAAGCTCGCCGACGGCGCAGTCACTGTTCGCTGCGGAGAAACCATCGTTTTGGTTACCGCAGTGTCCGCAACCAAAGTCAAAGACGGGCAGGATTTCTTCCCGCTCACCGTGGATTACCGCGAAAAGGCAGCTGCAGTGGGCAAGTTCCCAGGCGGTTACTTCAAGCGTGAAGGACGTCCAAGCGAAAAGGAAATCCTCACCGCACGGATGACGGATCGTCCGTTGCGTCCGCTCTTCCCAAAGGGCTATCTTTATGACACCCAGATCATCATGTTGGTGATGAGTGCCGACGGTCAGAACGACCCTGATATTCTCGCAATCAACGGCGCAAGCGCAGCTCTCTGTGTTTCCGACATCCCGTTTGCCGGCCCAGTCGGTGCGGTGCGTGTTGCCCGGATCAATGGCCAGTTTGTGGCGAATCCCCGCTGGGAAGATCGTGCAGACAGCGACCTCAATCTCGTATACGTCGGCAATGAAAACGATGTGATCATGATCGAAGGCGAAGGTGACGAAATCCCGGAAGCGGAGTTCCTCAAAGCTTTGGAATTTGCACAGGCTGAAGTGAAGAAGAGCGTTGCCGCTCAGAAGGAACTCGCCGCAAAGGTCAAAAAGACCAAACGTGAGATGCCATTGTTCGTCGTAAGAGACGAGCTGATGGAAATCGCCTACGAAGTCGCAGGCAGCCGTATCGAAGAAGCGCTTTATCAGCCGAGCAAGGTTGCACGTGGCAAGGCAGTCGGTGCATTGAAAACCGAAGTCGAAGCCGCAGTAAAAGCCAAGTATCCTGAGGCCACCGGATTTGAAGTCAGCCAGGCGTTTGATTATCTCCAGAAGAAGGCGTTCCGCGTCGCGATTCTGGATCGCAAGCAACGCTGCGACGGACGTGGCTTCGGCGACATTCGTCCGCTCAGCGGCGAAACGGGTCTCATCCCACGTTCGCACGGTTCCGCACTCTTTGCTCGCGGTGAAACGCAGGCGGTTTGTTTGACCACACTCGCGACCACGCAGGAAGCGCAGGATCTCGACGGTTATACCGGCGGCGAAACCAGCAAGCGTTTCATCCTTCATTACAACTTCCCGCCGTTTTCGGTGGGTGAAACCGGACGCACCGGTTCGACCAGCCGCCGCGAAATCGGCCACGGCGCGCTCGCAGAGCGCTCGCTTGAGCCAGTCATCCCTTCCGTGGACGACTTCCCGTATGCAATCCGCATTTCCTCAGAGGTTATGGAATCGAATGGTTCCACCTCAATGGCATCGGTTTGTGGCGGATGTCTCGCACTTATGGACGCAGGCGTTCCGATCAAGACTCCGGTTGCTGGTATCAGCGTCGGTCTTGTGACTGAATTCGAAGGGGAAACGATGAAACGTTACACCATGCTCGCCGACATCCTCGGTTCGGAAGATCACTTTGGCGACATGGACTACAAGGTCTGCGGCACCAAGGACGGCATCACTGGTTTCCAGCTTGATCTCAAGCTGCCCGGCGTTTCGATGAAGATTCTCACCGAGGCAACCATACAGGCGAAGGATCTTCGGATGCAGGTGCTCGACGTGATGCATTCCATCATGGCTACTCCTCGCACGGAGCTTTCGCCTTATGCCCCGCGCATCGAGACGATCAAGATCAACCCTGACAAGATCGGTTTGCTCATCGGACCTGGTGGCAAAACCATCAAGGGCATCGTGGCGGAAACTGGTTGCGAAATTAACATCGAAGACGACGGCAACGTGCGTCTCTACTCGAACAACCCTGACGCAATGAACCGCGCCAAGCAGATGATCAACGGCATGACCAAGGAAATCACCGTTGGTGAGACCTATTACGGCCCGATCGTCACGATCAAGGAATTCGGCGCATTTGTCGAAGTTCTGCCTGGCAAGGACGGACTCGTTCACATCAGCGAACTCGCGGATTTCCGCGTGAACCGTGTGGAAGACGTCGTCAAAGTCGGCGAAATGATCTGGGTGAAATGCGTTGGCGTGGACGAGCGCGGTAAAATCAAGCTCTCCCGCAAAGCAGCGATGAAAGAGCGCGACGAAGCCGCAGGCGGAAACGCCGCAGCAGACAAGCCAGCCTCCGAGCTGACCCCTGCCTGATCTGATTCGATCACCAGCTTAAAGCTAAAAATTCACATCGCCGCCCGTGCTGTCAAAAGCCGGGCGGCGTTTTTTTATTTTGACGTAAGGGGCCAACTCATGGGCCACAGTGAATCGCAGCCGGTTGAGTTTCCAGTCCGGCCCTTTTTCCATCAGCGCGTATTGCTCGGCATCAAGATAAAGCCCAGTGTAGTCCGCCGTGATGGCTGTCTCCACGCGGAACTTCGACGTCAGGTTGTCAAAGGGGATCGGATCAAGTCCGAGATCGATTTTAAAAAAGGTGAAAATATCAATTGAAATCCGGTCGTCCCTCAGCGTTTCATACAACATTACTTTTGGCTCGATTTGCCTCATTTTTTTCACCGTCTCCTAAGGTAATTGCTTGGCGTCTACGTTTTCTATTCGATATGGTTCAAAACCTTTGCCCCTATGAATTTAGTCCGCCGCTCCCGCCTCACATGTACTTTTGCAACATCTGGATTGCTCCTGTTTTCCGGCATTGCGATGTTGCCTCTCACTACTCGAACATTTGCGCAAGCACCTGATGCGGAAATCACTTCCGCGGATTATAAGGAATATGAGGCGGCAAATGAGCTAGCGAAGGCCGGAAAATTCAAGGAGGCAATCAAGGCTTACGAGGCGTTTCTAGTTAAGTGGACGGACAAGTCTCCGCAAAGCAGATGGGTCGAACTTTCCTTGGGTATTGCGATGATTCAAGAGGGGCTATTCGACGAAGCAGCGGCGATTTTCAAAAAGGCGGGTAATAACAAAAATCTCCCGCCAGATGTCCAGCAGAGTGCATTTTCCTACGTGCCAAAAGCGATGGCACTCAAGGCGTCGAAGCTTCCTGCAACCAATGACGCGCAGAAAGAAATCCAAAAGAAGGCGTTTGATGAAGCGATCAAAGAATACGACACCTTCATCAATAACTTTAAAACGAGCAAGGAGCTGGACTCTATGCAGTTTACTCGTGCGTCGTTGCTGGCAGCGGTCGGGCGTTATGATGAAGCGATCAAAGGTCTGGCTCCGTTGATAGTAGCGCAAAAAGCCGCGAGTCCAACTTATTGGGATGCGCGTCTCCTGCTAGCCCGGGTGCACATGAGCAAAGTCGCGAGCCTATTGGACAACAAAGATCGCTCGCCTGATGATGTGAAAACCATCCTAGCTGCGTTTGAAGAAGCGCAGCAGCATCTGATCGATGTCTATGCACACGCCCGCAACGCTGATCTCGCGCTTGCGAACAACGCCGTTTTCGATTTCGCAAATATACAGATTACCCGCGCTAATCTAGCGAGTACACCAGAGGAAAAAACCAAGCTCTTGAATCAGGCGCTCGATGGGTTTCGCGGGGTGCGCACGACGGAGGAAGTGGTTCAAGCCCAAGAGGCCAAGGTCGCCAAACTGCAGGATGATCAAAAGCTGATCAATCAAACGCGCGAACCGGTTCGTTGGGAGGCTTACGAAAAGGCGATTCAGCGTGAACGGGAGAAGCTGGATGAGTTTCGTGCACAGAAGGACCAGAGTCTTCAGGCGCGCTTGAGTATCGTGAATATTTTCCTCCAGCTCAAGAAGCCGGATGAAGCCCGCACATTATTGAAATACGCGACCGTGCTGGGTGAGGTGGAAAAAGACATCGATGCACAGCGGAGCATCGCGGCGTCACTCACATTGACTTACATTGAGCAGAAGAACGCCGTAGAAGCCGAAAAGGCTTATCAGGCTTTTCGTGACAAGCATCGTGCAACCTCCGAGGGCGAGGCGCTGCCGCTGGGAATGGCCAACATGTATCTTGGGCTTAATCAGCCCAGCAAGGTTGCGGAATACGTTGATGAAGGACTGTCGGATTACCCTGGTTGGAAATATACGTCTGAGGGAAATACGGTGAGGGCCATTGCGTTCTCTCAGGATGGCGATTTTAATAAAGCGATCGAGTCGATGCAAGGTGCTCTTGCGAAGTTGGAGAAAAGCCCGAATCAAGACTCTTACGCCAGCACACTGTATAGCATGGCGACCATTCTTCAAAAGAAGGCATCTACCAAAAAGGACCCGAAAGCAGCGGATGAAGCGCTGGCTGTGTATGAAACGATTCGCCAGAAATTCCCCGGTACCGTCCACGATGAAAAGGCGCATTTCTCCATGTGTAATATGCTGGCGGGAAAAGATCCGGCAAAGGCGGCAAAAGAACTGAAGTCCTATATTGATAAATACACGACTGCCACACCGTTCCTTGAGACCAAGGATGATCGGCCAAAGAACATCCCGGTTGCATGGCATTTGATGGCGACTGCGCAGTCACAGACCAGCGCGAAGGATGAGGCCATTAAAACATGGCAGACACTGGTGGAGAAATATCCGGACAGTCTCCCGGCACCTGGTGCGTTCTTTAAACAGAACGACATTTATAAGGAGCGTCAGAACTGGGAGGCCTCGGTGAACACGATGGAGGAGTTCATCAAAAAGTATCCGAAGCACGAGAATCTTTATTTTGCCTACAGCAATATTGCCGAAGTGCTGATGACAAAAGGCGATGCAGCGGGGCTGGATGCAGGGTCAAAGAAGCTGATGGAACTCGTGGAATACGAGAAAGCCAACGAGGTGGATAAAAAGCGTGGAGATACCGCACTGCTGCGAATCGCCGAGCGTTGGCTTTCGCAAAACAGTAAGCTGCCGCCTTACGTAACTTTGAGCGAAGACCAGAAAGCGGCTTGGAAGATGGGTTCGGAAGGGGCGATTGCGGCGGTTGAAAGATTGATTGCGCAGTATCCCAAGTCGGGCTTGGTGCCTGAGGGGCTCGATAAATTGGTGTCGGCGCAGAAATCGCGAACTACGGCAGGAGCGATTGATGCCAAGACGGGTGAGAAATATTTTACCGATCTCTCCGGCTCGGTGGAGGACGCAGCACTGAAGGCGAAGATCAATGTCGCCTTGGCTGCGTATCTGGCAGAAGCCGACCCAAAACGTGCCTTTGATATTCTGGACAAATCCATCGGGAACCCGCCACCACCGATGATGGTGCCGGTGGATCCGACAAAGCCGGAAGCCCAGCAAGTCGCTGTGCCGACTTTTTCTCCGAAAGATTACGACAGCTACTTGCAAGGACTTTTTGACGCCAAACGCTTTCCTGACATGGATGCTGTGATTATACGCCTGCGTGATGAGTATCCTGTAACCGAAGGTGTTGCGAAGGTTTCCAAATCGGTGCAGGACGGGCAGGCCACGGGGCTTTTCTGGGAAGCCAAGCTGTTGCTGGCGCAGGGCAAGACGGCGGAAGCGGGTGCCAAGTTTGAGGAGTTGAAGAAAAAATATTCCAGTTCTACCAAGGTGATGGAGGCGGATTACGGCATCATTCTCGGTAAAGTTGACAAAGGGGAGTATGAACCCGACATGCTGAAACGCCTTTCGATCATTGTGAACGGGCGTCACACCAATTTTGAGCTGCCAGCCAAGGCGCTCCTTTTGATCGCCCGTATCCAGGAGCACAACGGCGATATCGATTCCGCAATTGATAGCTTTATCAAGATCAACGCCCGTTACGCCTCTGCTCCTGAAGTGGCTGCGGAAGGGTTGTGGCGCGGTGCCCAATTGCTTGAAAGGCAGGTCAGAGGAGAGCTGAAAATTTTAACTCCGAAGCAAAGGAAGGCACTGGCGCAGGACAAGGAAAACGAAGCTGTCAGTAAGGCCGGGGCAAACCCAGAGGAAGAGGAAAAGCCAGAGGAGGAAAAACCAGCCGATCCCACAGCCCCTACCAAGTAACCATGACTAAATTTCTCGCTCTCATCCTTTGTGCATTCATTTCGACCGGTGCATTGACTTCATGCAAAAAGAAAACGGCCGCTGAAAAAGCCCAGCAGGAGATTATCGCGCTTCGTGAGACCAAACGCACGAATGCGATCAAATATTATAAGCAACTCGCCAAGGATTACCCCAACAGCCCGCATGCTGCAGAGGCCACTTCGCGTGCTGCGGGGCTGGAATCCCTGAAAAAATAGCCGTCTTGAATAAGACGTCGGTTACTTTGAGAGACAGACGGGAGCGGACTGCTGCCATCTGCAAGGAACTGGCTACGACGTATCCTGATGCCCATTGCGAGCTGGATTACAAAACGCCGCTCGATTTATTGATCGCGACGATTCTCAGTGCCCAGTGCACCGATAAGCGCGTGAATATCGTCACCAAGGAGCTGTTCCGCGTCTGCAAAACAGCGGCCGATTACGTCGCGATCACGCAGGATCGACTCGAGGAGCTGGTGAGGACGACAGGATTTTATCGCGCCAAGTCGAAGAATATCAAAGGTTGCTGTGCACTGCTTGTGACCGAACACAAAGGCGAGGTGCCAAATACCATGGAGGAATTGGTCAAGTTGCCGGGAGTGGGACGCAAGACGGCGAATGTCGTATTGGGCAATGTATTTGGAATCAATGTGGGCGTCGTGGTGGATACTCACGTGGGGCGTCTAAGTGGGAGATTAGGGCTTACCAAACAGACGGCACCTGAGAAAATTGAGCAGGAATTAATCAAGCTAGTGCCGCAGGAACAGTGGGCGGTTCTCAGCCACTGGCTGATCTGGCACGGGCGTCGTCGCTGTATGGCTCGTAAGCCGGATTGCCCAAACTGTGAAATTCGCGACCTGTGTCCCAGCGCGGATAAAATGTAGAACATGCTTCCAGCTTGTTTACGCTGGTAGAGCGCAAGCATGCGCTCCTTCTCAGTGGCCGATTTTTAAGTGTTATGTTTTAAGAAAAGCCGTGCTCATCCAGCGTCTGCCGCTCCTGTCAACTATCAACTAACATCAATCAACTTTGCCTCGAAAGAGTAAGATTTTACCCCAGCGAAATGCGTTGCTGAGTATTTCAACAGTTTCTTGGAGAAGGGCGACATCACATCCGCAGTGATCCGAATATCGTCGCCTAGTTGAAGGTAAGACACGTTTGTAAGTTGCACAGACTCTAGAAGTGAGGATGCGCCCTTGCCTCCGATGACTTCCGTCCCTCCGCAGAGCAGCGGCGCGATGTAAAACTGGATTTTGTCCACCAGCCCGGCATCAAAGGCCGATCCCAGCAAGCTGCCGCCGCCTTCGATCATCACACTCGTGCACCCGCGCTTACCCAGATCGGCGAGTATGCTACGTAATGTCTTCCCGCGATAGCTCAGGGTGCGTGTGCGATGTTTGTCGGTAAAGAGATGGCTGCTTTTGGGAAGCAAACCTTTGCGTGAAACCACGACACGCCAGGGCTGTTTCTTTTCAAAGCCCGGTACTGCGCGGATCGTCAGCTTCGGGTTGTCGGCTCGCAGTGTTCCTGCACCAATGAGAATTGCATCTACCTGTGTGCGCAGATGCATGGCGTCCGCCCGCGAAGCTTTGCTGGTCAGCCACTGGCTTTCGCCGCGCGGGCGGGTGAGACGTCCATCCAACGAGAGTCCGGCTTTGGCGATGACGAGCGGCAGGCCGGTGGTGATCCAGTGATTAAACCCTGGGTTAAGGGCGGCGCATTCGTCGCCAAGCACACCGGTGGTTACTTGGAGCCCGGCTTTCTTTAAAATAGGAATGGCGCGCCCTGCATGCGCGGGATTGGGATCGGTCGTGCCGAACACCACGCGCTTGATGCCCGCTTTTATTAGGGCGTCTGTGCAGGCGCTGGTGCGTCCGTGGGTGCAGCACGGCTCCAGGGTGACGTAAATCGTCGCGCCTTTTGCTGATACTGAGCTTTTGAGTGAAGCCAAAGCTTCGATTTCTGCATGCGGACATCCGGCGGCTTGGTGCCAGCCTTTTGAAAGCACACGCCCGTCTTTCACGATTACTGCGCCAACTGCCGGATTGGGGCTGGTATGACCTGCGCCCTTCGCAGCCTCGCGCAAAGCGATACGCATGAATCGTTCGTCGAGAAGCGAAGCTTTCATGGGTGGGAGGAAAGGGGTGTCATGCAGGTTTACTACGGGATTGCAGACGGGCGCGGGTCATACGTTCGCGAAGACCGCCTCTTTTACAAAATCTTTTTGCAGACGCCGGATTTGTCAGAAAACGTCCGCAGAAGCGGTAGGTAAGATAGTAGATCACCTCGGCTTTCTGAAAGGAAAGCAGTTCATGGTAATTCCCGCGAGTGGGAAGGAAAACATGAGGATCTTTACCACTCATAGTGTTGGAGTCTCTTATAGGGCATATAGGTCGTATAGGACCTATACCTCTAGTCGCTTCCCTTGGGAGAAAAATCCCTGTGCATTTTCCTCTCTCGTCCTTAATAAGTTTGCCCTCTTTTAAATTAGATTTTCGCTTTCCACATCGCTGCTGTCGCCGTACTGCTAGCCGCTCATTTTTACACTGAATATCCTATGGCTAAAACGATCGCTGAACCCACCACTACCTCCGAAGAAAAAATCAACGCTGCACGTCAGAAAAATCTCGATCTGGTGCTACAAACCATCGCCAAGGAATACGGAGACGGTGCGATTATGCGGCTCGGCGATGCCCATAAAATGGACGTGGAGGCGATTCCGACAGGTAATATTCTCATAGATCGCGCGCTGGGTGTAGGCGGTTTTCCTCGCGGACGTATCGTCGAGGTCTTTGGTCCGGAATCCTCGGGTAAAACGACGCTGACACTCACTTGTATCGCCCAGGCGCAAAAGCGCGGTGGATTGGCTGCATTTATCGACGTGGAGCACGCGCTCGACCCGAAATATGCCAAGAAGCTCGGCGTGAATCTGGACGACCTTCTCGTCTCCCAGCCAAGCTCTGGTGAAGAGGCGTTACGGATCGTTGAGACACTCGTGCGCTCCAATGCACTTGACGTGATTGTGCTGGATTCCGTCGCCGCACTGGTCACCAAGCAGGAGCTAGAAGGCGAGATCGGCGATTCCACGGTCGGTGCGCAAGCCCGGCTGATGAGCGCCGCGATGCGCAAGCTCACTGCACTGATCTCCAAGGCACGCACCGTCTGTATTTTCACCAATCAGATTCGTGAAAAGATCGGCGTGATGTTTGGCAGTCCCGAGACGACACCGGGCGGCAAGGCTCTGAAGTTTTACTCTTCGGTGCGCGTGGATATCCGCCGCATCGGTGCGATCAAAAACAGCGAGGGAACCGTCACCGGTAACCGTACCCGTGTGAAACTGGTGAAAAACAAAGTCGCGGCTCCTTTCACGGAGTGCGAGTTCGACATCATGTATAACGAGGGTATTAGCAACACCGGATCGCTGCTCGACCTCGCGCTGGAACAGGGGATCGTGGAGAAGCGTGGCTCATGGCTTAGCTACAATGGCACGCAGCTTGCACAAGGTCGCGATGCCGCAAAGGAACTCCTGAAAGGCGACGCCAAGCTTTACGATGAGCTTTTTACAGCCGTAAAGGCGAAGCTCGACGCGACACCGGTCAAATAAGCGACCAGGAGATTTAGGGTGGCATCTTGCCTGCCTCGTTTCCAGCGTCTCGCTGGAAACCAACGGGTGAGTCCGTAAAATTTATCTCCACAGTAGCGATTGGCGTCTTCCGCGAGGCGCATCGCCTAGCGGAGCACGAAGAAGGCGCTTGAGAAAGAGGATCTCTGTGACTCAAACGCTTGTTTCCAGCGAGACGCTGGAAACAACTCGCCCATCCGCCAGCCTCCCTATTCCCTTCCTCCTCCTCGGCAGGCAAGATGCACACCCGATCCCGGGAATATCACCTCCTTTCTCTGAACCGCATCCACTTTGGTCATGCCGAAAACTAAGCGACGACGAGATCTCCGAAGCTATCACATCACAGGGACGCATTATGCACGCTCATCACAAGGGTTCCCATTTTATTGATTGCCTCGCACCCGACTTCTGAGGCTATTTGCAAGCATGTCGCTGAATAAGAAATTTCCCCGTCTGTTGCCGCAATCTATTCGCAAGGGTATGAATGTGGTGGATCTCGTTGATCACACTTTCAAAGCTTATAATGGAGGCCGTCTCGCGGAGGCCTGCCGTTTGTTTTCCGAGCGGATGATAGCTGGCAGTGGTACGGTGGGTATGTCGCTCACGGGTGCGCTAACGCCAGCCGGTCTTGGCAAGTCGGCGATTGTGCCGTTGATGAAAGCGGGGTTTGTGGACTGGATCATCTCGACGGGCGCGAATCTCTATCACGATCTGCATTTCGGTCTCGGGATGAATCTCTTCGCAGGATCGCCGTTTTTGAATGACGTGACATTGCGAAAGGAGGGGATCATTCGGATTTACGATGTCCTCTTTGACTACGACGTCCTGCTGGATACCGACGCGTTTGTGCGGCACGTGATACAAGGGGAGGAGTTTCAGCGGACTATGGGAACGGATGAGTTTCATTATCTCCTCGGTAAATATGTTGCCGCTCGTGAAAAGAAGTTGGGTATCAAGGAGACGAGCGTGCTGAGCGCGGCGTATCAATATGGCGTGCCGATTTTCACCAGCAGCCCGGGTGATAGCTCCATCGGGATGAATGTCGCGGCGATGTCTTTGCGCGATTCCAAGCTGCTGATGGATGTGAACCGCGATGTGAACCAGACGGCGGCGATTGTTTATGCGGCGAAGTCGGCCAAACAGCTGTCATCGGTCTTTATACTTGGAGGCGGCAGTCCGAAGAACTTCATGTTGCAAACGGAACCTCAAATTCAGGAGGTCATGGGAATTGAAGAGCGCGGACACGACTACTTTTTACAATGCACCGATGCACGTCCGGATACGGGTGGGCTGAGTGGTGCGACGCCCGCCGAGGCTGTGAGCTGGGGTAAGGTGGATCCAGACAGTTTGCCCGATTGTGTGGTGTGTTATGCAGATTCTACCATCACCCTTCCGATCATTACGGCCTATGCGTTGAGCAAAGCGAAGCCACGCAAGCTCAAGCGGCTGTATGATCAGCGTGACGTGCAATTGGAGGAAATCCGGAAGCAATACATCAAGCACGGCAAGGTGGAGAAGATTGAGCATCGGACGGATTTGGAGAAGAAATCGAAGAAGGGGCGGAGTGGGCGCAGTGTGACGGGCACGAAGCGTGAATAGAGGACGTCGCCATTCTGTTCCTGGCAAAAATGCGGGCTTTCTCGAGAAGCTGCTGCATCGGGTTTATATGGCGAGCAAGCCGGTGACTGCACGGATCGTGGGAACTCCCTATTTTGTTGAGCTTGAGTCTGCGAATCGGGAGGAGAATATTGATCACGTCTGGTTTACATTGCAGGCGCCTCCTCATGGGAGTGTATTGCTCTCGGTAAATTTCCTCTCAAAATTAAACCGGGATGCGGGGTTTGATTTTCGTGTGCGTTTGGCTGTGCAGGCGAGCGATTACGTGGAAAGGCCGGAGCCGGTGATTCAGCCAGATTGCATTTTGGATTACCGGGATTTTGAAAAGGAAGCGCCTTTGGATTTTGCTCCTATGGATCCATTTGAGCTGGCGACGCTACTGATTAATAAAGGCCGGGAGGCGTTGCGGATTGAAGCTTGGGGCGAGCTTTACCGGCGGGACACACTCGGGCTGCACCAGATCCACAGTCAGCGTTCCAGTTGCGCCGTGGAGTATGATATTTTGGGGCGCGACGGTGCGATTAAGTTTTATCTCCCAGACGGAACGGCTGAGTTATTCCTGCTCAAATACTGCGGGCAGGCGTAGAGGAGATTTTTGATTGCTGATTTTTGGTGGTTGATTGGAACGGCAGGTTATGTCCGGCAGGTCGCGTTTTGCCGTAACACCTTGCTCAGGCTTATTTCGACAGCAGCGCGCTGCGCATGAGTTCAAGAGGAGGTTCCTTGTGAAACCAGTGCTCAAAGCTTCGCGCGCCCTGATGCAACAGCATCCCAAGTCCATTAGCCGAACGCGCCCCGGCTTTGCTTGCCGCCTGCTGGAGAGGCGTCGCGTCGCCGACATAAATGGTGTCGTAAACAAAGTGACGCGGTTGAATTAGATCAGCGGGGAGGGGAGACGAATCGTCTGCTTTCATGCCAAGCGAGGTACAGTTGACGATGAGATCAGCTTCTCCCGTTTTTTTTGGGAGAAGCTCGAGTGATCCTGCACTCACATTGATTGCAGGAAAGTGGCTGCTGATTTCCGAGACGAGGTTGGTAAGCTTGTCGAGGGTGCGATTGACCAGCATGACCTGTGGGCAGCCTTCTGCGGCGCATTGCATGGCGACGGCGCGTCCGGCACCTCCGCCTGCACCGATCACGAGCACTCGAAAGCTGCAAAGCTTCGCCCCGAAAGCTTCTGCAACGGCACGGGAGAAACCGGCTCCATCGGTGCTATACCCTTTCAGGCGACCGTTTGGCTCGACGACAATCGTATTCACGCCTCCAGCCTGCTGGGCACTTTCGTCGAGATCGGAAATCTGGCTCACGACATCCACCTTGTGTGGGATGGTGCAATTGATACCGATGAATCCCGCCTTTGGAAGCAACTGAAGTGTCTCCTTGAGTTCAGAGGGCTGGATGTGAAGACGTGTGTAGCGGGTGGGAATACCCAGTGCGGACAGCGCTGCGTTGTGCATGACCGGGGATTTTGAGTGCGCAACCGGATCTCCGATGACGGCGAGCTTGAGCGAGGGGGTGCAATCTGCGGTGGCGGTCTGCCAGTCTCTTAAATCCTCGATAGTGTAAACATCCTTCATGGTTTTGCGTGTGACTTTATTTCATCCCACAGCACATCCATTTCCTGAAGCGTCATGGTTTCGAGCTGAAGACCGCGGCTGTGCGCGAGGGATTCTACTGCGCGAAAGCGTGCCGAAAATTTGTCGGTAGCCTTTTGGAGAGCAGCCTCGGCGTTGATGCCCAACTTGCGGGTTAGATTCACCGTAGCGAAAAGAAGATCCCCTAGTTCCTCTTCGAGCTGCTGATTGTCGGGTTTAATGAGCTCGGCTTCCACTTCCTCGATCTCCTCGCGCACTTTGGCGATGACGGGCGGAATGGAATCCCAATCGAAGCCGACTTTCGCCGCCTTCTTCTGAATCTTTTCTGCGTGCAGAAGCGCGGGAAGTCCCACGCTCACACCGTCGAGAGCGGACTCCTGTCCGCCCTTCTCCGCCTTTTTAATATCCTCCCAGCGCACCAGCACATCGGCGGAGCTGGCGATGTTTTCGCTGCCAAAAACATGAGGATGACGCCGCACAAGCTTCTCCACGATGGAAGTGGCGATTGAATCAAAATCAAAACGGCCGTCTTCGCGGGCGAGTTGGGCGTGAAAGACCACTTGTAGCAGCAAATCGCCGAGTTCCTCACGGAGATTGTCGTCGTCGCCGGAATTGATCGCAGCGGCGACTTCGTAGGCTTCCTCGATGACTGACGCCCGCAGTGATGCATGGTCTTGCTCACGATCCCATGGGCAGCCATCGGGGGCGCGGAGCCGGGCCATTATGCGCAGGAGCTGATCAAGTGGAGAGTAAGCCGGATCGAGTGCGTCGGCTGTGGTTTTCGGTAGCGGTGTGTCCAGAGCGGTTTTGCTCATATCTTCCACTGTTTGCGCGGGCCGAAATCGCTGAACTCGCTCGATGACCGGATGGTAAAGTAAATCGTTGTTGCCAGCACGCTGAGGAATGTTCCAAAGAAAACGACAGCTATCAGCCAGGAGGGAATGGAAGGGCCGACTTCGAGTGCATTGTAAAAGCTTTTCCAGTTCGTGATTTGTTCTTTGGAGTGCAGGAAGATTTTGGTCACCCAGGCTGCGAGGATGATCATGTATATAAAGACATAGTTGCGTTTGAGTCGGCTGCCCATGGCTTGAAACACTGAAATTTTAAACGAGGGGATAATGAGATCCTCGCACAGCATCTTCTTCCAATCGCCTTGCAGCATCGGGGCGTCCTGCATCACGAGCGGCACCAAAAAATGAGCTTCCAGCATACGAACCCGGGCGCGAAAGGCGTCGTAGAAACGGTAACGCCGCGCTTCGATCCAGAGCATGATGGTGATGATCCCCAGATTAAACAGAAAGATGATGTGCGGCACCTGTGGGACGGAGAAGGAGACGGTGATGATCGTGGAAGTGGCTGTGATCGCCCAGTTCGTGGTGTTATCCAGCCGGGCCCGCCATTGCATGATCCGTCCGATCTCCCCGCGATAGAAATGCGACATCCCTGTAATATAATTGGAGTCGAGTATTACCGGAGGTTTGTCAGACATGCAGAATCGCAATATAGGGGGAGGCGGAAGAAAGGAAGAAGGTAAAATGAGGAATTACTTTCTCAATGGCCGAGTTTTCAGTGTGAAGTTTTAAGAAGCTCCGTGGCTGCTCAACGCCTGTTGTTTCTTAAAGCTTCACACTGACAACTCAGCTACTACTACCGTTACTCAATGCCTACCGCACCGCTTTCCGGAGTGTCGGTCAGCGGAGAGCCGGGCGCAGGTGCACCCAGGAAGTAACCGCTCCCGATGCTTTGCTTTTGGAAAATGACGCCGGTAAATGGCGTTGCCATCGTGCTGACAGGATGCGTGAACGAACCTTTGAGCGCACCGGTGGCTGTGGTGATGGTAAGTTTGAGGTTGCTAGCAGCGGAAATTCCGACGCCAAGATCGGTCACCTTGCTTGCCATGCTCACAGAAACAACGTTGCTTAGCGGAGAGGAGAGGAGCCCATCGCTGAGCGAGATTGCGGCGTTGACGGTGGTTGGCAACGCTGCGGGAAGAATGAGCAGGGCATTGTCGCCCGAGCCCGCAACCGGAGGAACGTATTTGGACGCAAAGCCATCCACATCGATTCCATCCGGCCAGCCATCACGGTAGTTTTTATCGGTGACATTGGCAGGCTTGAACCAGCGCAGGTCGGGTCCTACTGCGTCCGATGTGACATTGTCTGCAAAGGCGATGACTCCCGAGATGCTTCCCTTGCCTTTGTAGAGCGTGACGTAGAACGGCCATTCGTTCACTTTGGAGAGCGGTTTACTACAGGTGAACGCGGTGCCATCGGCGAGCTTGCCCTTGGCTTTGGCGACACCGGTTCTACTGATGGTAAGCAGCGCCCAGCCGTCACCTTGCGGGAATGTACCCGCAGCCATCCCTTGTTGTGCAGGCGTTTTGGACTGGATGAGCACGGTGTATTTTCCCTGGTCGGCGGAGGGATTGAGCAATGTCTCGGGCACATTCATGAGCGGGGAGACGGGATTGGACTTTGAAGTGTAGAGCGCCCGGTCTGCGTTTACTGTGGCGACGATACCAACGCCGCTTTCCTGAAGTGTGCCGGTGATTTTATCGGTGCCGGGAGAATCCATATCCAGAGTCATGGCGAGCGAGACGGTTACCATGCCGGTGCGGGCGATACTGAGCGAAGTGGAGCCGGTTTTGCCAAAACGAGCGGTTCCATCATTTCCCATGCTGCCCGTGAGGGCAAGTGGCTTGCTGCCGCCACCAAGTAGGAGCTTTCCGGTAAATGCACCAGTGCTGGCTACTTTCAGGGTGATATTTCCGACATGATCGCCGGGCGTGATGGAAAGCCCGGTATGGGAGATGAGACCGTTGAAGGAGCCCACGACATCGGATCGATTATTCACCAGCATGAAGCTCAGTGTCGCGGTGGATTCGTTTGCGCGCAGATCGTAGCTTTTAACGACGACCACATTGACGCCGTTGTCGGGTGAGACGGTGCGTGTCCATGTGACGCCAGTTGTCGCCGGAGTCAGTGTGGCAGGAAAGAAAGGGCCGCCGTTGAGCGAGACCATGACCGAGGCGATTTCCTCATTGTCATTGGCGATCCCGCTGACTTGCACGGTGGTTCCAGTAGAGTCTGTAAATTTCGCTCCTGACTTCGGGGACTGGATCGCGACGGTCGGCAGGACGGTATCGGGAACCAGGGTTTGCACGTTTACGGTAAATGTCTCCACGCTGGAGTTTCCAACCTCGTCGGTGGAAGTAACGGTGACGATCGTTTGACCCAAAGCAAAAGTGGAACCGCTTGGGGGAACCGCATTGATGATCGGGTTACTGGTGTAATTGTCCGTGGAGGAGACGGTGAAATTGACCACAGCATTGACGCCAATACCTGAGTCGGCGAACTGGGAACCTGGAACTGCGATGACTGGACCGGTGGTATCAATGCTGACGCTGCTTGCATTAGTGGTCGTGCTGATCGGGGAACCAGTGTTTCCCATCAAGTTGATGAAATTGATCGTGAATTCCACGGCGTCTTCCGGGTCATTGGATGTGACCGTGATCGTCGCCGTCCAGTTGTCGCCGCTGGGGTTAAGGATGGTTGCAGGTCGTCCCGCGATTATCACGGAAGGAGTCTGGATAGCCTGGTCCGCAGTAAAGCTGAGCGTGATGACATCGCCGGATCCGGCCCATTCCGGATCGGTGTAATTGGAAGCGATAGTGACGAGGCTTATCGTGGGTCGATAGATGGTGACCGGCAGGATGGGGCCCCAATCGAGGGAGAATTCATCAAAAATGATCGCACGCGCGCGAAGGGCGAATTCACCGGCTTCAGATGGCGTGAAATTGAAGGATGCCGCTGAGACGGTGTTGCTATCGCGGACAGTAAGTTCCTCGGCTTGGGTTATTTCGATACTGTCGATATACCAGCCGACGCCACTGCTGGTTTGCGGGAAGATGAAGCCGCCGATGTAGTCGTAAAGAAAACGGATTTGCACACCCATCCCGGCATAGTCGGAAAGCGATGCTGTGCGCAGGTTGAACGTAGCTTCTCCACTAGTGCCGGTTCCATCCTGGCTGAAGAGGTCCTTCCAGTTATTGCCATCGGTGGAAACTTGCGCCCGAGCTACCTGCGAAGAGGTGGCAAATCCCAGACGGCTCTTAAATTGAAGCTGACTCCCGACTTGAGGGACGATGATCCGATTGATTGTGAGCGACTGATCAGAGAAGTCCGGCATCGCGAGATGAAATGATGCCGCGCCGCTGGCTTTGGTCCCGGTAACCACCGGATTGTAAGAGCTGGCGGTGATCGCTGTCATGTTTACGAGACCATCCTCTGCGCCTTCCACCAAGGTGTAATCGGATATCGCACTGAGTTCCCATTCATAATCAGTCGCGCCCGGCACTGGTGTAATGGTGTAAAGATTGGCTTGTCCGAAAGTGGGAAACGCGGTTCCGCTGACTGCTGGAATCACCGTGCCGACGCCAGGTTCGAGGGGATCGAAAACAGTTACCGTATAACTGAAGCTGGTGGCGACGCCACTCCCGCTGACTCCACTCACCGTGACGCTGATCGGTGTGTCAACCGTCGGTTTTGGCCAGAGGAAAGAGGAGTCCGCATCGATATTGTCCGGCACCCAGACCAAGGTGTTTTCACCGACGCTCCCGCTGCCACTAGGTGTCAGTACCTGCACCGGAATGCTATTGATACCCTGCGTCATAGTGACGCTTGCGGCGGAGAAATTGGCACCAGGGTAGGAGATCGACCAGCGTGGGTAAACAATCTGGTAAGGGACAAATCCTGGAGGCGGCCAGGCTACAAAATCGTCACGAGTGGAAGGACGTGGATCGGAGAAATTACCGTCCAACACCCAAAGGGCATTGGCAGAGGAAAAGCCGCCCGATTTTGGGACGTCTCCAGTTCCCATTTGCTCTGTTTGGGGAAAGAGAATCCAGCGCCGATGACCTACCGCCGTGTTGTTGGAACCGGAATCCTCCATGTAACCGACGATTGCATCCGGGCCGGATGAACCCAGGCTGAGGTTGGATTTGGAGGCAGCCTCTGCGCCCTCCGCTGTGAAGAACGCAAAGCTGGGAGGCGGAATGTGATTGAGCGTGTTATTAGCGCTCATCATCAGGGCGGCTTTCTGATTTTTCGCACTAAAGGTGGAGTTTAAGGTGACCCCTGTTGGCACGCCCGCCATTGCTCTGAAAAAATTCACCCTGAGGATGACGGAATCCTTGAATGCCTGACTCGTCGTGCCTGCGTTACCGCTGCCGGTGTTTCCGGTCCAGTCCATCGGCACATTTTCTGAAGCGGGGAAGATTCCGTTGAAGAAATTGCGGACTTCTTCGCGGTCCGTGGTGTCCACTGTGAACTGGGCTCTGGCGGGAGCAAACCAAAGGCAGGCGAGAATAGAGAGCCAACCCTGTAAATAACGGCGTCTGGAGTGGACAGGAAACATACGGCACACAAAGCAGGATACAGACCGCATTAAAGGAAGAAGGACGACGGTTAAAGTAGAAAGGTCGTGTCGCTACGCGATTTATGGCGAGTTGAGACCGTTTAAAGCCTACGAGCTATTCGCACGGCTTTGACTTCACCTTTTTCCCTTCCACTCACACCCCAAGCATACATCTTCAATCACTTTAGCCTTTCAATCGGGTGTGGCTTGGTCTTTGGGTCAAACCAACCCACGATGAAACTCCGCGTAACGCACCGCACAGAGTATATCTATTCCCAGCCGGTGAGGAGCAACTCGAACGAATTGCGCTTTACGCCCCTGCACAATGACCGGCAGGAACGTCGTTTTTTCCTCCTGCGGGTGCTTCCCAGTGCACGCTTGAGACGCTTTACGGATTTGAATTTTAACTGGGTGAATTTTTTTGAAATCGAAGAGCCGCATCAACGACTGCTGATCGAAGCTCAGAGCGCGGTTACCACCCAGAACCAGTATCAGAATGGCGAACCGCTGGGTGTCAAACTGGGCGAGCTGAATCACGTAAAGCACGCAGACGAGTGCTACCCGTTTTTACAGGAGAGTTGTTACGTCAAAATCACCCCGGAGATATGGCGGGCGGCTGTGGACGCGCGAGGCGATAGTGAAGATGTGTTTGTGGTGACTCGGACGATTATGGATTATCTCCATAAGCTTTGTCGGTATGTGCCGGGTGCTTCGTCGGTGACCACCAACAGTGCGGAGTTTTTCCTGGATGCACGCGGTGTTTGTCAGGATTTCACCCATCTGATGCTGGCAATGTGCCGTTCGCTGGGAATACCGGCGCGTTATGTGAGTGGTTATCTTTACGATCCTACGCGTCGCGAAATGCGCGGCGCGCATGCGTCACACGCCTGGTGTGAGGTTTTCATCCCGGGGCGCGGTTGGTATGGTTTCGATCCCACAAACAGTCGGCTAGCGGATGACTACTACGTGATGCTTGCCGTTGGGCGTGATTACGACGACGTTGCGCCAGTAAAAGGGACATTTCTCGGAAGCGGAAGCCGCACGATGAACGTGCTGGTGCATATTCAGGATGAGTAGGGTGGAAGATTTGCTTTGAATTAACCGCGAAGGATAACAGCCTGATGAAAAACCTTGGGTATGTGGAGTGCGTTATTGCTGGCTGACGATTCCGTTTCGCAACCTGCTGTTTCTGGTGATCGTGTTGTTTCACGGTTTCCTCCGGCTTTTCCGCTTACTCAGATTCAAGCTTTCCCAGCTTGTGTTTGAGATATGGAATGTTAAGAGCGGTGTATGAAAAAACTGATTCTGTCTTTTGTATTGGTCGCGGGCTTTGCACATGCGGGGTTCAAGCTTCCTACCAGTGCTTTTAAATCGTCGGAAATTGCCGAGGCTGAGGCCAAGGCAAAAAGCACCAGCAAGCCGATCACCTTTCTTATTTCGGACATTGATTCGACCTGCCCGCTTTGCGATTCCGCAAGTGAAACCATCCTCAAGGAACTAAAGGTTAAAACGGTGGTCGTTTATGCGCGCAAGCGTGACGATATTCCCGAGAAGGCACGCGCGCTTCTGGCAGGAAAAGACACCGGCAGATTCATCCCGTATGCTGTCGTGATGGATAGCGGATACGAAAAGGTGCTCGGGATTGTGCAGTATGAAACGATCAAAAAAGAAGGGCCGAAGGCATTTCGCGAGGTGGAGGCCGCGATTCGCGATATGAAGAAACCAATCGGAGGAGGCAGTGGCAGCAGTCTGGACGCTTTTATACCCAAGCCGCAGCCTTGATCAAACCGGCAGGTTTAGTCGGGGTGTGATGAGAAAACGCGTCGGCGAGGCCGAATTTCACTGGTAGGGTGGGCGTCTCGTCGGCGTCTCGCCCGCCGTCTTTGGCGTCTCGCCAAAGACTCTTCTGTAATGCGGAGCATCACTTTGTTGGCAAGGTGGCTGGCAGCTTTGCTATACCGAATCAGAAACTGCTCAGGCAGGATGCCCTCGCAGGGCGAGACGCCGGCGAGACGCCACGCCCTACCTGGAAACTAATGACTCCGGCTTCGTCGGTTTTTTCACCACTTCCAATCACACCCATCACGCTCGATTAATTGTAAGGTGGGTTGATTGAAGGGGACGAAGTTTTCACTGGCTGGATGGCGTAACGGCTTTACGCTGGAATTATGTTTTGGCGCATCTTCCCCCTACTGATGCTGACGCTGATCAGCTGTCACGCTGATCTCGTCCGGCAGGCGAACAGCACGATCAATCTCCCTCCCGATTTGCCATCTTCTACGGGTTACGATCGGCAAGACGTTTTTCCGGGTTTGGCGCAGTTCTCAAATCCTATCTGTATTGTTTCGCCACCGGGCGAGACGAACCGCTTATTTGTGGTTGAACGGGGATATAAAGTGGAGGGCGTGACGGTCCCCGCAAGGATACAACTAGTAAACAATCTTTCAACCACCCCCGTAAAGAGCGTCTTCCTTGATCTTGCGACACTCACCGGGGTTTCCGGGTTTACCGACGATGGCGAGTGTGGGCTGCTCAGCATGGCGTTTCATCCGAACTATGCGACGAACCGGCAGTTCTTCATTTTTTACAGTTTCTACGCAGATGGGGGAAAGCTGTTTCAGAGGGTGGCGCGCCTGCGTGCCTCGGCGGGGAATCCCAATGTTGCAGATACGACATTCTTGGAGCCGCTGATTACCGCGCTCGATCCTGCCAACAATCACAATGGTGGTGATCTGGCGTTTGGGGCGGATGGGTACCTTTATATTTCAATGGGTGATGGCGGGGGAGGGGGAGATCCATTTAATAACTCCCGCTTCATCAATAAAAACTTATGGGGGCATTTGCACCGGATTGATGTAGATAATCTTCCTGCGAATCTCACGCCCAATGCCAGCACTCAGGATTCTGCGTCTTTTCCCTCCGCAGTGCATTCAGGTGCTTACAAGATACCGGCGGACAATCCATTCATCGGCACGACGAGCTGGCATAATCAGTCGATCGCCGCGAGCTCGGTGAGGACGGAAATTTATGCGACCGGACTCCGAAATCCGTTCCGGTTTTCATTCGATCCGCCGACTGCGCGCCTGTTTCTAGCGGACGTGGGACAGAATTTATACGAGGAGATCAATTTGATAACCAAAGGCGCGGACTGTGGCTGGAGCTGGAGGGAAGGCTTGCACCTGTATCCGACCCCTCCCGCGCCGACCTCGCCTCCTGGTGTCGGGTTTAATCCGCTCGATCCGATCTTTGAGTATGATCATACCTTAAACGCAGGAGAGGCAGCTTACGGGTGGTCGGTCACGGGAGGTGCGATCTATCGAGGGAACACGCTCACTGAATTATATGGAGCGTATATTTTTGCGGATTACGGATCGGGTTACATTGTTGCGCTTCGCGAAAATGCGGGAGTCTGGACACCTCAGTTTCTTTTTAATGACAACAACATCGTGGATTGGGGAGTAGATCCGAGGAATGGGGAAATGATCTATGCTGATCTCGTGAATGGGCGGATATGGCGAATGGTGAGGACAGGCACCAGTGGGACCCCGCCGCCCCCGACACTTTCAGCGACGGGCATTTTTAGCAATTTGGCGACCATGACGCCGAATGCGGGTGTGGAGGACTACGTGCCGAATGTTTCGTTCTGGAGTGATTACGCGATTAAGACGCGCTGGTTTTCGATCAAGAACCTCACGGATACAATCGGGTATTCCACGAACGGAAACTGGACCTTTCCCACCGGGATGGTGTGGGTGAAGCACTTCGATATTGATGCAACGCGGGGAAATCCGGTCACGCGCAAAAAGTTGGAAACGCGTGTGCTGGTGAAGACGGCGACGGATATTTACGGGCTGAGTTATCGGTGGCGGTCGGATCAGTCGGACGCTGATCTCGTGGTGGAAGCTGGATTGACCGAGGCGATCAGCGGAAGTTCGCCCGTGCAGAACTGGCGGTATCCTAGTCGGATCGAGTGCCGGACGTGTCACACACAGGTTGCTGGGTTTGGGCTGAGCTTTAATACGAGGCAGATGAACCGGGATCATGTCTTTGGCGGCGAATCACAGAATCAAATCTCCGCGCTTGCTGAAGCTGGTTATTTTTCCGCACCAATCCCGGCACCTGCGGGATTGCCGGCATTTGTCGCCTCGACGGATACGAGCAAGAGTCTGGAAAGCCGGGTGCGTTCTTATCTCGCGGTAAACTGCGTGCAGTGTCATCAGCCCGGCGGCACGGCAACCGGCAACTGGGATGCGCGTGCAACCACGGCGACGGACAGCACGGGGATTATTAATGGCGCGCTGTCGAATTACTTTGGGGACACCGCAAACCGGGTGATAGTGCCGGGAGACGCCAATCACTCTATGCTGCTGAAACGGCTTTCTGGAAACGGCGTCCCGCGAATGCCCCCGCTGGCTACGTTCGAGCTGGATAACGCGGGGATTGATCTGCTGACGCAGTGGGTGGCGGCGCTCACCACCCGACAAAGTCTGAGCACGTGGCAAACCCTGCACTTTGGCGGCACCGGATTGCCGAACGCCCAGCTTGCCGCTGATCCTGATGGCGATGGAAATACCAACGCTGTTGAGTTTTTGACCCTCACGAACCCCATGACCTCGTCGCCAAAATGGAATGTGGATTTAGAGATCGGTGGCGGGAATATGTCTGTGGATTTTCAGCATCCAGCCAACCGTTCCTGTGTGATCGAGATCAGCACCGATTTGCTCAACTGGTCCCCATGGAATATTCCAGAAAACACCCATTTTTTCCCGGCGACCAATACCTCACGGACGCTCACCGCTCCAGTGGACAACACGAAGCGATTCTTTCGTGCTCGTCTGGGTGAACAGTGAGGCGGGTTATGCCGCGACTCCGGTTCGCGAGAATCCTTACTTCGGTGGCCATTCCACTCCAGAAAGCTCCTTGGGTAATTGTGTCGGGTCCACCGGATAAATGAGCGAAAGGTCCATCTCGGATTTTGAGCCTTTGAGAAATTCCAGTTCTTCCGGTGCGCCGATGATCAGCCAGAGCACCTCGGAGTCTGTGTCATTGAAGACCTGGCGTAACTGATCGGGCCCGACCAGCACGCTCCCGTATTTTGGCACGGTGAAAGTCTCATCGCCGACTCGTATGCGTCCCGTGTCTCCCGTGCCTTTCAGCAGAAAATAAAACTCCTCCGCACGGATGTGTTTGTGCAGCGTGTTCACGCTCTTTGGCGGCAATCGCCATACCCGTGCACCCATATTCTCGCTTCCTGTGCGCTCCAGATAATCCGCGTTTGGGATTTTCATGAGGTTGGAAGGCCGCCAAGAGAGGTCTTCGGGCTTGATGAGATGGTAACCTTGAATGGGGTTCATAAAGCGCGAACTATGAAATCAGCTGCGATGTGGAAATAGCATCCGTGGTGAATTCCGGGCGCGGTCCGCTCACATATTCCATCGTTACTTTCATGGAAAGGAACTGAACATTTCCAAAGATCGTCGCAAATGAAGTGTCGGCGGCATCACGTCCGGTGCCGATCCGCACAAAACTGGTCTGCGGAGAGAGTCGTGTAGGATCGAAGATATACCACCGCCCACCCAGATACGCCTCGAAATGGGCATGGAAATCAGGTGGATTAAGATCGATCGCGTAGCCACTGACGAATCGCGCAGGGATGGAAAGTGCGCGGCAGAACGCAATCGCCAGGTGTGAGAAGTCACGGCAAACGCCCGTCCTTTCAGTCACTGTATTATGCGCCGAGGTGCTTTGGCAGGTACTGCCGGGAAGGTATTCGATATTGTCACGCACGTAGTTGCAGATTGCCGTTACCTGACTAAACCCCGTCGGAAAATTCCCAAATTCATACAGGGCAAGACGCGTTAGTTTGTCGGACTCACAGTAGCGGCTTGGATAAATATAAGGTAATACGTCCGGCGGAAGTTCTGCCGGGGGAATCTGTGGCACTTGATCCGGTGTCTGTCGGTAATGAGAGAGTTCCACGAGCGCTTCATAGCATAATTGCAGGGAACCCGACTCTGCCTGAAAGCGGTGAAGACGTTTCTCTTCCATTGGCGCACGCGACTCAGTAACTAAAATAGCTGGGTTGGTGGAAAAGCTTTCGCTCAACACTTTCTGAAACTCATTATTGATCGCGCTGACATTGAAAATGAACGCACTCTCTCCGATCACGTTATAATTCAATGCACATCCTGTTCTGTATTGTGTGGGTGTCATAATCTACGAACACATTGTCCTTAGATTTCTTCCAAACTCCAGACCATACAGCCATATGGGGCGATGCTTGGTTCTCACTACTAGAATTACCCGCGAACGGATTGGTGGAACTGCTCAATGAAGATCTTATCCAAGAGTTCCAGACGATTATTGCCAAATGGGGAGCGCACGCGACCCCGCGTGCAGTTTTTGGCGACCCGCCAAAAACTTTTAAAATACAATGCGAAGCATCACGCCGCTGGAGAGATGGAGGCTACGCCTTATGCTTTAGAAGTTTTCGGCGAGTCGCCGATAACTGCCTGCGGGGTCGCTTTCTCGCCCGCCCTTCTTACCTCCACTATTCCCTTCCGCCTCCTCGGCGCTCCCCATGCAGACGCTTCGCGTCCGCAAACATCGTCGAAAACATGTTCGTTCTTATCTAGTAAGGAAATAAAATGCTCGAACTGCGAACATCAGGAATAAGCATGTGTGTGAACACGGCTATGAAGATCGTAAGGGACACGATTACGATATAATGAAATAAGTTCCATCAGTCCTCACTAAAACGACACGGATACTCCGCTGAAAACCAGGTTGTTTTCTTCCTCCCCACCTCTCAGAAACTGCATGCCGGCAGTCAGTTCGACATGCTCTCCGAGCTTCACAGCCGGTGTGATGGCGATGGCGTGTCGCGTTTCTGTGTCGAACCACATCACCGCATAACGCGTATTCACAGTCAGCCACTGAGTTGCGTTCCAGGTGAATTCCACGGCAATCGTGTCGCGTGCGAATCCGTCATTATTCTCGTAGGCTGCAAAATGCGTCATGCTTTCGAGATCCACTGGAGTCTCCAGACCAGACGGATCGTGATCATAAAAAGAATGGCTTCCCAGCAAGGTCACATTGACCGGACCCGCTTCTAGTGTCAGGCCACCAAGCAGCATCATGTGGTTCACCGATGTTATTTCCGCAGTTGTTTCATCGCTTGCTTTAACGTGTGCGTAAGCCGGCCCAAAGAATGGGGCCACACTGATACCTTTTTTCAGTCTGAAGCGCTTGGTTGCACGTAACCCGGCGCCCCAAGCTTGTTTCTGCTCAACCTCCGTGTAACCGAAGCCAAAAACCTCGATCTCCAGCTCGTTTGGAAGTTTATGGATCAGCTCCAACTCATACGACGGCACCTCTTTGGCTCCAGTTTCTTCCTGAACTACATGAGCTCCGAACGCGATTGCAGTCGTTTCATTAAGAGAAAACTCCACCGCTGTTCCAGAGTGCCAGTAACCATACTTTCCAAAATAAAGCTCAGCTCCAATCACTTTTGACGGAGTGTTGTCTTTATTGGAATGGCCAGCGAACTCGTGCCCCTGAGATGCAAGCGTTGTAATTAAAAGTAAGGGAATCGATAGCAGTCGTGTAAGCATGCTTTAGACACTGAGTGGAGCGCCTTCTAAATGCAATGTTTTTACAATAGTTTAAATATGAAACCTGTTACTAGGGTTTTTAATCGTAACAATATGCATTAATAAGTGACTCTATGGCCGATTTCAGCATCGTTAAATCGAGGTGAGGTGATTGGAGATTCACAAAAAAGAAGCGGGCGCCGGGGCACCCGCTTCTCTTACTGCAATATGACTGGCGAATTTACGGCATAATGACGGTGTCGATCACGTGGATGACGCCGTTCGAGGCTGGGATATCCGTCTTAACGACCTTGGCTTTATCGATTGTCACTGTGCTGCCATCGACTTTGACCTTCGCCTTTGCGCCGTTGACTGTTTTGACATCCATCGTCTTCACGTCAGCAGCCATCACTTTACCGGGCACGACATGATACGTCAGTATGCTGACGAGTTTCTCTTTGTTCTCCGGCTTCAACAGGTCGCTCACGGTGCCTTCGGGCAGTTTCGCGAAAGCTTCGTCAGTCGGAGCGAAGACGGTGAAGGGTCCGGGGCCGGATAAGGTTTCAGCGAGTCCGGCAGCCTTTACGGCGGCTACGAGGGTTTTGAACTGCCCGGCTGAGACAGCAACTTCGACGATGTTCTTTTCCACAGCATGAGCGGTGGTGGTGGAACCTAGGACGAAGGCTGAGAGTGCGGCCATGGCGGTGAGTTTAAGGAATGATTTCATATTTATTCGAATGGTTGTTTTGTTTTGTTGTGCCAATTAGAGAGCTCTCTGCTTGACTTGTATATGTTTAGTTTAAGTGTTGTATAACACAAGAGTTTGTTTGTTTTTCGGTAAAAAAATTCAAAAACATACTCCTCGACGCTCATAATGCGTTTCTGTGTAATATTTGTTTCATTATAAATCGATGCCCGAAACTCTGTATCCTCTCGCCATGGTGGCCAAGCTTACGCAACTCAGTCCGCAGCTGATTCGGGCTTGGGAATTGCGGCACAATGCCGTCACGCCACAGCGGAGCGCAAATGGGCGTCGTATTTACACTCAGGGAGATATCACCCGTCTTCAGCGCCTCCACAGTCTCACCAACGCTGGTTTTCCGATTAGTCGGATCGCTTCACTCTCCGATGCAGACCTGGAAGAACTTGCCACGCGTGAAACCAACGCGGACATACCCCGAACGCGCGCCCTTGCCGCCACAACCATAGGCGAAACGCCCGCCGCCGGATTTGTCGCAGAGGCACTGAAGGCAATCAGCGAACTCGATGGGGATGCTTTCCTGCGGGTTCTCGAAACCGCGGATGTTACCCTCGGAAAGCCGGCCTTTCTCGAAAACGTCGTAGCCACGGTTGCGGAGGAGGTGGGCGAAGCGTGGCGCAGTGGTCGATTGAAAGTCGCACACGAACATTTCGCCACCGCGCAGTTTCGGGGCTATCTCGGTCCGTTCGGTCGCGTGCCGCATCTCAATGCAGCGACACCACATCTCATTGTCACCACACCACCGGAGCAATGGCACGAGTTGGGTGCGCTGCTCGTCGCGGCGGCTGCGCACTCATACGGGTGGCGTGTCACGTATTTGGGTCCGTCCATGCCTGTGGAGGAAATCGCCGGCGCCGCTATCGGCTATCATGCTCGAGCGGTCGCGCTCTCCATCGTTTTCCCTGAAGACGATCCGCAACTCTCGCGCGAGCTAACCCGCCTGCGCCGTCTGCTCCCAGAGTCCACGGCACTCCTCATCGGTGGCCGCGGTTCGCACTCCTACGAACCGCTGTTTAGTGAGCTCGGCGCACATCATCTTCCGAGACTTGGCGATCTTTACCCCAAACTCGATGGGTTGCGCCGGGGGAGCAATCTCCGATGAAAACGATCTGAATTCCAGGCACCTTAGCCGTGACGATGCAAAACTAGTCCACGAAAAACACCAAACACACGAAAGGTTTGTCCACGGAACCATCGGAAGGACACGAAAATGAAGGAATGGAGTAGGATTGTGAGGAAATGACATGCAGTGTGAGTGATACCAATTCTCCATTGAGAATGGAACGTCTTTCCAAGCCCCAACGGGGGCTCCGTCCTCCAGCCCAAGGTAGCTCGTGCCTCGCAACGTACTCGCCCGTCCACCGACCTCCTTATTGCCTACCGCCACTTCGCTGGACTTGAGGGCGGAGGCCCGTTGGGGCTCAACGCAGAGCATGAAAACTTGTGGGTAAGGCTGATTACAGTGACGCCGCTACTACGATGCTTCGTTCTCAATCACGAATTGGTATGAAATCACTCATCAGTGATTTGTTCACAAAGCCGTTTTTAGCTTTCTGGCTTTTTCTTTTCTGTGTCTTTCAGTGTAATCCGTGGACAAACCTTTCCTGTCTTTAGTGTTTTCGTAGAACACTTTTGCATCGTCACGGATTAGAGCAATTGCCAAAAGAAGTTTCCGGATAAATCCGGAGCGCTACTGTGTCGTAGGATCAGTCGCAGTCATCTGAGCAGCAGAAAAGACTTTGGAAAGTCTTGCAGATGCGTGCTCATACTCAGATTGCGCGGCTGATTTTTAACACAGCTGTAATCCGTTTTCACCACTCGCAGCCGAAAGTTGCTTTTGGCGGATGCTCTCAGTGTTCGCTGCGCTCTAATTTCGTCTATTGGTTTTTCAACCCTGGCTGCCAGCAGAGACGCTGATTATTCTTGAGCGGGAATGAGCGGATGCTGCGCATCCAGATCCATCTGGCAGTGTCCCGCTGTCGTCATGACAACATCCCCGGCGCAGTCGCATATATGCCCGCGTGAAGCTCCGAAAAGTTGCGCCCACACTAATGCCAGCATGCAGAGTGCGATCATACCTTTGGCGGTGAGGGGTTGCTTTTTCATGTCTTTAATCGGCTGGCACTTGTCGGCGAAGGTTTCACGATGTGCAACCACTTTTTGTCATGGGCGGTGGTTGCGGATTTTGGAATCCAATGCAATAAACAGCGTTTCCTCATGGCTATTCGTATCCTTTTCGTCCTCCTGCTTTGCCTTTGCCCGACATCGCATGCCGATCAAATTGACCAGCTTGGGCGTCCGGTGGATGAAGCGCTCTTTGCGGAAGAACCTGTGCGGTTCAAGGTGGAGCTCTCGGGGGCGAAGGACAATGTGAAGCTCGCAAAGTTGAAGGATGGCTCGGCGGCTTATATTGTGAAACGGATTGGCTCGAACACGGACCGCATGCTGACCCCAGCGGAATTCGCGCAGATCTATTTTACGCAGCAATCTTCGCGCGGCTGGCTCTTCACTATCTTTAATATTACCAGCTTGGCGGGGATTGTCTGGGTGGCAGTGGGTTTCGGAGGGCAGCTGATTTTCGCGGGACGGATGCTCGTGCAATGGATATCGAGCGAAAAAAATAAACGCTCGGTAATCCCGGTGTCGTTTTGGTGGATGAGTGTGATCGGCTCCAGTATGTCGCTGGTTTACTTCATCTGGCGTCGTGATTTGGTGGGCATCATGGGACAGGCGACGGGCTGGATTATTTACATCCGTAATCTCGTGCTTATCCAGCGAGCGAAGGGGTAGAAGGAAGAAGGAAGAAGGAAGAAGGATTTGGTCGGCGAAGTCAACGCATGGGGAGCGCCCGCGACTCGCGGGCAGTCTTTGG
>Ga0209181_10001844_pt1 | contig 35720 bp, 35 predicted proteins | sample MAT05_FD_187208 | JGI IMG/M metagenome (GOLD analysis project Ga0209181, IMG submission 187208) | Freshwater microbial communities from Lake Fryxell liftoff mats and glacier meltwater in Antarctica - MAT-05 (SPAdes) (version 2) | ecosystem: Environmental > Aquatic > Freshwater > Ice > Liftoff... | reverse complement strand
GGGTGGAAAACAAGGTGCATTATGTCCGAGATGTGACCCAAGGGGAGGATGCCTCTCGCATTCGTACCTCACCTTTGGTGCAAAGTTGGGCACTGGCACGTAATTTCGCTCTCAATTTATATCGTCTTAAGGGGTTCTCGAACATGGCTCAAGCTCAACGTCTCGATAGCTTTAGTCTTAACACGTTAATGAACTTATTTAGAATGAAATAGCCCTGCTGTGGTTCCTGGAAGCCCATCTGCAAGCCAGCGACGCAGAGCCAGCCACGTCCGACTCCCCAGCCGCCAAAGCAGACCCCGACAACGGCAAAGACCACGAGGCGAAGTCGGCACACAAAAAGGCAGCGAAGAAGTAAGTAGATTCTGTTGGAAACTCACCCAAACCAGACAAGGGGCTTAAGCCCCTTGTCCGATAACAGGCTTGTTCCGCAAGGATACGAGGCTAGAGATTGTGGATTAAATAACATAACTATAGGGGCGAAGCATCCGGCAAATCAGCCCTTGAATCAACCAGAAGGTCATTGCCTGGATGCTAAGTGCAAAGCACACGCTACGCGAACGCCCTTCCGGTTTGGTATAAACTTTTCTAGAAATCTCCTTCGTTCACGATCCTAAGTTGCTTTACTTGCGGTTCCAGTAAAGCGACTCAGTTCTCATTACCCCACTCTTGGGCAATTGGCAATTTTTGGTATTTAGCTGAGGAGACAAATTCCGATCGGAACGGACTCTAATCCAAGACCCGATCGCTGGACTGACGGTAATGTTTAACGCTTGAGTCACGATGCTAGTGGAATTCATGGTGACGGTTTGGGTATAGGAGGTATCTGTTTCCAACCTCACATTGGTATTGCCCTCCCAGTTGCCCAAAACAATGCAAACCGGGCCGTTGTAATCTCTAGGAAACGAAACCCTTGATTGATAGGGCAGATTGGTGGCTGGAGACGTTGACTGAGCCTGGGACACGATCGGCATCAGGGAAATTACAGGCACGAGCGCGATCGGAAACCACAGTAGCTTTTGGAACATGGGTCATCTCCATCCCTGAGTAAATGCTTTACGAGGGAATTATACTGGAATTTTAGTCATCGCCAGTTAATTTAAAGGCGATCGTTTATTTGAATAGCACTCAAAACTTAAAACTCAAAACTCAAAACAATCCCCCTAACTGGGCAGAAACTTCTGTCAAGCTGCACTAGGGCAACTCCACTGGCACTTCAAGGCTTTACTTTTGGCAGGAACTCCGGGATCATAGGGTCGGTTCTTTTAGCAAATTACAAGTCAATCGACGTGTTTTATAACCCTACTAATTTTGAGTTTGTCTCAGCCCTAGAATCCAATTGGCAAACCATCAGAGATGAATTGACCCATCTCCACCAGCAAGATTTCATCGCCTGGCCGGAAAAATATTTATACGGCCAGGGCTGGGATACCTTTGGGCTATTCGCCTTCGGCATCAGAATTGGCAAAAACTGCGAACTGTGTCCCCAAACAACCAAACTCTTGGAACAAGCGCCGGGTTTAGCCTCAGCGGGGTTTTCCTCTCTCGCCCCAGGCACCCACATCGCGCCGCACACGGGCTACCCTGATGGCTTGTTGCGCTGCCACCTCGGACTGGAGGTTCCCAACGACTGCGCCTTGAGAGTGGGGGATGAAACCAAGGGCTGGACTGAAGGCAAGTGCTTGGTGTTCGATGACACGACTGAACACGAAGCCTGGAATCGGGGCGATCGGACTCGCATTGTGCTGTTAATGGACTTCAAAGCCCCTGAAGGCTTGCTCACCCTCCCTGAACCACCCCAACGGAATTGGAGTATTCCCTTGATTGGCGGATTTTTGAAGAAACTGGGGAATCGGGGGTAGGTGGATGGATGGATGGGTGGATGGGTGGATGGGTGGATGGGTGGATGGGTGGACGGGATAGAGGATTTCCAACTAGTAGTCTGCGGCGTAAGTGAGGTTACCATCACGAAACTCAGCAAGGGGCTTAAGCCCCTTGTTATGGGGATCTAGACTTGCGCCGCTATGTACTAGAACATTATCCCGAAACCTTGGTAGGGGCGAAGCATCCGGCAGACAAGCTCTTGAATCGACCATAAGGTCATTACCAGGATGCTAAGTGCAAAGCACATGCCACGCGAACGCCCTTCCGGTGCCTGGTGTAAGCTTTTCTGGAAATCTCCTTTGAATTTTGAGTGCTACCCCCTTATTTCTACCAGCCTGTACTAGTGTTCTGTCAAGAAAATTTTGAAGGGTCGAAGACCCTCAAAATTTAACTCCAACTAACCTCCCGGCTTTCAGCTACCCGTCAATTAATGATTGACAGACTACTAGGCATTAAAGACGATCGCCCCCTCCTGCATCCCATGACAACTCCTGGCATTCCGTGCTACCCTGGCTTCATTTGTCCATCAGCACCGGGATCGTTATGAGTAGAGATGTCTCGCTCCTCGATCGCGGCTGAATTACAGGAGTTGGGTCAGCTTTGACAATTTCCTTTGCCATGCAGGTTACCGTGCCATCCGATGTCTTGATTCGTGAACTGGATGGCGAATCGGTCATTCTCGACTTAAATAGTGAGCGCTACTTTGGACTGGATTCCGTGGGCACCCGCATGTGGGTTGCCCTCTCCACCTCAGCTTCGATTCAGACAGCCTACGATGCGTTGCTAACGGAGTATGAGGTGGAGGCAGACCAACTGAAGCACGACCTCTGCACGTTGGTAGAACAGTTGGCAGAACAGGGATTAATTAAAATTAGCAGTGAGCAATAGCTGGCAAACATTTCAGCGGTTATCGGGGTCAGAGCGTTGGTTGCTGGTGCAAGTGCTGCTGCTGCTGCCGACGATCGCCCTCGGATTACGGTGTTTTGGTCTCAAACGCCTATACACAACTTTACCCAAAAGGGGGACTACTGGCTATATACTCCCGACCTCTGAACCTTCTCTGGCATCTCTCCTGAGAACGGCCCAAATGGTGCAGATTGCGGCTCGGCGAGGGCTATATCGCGCCAATTGTCTCCAGCAATCCCTATGTTTATGGTGGATATTACAGCGGCAAGGTATTTCTACGGATTTGCGAATTGGAGTGCGTAAGGGAGAGCAATTGGATGCCCATGCTTGGGTGGAATATAGGGGAACCGTGTTGAACGATCGTCCTGACATTGCCCAAGAGTTTTCACCGTTTACAGATATCGCTTTGCCGCTAAAGACTTTTGCTGCCCAAGACAGTATTGATTGAAATGGATGTGAAACCTAGTAGAATCAATAGTCTTCAATCGCTATAATCGCAATAGTAGTGGGCACGATACACGCAATTTGCTCTACACAGTATGGCTCGTGAGCCATAGCATCTTTACACCATTCTAGTGCTAACCCAGTATTTATTCCTGGCGACAATCTAACCAAGAAAAGATAGACTTTCTCAAGTGGTACATACCTTAGTATCACAAATTGACCTATTAGAACCCCAAGTAGACCTGCTAAAGGCGCAACCAAGAGAGAAATTAGAAGATTATCGAGAAAAGTTTCCATAGCCTAGAATCCTTGATAAGAATAGCTAGAATCCGGTTTCTGTAAGAGTACGATCGCCCCTACTCATCCCCATCCCCCATTTTTTTCTGCACTCCCCGCACAATGCGCGACAACTCGCTTTTCTCGCTCGGTGTCACACGGGTGGGAGAGCCGCTGATGATGCGCTCATAGTTACGGAAAGAATCCTTAATTTCTGGGCCATGTTCACTGATGATATATTCCCGAATCCCCTTATCATGCCAAGACCCCCGCATTTTGAAGACATTCAGCGCCCGTGACATTTCCCCGCGAATCTCGACATATTGCAACATCAAAATCGTGTCGGTAATGGTCGAAATGTGGGTATCGGTGATGGAATGCGACCCCATAAACTGGTCGGTGGTATTGGTGAAAAAGCCCGTGATTTCCTCTTGCTTGGCAAACCCGGTGACCCCAATAATGAATTGGCGAAAGGAGTTGTTGCTAACTCCTCGCGCCAGGGCAGATAGGGAGTCGATCGCAATTCGTGCGGGCTTAAACTCCGCGATTTCCGACTTGATGATTTGTAAATGGTCTTCCAGCCCCGCCGACTCTGGGTAGGCACAAATAATCTTGAGCAACCCCCGCTGTTCCAGGTCTTCAAAATCGATGCCCCAGGAATAGGCATTCCGGGACAACTGAGCGCGGGATTCCTCGTAGGCAAAAAGGATAGCCCGTTCGCCATTGTTGCAACTTTCTTCCAAAAACTTGCTCACTAGCATGGTTTTACCCGTGCCCGTTGCACCTGTGGCAAGAATAATCGAGTCCTTGAAAAAGCCGCCGCCACACATTTCATCCAGCGCACTGACTCCAGAGGAAACGCGCACATTGGACGATCGCTGGGTCAGCCGCATTGCTCCCAAGGGAAAAATATTGATGCCTTGATTGGTGATGGTAAAGGGATATTCCCCCTTCATGTGAGTGGTGCCCCGGAGTTTGAGAATTTCGATCGTCCGTCGCCGCCGTTCGCCTTCCAACACATTGCGGACGATCGCCACATTATCCGACACAAATTCCTCCACCCCAAAGCGCGCCACTGGCCCATATTCATCTAGGCGTTCCGTCGTCATCACTGTCGTCACCCCAATCTGTTTCAGCCGGGCCACGAGGCGAAAAATTTCTCGACGCACCACTGAAGCCGCATCATATTGCTGAAAAATTGCCGTAATGGAGTCAATGGAAACTCGTGTTGCCTTGTATTTCTTAATGGCATAGTGAATCCGTTCAATCAACGCTGAGAGGTCGAAGTTGCCCACCACTTCTTGCCCTTCGGGATCAGGTGAGGCATCCAAAATAAAGAGATGCCCTTCATCAATTAACGTCTGCAAATCCCAGCCAAAACTGCGGGCATTGGCAATCACATCCGAGGGTGATTCTTCAAAGGTAATAAAGATTCCCGGTTCATTGAAATGCACAATGCCGTTGTACAAAAATTGAGTTGCAAATAACGTTTTCCCCGTTCCAGAGGTGCCACTCACCAACGTTGTTCTCCCGATCGGCAACCCACCATGGCTAATGTCATCAAACCCTTCAATTAAGGTGCGAATTTTCTGCACTCCCCTTAAGGATTCGGTTTGATCATTAGATTTTCGATAATTTTGATTCATAAGTCATTGAAGGGAATTTAGCCCAAAAAGATAGTGTAAAAATTGGTGAAAGCCATCGCAGTTTCTAAATAATTGGCTATCAGAACTGCTTGATAAACAGGGCTTTTCCCTAGTTCATTGATGGGTTAACGATGCTGGTTATTTTACCCCTGAGCCTCATCTTCCTGTAATTCATCATGCAGCAGATCCAAGCCAATTAAGACCCGATCCCGATCGGATAAATCCCCAATAATTTTACGCACAGGAGGCGGCAGGATCTTAGCTAGAGTAGGCGTTGCCGAGATTTTATCTTCTTCCGCTAATTGTGGATTTTTTAGTACATCAATCACCTTTAGGGCATAAACCCCTTCAAATTCCTGCTCAAGAATATTATTTAACATCTTGAGCGCGCGCAGGGAATTAGGAGTATTTCCGGCGACATACAGTTTGAGAATATAGGTTTTTTTCAAAGGACTCATAACTCTACTAAAATTGCTAGGGTATATTACTTTTGAGATATTTATTTTGGGAATTCCTGAGATTAAGGAGCATGAATTGTGTGTGATTCTGATTCCTAAGTCTCTTTTACGAGGGAGCGCCGATACATTTCGCATAGATGGGCGATCGTATCAATTAAGGTCAACCGATAATCTTGCACAATTTCCTCACTGCGTCCTTCTAACTTAAGCTGAGTTGAAAACTCATCCATTAATTCCATATGAATTTCTACAACTTGAGCCGTTGGCACATCCGCAAAAAAAACAGCATCGACAAATGCATCAATTTGTTGGTTCAGCAACTCCGTACCAGAAAAATAGTTCAGCACAATCTCACGATAACTAAGCTTGAGGGCTGCTAAAGATTCCTGCTTTTCTGGTGCAGAAAGACGGCGCAAAAAATTCTTAGGATTTCTTTTATAAAAAACACCCACATATCCCAAACGCTCATTGAGTTTGTCAGCCAAACGTCGCTGTTGTAAAAGCAGCGTATTTTGCATCGTTAGCTCGGTCACTCGATCTACCGACGAGCTAGGTTCCGGCAGGACGCAGGCGGGGGAAAGCTGTAAAAACTTGTCGATCGCCTCAGTGATAGTTTCGGGTATTTGTTGGAATGCTGTGGGCGCAAGATAGGCGACTGCTTCATGGTAAAGCTTTTCTCCGGCAGGAGCATCTAAAAGTGGCGTGTCCGCCTCTACCACATCTACTACAACAGTGGGTAGTAAAATTGTCTGTTCTTTTAAATGCAGAATAATCTGGAGTAGGGGTGGGTAATGCTGCAAAATCAAACAATCAATCTGTTGCTTTTGTTGCTCAACAAATGTAAAGAATTCCAACTCAGATGCAGGTTGTATTAAAACGTAACGCTCCTCTGGAGCATCAGGCCGATCGCCTTCTAAACATTGTTTGAGCCGTTGCACTAGTGTGTCAGCCTCTAAAAAAGCACAAATTAATAGGGGAGGGCGCAAGAGGGTTAAAAATAAAGGCTGATGTCAATTGTAATTAATTGTAAGCCTTCCCTCTACAACCCTCATAGTTACAGCGATAATCAAGCAAATCTCTGTTGATTTTGGTGATGCCATACACTAAAAATTGTCCTCTTTTAAACTTGATATGGCAGTCCTAAATCACTTGTGAGAGTGACAGATTTTATCAGGAGAGATTCTATAGGAAGCCCTTCTTACAATCCAGGTTGGATGGCAATGGCATGGATCAATCGTGTGTGAGAGTGACAGATTCTGTGAGGCTAGATTTTGTGGGAATCCTTCCTCATAATCCAGATCGAATTGCTATAGAACCTTGTATAGTTTTGAGGCTTTGATGAAGAAGTCGTAGTTTTATCACTAGCTGAGTTTCTGGGACTGAGCCTGGATAAGGTACTCAAGGATTGTCGATCAAATAAAGTCTGATTTTTTAATGGCGTGTCGCCAAAGAAAAATTAGTAGACTAGTCTTACACGGATTAAGTTTAAACATTTTAAATTCTAGGCGAAGTGTTTGAGTGGGATGTGGAGTTCAGAGAAAGCCGATCGGGGTGAGAAGCTTTATCTTGTTGCTCAATTAAGCGATTGCTACACACGCTGCTTTAACGGTCTACTTTCACTGTGGAACCAGTTTCTCTGCGGCAATGCATAGTATTTTCTTGATAGATATCATTGAGTCGGTTCCAGTCTGTGCCCAAACGGTCAGCCTATCGGCTCTCATGGAAATTTTTATTGAAGCAGGCTGCGATCGGCTCGTGGTCGTGAACCAGGCTCAGTCCCCCCTAGGCTTGGTGAGCCTTCAGAAATTTCTGCCTATTTTACTGGCGATGGATGCATTACCCAGTTCTCCTATGAGAGTAGCGAAGGCGTTCAACCCCACTCAAATCAGTTTGCAAGAGTTGTGTCTGGTTTCCGATGTGCCCTTTTTGACACCGTTGGGAATTTTGTCCTCTGACCTGAGTTTGAGTCAGTTTGCCACGATCGCCCAAGGGACAAGTTACTTTGCCACGGAACACGCTCTGGTCAACCCATCGGGGGAGTTTTTGGGATTGCTCAATCGGCCTCAGTTGCTCAAAATGTTGGCCCATTCATTGCCCCATTCCAAGTCCCTCCCGTCTGGGGTAAAAACCAGAGTTGGGAACGATCGCACCCAACTGCGTCCCCCACTGAACTTGAATCCAGCCGATCTCGATCCAGTGCAGGTAACACTCAAGTCCGTCCTGAAACTTTTAGAGCAGTTACCCCTGCCGCTGATGTTGCAAACCGGGGAGGGGCGAGTGTTGGTGCAGAATTCCGTTTGGCATCAGCAGGTGGGCAAGTTACAAGACCCCGCCTGGATCAGGGAAGAAGCCGCAACGCTCTTGGAACCTGCGTCGTTGCGATCGGCTCCCCTCGCGCGCGATCGGGCAGCCGAAAGGGCCACCCAGTTTTGGGGCATGGGTGGGGAAATCATGACCGAGGCCACCGTGGCTAACCTTTGCCAGATTGGGACGAATGCCAACACCTGTGTCTGCGCCTGCCCCATGAAGGATGGCGAAGACCGCATTTGGGAATTCACGAAGATTCCCCTTGATTTATCGATGCCCGAAATGATACCCCAGATGCTGGCAGCCACGCTGGGACTCCCCACTGCGTCTGCGCCAACGTGGTCGGTGGAAAGCTTTCGCCTAGCGGCTTTAGTCAATACCTTGAGTGGCGACACAGACTCCTCTAGCGAAGCCGAAGCGGGAATGGTTGAAGATTTGTGGCTGGTGTTGGCCCAGGATAAGACGGAACAGCAGCAGGTTGCCCGTGAGTTGGCTGCTAAAAATGCTGACTTGGTGCAACTGAATCGGATGAAGGATGAGTTTTTAGCGTGCATTAGCCACGAATTAAAAACTCCACTGACGGCAATTCTGGGGTTGTCTAATTTACTGAACGACCAGCGGTTAGGGAGTTTGAATGAACGGCAAGCCCGTTATGCAGGTTTGATTCATCAGAGTGGCAGACACTTAGTCACGATGGTGAATGACATTTTGGATTTGACTCATATGGAGACGGGGCAACTGGAATTGCTGCTAGAACCCGTCAGTATCCTGGCAATTTGCGATCGAGTGTGTCAAAAAGTCCAACAACAAGATGCGGCAGTCGGTGCGGGGGGAGTCAAAGATCTAACCGCGCTCCCCCAGCGTATCTCCTTAGAAATTGAGCCAGGATTGGGGATGATCGTGGCTGATGAGTTGCGTTTGCACCAAATGCTCACGAACCTCCTGAGTAATGCGCTGAAGTTTACCCCTGGGAATGGGAAAGTTGGCTTAACCGTGAGTGCCTGGGAGGGTTGGATTGCCTTCAAGGTCTGGGATACGGGAATTGGCATTCCTGCGGATAAGCAACACTTAATTTTTCAAAAGTTCCAACAGTTAGAGAATCCTTTGACGCGACGATTTGAAGGAACAGGCTTGGGATTGGTGCTGACTCAGCGGCTAGCCCGGTTGCATGGGGGAGAAATTACGTTTGTTTCCAAGGAAGGACAAGGGAGCGAGTTCACGTTGCTGTTGCCTCCCAGTTCTCCGTGGCAGGATACTGCGGGGCAGGTGAAATCTGGAGGGGGAGCCGATGTTGCCTCCCGCTCCAAGGACAGAACAGGCGGAACCGGGGCAATAAATCGACTCATTCTCGTGGTGGAAGCGGTGCCCCGCTTTGTGGAAGATTTAACCGATCGCCTGCTGGGGTTGGGCTATCGCGTGGTCATTGCCCGCTCTGGAACAGAGGCGATCGAAAAAGTCCGCCGACTCCAGCCGCGAGTGGTGCTGTTAAATCCATTTTTACCCTTGCTGTCAGGGTGGGACGTGTTAACCCTGCTGAAATCCGACGCAGAGACGCGCCACATTCCCGTTGTGATGACCGCAGCCAAAGCCGAACGAAATCAGGCCCTGAGAAACCAAGCGGATGACTTCCTCAGCTTGCCGATCGAAACTGAGGCGTTGCAACAGACCCTAACACGGCTGGACTTTCACTCCCCTGCTCAACCAGAACCCCAACCCAGCCTGACCATTTTGCTATTGGGTTCTGGAGAAGCCACCCAAAACCACAGTTATCCAAACCACAGTGAAGGGTGTGGGTCTGACCTGAGTCAATTTTTGCGATCCCATCACCACCGCATTTTAGAAGTCGATGACATTGATCAAGCCCGGATGCTAGCCCAAGTGTGGAAGCCCCACGTTTTACTCCTCGATGCTCAGCTTTCCGACTCTCCATCCCTGCTCAAAACGATCAGTCAATCGGCTCTGTTGTCGGCTTTGCCAGTGGTCACGCTCACAACCGCCATGACTCAAGCCGCCAATGAGTTCCCTAATCTATCGGTTTTCCCCTGTTTGGGGGTAAAAGGTGATCCGATCGATGCAACTCTAGGGAATTCAGCCCATGCCACAACATCGGTTCTACAAGTCCTGCATATCGCAGCCGGACTCAAAAAGTCGGCTCGAATTCTGGCGATCGACCTATCCACTATGACCTTAGCTAAGGTTGCACCAATGGCGAAGCAATCCAGTGACTGGCTCCAAGCTTTGATTCAATATGTGCAAGTTGCTGGATTAACGGCAGTGATTGGCCGATCGTGGGCTGAAGTTTTGCACCAGCTTCAGCATCAAAGCGCTGATTTGCTGTTAATTTGTGTGCGAGATACGACTGCCATCACTGACTCCATTTCTGTAGCCGCCCTGGTACGGGCCCTGTCCGCGATCGAGCAACTCCCCGCCAAGCCACCAATTCTCGTCCTCAGCCAAACCTGCATCCCGAATGGTGCAGGACAGCCCCAACGCAATCCGAGCGAATCCTGGAACTTAATGCCAGCCGTGGAAGCGATCGCCACCCGCATCCTGCCCACCTCGCTTTCCATGGCAGAACTCCTCGCAGAAATCAAGCAGATTGTCTAAGCGTAGTCATCAGGAGATTTCCAGAAAAGTTTATACCAGGCACCGGAAGGGCGTTCGCAGAGCGTGTGCTTTGCACTTAGCATCCGGGCGTGACCTTCTGACAATTCAAAAGCTTATTTGCCGTAACTTGCTTCCCGGAGGGTATGCTTCGCCCCTACAGGGGTAACATCTTTCTCGGAAATCTCCTGAGTACAAGCTGGTAGAAGTAAGGGAGTAGAACTCAAAACTCAAAACTCAAAACAATCCCCCTAACTGGTCGGAAACTGCTGTCAAGCTGCATTACTGGTTTAGTTGATTCACGCTCCTGATCAAAAAGAATCCAGGAGAGCCATTAGTTTGGGCTGTGGATTTTGATTCAGAGGATGGAACCATGATTTGTAGTTTTCAATACTCTTATCAAGTGGAACTGCTGCTTAGATGATTTCTACAAAGTAGATTTTTACAGTTTTTCTATTCATAACTTGCTTCTAGGGTTCCGGCTCAGGTATGCGGTTGCCTCAGTGACTGGTCCAAGAGAAGCAGCCAATTATCAGTTTACGTCTGGACTATTTTTCCAGATTGTTGCCTCAGAATTGGTCACACGGCGGGAGAAAAGCCCGGGAGGTAGATAGCAGTCGAGAGGCTGATGTTTATCTTCTGGGCTTTTTTGATGCATGGTACGTGTACAACTAGAGAGAACTTGCAGATTTAGTTAGATTATTTTTGAGGAAGACCTGATGAAACGCCGATCGCTTCTGTCATACATAACTGCTTTTTGCATCACCTTAATGTTGGCGGTGAGTTGCACCCCCACATCAGCTCCCCCCTCTGGTTCACCAACTGCTGCGTCTCCTGCTTCCCCAGCATCGACAAGTGCCCCAAGTGCAACAGTGCGGTTAGGATTTAGCGCCTGGCCCGGTTGGTTTCCCTGGCAAGTTGCCCAAGACGAAAAAATCTTTGCCGCTAACAAGGTCATTGTGGATTTGAAATGGTTTGATGGCTACTTAGACTCAATCAAAGCCTTAACTGCGGGGCAATTGGATGCCAACACCCAAACCTTGAACGACACGATCAGTTCTGTGGCTGCGGGGTCTGACCAGGTAATTGTCTTGGTGAACGATAACTCCACGGGCAATGACCAAATTATTGTTCGGGAAGGCATCAACAGCATTGCTGACTTGAAGGGCAAAAGAGTGGCGGCAGAAGAAGGAACAGTGGATCATTTTCTGTTGTTACTAGGCTTGCAAAAGGCAGGGTTGACCGCAGCGGATATTCAGTTTACGCCCTTGGAGACTGGAGCAGCGGCGGCGGCTTTCGCTTCTGGGAAATTGGATGCAGTGGGGGTGTTTGCTCCCTTCACCACCCAAGCTTTGAAGCGATCGGGCAGCAAAGCGCTATTCACTTCTAAGGATTTTCCAGGCGCGATTCCCGACCATTTAGTATTCAGCCGCAAGTTTATTGATGTCAATCCCCAAGCAGTGCAGGCGATGGTGAATGCCTGGTTTGCTACCATGGATTACGTGCAAGCCAACCGGGATAAGGCCTACGAAATCATGGCCAAGCGTGCTGGGGTGACAGTGGCTGAGTATAAGGAGTACGATGCGGGCACGAAGATTTTCACCTTAGAAGAAAATCTCCAGGCATTTGCTGATGGCAAGGATATGACTTCTCTTTCCTACGCGGCTCAGGAAATTAGCAAGTTTTTGGTGCAGAGCAAGTTGGTGGCCAAGGCACCTGATTTGAGTAAGATATTTGACGATCGCTTTGTCAAAGCCTACGCTGCAACTCAGAAACAGTCCTAGTGTTCTTTTAAGAAAGTTTTGAGGGGTCGAAGACCCCTCAAAATTTAACTCCAACTAACCTCCCAGCTTTCAGCTACCCGTCAATTAATGATTGACAGACTACTAGTATCTGATGTGAAAGTCTCTGGCTCTCCCGACTTGTTGGTGAAAAGAGTATCTCTCGATACTCTTTTCACTCCCGTAAAAATCCCAGAGTGTTGAGGATGCTTGCTGATAAGCGACACTTATCAACAAAAACCCAGGAGAGCCAAGTCTCTCACCTACGTGATGTGTAACTTTTCCGAACCGCCCACCCTTCGGGAAGCAAGCTACACCCCAACCCCTCTCCCAGAAGGGGAGAGGGGCTAAGACTTAGATCGGCTCCCCTTCTCCCTGGGGGAGAAGGGGCTGGGGGATGAGGGCAGATTTTAAGTTGCACATCGCCGTCACCCTATAGGGAGTAATAGGGGGACGGGGTGATGGGGTAGTTATATTCTGGTATGCCAGTTCAGACCCGGTTATGCAAAGAGTTGAATCCTGTCAGAGAGTCACGGTATGCAACCAGTTAGGATGATGAATCCAGTTCAAGCGATCGATGAACGTTCTTCCCGCGCTGAGAGAACCTTGCCACCCACAGTCTTTTGGCGCATCAGCGAAGCCATTCCCCAACCTCTCACATGGGGATTAGCAACCGTTTCGATCGTGCTACCGCTGATTGTCTGGGTGATGATCACGGCGACTAAATCGGTAGATCCGCTATTTTTACCCACACCTGTGCAAGTCATCGCTGCCCTTCAGCGACTCTCTGCGGATGGCAGTTTGACCAAAGACATTGGGTTCAGCCTGTTTCGAGTCCTGAGTGGATTCTTCTGCGCGGCGTTGATTTCCATTCCCCTAGGTATTTTGATGGGGGCGTTTGCTAGCATTCGGTCTCTCACAGAACCGTTGATTGCGATCGTCCGTTATATGCCTGCCCCCGCCTTCATTCCCCTGCTCATCCTGTATTTCGGCTTGGGAGAACTGCCCAAGGTGTTGTTGATTTTCATCGGCACCCTATTTTTCAATACCCTGATGGTGATGGATGCGGTAAAGTTTGTCCCCAAGGAATTGATTGAAATGACCTATACCCTCGGTGGTCAGCGCCTCCAGGTTTTGCTGCAAGTGATTACGCCCTACGTGTTGCCCAATGTCATTGATGCCGGGCGGGTGAATATGGCCGCCTCGTGGAACTTGGTGGTGGTGGCAGAACTGGTGGCAGCGACGGAGGGATTGGGGCGCAGAATCAGTGTGGCGCAACGGTTTCTGAAAACTGATGAGATTTTTGCGGGGCTGATTGTGATTGGACTCATTGGATTAACGATCGATCTCCTGTTTCGGTTATTTCAACGGGTCGCCTGTTCTTGGGCCAGGGATTAAAAGAGGAGCCACTCATGCATTTAGAAGTTAGCAATCTCCATAAACAATTCCAAACACGACAGGGAATTCTAGTTGCCCTCAAAGATATTAATCTCTGTGTGGAAACAGGGGAGTTTGTCTGTGCGGTCGGGGCTTCTGGCTCTGGGAAGTCCACGCTGCTGCGGTTGATGGCGGGGCTGGAAACGCCAACCGCTGGCGAGGTGAGGGTTGCAGGGCGACGGGTCACAGGCCCAGGGCCCGATCGCGGCATGGTTTTCCAAAACTACACCCTCTATCCCTGGATGAATGTCTCCCAGAACGTGGAGTTTGGGCTAAAACTACGCGGTATCCCCGCTGCAAAACGCCGACAGCAGGTGTCCTATTACCTGGAAGTGGTTGGATTAACTCAGTTTGCCAAAGTGTTACCAAGGGAATTGTCCGGCGGCATGAAGCAACGGGTGGCGATCGCCCGCGCGCTGGCGGTTCAACCCCAGATTTTGTTGCTAGATGAACCCTTTGGGGCGTTGGATGTGCAGACCAAGGAAGTGATGCAGCAGTTTTTGCTTCACCTATGGCAACAGACCCAAACAACGATTTTTATGATTACCCACGATGTCGAGGAAGCGATTTTTCTATCTCAACGCATCTATGTGATGAGTGCTAGACCAGGCACAATTCAACGGGAATTTCACATTGACTTGGCGGGCGATCGAACCTACAGCATCCGTCGCCATCCCCAATTTCAAGATTATCGCGATGAGATTACCCAACTGCTACGGGGTAAGGAATTAGAAAGCGCGATCGTCACTGAGGGAGCAAGCGTGTGATCGTAGCCCCACAACCTGAAACCCAACCATCTCCATCAGGATGGCATGGTCGCTTGCACCAAGAGTTTGAGTATCGCCAAGGTACGACCTCTATGTCCCATTGCCAAACCTGTGCGCCGCTTAAGGTGCAGCGTCCCTTTTACCCAGAAGGGGAAGCCGTTTGCCATAGTGTGATTTTGCACACTGCGGGAGGCATGGTGGGGGGCGATCGGCTCTCCCTTGACCTGCGGCTCCACCCTGGAGCGCAGGCCTTAATCACCACCAGCTCGGCGGGGAAAATCTATCGCAGCCAGGGTTCAACTGTGCAGCAAACGACCCAAATTCAGGTGGCAGCGGGTGCCTGTCTGGAGTGGTTCCCCCAGGAAACGATCGTCTTCAATGGGGCTAAGTATGACCAAACTCTGCGGGTGGAATTGGCGGCGGGCGCACGGTGGCTGGGATGGGAGATCAGCCGCTTTGGCCGCAGTGCCAGGGGGGAGCAGTTTTTGCAAGGCAACTGGCGATCGACCACCGAGGTTTGGCAGCAGGGAATCCCCCTGTGGATCGATCGACAACAGCTACCTGGAGGCTCCGACTTGCTCCATAGCCCCAACGGTTTGGCGAACTGCCCTGTGGTCGGTAGCTTTGCCCTCGTGGGTCAATCTATCACCGCAGACGTTGTGACTCAACTGCGGGACTGCTGCGCTGCCATCGCATGGGAGGGAACCGCAGGCGTGACTCGGCTGATGTCTGGTGTCCTCTGTCGCTATCGGGGCTACTCCACTAGGGCAGCACGTCACGGCTTCCAAGCGTTGTGGGCTATTTTGAGACCTTTATATTTGGGGCGATCGGCTTGCCCTCCCCGCATCTGGATTTAATTCTAGGCGATGTGCAACTTTCCCGAAACCCTCACCCCAACCCCTCTCCCAGAAGGGGAGAGGGGCTAAAACCGGGATCGGCTCCCCTTCTCCCTAGAGGAGAAGGGGCTGGGGGATGAGGGCAGACCATCTCTAAAAGTGTCCGAAGTATTGATTCTGGGAACTTTCCCAAATTGTGTAGGGCACAGAAATGATACTCTAGCGTTGTTTAGGAGATTTCCGAGAAAGATGTTACCCCTGTAGGGGCGAAGCATCCGGCAGACAAGCCTTTGAATCGACCAGAAGGTCATTGCCCGGATGCTAAGTGCAAAGCACACGCTCCGCGAACGCCCTTCCGGTGCCTGGTATAAACTTTTCTAGAAATCTCCTTAACAGTTGCCTTTGCCCTGCTTTATGGAGTATTCAAAGGTTATACCAGCCATTAACTACATCAGTTAACTACATCAGTGATTACAGGGGTATGGTTTCATGCAGTTATCTCCGACTGAAAAAGATAAACTTTTGATTTTCACTGCCGCATTGGTCGCCGAACGGCGGAAAAATCGGGGGCTGAAACTCAACCATCCAGAGGCGGTAGCCTACATTTCAGCCGCCATTTTAGAGGGGGCGCGGGATGGCAGAACCGTGTCGGAGTTAATGAGCTACGGCAGAACGCTATTGACCAGAGAGGAGGTGATGGAGGGCGTACCGGAAATGATTCATGATGTGCAGGTGGAAGCAACTTTCCCTGATGGCACGAAGTTAGTCACGGTTCATGACCCCATCCATTGAAAGTTATCAGAGTCATTGAACAAGGGACTTGAGCCAATTGCCTACTCAACTTACTTCTATAAACCTTCTATTACTAGGCGATGTGCAACTTTCCCGAACCGCCCTCACCCCAACCCCTCTCCCAAAAGGGGAGAGGGGCTAAGATTTGGCTCGGCTCCCCTTCTCTCAGTGGGAGAAGGGGCTGGGGGATGAGGGCAGACTTTAAGTTGCACATCGCCTATTACTTCTATAAACCCCTAATTCTTTGAACACATAGAGGTCATAATGATTCCAGGTGAAATTTGGGTGCAGGATGGCGAGATTGAACTGAATGTGGGTCGTCCTACAGTGACTCTAAAGGTGGCGAACAGTGGCGATCGTCCCATCCAGGTGGGGTCTCACTTCCATTTCTATGAAACCAACGCAGCGCTGCAATTCGATCGCGAAGCAGCACGGGGAATGCGGCTAGATATCCCAGCAGGGACAGCAGTGCGGTTTGAGCCAGGTGATGAGCGAACTGTGAACCTGGTAGCCCTGGCAGGCCTGCGGGAAGTTTATGGTTTCAACGATCGGATTAATGGCAAGCTAGACGGCTCTGAGAGTGATGGGCTACTGGGATAGCTAGCGATCGGCATATGTCCCTCACCCCCCAGCCCCTTCTCCCAAAAAGGGAGAAGGGGCTGGGGGATTGAAGTCCCCTTCCCCACTTGGGCTGACCATTACCAACATTTTTGAGAAATCTTCGATTTCTCAAAAATGTAAATTCTGAACCCCAATGCCTTCGTTACTCATTGTCAATAAGTAATGATTGTTGAAAACAAAGTCAAGCCCTAAAAGCCTTATTGTGTGAGCTTTTCAAGAGATGTTGGTAATGACAAGCCACTTAGGAGAGGAATTTAGGGTGAGGGTTGCAAAAGTGAGATACTCCCGCACAGGCGTTACGTGCAAATCATAATTTTGCGCCTGACACAGCGATTCAAGCTGTTGCTCTGGCACGTAGGAAAAACACCGACGAGGCACGACTTAATAGGGTTTTGTCCCAGCTACCAACTGCCGCCCGCGAATTCTGGTGTCCAAAATAACGGCAAAATTAGACATAATGGAGAGTATCCATTAGCGGTGACAGGTCATGAGAAACCTAAAGTCGTCTGTCAAACTACTGGACTACTGCCAGGAGAGCGCCTCGGATCAGATTGTGCCCCAACCTGCGGTTCTAAGGAGTTTGGGATGGGATGGTTTGCATCTTGAACTGCATCAACAGCCCACCTTCGCCACTGATAAACATCACCACACCATGCATGTATTGGCTTATGGGCTAGTTGGCTTGTCCCACCGAAATGCGCCCGGGGTGCGATCGCTCGACGGCAAGCAGGTGCGCGAAAGACGGAGTGCTGGAGACATTGCCATTATTCCAGCGGGAATCACGCATTCCTAGCTGGGATGCTCCGGCTCAGTTTATGGTGCTGGCAGTTGACCCAACGCTTCTAAAACACGTTGGACAGGACTGGGTGAACCCGGATCAGATTGAACTCTCACCCCGGTTTATGAGCGAATCCGATCCATTTATCCAGGGTATTCTGTCTACCCTCAAAGAAGAAGCTGAGGTTGGAGGCATGGGGAGTTGTTTGCTGATAGACAGCCTTAAAACCGCATTAGCCGTTCATTTACTCCGAAGTTATTGTGCGACTCGTCCCAAACTCTCCAGTTACTCTAATGGTTTATCTTCAGTTACGTTAACGCTGGTGAAAGAGTATATCAACCATCATCTCCATCAAGATTTGAGATTGGAGGAAATTGCAGCGATCGCCCAAATCAGCCCCTATCACTTCCTGCGCCTATTCAAGCAAAGTATGGGTATCACACCTCACCAATACATTTTGCAGTGTCGGTTGAATCAAGCAAAACACCTGCTGCAACACAGTGAGCTAAGCATCGTCGAAATTGCAATTAGAACTGGCTTTTGCGATCAAAGTCATCTAACTCGCTACTTCAAACGCATGATGGGCACTACACCCAAACACATGCTGCAACTGCGATCGATTTCCGAGCGATCGCAATAATATCCTAAACCTTCGCAACTTTTTCCTAGAGGTTGGATGCACCAACTTTTTACAGTAGGAGCAGACTTTATAGGAGAAGGAAGATGCAAATTGAGTAAAGTGTTGCGATCGTCCAGCAATTATCCATTCAACCCATGACGGTTCCACTCTGGGGATTGGGCATTTTCATTATCTGGACGATCGTGGTTGTGGTTCTCTTACTGGCAGCGAGAATTCGGCATTTAGCCGCAGGAGGTAGCCCCAAGGAATTTGGAGTGATCAATGACAATAGCTTGATGTGGAGATTGTTTAGAGTCCAAGCTAACCTGGTCGAAAATCTGCCGCTGTATTTAGGAGTCGTTTTTCTCCTGACGGTACGAGGAGTATCCGGAGTTATGGTCGATTTGTTGGTCAGTGTCTACATCACGTTCCGACTTTTGCACTCCATTGTTCACATTGTAGGTGCTGACCCCAGGCTACGGATATTAGGTTTGGCGATTCAATTCAGTTGTTTGATTAGTCTGATCGTTCTAGCAATCTTTCAATCAAACCCTGGGTTTGGTGATCGTGGGTTGCTTGGGTGAACCGATGCATCGATTATGCTGCCAAAGGCAGCATAATCGATGATGATGTACTCTAAAATCCCCAAATCCTCGTATTCTGCCAGTTTGGTTAGGTAATCATCCTTCCAGTTGTTGCTAACAACCTCGATCGCACCTAGTGGCGGAGTGTAAGCAGCGGCAGAGCTAGAGCCACTTTTCATTTTTTCATTCGTTGCTATTCTTCTTTAGCGAATACCACAATATCGGCTTTCCGACTTCGTTCCTTTTCACCTAGTTCTGTTTTCAACCGCATCTGTTTAGACTGCCGGGGCACATGAGGTGAACTATTTTCTTGACAACAGTTCTCCAGATAGGTGTAAAGCCGTTCGATCAAATCCTCATGATTTGCATTTGGCTAAGATGATGGCACAGGAACTCAATCAACTAACTCAAAATCTCTGCCTGAGCCATCGTCCCAAGCTAGAAGTTCTTCAAATGTCAGTAGGTTTTGCATGACGGGTGCATATATGGCGATCGTCCTACCTATTGCCTACTTCAATGATGGCTCAAATCCTTCACCCTCACGAAATTGCTTCTCTGAATGTCAGAACAGCTTCTAGCCAGTCTATTTCGCCTGCTAAAACACACTTGGCAAGTAAATCAAGGTCTAAATTTGCCAATTCAGGAATCTGACTTTTGTAGATTCTGGTGTACCCGTTTTCCCCCAAGCGGTGCAGGGTGAAAACTCCATCTTCCCAAAACCAAACTTCAGGGACACCTAACGCCTGATACCGGTTCAATTTAGTGGCAGAACCGCTTGTAAATATCACTTCAATGGATAGGTCTGGGATAGGTTTGGCTTCTCCAAAGCAGTAGGATTCATCTGCCTCGGCAGAGGCTACCCCTTCCTGCTCCTGGGTAATAGAGCCAGTAGGAACCACCCTAATTCTCCAGTGTAAAAAGAATGCTTCAAGAAGAGAGCCGATGATTGTCTTAAAAATTTCGTGTGGTTGCCCTGGCATAAATACTTCAACGACTCCTTCGTAAAAGGACAATCGCACACCGGGAGAGCCTTCTAAGCCTTTCTGAATATGTTTGAACTGTTCCCAAGTGCGATCGGAGTAAACCGTTATCTTGTCTGCTGCTGATTTTGGTTTTTCAAGTGCTTGAATCATAGCGTTCACCTTATGTGTGCGTAGCACGTCTCGTCCTACCTATTGCCTACTTCAATGATGTCTCAAACTCTTCGACTGAGGGCTTTCTCGATCGCAGCCCTTACCTGAAACTGAAATGGCTCAGGATCTTGAAGCATCGGATGTTATTTCTCCATTTGCTTCTGCTTTAGCCACTTCTTCTGCAAGAACAGATTCAATCAAGTTGCTCAAACTTCTCAAGTGAAGTTCTGCTAATCTTTCCAGCTTTTCTTTGATTTCTGGTTCACAGTAAGCAACCAGTTTCGCTTTATTTGTTGCTACATCATTAGACTACATACACTTTATATCTCTTTGGGGTACTTTATAGCACTCACCTTGACCTAAGTGTACATACTCTATTCAAACTGTATGCTACTTCTCACTCACCGTCTGACCTCTTCGACGAACTCAACTTAGAAGCCTACGAATTATGTTTGAACACCCTCCAGCATCTACCTTTTCAGCCTCTACTGAATCGACTGCCACTTCCAAGCGAACACCACTACAACCTCTCATGCCACGTCCCACGAAGGTGGCACGACCTCGCGCCCATCACCCAGTGGGGTGAAACGCCCCACTATCTAACTCCGTCGTAACCACTCAGGCTGTTAACTCAATGTCGAGCCGCCCTCATCCCCTAGCCCCTTCTCCCAGTGGGAGAAGGGGAGCCGGATTGAAGTCCCTCTCCCTGGGGAGAAGGATTTAGGCTTCGACGTGAGCGCTCAGCCGAACGGTGAGGGTAGGCTGAGTAGTTATGCTCCGTCAAAGAATGTCTGACGACTCCCCGTGAATTTAGGGTTGATCCTGATTTCAGAATCAACCTCTAAGACTGCGCTTGCTCTGAAAGAATCCGTTCCGCTTGAGCAATACGACGCACACAAACTTGAATCGCTAGCGACCCGCATCAGGGAAATAATGGTACATTTGAACTGAATTATTAGTTCTTGAGGTAGCTGCTATGTCCGCTTTGCCTTTACTCGCTGAGTACAACTCGCTGGTGCAGCAGCATCAAGAGCAGTTCAATCCAACGATCGCTCAACTCCAAGTGTCGGTGGATGAGATGTTGCATCAACTCCGACAGCAAGAGCAAGCGTTGGTCGCTGCTCAAGCTCAACAGTTGGAACTGCTTCAAGCTCAACTAGGTACCGACGCGCGCTGTCTACTCAATTCTGCGGAGCTACAAGCTTTTGTGGCTGAAGTGCAGGCAATTCCTATCTCATACCCATGGGAACGACGAGAACCTAAGCCTGAACTCAATGCGGATTCTGCTCTCTGGCACTTAGCTCAAGCTACTTTCATTGTTGCTGTCCGAGATCCTACGAACACGGTTGATCATGATGGCTACGATGATGAGCGCACTCATTCTACTTATGGTTATGCGGTGACGATTCAAGTGGGTGATCAAACTAAACGTCTTGAGGTGCTAACTCATCGGGTCTACTCTCCGATCGACCAGCGGGATTATGACTTGCGGGATCAACTCAATTTCTATGTTGAGTATGATGTAGCAGAACTACTGGAATTGCAGGGGATTGAAAAATCAGTTAAGTCTCAGCTAGCGCGAGAAATCAGCTATTTGCTGGGCTGTGCAGTTCGCTTACTCTCGCTTACGCCGCACAGGATAGAGTTTCACTATCCCATCTCGGAGGCACTGGCATGAATCCACTTTGGGTTAGCCTATCAACCTACGGAGGTGGCACGACCGCAGAAGCACTAGCTGTGCTATGGGCAGCAGGTGTGCGTCAGGTAGAGTTGGCGATCGGGGTTAAGCCCAGCCCAGATACGGGAGAGGTGCTGCGGCACTATCAGCACCAAGGGATGCAGTATCGGGCCCATCACGGGGTGGTCTGGGAGGAAGCACGATCGTTTAATTTGGCTGGCAGCTTTGATGTGGGTTACTTTGAACGGCTGACAGATTGGCTAGTCACGATGGACATCACAGCCTATTCTGTTCATGCTGGCAGCTATCGCTCAGGAGACAGTCCTCCGGCTGCCTATGATCGGTTTCTGCATCAGGTCGTGCAACTAGAGCAGTTGTGTAGCGATCGGGGGATACGCTTAGGGGTTGAGACAATGTATCCGGCTGGATTTGGCGAGACCAGTCAGTACTTGTTGCAAACGGCTACTCAGGTTGAGCAATTCCTGCAAGACTTACCCAACATTGATCTAGTGATGGATATGGCGCACTTGAATATCTGGAGAGCAGAAACGATCCCAGAGAAGTTGAGCTTGCTAGCTCTAGCTGCTGAGCGTCTGCTGGAGATCCATGTTTCTGACAACGATGGGTATCGGGACAGTCATGCTGGGGTTACTGATCGCACTTGGTGGGTTCCCTATGCAGCAATGTTTCCTTCCAATGTGGCGATTGTGTTGGAGAGCCGGATGAATCGTTGGGGTGTGGAGCGGGTGCGACGACAGGTTGAAGCTACACAATCCGTTTTTTCCTGAAGCTTGAACGATCGCGCATTGAGTCGGTAAAAAAAAGCGATCCTTGCCTGAAGGGGGTTTCCAACCTACTGCATCGGAATCTCGACCAAAAACTTCTGCCCCCTCACCGGGAGATGAGATACAGGTCAAACGACCGCCGTGCTTTTCCACCACAATCTAGTGACTAATCGATAACCCTAAAATATGATGATTCTGTTATAGAAATGCATAAAAAATGCATAAAACTGCATCTATTCCATTCCCCAAGTTTTGTAGTCTAACGGCAAAGTTGTGCGGTGGCAGAAAACCTCGAACTTTCGCCGACAACCTTTGTACCCAGCAATTCTCATTTTGAAACATTTGCACTAATTTCGGAGGTTTAACCGCGATTTTCACCTAAATTCTTGAACGGTAGAATCGGTGTTTCAGCTAGTTAATTGGGTGGCAGCAATACATTTGCATTACAGGAATTTCCATAATGAGAATTGCTGCTTTGTACCGTCCGCACCAACGCATTGTTAGCCTGTGCTACATCATCAGCTAGGTGCGATTTCAGCAAAATTTGCGTTCAGATTCTTGAATTGGCAAATCGTTGATGCTAGCAAATCGACGCATCATCAGACCATTTTCGGCAAATTCCCAGTTTTCATTGCCATAAGAGCGGTACCAAAAACCTGAATCATCATGCCACTCATACTCAAATCGCACAGCAATCCGATTATCCATAAAGCACCAAAGCTCTTTCTTGAGGCGATAGTCCAGTTCTTTAGCCCACTTGCGTTTGAGAAATTCAATAATAGCGGCTCGACCACTGAGAAATTCAGCCCGATTGCGCCATTGCGAATCTTCAGTGTAAGCTAAAGCAACTTTTTCAGGATTACGGGTGTTCCAAGCGTCTTCTGCTGCTTGAACTTTGGCTTTAGCGGTTTCCAGTGTAAAAGGTGGTAAGGGTGGTTTTGTTTCCATCGTTATTCGCAGCTAGAACCAGTGAGTGAATAATGTTACGCCGTTAGAAAGCACTTGCCAAAGTCCGATGAAAGCTAAAACTTTGGTGATGTAGGTGATCCAATCAGTTCTTGCCGTTAGTTTGGCGGTGGCGTTAGCCTGTGCCCCAGCACGCATCGCATCGTGTCGTTTCATCTACAATGCTCCTAGCTACCATTTTTTGTAGGGGAGGAACTTGCCATTCATGGTTACTTTGACACGATCGCCCTTCGGATCTGCTTCTTTCTCAATGTCTAAAGTGAAGTCGATCGCGCTCATGATGCCATCCCCAAACTTCTCCTGGATAATCTCCTTCATCGGCATACCATACACCTGCATAATCTCGTAAAACCGATAGATTAATGGATCGGTGGGAACGATTGGCCCTAATCCTTTCACAGAAGACGCGGTGAGTTCAGGTACCAGAGCCTCGCTCAGTCCCAACAGATGCAGCAACTTACTGGCTTCTTCAACAGAAGCACTCGCTTGCCGATAGATTACGGCGGCAAGCCAAACTTCATCTCGACCGATCGCCTGTTCTAAGTCAGCAAAGGTAAGCCCTTTTGCCTGTTTGGCTGCCAGAAGTGTTGCAGTAATGGTGGGAATTTCTGTGTTTGACATGGGTTACTCCTTTCAATTCAGTTAGTTTAGTCAAGATGGCTATTTCAGAATGCGGGATTCTTCCACTACACGGGTTTCATAGGAAAGATGCTGCTCCATCGCTGCTTTCAGGGTGTGATACCCCGGATATTGGTCGAGTTCCTCCCGTCGGCGCGGACGCGGAAAGGGGACATCCAGCACTTGGGCAATGTGAGCCGCCGGACCGCGCGTCATCATCACAATTCGATCGGATAACAGTAGAGCCTCTTCAATACTGTGGGTAATTAGAATCACCGATTTGCGTTCCTGCTCCCAAATCCGCTCGATCTCGTCTTGTAAGAAGCCCCGTGTCAGGGCATCTAATGCCCCAAATGGCTCATCCATCAGCAAAATCTGAGGGTTGATTGCCAGGGCACGAGCAATACCCACCCGTTGCTTCATCCCCCCAGAGAGTTCGTGGGGATGTTTTGTTTCAGCGCCTCGTAGACCCACTAAGCCAATATAGTCCTGCACAATGGACTTCCGTTGCGCGATCGCCATAGATGGGTAAACTGTTTCCACGGCAAATTGGATGTTTTCGGCAACCGTCATCCAGGGCATCAGGGCGTAATTTTGAAAGATAACCCCGCGATCGGGTCCAGGAGCCGAAACCAGTTGACCATTGATGGTAATGGCACCCGTTGTGGGTTGAGACAAACCAGCAATGATGTTGAGTAAGGTGGATTTGCCACAGCCCGATGGCCCAATGATTGAAACAAAGGTGTTAGGCAACACTTCCAGATCGATATCGGCGATCGCCACAAATGGTTTTGAGGTACGCCGCAGCAATTTATCCACTGGACTGGTTCGCCCCGGAAACACCTTCGAGATATTGTGCAGCGATAAGTGAGCCGCTACGACTTTAGTTGAAGAAAGCATCATGTTAGAAGAATGCATCGTTAAGACCTTTGCCCAAATGAGACCCAATGTTGCAGTAAACCAAACAGGCGATCCATCAGCAACCCGACTAACCCCACAATCAAAATGGCTGTGATAATGCTGGTGATCTTGAGGTTATTCCACTCATTCCAAACGAAATAGCCAATCCCACCGCTGAGTAAAATTTCCGCTGCTACAATCACTAACCAGGCAATGCCTAAGCTAATCCGCAACCCTGACACAATACTCGGTGCGGCAGCGGGCAAAATCACCTTCGTAATGGTGCGCCAACGAGAGGCTCCCAAGGTGCGAGCCACGTTGAGATAGGCTGGATCAACATTGCTCACCCCAAATTTGGTATTGTTCAAGGTGGGCCAAATGCTGGTAATGGCAATCACAAACAGTGCCGTTTTTTCAGAATCTCGCATCAACGCAAGTCCTAGTGGCAGCCAAGCTAACGGCGACACGGGACGGAGAATTTGAATGAATGGATCAACGGCTCTAGACACCACCGGGGATAACCCAATTAGAACGCCCAAGGGAATGGCGATCGCCGACCCAATCGCAAATCCTCCTAAAACTCGGCGCAAACTCGTCAGCAACAACAGTCCAATGCCCTGATCGTTCGGCCCATTGTCAAAGAATGGGTTCGAGATCCAGAACCAAAAATCTATCATTGTCTGACTGGCAGAGGGCATAATCGGCAGAAACAGCTTTAAGTTTGCACCTAATTCCCACAGCCCCAGAAACACCAATAGAATCACGAAAAACAACAGAAATGCTCGTTGATCGGTATTGAGCATGAATAACCGAGCCTTCGGTTTGGCAAACCGTAAAACTTCATTGGTCATGGCTATAACCCCCAATTAAACAACCCACCTAAACCTTGAACTTTTTGATCTGCTCGTCTACATAGGCAGCGGGGTCTTTGGGGTCAAACAGATCGTACTTTAACGTTTCAGATCTCTCCGGAGTGGTGGGCGGTGTTTGACCTAGCTCTTTCTGTAACTCTGCCGATAAGTCCGTTAGAAAGATGTCTTGAGCAATTTGGGTATAGTTTGCCTTATCTTTGGGCATCATGTCCCAACGAACCAACTGGGAGGCAATCCACTTAGAAAAACTCTTCCAGGGGTAGGGGTCAAATCCGATGCGATCGGGAACCTCTTGGGTATTGCCCAATCCATCCTCAAACTTGCCAGTTAACACGGCCTCAACCACAGGCAGCGGCTGGTTGAGATACTTGCGCTCAATCAATGCTTTGGCAATTTCGGGTCGGTTGGTTGGCACATTAGCGTAGGCAGTGGCATCAATGATGGCTTTGTTCACCGCTCGGAAGGTATTGGGGTTGGTATCGATCCACGGTTGGCTGGCTGCAAAGGCACAGCAGGGATGGCCATCCCACAGGTCTTTAGTCAGAAGATGGATAAACCCAATTTTTTCAAACACTGCCCGCTGGTTGAAGGGATCAGGCATCAGCATGGCATCCAGTTCTCCGGCAGCCATTTTAGCAACGCTATCGGGTGGGGGCACGGGCGAAATCTGTACATCCTTGTCGGGATCAAGCCCCCCCGCCGCCAGATAATAGCGAATTAGCATGTTGTGCATGGAAAAGGGGAAGGGCACACCAATCTTAAAGCCTTTGAAATCCTTGGCTGCTTTCACCGTATCTTTGTGTTTTAGCGCAACGGTAATGGCCTGTCCGTTAATGTTCTGAATGCTGGCAAGCTTGATGGGAAATGCCGCAGAACCCAATCCTAGAGTGATGGCAATCGGCATGGGGGAGAGCATGTGATAAGCATCCAGTTCTCCGGCGATCGCTGAATCCCGCACGGCGGCCCAGTTGGGCATCTTCTTCACCTGCACATTCAACCCATACTTGCTGTAAAACCCCAATGGTTCAGACATGACGATCGGTGTGGCACAGGTAATCGGAATAAAGCCGATCGTCAAATCCTTTTTCTCTAAGTTCGTCGGGGCATTGGCTGCTGGGGACTGAGTTGCAGCGGGTTCATCCGTTTTTTGCTGACCACAACTGGCCGCAACCACAAGTGCCCCAGCCACTACCACTCGCTTTAAGAACTCCCGACGACTAAAATCACTGTTGCGAATCGTATTACTGAAAAACTCCGCTGCATGAACTCCAAACGCAGCGGTAAAGACCTGATCGAGACCACCCGCTTCTTGGATCAACGCTTGAAAAAACTGTTCTCGTTCTGGATTGCCATGCCCAATTTGATGTAACAGCAAGGCTTCCTTCATTTCCACTTCGGTGAGTGTCCTGGCCAGTTCTAGCGCCCCAGGCTGATACAAGCCCATCCGCACCAAGTCATTCACCAACTCAGATGGATCATGGGGCATTCCTTCGGCAGCCTGCCAATGATCCTGGGGCAGGTGAGTTCCCCCGCAAGGACAACGACTTAACTCGATTTGAGCCTGAGATTCTAAAGTCACGGATGCCATAAGCTTCTCCAATTTGTCAGTGAGTACCAACCTGTGAGTCTGCTGCTTTGCACAGACAATATCAGGGAAGCACCGGTGATCGCATTGGATTGGTTTTCGGCAAGAATAGGACTTTCTTTCGATCTTGGTGACATTATGCCGAGCACAGCCGCACAGCGTTGCGCCAAGACTGGGGAGGTTCTCCGTGCAGTTGCCGAAACTTCCGGGTAAAGTAACCCACATCAGGATAACCAATGTCTTCAGCAATTTGCCGCACGGATTGGTCTGTTTCGCGCAGCAACTGCCGCGCCTGGAACATACGGCGTTCTGTAACCCAGCGCTTGATCGGATACCCCGTTAACTCCTGCGCCAGGTTTGTTAAATAAGCCGGGGAATAGCCGACGGCATTGGCAACATCGCTGAGGCTCATGGGTTGATGATAATTGGCTTCGATAAAAACAAAAACCTGAGACAACCGAGGGCAGTCTGGGAAAATGCCCAACTCTGGTTTGTCAGTGCTGGAAGTCTGGCTGCAAGAAGTCCGGCTGAAAGAGGCTTGCAGTTGGGCTTGCCGTTCGAGACGAGTGGCGATCGCCGTCAGCAATTGCTCCACACTACAGGGCTTTGTCAGGTAGTCATCTGCTCCCATTTCCATTCCCTGGCGCAGGTCAGACATCGTTGCTTTTGCCGTCAAAAAAATAAATGGAATTGCAGCCGTAGATTGATGACTGCGAATGGCCGACAGCACATCATAGCCATCGCGATCGGGCATCATGATGTCGCAGATGATTAGATCAGGTAAGTGCAGTTGAGCCAATTTCATCCCGATCGCGCCACTCTCCGCTGCAATCGGGCAAAACCCCTCAAATGCTAAACATTTCATGAAGATGTTGCGGGTTTGCATCTCATCTTCAATCACCAGAACTTTTGTCATAGCGCCCCCATTCACAGATTGACTTGAATGATGTAACGTATCTTCTAGTCTTTGGTTTTAGCTGTACCCAGAGACTTGGGTAGTGTAAGAAAATACAAATCTTCCCCAATCGATCCTTTTGTCAGCAGTTTGGGGCTTTATGCAGCAATACTATTGGTTACAACCTGCATCAACGCGAATCGAAGAGTGCATCGCTGCCTCACCTCAGCCATCTACTCCCCAGCTAACGACAACGGATCTAGAAACCCTCCGCCGCCAGCACGAGTTGATCTTGAACTCGGTGGGAGAAGGGGTTTATGGACTCGATCTGGAGGGTAGGGTAACGTTTGTGAATCCAGCCGCCGCCAAAATGATTGGCTGGGAAATTAGTGACCTGATTAGTCAACCGATGCATTCGGTGCTGCATCACTCCAAACCCGACGGCAGCTTTTATCCCGTTCACGAATGCCCAATTTATGAGGCATTTCGAGATGGACGGATTCATCGCGCTAATACCGAAGTGTTCTGGCGCAAGGATGGTTCCAGTTTCCCGGTGGAATATGTCAGCACGCCGATGCAAGATCAGCATGGTGAAGTGGTGGGAACGGTGGTGGCATTTCAAGATATCACCCAGCGCAAATGGGCTGAGGTACTGTTGCAGCGAACCAATGAAGAACTAGAACTGAAAGTGCGCGATCGCACAGCAGAGCTACATCAGGCAAATGAGCAACTCCAAGAACTCAGTGACCTCAAATCTCGCTTCGTTGCCATGGTCTGTCATGAGTTCCGCAATCCACTGAATAATATTTTGCTGGCGGCATCTTCGCTTGAACGCTATGACGAGCAACTATCTCCGGATCAGCGTCGGGACTACATTCAGGGTGTCACAACCAATGTAGAGCGCATGACTCACATGATTGATGACATTTTGGTGATCGGCAAAATCGAAGCCCATAAGCTGATGATTCAACCCACGCAGATCGAATTAGTGCAGTTTTGTCATTCCTTAGTCGCAGAAATGCAGCTCACTGCTAACAGACAAATGCTATCTGTCACTAGTCGGCATCGGCATCTAATTGCAGAACTGGATGAAAAACTGCTGCGCTCAATTTTGATCAATATTTTTTCCAATTCGATTCGCTATTCTCGCGAGCAAACTCCCATTCATCTGCAACTGTTAAAACGTAACAGCCATGTCATCTTTCGGACTAGCGATCAAGGAATTGGGATTCCGCCTGAGGATTTACCCTACCTGTTTGAACCTTTTTATCGCGGAAAAAACGTCAGCAGTACTCCCGGAACAGGATTAGGATTAAATATTGTCAAGCGTTTTGTAGATCTGCATCATGGACGGATTAAGGTGGATAGCAAGCTGACCGTAGGCACAACATTTACTATTATTTTGCCGCTTCACTATTGTGTGCAAGGTTAGAATTTATACCCACCGTTGTCTCAACATAACTACTCAGGCTGCTAACTCAATGTCGAGCCTGCCCTCATCCCCCAGCCCTTCTCCCAGTGGGAGAAGGGGAGCCGGATTGAAGTCCCTCTTCCCAGGGAGAGGGATTTAGGGTGAGGGTAGGCTGAGTCGTTACGTCTCAACAAAGGAGATGCCGGCAGTTTGGCGTACAACCTTCTCGATTTTTTAGCATTGGGAACCAGTTTTAACCAATGCCTTAATTCAAGAATGAAGCAGGCTAACGACTGAGATCACCGGACGCAGGCAACCTTTGCATCTCCACAACAACTTTAGTTCGTTCCGGCGCAGTGATTTGTTAGCTGTGCTGTCATTGCTGTATTCGCCGCTTTGCTTAACTCGAAAAACTAACGTATCAGTCTACATAGACTAAACACCCAAAAGGTTAATGCACTGGAGAGCCAAGCACTGGCTGCCCCCATAGCGGCAATAACAATCGGCAGCATAGCCAAGGACCCCCAATAATCGTCGCTCGAAAATCCACTGCTGTTATCCTCAACTGGTTGCATCCCGAAGATAGTGGCGGCAGGAATAAACCCAGCCACAACGATGGTGAGACCCACGGCAGCGACAGCAAACCAACCAGAGATCCCGTGATTTTCGTTGTAACCATAGAGAATGGCGACCAAACTCGCGCCGGACACTGCGCCGAGGTAAGCATAGAACGGCAGAATGACGGGAATAAAGATAAATCCTACGGCTTGGGACTGCATCCATTCACTGTGTAGGGATTGCAACCAGGCAATTCCAGAAACCACAATTGTGATTGCCCCAACTATCATACCGACCAGAACTATTAGCAGCGATAGTAGAGAGTGGCTGTGCAGAAAAGCGATCGCCCCAGACACCAAAAACGGCGTAACGCATAGGGTTAACACCACATAGCCAGATACTGCTTCAGCCATGACTGACCACATCCCTTAATTACGCAGGAAATAGGATTCGATGCTGTTAAAGTTCTGGCTGGCGAGATCTATTTCCTCAATAAAAAAGTAAAAGTTGTCATCGCTATTAAACTCGTGTTGAAGTTCCAGCAGTAAGCGCCCCCTAGCTCCTTCTATTGTTTCTTCTACGTCGGAGTGAAGCTCTGGATGTCCGCCTAATTTGTTTTCCCGTCCGCCCTGACTTTGTGCGCGTAGGGAACATCTGTCCTCATAATCTGAAATCCACTCGTTAAAGTCTTCGTAGAGTTCTGTCAGAGCTTCAGGAATTTCAAAAGCGTCGTCCATCTGTCTGCGGGCGTTCCAGAAAACGTCCTGCTGTGAAGAAAAATTTAAGGTATACACGTTCTCGTACCATTCCAGAGCAATCGCTGGCTCCTCCAGAAAGCTAAAGTCCGTGATGAGGTCATTAGTGCTATGAGAAACTTCGGGGAAATAGAGGACGCGATGCTGTTCGGGACTGAGTTCGCACATGGCAACATCTAGCCCGATATAAAACTGTAGAATCCCCTGTTTAGGCAGATTCAGACTACTGATGACCGGCAAATCGGCGCAGTTGATTTGCATCAGAAACATCATCAACTGCCCCGTTTGGCGATCGGCCGGATAGGACATTCCTTTGGGGAGGTAGGGATGACCACCGATTTTGCTCTGCCAAAGTTCTAGCGGGTCGTGACACCAACTAGAGCCGACATTAGCGATGCTTTGGTTTTGAACCTCGGTCGCTTGAACTTTGATATAGGGCACCAAATTCGCCTCTAAAAAGGGGCGAAACGGCTCAAACTGAGACGGTAACTCTCGCAAAAATTCAGGCACCGCGATCATGTTTTGCTCCTGGCTTAACGTAGGTGATTCCTTAGGTTGGGAGTCAGGCACCGCGATCGCAGGCTTTTGAGACATCCCTGAAGGTCTTGCCCCGCGAGGCTCTAGCCCTCTGAATAGCTGTAGTCGTAAGCCCGATGTATCGTAATTCAGACTCACCTGATCAATCGGTTTATCTGGACGATATCGAGGGGTGTAATGAAAGGGTTGATTGTTCAGATACAAGACAAAATCGCGCTTTCCTGTAATTGCCACCACGAGTTGAAACACCTGCCCCGAAGCCAGACTCGCTGGAATTTTAACTCGCTGCTCGCCCGCATTTTCGCCATCTCCTCCCGTGTGCTGAATCAGATAACCTTCATTGGGGCGAAACAATAACATATAGGCAATATTATTCTGGGCTTGCAACGTCAGCGTAAAGCTACTGGCAGCTAGATTGTTGAAGGTGCCCACCATTTCTAGGGCAACGAGCGATCGTGGTAGGGGAATCGTCATACTGCAATACCGATATTCCCGGAAAGAAAACGCGGTGGGATAATCAATTTGCCGCAGATGCTCCTTGGCAACTCGCGGTGGTGCAAAGGGCGAAATATTCAGCGGCGTAATCGAGGGCAGGGGCAACTCTGGTTGGGGAGACTGGACGACCTCCGTATTGATCGCCCGATTAACCGTTTCCGTTTCAGGTTTCACAGTCGCATGAACTTCCCAACGGGTGCCGGTATATCCTGCCGTTGTGGTCGGCGCTAAGGCGACCGTTCCCTGGGTGGTTTGGACATCAGTGGGCACCACGATCGCCGTATCTAGTCGTTCAGACAGGTGTACCGTCTGTACTTGCAAGTTGGCTGGCGGGTAGACCAAATATACCGAATTGATCTGCGTCGGGGGTAGGCGATGGGCGTAGCGGGTGAGGGGCTGACCATTGACAGAGACTACGATCATTTCCTCAACCGTAATCTTGAGCGTAAACGGTTGACCCGATGCGAAATCGGGGGGAATCGCCAAGTGTTCTTCTGCTCCCCAGATCCCTGCTACCTGGGTGTTTTGCACGATTTTCCTTTGAGAGAATCGGACATCAAAGTGATAAGCCACATCCGTAGCGATGTCTAAATTGATGGTAAAAGTTGCATACTCACAGGTGGCGACAATTTCTAGCGCGGCCAGCGCCTGCCGGAGAGGTAGGCTGACCACAGTGCGATCGCCAATGGATTCGACAGGCAAAGCAGCATAATCAATGGTGCGGGTACTAATGCTGCCTTCGAGTGCGGCTGAAACGGGTTCGGGGTTTAGCAAATCGTCTGGGGTCGAGGCATCGCCCTCAGACGCAACTTGCACGTACCCTTTTCTCAGCTTTTCATTGATTTTTTGGGTAGCTTCGGACTGGGCTTTTTCAGCCGTTGCATAGGTTGTACTCGACGATTGCCCTGACGAACCAATGCGGCCATAGCGAATGGTTACGCTTGTACCAAGAACTGTGACCTCATAGAATTTGTGAGACTTATCGTCGGAGAACTCTAAATAGACAGTCTCTGAACAAGGGAGATCGCTATCAGGGTCGGTACTCATAGAACATGCTGAGCGACTATAGCCACAAATTTAGCCTACCCCGCAATGGAACGGCAAGGGTCGTTATATTGCGGGGTGGCGATGCTGAGGACGACTTGTCTCTATTATCCCAAGTAGAACCAAAAATCTAGCTGACGGTGCCCATCACCCGCCACAGATAGCCTTTGCACCATAACCGATCGACTTTCGGCGATCGGTGTGCATGGGCGTTGTTATGCGGCGCTCTAAGTATAGGAATGAGACTTTGTTATATCCTTATTTTGCTCTGCCCATTGAACTAAAGCAGCCAAAGGTTGAACTAGCGTTTTGCCAAGTTCAGTTAACTGATACTCAACACGAGGTGGAACCTCTGCATATACGGTACGAATAATTAACCCTGCGTGTTCTAGTTCTCGTAGCTTTTTCGTCAATTCTTTTTGCGTAATCGGTGATACAAGACGATGAAGTTGACAAAAACGGACAACATCTTCTTTGTGTAAGTAGTAGATGATTTGCACCATCCACTTGTGAGCGATAAGGTCTAGTACCTCACTAACTGGACAATCCTCGGATGAGTATTGCTCACCACACTCATGCCATGTATCAAAATTTACTATACTACTGTTTGCCATATCTATTTGTCGGAGATTCTTTGCTTGCACAATACTATCTCTTTAGTAAGTACCTGTCCAAAAACTGCCTACTTGTAAGATAGGCTGCATGATTGTAGTAATTGTTGTACACCAAGTTCATTAGCCAGAGAAGAGGTAAGTAACGATGTCACAATCGAATAAAGAAGTTTTCTATCACGGCAAGGATTTCACAAAAGATTTCGGTTACGCTCAAGCAGTAACGGTTGGCAAAACGCTTTACATCTCCGGCACGGTCAGCATTGACGATGAGGGTAAGCTAGTTGCTGTTGGAGATATGAGTGGACAAACGCGCCATATCTATGAAGATTTGCAGCGCATATTGGAAGCTCATGGAGTGACGTTCAATGATGTCATTAAGGAGGCAATCTTTACAACAGATGTGGACAGATTCAGAGAGGAAGCGATGCCTGTTCGGGCAGAGTTTTATCAAGGTCATACTCTACCTGCTTCATCTGCTTGGCTGCAAGTTTCAAGACTAGCGTTTCCAGAGTTCTTGGTGGAGATCGAAGCCATAGCTGTATTGCCATAACATTCCTACAACTTTTACTGTGAATATTGATTGTCCAATCGGCACTTTATTAACTTAACAGCGATCGCCCTACCATTAACCTTAAAACACTGCCTCGCCAACAACCTCAAGCTCTTGAAACTAAAAGGTAGTTTTTAGGTTGCTGCCCCACCAAAAACTCAGCCGCATAACGTTGCCCATCACCCGCCGTAAGTAACTTCTGCATCATCACCGATCACCTCTCGGCGGTCGGTGTGCATGGGCGTTGTTAGGTGGCGGATTTTGCATAATTACTCGGTAAGATGGAGACAAACAAAGCAACTTGTAAGCACTCTCATGAATTCAACGACTGACTTGCTAACTCGCATTACCCAGACCCCTGGTCAGTGTGGTGGTCGCCCCTGCATTCGAGGGATGCGAATTCGAGTCACCGATATTTTAGAAATGTTGGCTGAAAACGTGACTGTTACTGAAATTTTAGAAGACTTCCCCGATTTGGAACTGGCAGATATTCAAGCCTGCCTGCTCTTCGCAGCGCGACGTACTGATTTTCCTAGACTGACGGCATGAAGATTTGGATCGATGCTCAACTACCTCCAACTCTGGCAAATTGGCTATCAGCCACCTTTGGTTTAGAAGCGGTTGCCCTGCGAGACTTGTCACTTCGAGATGCTCAAGATATGGAAATTTTTGAAGCAGCACGAGCCGAAAACGCTGTGATTATGACGAAAGACGGCGACTTCATCGACCTAGTCTGTCGCTTGGGAACACCTCCTCAGATTTTGTGGCTAACCTGTGGCAATGTCACGAATCGCAACCTGCGACAATTGCTGACTGCTACTTTGCCTGATGCGTTAGAACAACTAGAGCAAAGAGAAATGATTGTGGAAATCAGTAATACTCCTTAGATCACTCATTGACAAACCCAAAGCATCGTCCTATAGACAATATTCCGGCAACTTTATCCCCGATACTAACAAGTAGCACTGGAGTACTTTCACCACCAGGAACTCAAGCCACCTAACGATCGCCCTCACCTATACCCGCTAGATTCGATCGCCCCCAGCAACGCCTATTGATGGGCGGCTAGCCTCACAGTTAACCCTCATCATTGGTCTCTACCGTAATCTCTCATATGTCGGCTCCAGCGATCGTGTTCTACGGAACTGGCAGTGTTCCCAAGCCCTAACGCTTCATACCAGTTCCGTGGAACAGTGAAGGTGTGCGGCGGGAGACAAACTCAAATATTCACCAATAAGGGACTTGCAGATAAATAATGTACCCGCGTATAAACCTTGCATGGGCGAGGCATTCGGGCGAAAGTCTTTGTAACTCAATCAGAACCTTTTGCCGTAGCTTGCTTCCCAAAGGGTATGCTTCGCCCCCACGCAGACTTCGGAATGATTTATTAGTTGGAAGTCCCTAACCTCTGTTCCGTCCGCACCAACGCAGTGTTGGGCTGCTGGCAACTACGAGCGATTGCTTGGTTGCTACAGAAGTAATGGCTCGATCTTTGCCTGTACTTCCTCAACGACACTTTCTGAAACAGACTCAACAAACTGAATACTACGGGCTTTCCAGTCCAGGCACTTGATTTGATCGGCAAGA
>Ga0209181_10001843_pt1 | contig 35732 bp, 36 predicted proteins | sample MAT05_FD_187208 | JGI IMG/M metagenome (GOLD analysis project Ga0209181, IMG submission 187208) | Freshwater microbial communities from Lake Fryxell liftoff mats and glacier meltwater in Antarctica - MAT-05 (SPAdes) (version 2) | ecosystem: Environmental > Aquatic > Freshwater > Ice > Liftoff... | reverse complement strand
GATTGCGGCGCGGTCGCGGCCTCCAGCGCGGCGATGTTGGCCAGCGCCTGCGCTGCCGAGTCGCCGCACATCGCAGGTTCCGGCCGCAGGCTCGCGCACACGGCTGGCCGCGTGGGATCGGCAAAGATCGCGCAGGTGTTGGCCTGGGTGAGCTGCACGCAGCGCACGCCGGCGGGCTTTCCGTGCGGCATGCCTGGTATCGGCGAGGAGATCGACAGCGCGATGCAGCACGCTCCGCAACCGCTGCGGCAGGCGAAGCGGCCAGCGCCCAGCGCGCGCAGCGGCGCGCTGGCAGTCCCGCTCATGCGCTGCTGTCGGGATCGAAGGGTTCGGCGGCGACCACCGCGGCCAGCGGGATCGGACCGAACAGGTGCGGATACAGCCCGTTGCTGGCGGTGCTCCACTCGAACACCAGCAGCGCTCGCAGGGCGTCGGCGTCGAGGGTCAGTCGCACGCGCGGACCGCGCCCGCGCAGATGGCGCGCGATGACGCCGGGGACCTGCTCGGCGGTGGCTGCGTGGATGAAGCCCTCGCTGGCCAGACCGGGTGGTGCGTATTCGCCGCTGGCGCGCGCCGATTCCCAGTCGCCGGGCTCGGCGAAGTGGAACAGGGCGTCGTTCATGCGCTGACCTGCGAACGCAGGGACTGGTAGACCGGCGCGGTGTCAGGGCGCACACCGTGCCACAGGTGGAATGCAGCGGCAGCCTGCTCGACCAGCATGCCGAGCCCGTCGAATACGTGCGCGCTGCCAGCGGCCCGACCCCAGGCGATAAAGCCGATCGCGGCCGCACCATAGTTCATGTCGTAGACCAGCGCGCGTGGTGCGATCACCGCAAACGGCACGTCGAGCGCAGCACCGTGGTGCCCGGCCGCGGTGCAGTTGAGCACGAAGTCGAAAGCGCCCGCCTCGCCGAGTGCGTCCCAATAGGCGCTATGCACGCGCAGAGGCTCGCCGATCCGGTCGGCCAGCGCATCGGCGCGTTCAGGACTGCGGTTGGCGATCACGATCTGCTCCACGCCGGCATCCAGCAGGGCGGCAAGCACGCCTTGTGCCGCGCCGCCGGCCCCCAGCACCAGGGTGCGCCGTCCACGCAGGTCGCAGCGATGGCGCTCGGTGATGTCGACCACCAGGCCGGTGCCATCGGTATTGTCGCCGTGCCAGCTGCCATCGTCGCGGCGGCTCAAGGTGTTGACCACGCCGCTGCGCTGCGCATGTGCGCCAAGGCTACGGCATAGGGCATAGGCCTCGGCTTTCAGCGGCAGGGTAATGTTGGCGCCACGGCCGCCGTCGGCGGCGAATCGCGCCAGTGCGCGCGGGAACATCGCAGCGCCCGCTGCGATCGCGTCGTAGCGCAATGCAATGTGCGTCTGTTGCGCGAACTGCCGATGGATCGCCGGCGAGCGCGAGTGCGCGATTGGCTCGCCGAACACCGCATAGCGTGCGATCTCGATCGGCGCTTCGGCGATGGTCTGGGGGTTCTCCAGCATGGTTTGCGGTCCGCGGTCGTCGATGCCCGAGCATACGCCGGCGTGGCGCGAAGCTGCAGCGGGACGGCGTTGCGGCTGGGTCTTAGCCGCGCAACCAGCGCGCGGCATCCACCGCGAAGTAGGTCAGGATGGCGTCGGCGCCGGCACGCTTGATGCTGAGCAGGGACTCCAATACGCAGGCGCGCTCGTCGATCCAGCCTTGCGCGCCGGCGGCCTTGAGCATCGCGTACTCGCCGCTGACCTGGTAGACGAAGGTCGGCGCGCCGAACTGGTCCTTGACCCGCCGCACGATGTCCAGGTACGGCAGTCCGGGCTTTATCATCACCATGTCCGCGCCCTCGTCGAGGTCCAGCTGCACCTCGTGCAGGGCTTCGTCGCTGTTGGCCGGGTCCATCTGGTAGGTGTACTTGTTGGCCTTGCCCAGATTGCCCGCCGAGCCGACCGCGTCGCGGAACGGGCCGTAGAAGCTCGACGCGTACTTCGCGCTGTAGGCAAGGATGCGGGTGTGGATGTGGCCTGCGGCTTCGAGCGCATCGCGGATCGCGCCGATGCGCCCGTCCATCATGTCCGAGGGTGCGATGATGTCGGCGCCGGCGGCCGCATGCGACAGCGCCTGCTTGACCAGCGCGGCGACCGTCTCATCGTTGACCACATGGCCGGAGTCGTCGATCAGGCCGTCCTGGCCGTGGGTGGTGAATGGATCCAGCGCCACGTCGGTGATCACGCCCAGTTCCGGATAGGCCTGCTTGAGCGCGCGCATCGCGCGCTGCGCCAGACCGTGTGGATTCCACGCTTCGCGCGCATCCAGGGTTTTGGCTTCCAATGGAGTGACCGGAAACAGCGCGATCGCCGGGATGCCCAGCGCCTGCGCTTCGCCGGCCGCGATCAGCAGCTCGTCGATGCTGTAGCGGGTCACGCCAGGCATCGAGGCGATCGGTTCGCGCAGCTTGCTGCCTTCGCGCACGAACACCGGCCAGATCAAGTCGTCGGGGGTGACTACGGTTTCGCGCATCAGGCGGCGCGAAAAGCCGTCGCGGCGCATGCGGCGAGGGCGACTGGCGGGATAGGACATGGGCGTGCGCACCGGCAGGGTGGTGGGCCGTCAAGAGTACGCGATGACTCCTGCGATGCGGCAGCCGGGCTCGTGGAGCATGCTCGAAACGACTTGCAATGCCTGCTGCACACGGGTGATATTGCGGGCCTTGGTGGCAGGACGAACAAGGGCGTCCGGCTGCCCTTCCGTGGTTGAAACCAATTCAGGACCGCATGTCCGGCATCCTCGTCGTCGAGCGCTCGGCCACCTTGCTGCATCTGCTCGCCCGCACCCTGCAGGCCGCGCAGGTCGACAAGTGGGCGGAGCTGCGCAGCTATTCCGAGGCACTTGAGCACCTGCAGGACGCCGCGCGCCTGGGCCAGGGATATCGATTGCTGATGCTCGGTGCGCCCTCGCGGCCGACCCGCGAGTACCTGGAGCTGCTCGCCTACCTGCGCACGCCGCAGGAATCGCCGCTGGCGCTGCTGCTGCTCGCGCATGAGAAGTCGACCGAGATCGAGCTGCTGGTCGCGGCAAGGCCCGACACCCAGCACATTCCGTGGGCGCAGTTCGCGCGCATCCCCACGGCCATGCGCCAACTGGCGCCGGATGCCGGGCAGGCGCCAGCGCCGGGCGAGCACAAGCCTGCCAATGGCATCCGCGTGCTGTTCGTCGACGACTCGGCCAGCGTGCGCCTGGCCTACAAGCAGCTGCTGGAGCGCAACGGTTACGCCACCGAAGTCGCCAGCACCGTCGAGGAGGGCTATGCGAAAGGCCACGACGGTCGTTTCGATCTGGCCGTGATCGACTACTTCCTGCCCGACGGCGACGGCGACGAACTGTGCAGTCGCCTGCACAACAGCAAGGCCGCCGCGCACACCATGCTGGCGATCATCACCGGCACCTATCGTGAAGATGTGATCAAGCGCTGCCTGGAGGCCGGCGCGGTCGAGTGCATGTTCAAGAACGAAGCCAAGGAGCTGTTCCTGGCCCGGGTCGGCTCGCTGGCGCGCCAGATCCAGATGCAAAAGCGCGTCGCCGAAGAAAAGCAGCGACTCGACGGCATCCTCGGCTCGGTCGGCGATGGCGTGTATGGCGTCGATGCCGCCGGCATCGTGACCTTCGTCAACCCGACCGGCATCGGCCTGCTCGGCTACGCCGACGAATCGCAGGTGGTCGGCAAGGCCGCGCACGCGCTGTTCCAGCAGGCGGCCGACGATGGCCGCGCGCCGGCGCCCGACGAGGCCGTGCTCAGCCGCGCATATGCCGCCGGCGATGCGCTGAAGAACCACGAGACCGTATTCTGGACCAGGCAGGGCGAGCCGCTGCCGGTCGAGTGCTCGGTGTTGCCGCTGGCTATCGGCGGTCGCCGCGAAGGTTCGGTGGTGGTGTTCCGCAACATCTCCGAACGCAAGAGCGCCGACCGCCTGCGCTGGGAGCTGGCCCATGACCAGCTGACCGGCCTGTACAACGCGCGCTTCTTCAACACCGCTCTGGCCAACGAAGTCGCGCGTCGTCGCGAACACGGTGGCTACGCGGCGGTGCTCTACGTCGACATCGATCGCTTCACCCACATCATGGACGCCGGTGGCCAGAGCGTGTCGGATCAGCTGGTGGTCGATCTGGGCGTGCAGTATTCGCGTCGCCTGCGCGATGGCGACGTGCTGGCCCGGCTCGAGGGCGATCGCATCGCCCTGCTGCTGACTGCCGTGCAGCTGGACAACCTGTTCACCATCGCCGACGGATTCCGCGAGCTGGCCCACCAGTGCCACTACATGACCAACGGCATCCGTCGCCATGCGTCGGTCTCGGTCGGCGTATCGGTGGTCTCGCGCGAGACGCCGAGCGCGGAATACACGCTGGAGCGCTCGCGGGTGGCGTGCAAGCTGGCCAAGCAGCGCGGCCGCGACCAGACCCAGATCTACGTCGGCGAGTACGAGATGCGCGTCGCGCGCGAACTGGAGGCCGGCTGGAACGAGCGCTTCCGTAGTGCGATCGAGGAAGACCGCTTCCTGTTCGAGATCCAGCCGATCGTGCCGCTGAGCGCGATACCCACCGACGAGAGCCAGATCGTGGCGCGTCATGGCTGGCGCCTGAATGGCAACGGCAGCGGCCAGCCGTATCTGTTCGAACTGCTCATCCGCATGATCGGCAAGAACGGCGAGCAGATCAGTCCGGGCGTGTTCGTGCCGCTGGCCGAGCGGGTCGGCATGATGCCGCGGATCGATCTGTGGATCATCACCCGTGCCTTGCGCCACCTCGCCGGTCTGAAGCGCTGGGCGCATCGGGTCTCGTTCAACGTGAACCTGTCCAACCAGACGCTCGCCGATCCCGAGACCCTCAAGCTGATCGCCGACGCGGTGCGCGCCGCGCACGCCGCGCCCGGACAGCTGGTGTTCGAGATCACCGAAACCTCCGAGATGCAGAGCCTGCACAACGTGCGGCGCTTCATCCAGACCATGAAGGGACTTGGTTGCCGCTTTGCGCTGGACGATTTCGGCACCGGGTTCTCCTCGTTTACCCACCTGCGGCACCTGCCGGTCGACTTCGTCAAGATCGAAGGCAGTTTCGTCGAAGGCATGGCCGCATCGGATCTTGATCTGAAGATGGTGCAGTCGATCACCCAGTTGGCGAAGTCGCTCAACCTGAAGGTGATCGCCGAACACGTCGACAGCTTCGCGACCCTCACCGCACTGCGCGAGTGCGGGGTGGAGATGGCCCAGGGCCACTATCTCGGTGAGCCGCGCCCGTTGAGCGAGATCGATTTCAACGCCCTGTTGCCCTGAGCGGGCGCAGCGCGAGTGCCGGTGGCGTGATCCAGGGCGCGCTGCGGCGCGTACTTCGGACGTCATTGCCCTGAGAGGCCCACGCCGCTGGCCGCAGAGGTTGGGCACGGGGTCACAAAATGAAGTGCTGCCGCCGTGCATGCTCGTTTGTTCAAGCGGTGTTAGGGATTCGCTGGCGATCCTCTGCGGGTCGCAGGACTGCTGGACAATCCTCACAGACGTTGTTAGAAAGATGATGCAAGTACCTGAGCGAAAACAGTTATGACCGCCTCAATGTTGCTCCTGACAGCTGCCTGCGTGCTGCTCGCCCTCGCAATCCAGCGCGTGCCGCGGGGCCAAGCCTTCACTGTGCACCGTTTTGGGGAATACAAGCGGACTTTGGCGCCCGGCGTGCACTGGATTGTGCCCTTGATCGAATCAGTGGCGCATCGCATGAGCCTGACCGGCCGCGCGGTGCGCTTCCCCGAGGTGCAGCTGACCCGCGAAGACACCGCGCTGCGGGTTGGTGGCGGGCTGTGGTATCAGGTGATCGAACCCGCACAGGCCGACCCGCGCGCGGATCATCTGGACGACTTCGTGCTGGAATCCACCCACGCCGCGCTGGATGATCTGGCCCCTTGGCTTGCCACCCTCGACGCCGGCGAGTTCAACGCCGCGGTAAAGACCGCGATGAATCAGCGTCTGCGCCCGCACGGGCTGCTGGTCACCCGCAGCGAACTCAGTCGCGGCGCCCAGCTCTGAGCGAGCGGGTGGCGAACGCCTGAGGGCGGGCATCGCGCGCGCTGGACCTTGAGCGCCACGGCGCGGATACTCCGCGCCCCGTCAACGGCCAAGCCCAGGTGACCGATCGTTCCACCCTCGATGCGTCGCTTGCCGCCGGCATCCAGACGCTCGGCCTCGACGTCGCTGCCGCTGCGCGCGCGCGCCTGCTCGACTATCTCGAGCTGCTGGTGCGCTGGAACGCGACCTACAACCTCACCGCGGTGCGCGAGCCCGCGCAGATGGTGCCGCGACACCTGCTCGACAGCCTCGCGATCGCGCCCTACGTGCATGGGCAGACCATCGCCGATCTGGGCACCGGTGCCGGGCTGCCGGGCATTCCGCTGGCGATCGTGGCACCGCAGCGCCGCGTGCTGCTGGTTGAGGCCAATGGCAAGAAGGCCCGCTTCCTGCGCGAGGCCGCGCGCCGGATGTCGCTGGACAACGTCGAGATCGTGCAGGCGCGTGCCGAGGGCGCGGATTGCGCCGCGCCGCTGGACTGCGTCGTCGCGCGGGCGCTGGCACCGCTGCCCGAGCTTGCCCGTCTGGCCGCGCGCTGGCTGGCGCCTGCGGGCGAGCTTCTGGCGATGAAGGGCCCGGGCTGGGAAGACGAGCGGATCGGCCTTCCGGCAGGCTGGTCGGTGCTCGCGTCACACCGAATTACCGTTCCCGGCTTGGACGCGGGACGCTTTTTGGTGGTACTAAGGCAGTCCTGATTTCGATTTTTCGCGCGCGGCACTCCGCGCCGGTTCCCGAGTAGATATCCCGCCGGACCTTTCGTCCGGCCGGCCCCCGATTCCCGGGGTGATTGGTTCCATCGCAGCAGCAGGCGTCCAGCCGGTCTGAAGTCTTTCATGTCGCGCATCATCGCCATTGCCAACCAGAAGGGTGGGGTCGGCAAGACCACCACCGCCGTCAATCTCGCCGCAGCACTGGCCGAGGCGCGCCGCAAGGTTCTGCTGATCGATCTCGATCCGCAGGGCAATGCGACCATGGCCTCCGGCGTGGACAAGGCCGCGGCCAAGCCCAACGGCTGCGAGGTGCTGCTCGAAGAAGTGCCGCTGGAACGCGCGCTGCGCACCACCAGCGCCGGCTTCGACCTGTTGCCGGGCAATGGCGATTTGACCGCGGTCGAGATCAAGCTGATGGACGAGATCGCGCGCGAGACGCGATTGCGCCAGGTGCTCGAACCGGTGCGCGCGAATTACCACTTCATCCTGATCGACTGCCCGCCGGCGCTGTCGCTGCTCACGCTCAACGCGCTGACCGCAGCACAGGGCGTGCTGATTCCGATGCAGTGCGAGTATTTCGCGCTCGAAGGTCTCACCGCGCTGCTCAACACGGTCAAGGCGGTCAAGGCGCGGCTCAACCCGGAGCTCGAGATCGAAGGCCTGCTGCGCACCATGTACGACGTGCGCAACAATCTCGGTAACGAGGTCTCGGCACAATTGACCAAGCATTTCGGCGACAAGGTCTACCGCACCATCGTGCCGCGCAACGTGCGCCTGGCCGAGGCGCCCAGCCATGGCCTGCCGATCTCGCAGTACGACCGCGAGTCGCGCGGTGCTATCGCCTATCTGGGCCTGGCCGGCGAGGTGCTGCGGCGCGAGCGCGGCGCCGGCAAGACCGAAACCAGCGCCGCCTGACGGAAGCCACGATGTCCGCTGCAAAAAAATCGAAACTCGGTCGTGGCCTGGATGCCCTGTTGGGCATCGATACTGGCGGGGGAGCCGGCAGCGACACGAACGCCAGCGGCGAGCTGCGCACGCTGGCCGTGGGTTCGATCCAGCCGGGTCGCTACCAGCCGCGCACCGGCATGGATCCCGATCGCCTGCAGGAGCTGGCCGACTCGATCCGCGCACAAGGCCTGATCCAGCCGATCGTGGTGCGTCCGGTCGCCCGCGATCGCTACGAGATCATCGCCGGCGAGCGCCGCTGGCGCGCAGCCCAGCTGGCCGATCTCGCTGAAGTTCCCTGCGTGGTGCGCGATGTGCCCGATCAGGCGACCATCGCGATGGCCCTGATCGAAAACATCCAGCGCGAGGATCTCAATCCGCTGGAAGAAGCCGCAGCGCTCAAGCGCCTGATCGACGAATTCACCCTCACCCACCAGCAGGCCGCGGAAGCCGTCGGCCGTTCGCGTGCGGCGGTCAGCAACATGCTGCGCCTGCTCGACCTGCCGCCCGACATCAAGCAGCTGCTCGAAGCGCATCGGCTGGAGATGGGCCATGCGCGTGCCCTGCTGACCCTGCCGGCCGCCGAAGCGCGCCGCCTGGCACTGGCCACTGTCGACAACGGCTGGTCGGTGCGCGAGCTCGAAGAGCGCGCGCGCAAGGCCCACGATGCAGCCGGCGACGGCAAGCCCGGACGCAGCAACGGCGCGCGCGGCAACGGCCTGCCGCACCCGGTCGTCGATCCGAACGTCGCCCAGCTCGAGCGCCAGCTGGCCGAGAAGCTCGGCGCGCGGGTGTCGATCCAGTCCGGCAAGGCCGGTCGCGGCAAGGTCGTGATCGAGTACTTCAGTCTCGACGAGCTCGACGGCATCCTCGAACGGATCCGCTGAAAGGCAATCGACGGCCGGCCGGTCAGAGTCGGGACATGGCCGCCAAACAAGCCCAATTCGACGCGCTGGTGCGCGCTACCTCGGCGGATCTGTACCGTTTCGGCCACTGGCTGTGCCGCAATCCCACGCTTGCCCACGACCTGGTGCAGGAGACTTACCTGCGCGCGTGGCGCTCGCTGGACGATCTGCGCAACACCGCCGCGGCCAAAGCGTGGCTGATCACCATCCTGCGTCGTGAGCACGCCAGACTTTACGAGCGCAAGACGCCGGCGATCGAGTCGATCGACGATCAGCTCGCACCGCTGCCCGACGACGATGGGCTGATCCAGGCACCGGACGATGCCAGTGAGGACAATCTGCTGCGGCGCGCGATCGCGCGCCTGGAGCGCAAATACCGCGAGCCGCTGCTGATGCAGGTGATGTGCGGCTGCAGTTGCGAGGAGATCGCGCGCGAATTGGGCATCACGCCGCAGGCGGTAATGACCCAGCTGTTCCGCGCGCGGCAGAAACTTAAAGCCATGCTGGCCGGTGGAGCAGCAGGAGAATCCCATGAGTTTGCATGACAATCACAACGTGATCCCGTTCGGCGCGCCGCACGACGGTGCCGACGACCCGCTGTTCGAGGCGCGCCTGCTGCGCGCGCTGCAGGTCCCGGTACCCGAGGATCTGGTCGAATCGATCCTGCTGCGCCAGACCACCGAGGCGCGGCATCCGGTGCGTGCGCGTTCGCGCTCGGCCTCACCGGTGTGGCGAATCGCGGCGGTGTTCGCCCTGGCGGTGGGCGGGCTGGGTTTGTTCCTGTCGTCGAGTGCACCGGTGCATGCACTGCCGGATCTGGCCGTGGAGCACACCTTGACCCACGAGTCCGATGCCACCGCGCGCATGGCGCAGGTCGCGCCCTCGCAGCTGCGCGCGCTGTTCGCGCGCACCGGCGTGATCCTCGACGCGGTGCCGGAAGCCGTGCACTACGTGAAGCTGTGCGAACTCGGCCACGACCTCTCCGTGCATCTGGTCAGCCAGCAACCGAGCGGGCCGGTGACCATCTACTACGTGCCAGGCCGCGTGGAATCGGCGCGCATGGACTTCCAGCAGGCGGGCTTTCAGGGACGCAGCGTGCCGCTGACCGGCGGCACGCTGGTGTTTCTGGCCGCCACCAATGGCGCTTTTGATCAGCTTGAATCGGACTGGCTGCGGGTGCTCGACCCGTCGCGGGGCTGAATGCGAGGCGCCCCGGCGGCGCATCACGGTGGCGGCGCTGTCAGCTCGAAGCCGTCGCCGAACACCACATCGACGTGGGCGGTCGCGACTTCATCGGCGCCGCGATCGCAGGCGCTGATGCCGTTGGAGTCGCCATCCTGCGGCCGTGCGACGCCACGTTGGTCGGTCGCGAGGCAGCCCGTCGACGGCCCGCTGTCGATCAGCGGACTGCCCGGTAGCGGACGCTGGGACTTGGTCGGCCCACCGTTGTCCGCCAGGGCGTCCAGCAGCGTCGATCCCACCACCACGCCGTTCGCGCTGGTGAAGCCGCAGTCGGTCTCGCTGGTGACGAATGTGCCGGTAAACGTGGGCGCCGGCAGCGGCGTGGCACAGTCCTGGGTGAAGCTGATCGTGTTGCTGCCGATCTCATTGCCGGCCAGCGCGCTGTTGGCTGCCGTCACCGTCACGGTTTCGTGGCGCAATCCGCCACCACTGCTGCCGGCGCGGTTCTGCGCGATCGTGCTGTCGAGGATCGCCAGGCTGCCCTGCTGGGTGACCAGTACGCCGCCGCCGTGGAACTGCGCGGTGTTGCCGCTGATCGTTGATCCTTCGAGACTGGCGGCGAGCGTGATGGTGTGGATCCCGCCACCACCGCCCGCACCCATCGACAGGCTGGCGTTGCCCGACACCGTGCTGCGTGCCACCCGCCAGCGCAGGACCTGCGCCGCGGGACCGGCGAACGACAGGCCGCCGCCGCTGCTGCCGGCTGTGTTGCTGCTGATCCGCGACTGGCTGATCGTTGCGATCCCGTTGAGCCGCGCGCCGCTGCCGCTGAGGTTGCTGCGATGGTTCTCCAGCACCATCCGCGCGAGGTCGACGTAATCGTGGGTAGGCAGCGGCGAGGCGCTGCTGGCCTCGTTGTAGAGCGCGCCACCGTCGCCGAATCCGGAGTTGCCGTTGCGCAGTGTCGGGCCGCTCAGTGCCACTGTGTGTGCGCCGGTGTCGGTGGGGTCGATGTGCATTGCGCGGTCCGCATTGCTGCCGTCGATCACCACGTCGCCGTTGCCCATCGCATGGATACCCATGCCGGCACGCACGTCGAGATCGCCGCTGAAGTTGCCGTTTTCGCCGACGCCATCGAGCAGCAGCGCATCGGTGCCTGGCGACACCAGCACCGCACCGGACTGCTGGTTCGATGCCGCGATCGCGTCGCGCAGGCTGCAGGTTGCACCGCAGCTGCCGCTGACCAGATCGGCGGTGGTGGTCACCGCGTAAACCTGCGCGGCCTGCATGCTGAACGCGAGGCTGTTCGCCGCCACGCCCGCGTTGCCCGCGGCGATCACGATCGCGTAGGCGGTCGACGGTGCGAGCCTGAGCCCACGGATGCGCGCGCTGCGCGGCGCGCCGCGATCGTCGTTGCAACCGCCGGCGACCTGGCTGAAGCCGTCGGCGGGGCTGCCGGTGTAGACGCCCACCACGCTGTCGTAGCCGCCCGCTGCGATGCCGACGAATTCGGTTGCCGCACCGGTGGTGTAGCCGTACCAGACGGTCTTCGCGCCGTCGGCATCGTCGCTGAGCTTGCAGAACAGGGCCGGGTCGCCCGCAGCCGAAGTGGCCGCATCGGCCGAGAATGCCGCCGGGGCGAACGGCAAGGCGGTGATCTGGGTGCTGTCGGCCCAGGCGTCATTGGCAGGCTGCGCTGCAGCCGGGGCCGTCAGCGCCAGCCACAGCGACGCTGAGCTTACGAAGGTAGCGGGGATCCTCGGCACGGCATGCTCCTGGACGCGGCACTGCAACGGCGGCCGCGCGGCCGCGACGCTAGCATCGCGTAGCGCGGCACCGCGCTGCGCGAATGGCCTGCTGCATCCCGATCCGCTAAAATGTCGGGGCGGGAGCGCAGAAATCCCTGCGATCCTCGCCGCGCACACGCGCGCAGTCGCGCCGAGTCCGTCCCTTGGAGCCCCGCACAAATGACCGCCTCCCAGCTCCAGCTGTCCGTGGTGGTGCCGGCGTTCGACGAGGAAGAAAACGTGGCGGCGCTGGCGCAGGAGATCGTGGCCGCGCTACGCGGAAAGCTCGCTTTCGAGATGGTCTTTGTCGACGACCGCAGCCGCGACGGTACCTTCGCGGCTCTGTGCGCGGCACGCGAGAACATGCCGGAATTGCGGGTCCTGCAGCATGCGCGCCGCAGCGGGCAGAGCACCGCGGTGCGCAATGGCGTGAAGGCCGCACGCGGTGCATGGATCGCCACCCTCGATGGCGACGGGCAGAACGACCCGGCCGATATTCCCAAGCTGCTGTGCGCGCGCGATAGCGCGGATGCGCGGGTCAAGTGTTTCGCGGGCTGGCGCGTGAACCGTCGCGATGATGCGATCAAGCGGCTGTCGTCGAAGCTCGCCAATGCGGTGCGCTCGCGCGTGCTGCGCGACGCCACACCGGACACCGGCTGCGGGTTGAAGCTGTTCGAACGCGCCGCGTTCGTGGAACTGCCCTATTTCGATCACATGCACCGCTTCCTGCCGGCGCTGTTCCAGCGCGACGGCTGGCAGGTACTGAGCGTGCCGGTCAATCACCGTCCGCGCACCCGTGGGGTGTCGAAGTACGGCATGTGGAACCGTTTGTGGGTCGGCATCGTCGACCTGCGCGGCGTGGGCTGGCTGATCCGCCGCTCGCGTCCAACCGCCATCGAGGAGTTTGTCGGCGAATGAACCAGGAAATCCTGTGGCTGGACTGGACCGGCATCCACATCACTCCGTGGAAGCTGATCGGTTACACCGGTGCGCTGATGTTCGGCGCGCGCTGGGTGGTGCAGTTCATCGCCTCCAAACGCGCCGGCCGGCCGGTGATCCCGCGTCTGTTCTGGTACATGAGTATGCTCGGCAGCGCGATGACCCTGAGCTACTTCATCTTCTCGCCCAAGGCCGATTCGGTCGGCGTGCTGCAAAACCTGTTCCCCGCGTTCACCGCCATCTACAGCCTGTGGCTGGACGTGCAGCACCGCGGCTGGGCCAAGTCGCGCAACCACTGGGACCCTGGACGCGGCGAGGGTTGAGCGGCAGTGGGCCATGCGGCGGTGGGCGTTCCGGCGCAATGAAACCCGCGCCCGCATGCCACCGCAAGTGTCTTGCCGGACACCGAAAAACTTGCCGATTCGCGGCCCATCGGCTATAAAGCGCGGCTAGCTCGCCCGCCGGAATGCATCCCGGCAGTCAGACCCTCCGCGCGGAGCCGGTCCGGTGGCAAGCACAGGCACCAGCATCCCGATCCGCGTAACGGTGCACCATCGGAACCGCGGGGCCGTATCCGCCCAGGCCATGGGCGGTCCCAGAAGCGCATACACCACAGGTGATTGACTCATGCCAAGACATTGCCAGGTAACCGGCAAGCGGACGACGAGCGGTAACAACGTCTCCCACGCCAACAACAAGACCAAACGCCGTTTCATGCCCAACCTGCACGAGCGCCGCTTCTGGGTGCCCGCCGAGAATCGCTGGGTGCGCCTGCGGGTTTCGTCCAACGCACTGCGCACGATCGACAAGAACGGCATCGAAGCCGTGCTCGCCGATCTCCGCGCGCGCGGCGAGAAGGTCTGAGGAGAATCCCATGGCTTCCAAGCGCGACAAGATCCGCCTGATTTCGTCGGCCGGCACCGGCCACTTCTACACCACCGACAAGAACAAGAAGACGACCCCGGACAAGATGGAGATCAAGAAGTACGATCCCGTCGTCCGCAAGCATGTCGCCTACAAGGAAGGCAAGATCAAATAACGCGCGGTCATGCGCGGGGCCGCTCCAAAGCGGCTGATCGAGCCATCCGAATGGAACCACGGGCCCGCCTTGCGCGGGCCTTTTTTTCGGCTTTTCTGCAGCTCACCCCGATCGCGGTCGGATGCGCGCGCCGCGGTATTCGCGGCACCGGCTTGCAGATCAATGTCGCGCGGGCGCCAGTGCGTAACCGCGCAGGCTGCGGGCGAACTCTTCCAGCGCTCCGATTCCCGAACGCTCGGCGTCCTGGCACCACGCCTGCAGCGCATGCAGCATGTCTTCCGAGCGCTTGCCGGAGCGCTCCATGATCGCGGCAAGGCGCTGGCGGTACTCCACCACACGCGCTACCGACGGCCGCTCGCCGACCCAGTGCGACAGGCGCGCGCGCTGTTTGTCGTCCAGCCAGCGACCATCGTTGGCCAGCGCCTTGCGCAGGCGACGACCGAGGCGTTCGGCGGCGTCTCGCGCGTGCTGCGCTTCTTCACCCAGCGCGGGCCTGATCACATCGCGGAAATAGTGGGTCATCACCGCGGCGCGGTGGGCCAGCAGCGCGCGCAGGGTCTCGGCATCGGCCTGCGCCACTTCGCGCACCGCAAGGCCGGGTGCGACGCGCAGGATCCTGGCCAGACCCAGCCGCTCGAGGACACGCAGGACCGCCCAGCCGATATCGAACTCGTAGGACTTGAGCGCGAACTTGGCCGAGCTCGGAAATGCGTGGTGGTTGTTGTGCAGCTCTTCGCCGCCGATCCAGAACGCCCACGGGATCAGGTTGGTCGAGCGATCCGGGGTCTCGAAGCTGCGATAGCCCCACCAATGGCCCAGTCCATTGACCACGCCGGCGGCCCAGAACGGGATCCACAGCATCTGGATCGCCCACACGACGAGCCCGACGGCACCGAACAGCGCCAGCAGGGTGAACAGCAGCAGGGTGGGGCCCAGGGCCGGGAAGCGGCCATAGACATTGCGCTCGAGCCAGTCGTCGACCGTGCCGATGCCGTACTGCGCCACCATGCCCTGATCGCGGCGCGATGCCTGGTACAGCTCGACGCCATGCCAGAACACGCGGTTGATGCCGTAATGCACCGGGCTATGCGGGTCCTCTGCGGTTTCGCACTTGGCGTGGTGCTTGCGATGGATCGCCACCCATTCCTTGGTAACCATCGCGGTCGTCGCCCAGGTCCAGAAGCGGAACACGTGGGACACCAGCGGATGGAAGTCGACCGCGCGATGCGCAGCGCCGCGATGCAGGAACAGGGTGACCGCAAAGATCGTCAGCTGGGTGGCCAGCAGGCTATAGATCAGCACTACCCACCACGTTGATCCGGTGGTGCCAAAAGCCAGCAGGTTCGAAATCTCGGGAGACATGGCGTGCTCGATGCGGTTGGAAGAGGCATTATCGGAGTGCCGGCCGAGGATAGTCCATCGGAGGTGACGCTACTGTTCGCCAGCCCCCAAAGGTGAAGCAATTCCGATGCCCAAGGACAGCCTGATCCACGCCGAGGGGGTGGCCCGCCGGCATGCAGCGCATGTGGTGGTATCGAATCTGACCCTCGATGTGCCCGCCGGCACGGCGCTGGGTCTGCTGGGCATCAATGGCGCGGGCAAGTCGACCCTGCTGCGCATGCTCGCCGGCGTGCTGGCACCCGATTCCGGGCGCATCACGATCGCCGGGGTGGACCTGCACGAGGACCCGCGCGCGGCGCGCCACCTGATCGGCTGGCTGCCCGAGCGCGCGCCGCTATACCCAGAACTGAACGTGAGCGAGACGCTGGTTTTCGCCGCGCGCCTGCGCGGGCTTTCGCGCGCGCCAGCACAGCTGGCGGTCGCGCGCGCCATCGAACGCTGCGATCTGGGCGAGGTGCGGCAGCGTTTGTGCGCGAACCTGTCGCGCGGTTTTGCGCAGCGCGTGGGACTTGCGCAGGCGATCGTGCACGAGCCGCCGGTGTTGCTGCTCGATGAACCGACCGCAGGTCTGGATCCGCTGCAGGCGCAGCGCCTGCACAGCCTGCTGGCCGAGCTCAAGCACGGTCGCGCGATCGTGCTGTCGAGCCATCAGCTGGCCGAGGTGCAGGCCAGCTGCGACTGCGCGGCGATCCTGCATGAGGGCACGCTCGATGCGCCGCTTGCGGTCGGCGATGGTGCGGCACTGCGTGCGCGCTTCATGGCGCGCGTGCTCGATCGCGCCGCATGAGCGCCTGGCTGGCCATCGCACGGCGCGAGTGGCGCACGCAGTTCGCCTCGCCGCTGGCGTGGACGGTGCTGGCGGCGATCAGCGCACTGGGCGCGTGGCTGCTGCTGGTCGGCATCGAGTCCTATGTGGCGCTCGCGCCGCGCTACGCCGATCGCCCCGACGGCCCCGGCGTGACCGACCTGGTGGTCGCACCGATGCTGGCCAATCTGGCAGCATTGATGGTCTTCGTGGTGCCGCTGCTGACCATGCGCGCGATCGTCGGCGAGCGTCGCGATGGCACCTTGCCGCTGCTGTTCGCGGCCGGCGCGTCCGGTATCCAGATCGCGTTCGGCAAGTTCGTCGGCGCGCTGGGCGTGCCGCTGGTGCTGCTGGCGATCCTGCTGGCGATGCCGCTGTCGCTGGCGGTGGGCACCGACCTGGATCTGGGCAAGGTCGCCACCGGCGCACTCGGCCTGCTGCTGCTGACCGCGGCGTTGAGCGCACTCGGCGTGCTGTGTTCGGCCTACGCGCAGCATCCGGCCAGTGCCGCACTGGCGGCGATGGCGGCGGGACTGATCGGCTGGATCGCCGACGGTGCGGCGCGCGAGCGTGGGGTCACCGATGGCCTGCTCAACTGGCTGGCGCTGCCGACCCACCTCACCGCCTTCATGCGCGGCGTGGTGGCCTCGGTCGACGTGGCGTATTTCCTGTTGCTCGTGGTGCTGTGCCTGGGGCTTGCCGCGATGCGCCTGGCGCGCCTGCGGGAGCTGGGCTGATGGCGCGGGTGCTGCGCATCGCGCAGCCGCTGTTGCTGGTGCTGGCGGTGGCACTGGCTGGCTGGTTGTCGGTGCACTGGCAGTGGCGCGGCGATTTCAGTTTCGGCCAGCGGGCCAGCCTGTCGCAGGCCACGCTCGACGTGCTGGCCGCGCTCGATGGCCCGGTCGAGGTGGTGTCCTATGCGCGACCCGTCGGCGCGCTGCGCGAGACGGTCGGCGCCTTCGTGGCACGCTACCGCCAGCGCAAGGCGGATCTCACGCTGCGCTTTGTCGATCCGGATCTGGATCCGGGTGCGATGCGCGCGCGCGGCATCAGCCTCGACGGCGAGATCGAGCTCAGCTTCGAGGGCCGCAGCCAGCGCCTGACCACGCTCAATGAGCGCGAGTTCACGCTCGCCCTGCTGCGCCTGTCTCGCGGCGCCGAGCGCGTGCTGGCCTTCATCAGCGGCCATGGCGAGCGCGCGCCGGATGGCGAGGCCAACTTCGATCTGGGTCGCTTCGGCCAAGCGCTGGCAGCCGACGGCATTCGCAGCGTGCGGCTGGATCTGAGCACCGTGGCCGAGATCCCCGCAAATACGGATGTGGTGGTGATCGCCGGGCCCAGGGTGCCGCTGGCGCCGGCGCAGGCGGCCGCGATCGTGCGCTGGGTCGATGCCGGCGGCGCGCTGTTGTGGCTGACCGAGCCCGGGGTCGAGGACGGTATGGATGCGCTGGCGCAGGCGCTGGGCCTGCGCATGTTGCCGGGCATCGCGGTCGATGCGGCGGCACAGGGACTGGGCATCGGCGATCCGGGCTTCGCCGCTGTGTCGAAATTTCCCAGCCATCCGATCACCCGCGATTTCGACCTCACCGTGCTGTTGCCGCAAGCGGCCGCATACGCGGTGGTCGGCGCAGGCTCTTTCGATGCAAAGCCCATACTTCGCACCAGCGATCGCTCGTGGACCGAATCGGGCGCGATTGCGGCCGAGATCCGCTACGACGCCGATGCCGGCGAGATTCCCGGGCCATTGGACCTGGGGTTCGCGCTGACCCGCCTGTCGCCGCGCCCGGATCGCACCGAGCAGCGCGTGGTGGTGATCGGCGACGGTGATTTCCTGTCCAACAGCTTTCTCGGCAACGGCGGCAATCGCGCGCTGGGCGCGCGAGCGGTCAACTGGCTGCTGGCCGACGATGCGATGGTCGATATCGCGCCGGTGCAAGCGCCCGACCGCACCCTCGCGCTGACCCGTACCCAGGGCGGCGTGATAGGGATCGGATTCCTGCTGGTTCTGCCGCTGCTGCTGCTTCTCACCGGCGCGCTCATCGCGTGGCGGCGCCGACGCAGGTAGGATCGTCTACCCGAATCGCCACCGGCGGCCTGCCGGTGCGCGCCAGCGGCTCGGCGCAGGATCGTCCGATGAAGCGGCAGACACGCCAGACCTGGATCCTGCTCGCCGTGGTCGCAGCCCTGGGGCTCGCCGCGATCGGTGAAACCGTGCGCGACCGCCGCAATGCGCCGCGCCCATTGCTCGCGGATTCCGCTCACATCGACACGATCGCGCTGGAGTGCGCGCAGTGCGCGCCACGACGCTTCCAGCGCGTGCAGGGTCGCTGGGACATGGTCGCACCGTGGGTGGTGCCGGCAGACCCCCGTGAGATCGACCGCCTGCTGGGCCTGGCCACGGCACCCGTGCGACGGCGCTTTGCGATCAATCAGGTCGATCCGGCCACGCTGGGTTTCGTGCCGCCGTTTGCGGTGGTGCAACTGGGCAAGCGGCGCATCGAGTTCGGCACCACCGATCCGATCAACCACGCGCGCTATGTGCGCAGCGGCGACACCGTGGCCGTGATCGCCGATCGCATCAGCGTGGTGCTGCTGGAGCCGCCGGAACGCTTCGTCGACGCCGGGCCCTTCGCCGGTTTGCACAATGGCGTAGTGGCGATCACCGAGGCCGCAGCCGACTGGCCAGCAGCCCAGGTGCAGGCGCTCGCCGCATTGCGCGCCGACGAGGTCCGCGCGGCCGCCGAGCCGCTCGCGGGTCGTGCGCTGCTGGTGCGCGACGGTGCCGGCCGCAACCATCGCTACCTGCTCGCGCGCGACGGCGAGCGGATGCTGCTGCGTCGCGAGGAGCCACCGCTGGGCTACGTGCTGCCGCTGGGCACCACGCTGCCGGGCGCACGTTGAGTTTGCGCCGTGCCTGAGCTGCCCGAGGTCGAAACCACCCGCCGCGGAATCGCGCCACACGTGATCGGCCAGCGTGTGCGCGCGCTTGAGCTGCGCACGCGCATGCTGCGCTGGCCGATACCGCCCAGCCTGCCGCGATTGCTGGCCGGCCAGCGCATCGAGTCGGTCGAGCGGCGCGCGAAGTACCTGCTGCTGCATGTCGCCAGCGGCGATGTGATCGTGCACCTGGGCATGTCGGGCTCGCTGCGGGTGCTGCCGCAGGGCACCCCGTTGCGCAAACACGATCATGTCGATCTGGTCCTCGAATCCGGCCAGATGCTGCGCTTCAACGACCCACGCCGCTTCGGCTGCTGGCTATGGCAGGCGCAGGGGTTCACCCACGACCTGCTGGCCCATCTCGGCCCCGAGCCGCTGTCGCCGGCATTCGACGGCGATCACCTGTGGCGCCGCTCGCGCGGACGCCGCGGCCCGGTGAAGAACTTCCTGATGGATCAGGCGATCGTGGTCGGCGTGGGCAACATCTACGCCGCCGAGGCGCTGTTTCGCGCCGGCATCGACCCGCGCCGCGCCGCCGGGCGCGTCTCGCGCGCGCGCCATGCGGCACTGGCGGCCGCAGTGCGCGCGATCCTCACCCACGCCATCCAGCGCGGCGGCACCACCCTGCGCGATTTCATGCAGCCCGACGGCGAACCGGGCTATTTCGAACAGGAGCTGTTCGTCTACGGCCGCGCCGGCGAGGCCTGCAAGCAGTGCGGCAGCCTGATCCGGACGCTCAACATCGGCCAACGCGCCAGCTGCTGGTGTCCGGCGTGCCAGCGTTAGTGCTCTGGCCTGCGACGCGGTCGGAGTATCGAAGAGATTGTTTTGGTCTATAGTTGGGCTACGAATAGCCACAAGAGTGTTTACATGCGCCCCAAGACCGAGCGCCCCGCCGCCAGCGCGCGCTGGAAATCCAGCGTGGCCGCTGCTCCGGGCAAAGCCAAGAAAAGCGCGGTGGCCCGCCCCGCCCGCGTCAAGCAGGTCAAGCAAAAGCCGGGCGTCAGCGTGCACTCGTTCCGGACCATGCTGCGCACCGCGCCGCTGATCAAGCGGGTGCTGATTGAGCGCGACGGCGTGCCGCATCAGGTTGTTCAGGGCCTGATCAAGGAAATCGGCGTCAGCAGCAGCGATTTCCAACGCTATGTGCGCATCCCCAAGGCGACCTTCACCAAGAAGATGAAGGACAAGTCCCTGTTTGCCGGCACGACCGGGCAGTCGATGGTCGGCCTGATGGATCTGATCAACAAGGTGGAAGACATGCTGGCCGCCGAGAAGGACAACCCGAAGGCTCAGCACTTCGATGTCCAGAAGTGGGTAGGTCACTGGATCGAGCGTCCGCAGCCGGCACTGGGCGGGCTTGCGCCGGCTGAAATGATGGATACCCCCACCGGGCGCGAATCGGTGATGAAGGTGCTGGGAGCGATCCAGAGCGGCGCCTATCAGTGAGGCTGACCCGCATCGGGTCCACGGGGCCCGCGTGGGCCCCGGCCGACATGAGTGGTGCCGGCGCCGCTGCGTCTGCCGGGCGCTGGAACAGACCCGGGGAACGGGTGATCTACGCAGCGCCGACCCTGGCGATGGCGATTCTGGAAACGGCCGCGCATATCGATGACAGCGGTTTGCCACTGAACAAGTACGTCATCCACATCGAAGTGCCCGAGGACGTATGGCAGTCCCGCCTGGTGATGGGCGCTGGCACGCTGCCGGTCGGTTGGGATGCCATTCCGCATGGATTGATCTCCATCGCTGCCGGGTCCGCCTGGTACACCGCGGGCGCCCACGCGATCGTCGAGCTGCCGTCGGTCATCGCGCCCGAGGAGACGATCGTCGTCATCAACGCGCAACACCCGGAAACGCGGCGGATGGTTGCCACGCCCACGCGGCGGTTCCAGTACAACCTGCTTTTCAGGGACCGGCAGGCGCTTTAGGAAAGCAGATCAGGAATCGCGCGCGGCCGCCCGCTTGCGCAGCGGGGGCGTGCGTACGACATCGCGGCAGTGGAAGCCGCCGCAGCGTCGGCTGGGGGCAAGGAGCGGATCTGTGCACCAGCCCATCGAAATGCGCTGCCTGACAAACCGTATACGGGGGCGGTGGCTGCAGCACAGACAGTGCACACCGTCCGAACATTCCGAATGTCGCTTGCGCGGCGAGAGATCGCGGCGCACGAGATCACGGGCAGGCAGAGTGCTGCGATGTTGAAAGCACGCGTCAATGATCCGTTGCCGGGGCGGCGGCGCATCGGCATCGATGATTCCAACGCGACGCGCACACCTCGGTCCGTGCGCGCACGGTCAGTGGGATCTGTGTACTTGATTCTTCTGACCCTGTGCCCTCCAGCGGTCGCGGCTGGGCAGGCACTTCGGCCGGGGTTCTTCACGCCCGGCGCGCCCGTCGCGGAGAGCGGATCGAGGTCGCTTTCGACATAAACGCCTGCGAGTTGGTTGCCGAGCGCCCCGACGAAGTCGACATCGTGCGAACAGGAAACGGCATCGACGTAACCGCCGATGGAAACGTCGAAATCGAGCCGTTGTTTTGCCACGTTACGCCATCGCGAACACCATTCGTCCTGGGGTCGCTGCCGCCAGGTCGGTACGACGTGCGGATCGTGATCCGCAGCTTTTTCCCCCCGTTCCAGCAATTTCCAAGCACCTCAGGCCCATTGGTGGCCGGCCCGGCACCTGTCCCGGCTGTTGGTCGATGGACTCTGGGGATACTCGCGATCACGGCGTTTGTGTTGGGACTGTGCGTCCTCACAGTGCGCCGGAGCGCATTGTTTTCGGTTGCTTGGCCAGCGGCTCAAGTTCGATAGGTCGTTTCGCGCACGAGTGTGACGATCGCCTACAGCGGCCAGACGAATCCGGTGTGGCGGTTGTTGAAGTCCGGATCGTCGAGGTCGCCGACGGTGTGCGCGATCAGACCCGGTGGGGCCACGCTCATGCGCACCTCGCCGCCTTCGGCGAATACGCCGCCGGCGATCAGATAGTCGGCAGCGCGCTCGAGCACCAGCTGCGCGTTGAACACCGCATCCTGCGGCACATTGCGGATCGACAGATCGGGTCGTGCGAACTTGCGCAGGCCGCGGGTGTGCAGCCATGCGCGGCCCGCATGATGATCGTCTTTCGAGCGCAGCATGACCACTTCGTTGAGCGCGCGCGGCGCATCGGGCGCGAACATCGATTCGCGCCATTGCAGCGCATCGCGCAGGGCCATCGACTGCACGTCGAGTACTGCCACGCCGCCGGCATCGATGAGCGACTGGATGAAGCCGATGATATCGCGCAGGTACAACAGGTTTACCTGGTCGGGCAGTTCGCCGCGGATCAGCATCGCGTGCGGTGTGGCGCGCGCGGCATCGAAGGTAGCCTCGGCCTTGGCGCGCAGCAGTGCGCCCATCGGATCGGCCAGCGGGTCGGGCGCGGTGCCGCGTACGGAATCGTGCAGGTACACCTGGCCGCTCACGCCGGTGGGCAGACCGCGCGTGCGATAGCCGCGCGCGTCGATCTCCACCCCGGGCTGGAACGCACCGAACACCCAGTACAGCAGGAATGCGCTGTCGTCGACGGCCACGTGGTGCGGGCGCTGCCATGCCGCCGGCGGTGTGCTTTCCATCGCTTCAGGCGTCCTTCGTGCGCGCGTCGTCGGGCACGCCCAGCGGCAGCATCGGCTGCTGCAGCTCGATGCGCCCCTCGCCCGCGGTGATCTGCTTGAATTCCGCGCGACTGACCGAGACATAGCGTTCGTTACCGCCGATCTCGACCTGCGGGCCTTCGGTGATCGCGCGCCCATTGTCGTCGACGCGCACCACCATGGTGGCCTTGCGGCCGCTGTGGCAGATGGTCTTGATCTCGACCAGGTTGTCGGCCCACGCCAGCAGGTACTGGCTGCCCTCGAACAGCTCACCGCGGAAGTCGGTGCGCAAGCCGTAGGCCAGCACCGGGATGTTCAGCGCATCGACGATGTCGGTGAGCTGCCATACCTGTCGTTTGCTCAGGAACTGTGCTTCGTCGACCAGCACGCAGTGCAGCGCGCCGTGGCGCGCGACGTCCCCGCGCGCGATCGCCTCGAGATCGTCGTCGCGGCCGAACATTTGTCCGCGCGCCGACAGCCCGATCCGCGACTTCACCGTTCCCGCACCGTGGCGATCGTCCAGTCGCGGGGTGAGGATCAGGGTGCGCATGCCGCGCTCGTGGTAGTTGTGCGCGCTCTGCAGCAACGTGGTGGTCTTGCCCGCGTTCATCGCGGAATAATAGAAATAGAGCTTGGCCATCGCGATATCGTACCGGAGCGCCGGTGTGGCGCAGGCCAGGTGCAGGCCAGGTGCAGTCAGAAAGCAGGTATGCAGCATAGGAACAATTCCTTCGTCACCCACCTCGAATGCGGACTCACCGGCGAGCGCCAGCCAGCGGGAGTGCTGGCCAGCGTATCGGCCGCCGGCAAGCCGCTGCTGGTCCGCTACGATCTGGCGCGGGTACGCGCGGCACTGCCGCGCAGCGCGCTGGCGACGCGTCCACGCACGCTGTGGCGCTATCGCGAACTGCTGCCGCTGCCACTGGATGTCGAACCGGTCTCGCTGGGCGAGGACATGACCCCGCTGATCGACCTGCCGGCGATCCGCGCGGAGCTGGGTCTTGGCGCGCTGTGGGCCAAGGACCAAGGGCGGCTGCCGACCGGATCGTTCAAGGCGCGCGGCCAGGCGCTGGCGGTGAACATGGCGCGGATGTTCGGCGTGCGCGCGATGGCGGTCCCCACCAACGGCAACGCGGGCGCCGCGATGGCGGCCTATTGCGTGCGCGCGGGTATCCAGGCGCACTGCTTCGCACCTGCCGACACACCGGATGCGAACCTGCGCGAGATGGCGCTCAGCGGTGCCAGCGTGACCCGCGTCGAGGGCATGATCGACGACTGCGGCAAGCTGGTCGCCGCCGGCGAGAAGGAAGGACGCTGGGTCTCGTGCGCGACGCTGCGCGAGCCTTATCGCCTCGAAGGCAAGAAGACGATGGGGCTGGAGCTGGCTGAGCAGCTGGACTGGATGCTGCCCGATGCGATCTTCTATCCCACCGGCGGCGGCACCGGATTGATCGGCATGTGGAAAGCCTTCGCCGATTTGGAGGCGCTGGGCTGGATCGGCCCCGCACGCCCGCGCATGTACGCCATCCAGGCCAGCGGCTGCCAGCCGATCGTGCGCGCCTTCGACGAGGGCGCGATGTTCGCGCGGCGCTGGGACAACGCGCACACCATCGCCCACGGCATCCGCGTGCCGGCAGCACTCGGCGATTTCCTGATCCTGCAAGCAGTGCGCGAATCGGGTGGTGCCGCGCTCGCAGTCGACGACGCCGACATCGTGCAGGCCTGGCGCGATAGCGGCCGCCGCGACGGCTTCGTGATGTGCCCGGAGGGCGCTGCCACGCTGGCCGGCTTGCGCCAGGCGATCGCGCGCGGGATGGTCCGGCCCGGCGCGCGCGTGATGCTGTTCAACTGCGCGACGGCGTACAAGTACCCGCTGCCGGACGCCGACTGAGCGGCCACGCCGCCGGGTGCATTGCAGCGCCAATCGCGGCGCGCATTGCGCCCTACTGGTTTTTCGGTGGCCGATTACCTGGCCGGCGCAGCGGCGCGACGTCGACGCTGCCGTTGCCGCCGCCCCAGACCGAGTCCTGCACGCGCCAGTAGTCGTTCGACGCCCAGTTCTCGTCCTCGAAGTAATCGGGCACGAAGCAGCTGCCGCCCCCGAGCCCGTTGCCGGCCCCGTTGCGCGTGCCGCTGCAGCCCGAGTACGTATAGGTGCGCGCCGCACCGAGCAGGGACGGGCGTCGGCCCATGGTGCGGAAGGTCACGCGGGCGAGCTGGCTGGCTTGGCGCGGCTTGGCGACGGCGTCCCCGTATTCTGCGTAGAGCTTGCCGCCTTCCTCGATCGCGCGCGCCTGGCCGTCTGCGTCGAGCATCGCCCACAGCTGCTCGCGGCGCGCGACGAACTTCGGAAAGCCGCGCTCTGCTGCGAGGTCGGCCCAGGCATAGGCGAGCGCCAAGTCGCGCGACACGCCCGCGCCATTGGCGTAGATCGTCGACAACGCCAGCTGCGAGGTCTTGTCAGCGTAGCGCGCCGCGGACAGGAAATGCTTGCGCGCCCACTCCATGTCGCCGCGCTTGTAGGCCTCGAAGCCGTTCTCGCGGAACACCTGGTCGTAGTGATATTCGCTGATCGGGTTCAGCGTGGCCTGCTCCTCGCGGCTCAGGCCTTGCGCTGCGAGCGGGAATGGCGCGAGCACGGCGAGGATCAGGGGCAAGGCGAGGCCGAGACGCATACGGATCGCTCCTTGTCGGGGTGGGCTGCTCAGGCAAGTCTCGCGCAACCCGCCGGCCAGTTCGCGTGCCGGAAGTCCGGGGCGCGCCTCCCGGCGCGATAGAATGCGGGACTGCTCGCCGCCGGTCGTCCGATGTCGCTCAATCCCGCCCAGCGCGAAGCCGTGCACTACACCGCAGGTCCACTGCTGGTGCTCGCGGGTGCTGGTTCCGGCAAAACGCGGGTGATCACGGAGAAGATCGTGCATCTGGTGCGCGCAGGGCTGCGCGCGGAGAAGATCACCGCGATCACCTTCACCAACAAGGCTGCACGCGAGATGCGCGAGCGCGCCGGGCGGCAGCTCCGCGCGCTCGGCGGCGAGCATCAGCCGGTGATCTGCACCTTCCACGCGCTGGGTTTGAAGTTCCTGCAGATCGAGCATGCGCGCGGCGGGCTGCGGCGCGGCTTTTCGGTGTTCGATTCCGACGACTCGCGCGGTCTGATCAAGGAGCTGCTGCCGGCGGCGACCAAGAACGATGCGATCGACGCGCTGCGTTTTCTGGTATCCAGGGTCAAGAACGAAGGGCTGTCGCCGGAACAGGCGCTCGAGGCCGCGCGCAGCCCGCGCGAGCTCCAAGCCGCACAGCTGTACGCGGCATACCAGAAGCGCCTCGCTGCGTTCAATGCAGTCGACTTCGACGATCTGATCCGGGTGCCGCTGCTGTTGCTGGAAGCCGATGAGCAACTGGCGCTGGCCTGGCGCGAGCGCATCCGCTACCTGCTGGTCGACGAATACCAGGATACCAATCGCGCGCAGTACCGCCTGCTCAAGGCCCTGGTCGGGCCGCGCGGCGCGTTCACCGCCGTCGGCGACGACGACCAGTCGGTGTACTCGTGGCGCGGTGCGGATCCGGAGAACCTGCACGAGCTGGCGCGCGACTACGCGGCACTGCGGGTGGTCAAGCTCGAGCAGAACTACCGCTGCTCGGCGCGCATCCTGCGCGCGGCCAATGCGGTGATCGCCAACAATCCGCACCTTTTCGAGAAGAAATTGTGGAGCGAGCACGGCGATGGCGCGCCGATCCGGGTACTCGAGTGCAAGGACGAGGTGATCGAGTCGGACAAAGTCGCCGCCGAGATCGCCCATCGCGCCGCGCAATCGAAAGCGCCGTGGAGCGAGTTCGCGGTGCTGTATCGCGGCAACCACCAGGCCAAGGCAGTCGAAAAATCGCTGCGCCTGCTGCGCATTCCTTATCACCTGAGCGGCGGCCAGGCGTTTTTCGATCGCGCCGAGGTCAAGGATCTGCTGGCGTGGCTGCGCCTGCTGGCCAATCCCGACGACGATGCGGCGTTCCTGCGCGCGGTGGTCGCGCCCAAGTGCGAGGTGGGCGCGACCACACTCGAGCGCCTGGGCGAGCTGGCCGGCAGCGCGCAGCTGAGCCTGATGCGCGCGGCATCGAGCAGCCACGTGCTCAAGCAGCTGTCGCCGCGACCGGCGTCATCGCTGGGCGGTTTCGCCGATCGCATCGAGCGCCTGCGCGGCATCGCCCATGCGCGCGGCATGGATGGACTCGCCGAAGCCCTGCTGCGCGAGACCGGCTACGAGACCCATCTGCGCAACAGCGCGCCCGACAAGGCGACGCTTGAACGCCGGCTCGAAAATGTCGGCGAGCTGATCGAATGGCTCCAGGAAGGTGCGCGCCGCAGCGGTGACGGGGTGGGCGATCTCGCCGCACAGCTGGCCATCCTCACCAATGCCGATCGCGACGATCCGGGCAATGCGGTGCGCCTGATGACCCTGCACGGTGCCAAGGGCCTGGAGTTCCGCCACGTGTTCGTGATCGGAGTGGAAGACGGCACCTTGCCGCACGAGGGCGGCATCGAAGAAGGCCGCCTCGACGAGGAGCGGCGCCTGTTCTATGTCGGCATCACGCGCGCCAAGGAGCATCTGGTGCTGTCGTATGCCGCGACCAGGACGCGCTTCGGCCAGGTGGTGCGACGCGATCCGAGCCGCTTCCTCGCCGAACTGCCGGCCGCCGACCTGCGTTGGGAGGGCCGCGATCCGCTCGCCGATGCCGAGGACCGCGACGAGCGCAAGAAATCGCATCTGGACCGTCTGTCCGCACTGCTCGGCGGACCCGGCTGAAGCACCGGCACGCCATACTCGGTGCCGCCTTTTTCCTGAACTTCCCGTTCGCCCCAACCCGGAGCTGCCCATGCTGCCTTCCCGCATCGCGTCGATCATCCTGCTCGCGCTGGCGTTGTCTGCCTGCGCGTCCGGCCTGCCGCGCGCGACTTCCGCGCCGGCCGATGCAGCGCCCGCCGCAGTCGCCGGCGCCAACGATCAGCTCTACGCGGTCGCGTGGCAGCAAACCGCGATCGAGTACCAGTCGCTGACGCGCACCGTCTATGCCGGCGCACAGCGTCGACTCACCGGCGTGGTGGCGTGGCAACAGCAGGCCAACAGCGATGCGAGCGCCGAGGTGCGCGCCGTAGCCGCCAGCTCGCTGTCGACCTGGAACGCCATGCCGATCGACGAGCGCGCCAACAACGACAGCGGCCAGCCGCTGGCGATCATCCTCGATGCCGACGAGACCGTGATCGACAACTCGGCCTACCAGGCACGGCGGATCGATGCCAATGGCAGCTTCGATCCCGACAGCTGGTCGGCGTGGGTGCAGGAACGTCGTGCGCATGCGGTGCCCGGTGCGGTCGAGTTCGTCCAATGGGCGGCAAGTCAGGACATCGCGGTGTTCTACGTGACCAACCGCGATGCGGCCGATGGCGCGGCCACCGCCGAGAATCTGCGCGCGCTGGGTTTTCCGCTGCCCGCGGGCGACGAGCGCTTGCTGCTGCTCGATCCCGCGCGCGATTTCGGCAGCGACAAGGTGTCGCGCCGCCAGCTGGTCGATCGCGACTACCGGGTGATCGGCGTGTTCGGCGACAATCTCGGCGACTTCGTGTCCGGTATCCGCGCCGACAATCCGACCCGTGCGCGGCGACTGGCCACCTATCGCAGCTGGTGGGGCGATCGCTGGTACATGTTGCCCAACACCATGTACGGCACGTGGGTCGATGCGCTCACCAACTCGTGCAGCGAGGCCACGCAGAAGGCGCCGCGCGACTGCATGCGCGACGGGCTGCGCCGCGAATGAGCACGGCGGGTGCGGCAGCGATCGCGCCGTTCGCCGCCCGACTGGCGGCGCGAGTAGCGCGCTTGGGTCCGCTGTGCGTGGGCATCGATCCTTCGCCCGCCCTGCTCGGCCAGTGCGGACTCGAAGACTCAGCGCACGGTCTGTACGCCTTCGGCGAGCGGATCCTGCGCGCCGCGCGCTTCGAGCTGTCGATCGTCAAGCCGCAGATGGCCTATTTCGAGCGCCACGGCAGTGCCGGCATTGCAGCACTCGAACGTCTGATCGCGCTGTGCCGGCGCGAGGGCGTGCTGGTGCTGCTCGATGGCAAGCGCGGCGATATCGACGCCACGGCTCAGGCTTACGCGCAGGCCTACTCCGGCGCCCGCAGCGCGCTGGCCTGCGATGCCTACACCGTGCACGCCTATCTCGGACTGGCAGCCCTCGCTCCGGCCATCGATTTCACGGTGGCAGCCGGCGGTGGCGTGTGCGTGGTGGTGCGCTCGTCGAACGTGGAGGGCGCGGCACTACAGCACGCGCGCACCAGCGACGGACGCTGCGTGGCCGAACTGCTGGCCGATCAGATCGCGGCACTCAACAGCCAGTTCGCGGGCACCGATGATGGGCCGATCGGCGCGGTGCTGGGTGCGACCGCCGATGATGCCGGTGCGCTGGCCGCGCGCATGCCCGGTGCCTGGCTGCTGGCGCCCGGGGTTGGCGCGCAGGGCGCGAGCATGGTCGATATCGCGCGGCGTTTCGGGGCTGCGGCCGCGCGGGTGCTGCCGAATGTCTCGCGCGGCGTATTGGCCCATGGTGCCGAGCCCGCGCAGATCGCCACGGCACTTGCCGAACTGCGGGGGCAAGCCGCTATGCTCCGTCCCACGTGATTCCGATCTCGGTTCGTTCTGCCGCCTGGCACCCGGGTGCGCGCAGTGCAACCGCCAATCCCGTCATCCGATCAATGGGTTACAGCGCAATACTTAAGGTATTGCATTAATTTGCACCGCTAAGCTATTATTTATCCGCGTCGTGGCGGGTGGGTTCGATTTTCGTCCCCCACCCCGGCGCCGATTCCCCCTCCGGCATCGAGCCGGTTCACTCAGATGGCCGCAAGACCATCTGAGTTTTTTTTTGGGCGATCCGGAATCGGTGGTTGGTGGAGGGATGCGATGCATGGCGCTTGCGCGCCGGAAAGGCTGGCGCCTACAGTCCGGGTCCCGAGCTCGCGACAGGCCGTACTGCATGTCCCCATCGATCGCCCCACTGATTGCCATCGCTGCAGCCGCGCACCGCGCGTCGGCGATCGCGCGCGCGCAGTCGATGTTCACCGCGGCCGCGCGCTAAGCCGCCGCGCGCTGAACGCCGCCCGCCACCGACCGACTACGGCATGGCCGTCGCACCCGCCGACATGACCCCGCCCGATTCCAGCCGCGCGCCGTGGCTATTCAGGATGGCCGCGCGCGCGCTGCGCCCGTGGCTGCGGATCAAGATCGAGCGTGAAGGTCCGGACCCGGCAGTGCTGCGTTCGGATGTGCCGGTGGTGTACCTGCTCGAACGCTATGGTTTGTCCAATGCGCTGATCCTCGAAGAGGCCGCCCGCGAGGTCGGCTTGCCGCCGCCCCTGCTGCCGTTGCCCGGTGGATTCCTGCGCCGCGATCGTGCGGTACTGGCACTGTCGCGGCGCGGTAGCGGGCTGGAGGGACGTCCGCGCACCCTGACCCATTCGGAGGGCCTGTCGCAGCTGCTGGCAGCGGTGGCGGCCAATCCGCAGCTCGATATCCACGTGTTGCCGGTGTCGATCTTCGTCGGCCGCGCGCCGAATCGCGCAACCGGCTGGTTTCGCGTGCTGTTCTCGGAAAACTGGGTGATGGTGGGCCGCTTCCGCCGCCTGCTCGCGATCCTGCTCAACGGCCGCGACACCATCGTGCATTTCAGCCCGCCGGTCAGCCTGCGCGCGGTGGTCGCCGAAGGCCTCGACCCGCCGCGCACCATCCGCAAGGCTTCGCGCGTGCTGCGCGCCCACTTCCGCCGCCTGCGCACCGCGGTGATCGGCCCCGATCTTTCGCATCGGCGCACCGTGATCGACGATGTGCTCAACGCAGAGCCGGTGCGCGAGGCGATCGCCGCGACCGCGGCGAAAGACAAGATCGACCGCGAGCAGGCATGGGCCAAGGCGCGCGGCTATGCGTGGGAGATCTCGGCCGACTACTCGCACCCGGTGGTGCGCTCGATGTCGTTCGTGCTCAAGCCATTCTGGAACCAGATCTACGACGGCGTGTCGATGCACCACTTCGACACCCTGATGAAAGTAGCGCCCGGCCATGAAGTGGTTTACGTGCCGTGCCATCGCAGCCATATCGACTATCTGCTGCTGAGCTACCAGCTCTACGACAACGGCATCGTGCCGCCGCATATCGCGGCCGGCGTGAACCTGAACCTGCCGGTGGTCGGCGCCATCCTGCGCCGCGGTGGTGCGTTCTTCCTGCGCCGCAGCTTCCGCGCCAATCCGCTGTATTCGACCGTATTCAGCGAGTACGTGACCCAGCTGTTCGCGCGCGGCGTATCGATGGAGTACTTCATCGAGGGTGGCCGCTCGCGCACCGGGCGCCTGCTGGAGCCGCGTGCGGGCATGCTGGCGATGACCTTGCGCTCGTTCCTGCGCGTGCAGCGCCGGCCGGTGGTATTCGTGCCGGTCTACATCGGCTATGAGAAGCTGATCGAGGGCAAGAGCTACATCGGCGAGCTGACCGGCAAGCCCAAGGAGAAAGAGTCGCTGCTCGGCCTGCTGCGCAGCTTCGGCATCCTGCGCCAGAAGTACGGCAAGGTGGCGTTGAGCTTCGGCGAGCCGATCTTCCTCGGCGAGCATCTGGATGCGGTGGCGCCCACGTGGCGCGAGCACAGCGCGGCAGCAGACGAGCGACCCGAGTGGTTTGCGTCAGCGGTCGACACGCTGGCCGATCGCATCATGGTCAACATCAACCGTGCCGCCAACGTCAATCCGATCAACCTGCTGGCGGTGGTGCTGCTGTCGGCGCCCAAACATTCTCTGGGCGAATCGGACCTGGGTTCGGCGCTTGCGCTGTGCAAGCGCCTGCTCGAACGGGTGCCGTACTCCGACCGCATCACCGTGACCCCGCTGTCGCCCGCGCAGATCATCGCCTACGGCGAGAACATGCAGGCGATCCTGCGCATCCGCCATCCGCTCGGCGATGTGCTGGCCAGCGAAGGCGATCGCGCCGTGCTGCTGTCGTACTTCCGCAATAACGTGGTGCATCTTTTCGCCACCGCGGCGTGGGTCGCGTGCTGTTTTCTCAACAATCGGCGACTGCGCCGCGGCACTGTCGAGCGCCTCGGCGAGTTCGTGTATCCGTTCCTGAAGAACGAGCTGTTCCTGCCGTGGACGGCGGAAGCATTCGGCGAGCGCGTGCAGCAGACCATCGACGTGTTCCTCGAACAGGGACTGCTCAAGGCCGACGCGCAGGGCGGCATGTTGCGCCGGCGCGTGGGCCAGACCGACCAGGCCTTCCAGCTGCGCGTGGTGGCCCACACCCTGGTGCAGGCCTTCGAGCGCTACTACATCGGCATCGCGCTGCTGGTGCGCAATGGCCCGGGCAGCCTGAGTACCGCGGAATTGGAGAACCTGTGCCACCTGACCGCCCAGCGATTGGCCCTGCTCTACGAGCGCAGCGCGCCGGAGTTCTTCGACCGCAATCTGTTCCGCAGTTTTATCGGCACACTCAAGGAGCATCGCTTCGTGTGGCTGGATGCCGCCGGCAAGCTCGACTTCGGCGACGCCATGGCGACCATCGCCAAAGACTCACGGTTGATCCTTTCGCGCGAGTTGCGCAACTCCATCCTGAAGCTGACTGCTGCAAGCAAGGCCGAGCTCGACAGCGCGCAGGCTGCGGCGGTGGGCCGCGACGACAGCGGCGCGCCCAAGCCACCGGCAAATCCGAACGACGACTGACTCAGGCGTCCAGATCGGGAATCAGCTTGGACTCCAGCCACGCGATCATGTCCTTGATCGCGAGCTTGCGCTTCTTCAGGCGTTTGATCTGCAGCTGGTCGGTCGAGCGGTCGGCGGCCAGGCGGTCGATGACCTGGTCGAGATCGCGGTGTTCGACTTTCAGCTCGACCAGTTTGCGCGCGATCTCGGACGGGTCCACGGACGGTACGGGCTTGGCTTGGAGGGCGCGGCCAGTGTAGCGCGCGGCGCACTGCTGCCGCCTGCCGCTACAATGCGCGGCCGCCCGGAAAGCCCCGTGATGTCCGCCGTCGACCCGCGCAATAACGAGCAGCAGTTGAACAAGCTGGCCAAGCGGCTGCGGCGCGAGGTCGGGCAGGCGATCGGTGACTACAACATGATCGGCAAGGGCGACAAGGTGATGGTGTGCCTGTCGGGCGGCAAGGATTCCTACACCCTGCTCGATATGCTGCTCAAGCTGCAAGCCAGGGCACCGGTGCGCTTCGAACTGGTCGCCGTGCACCTGGACCAGAAGCAGCCTGACTACGACCCCGGCGTGTTGCCGCGCTACCTCGGCGCACTGGGTGTGCCGTTCACCATCATCGAGCAGGACACTTACAGCGTGGTCAAGCGGGTCGTGCCCGCGGGCAAGACGATGTGCGGTTTGTGCTCGCGGCTGCGCCGCGGCGCGCTGTACAGCCACGCCAAGCGCGAGGGCTTTACCCGGATCGCACTCGGCCACCATCGCGACGACATCGTCGAGACGCTGTTCCTGAACCTGTTCCACCACGCCAAGCTCGCCGCCATGCCGCCCAAGCTCAGGTCTGAGGACGGCGAGCACATCGTGATCCGCCCGCTGGCCTATTGCGCGGAGACCGATCTGGCCGCGTACGCGCAGGCGATGCGCTTTCCGATCATCCCGTGCAACCTGTGCGGCGCGCAGGAAACCCTGCAGCGCAAGGCGATCAAGGCGATGCTGGGCGAGTGGGAGCGGGGCAATCCTGGGCGCATCGAAACCATCTTCCGCGCGCTGGCCGACGTCCGGCTCACGCAGCTGGCCGACCGCACACGCTTTGATTTCGTAGCCCTCGGTGCGTCCGCCGGCCCCGCGTCCGGAGTGGCCGATTGGCTGCTCGGTGAAGCGGCTGCCGCATCATCCATCATCACACCCGAGGCCGACCGCGCAGCGCCCAGCGGTCTCGAAATCCTCGGCGCCTGATTCGCCGCCCCTCGTCCACCCCGCGTACCCCCCGCATGCGCCCCTTACCTTTTGGCATCCCAGTCCATGTTCTTTCGTCAGTTGAGCCTGTTCCGTTTTCCCAAATCGGCCGCCGAAACCCTCGACGAGGGTCTGGCCAAACGCCTGAAGAAACACCCTCTGCGTCCTTGCGGGCCGCTCCAAGCGCAGACCCGCGGCTGGGTATCGCCTTACGGCCGCGGCGACGACGCGCTGCTGCACCAGCTGGGCACATACACCCTGCTGACGCTGGGCGGTGAGGACAAGCTCCTGCCGCCGTCGGTGGTCAACGAGAGCGTGGCGCAGAAGATCGAGGTGCTGGAGAGCCAGCGCGGCAAGCGCCTGGGCGGTCGCGAGCGCAAGCGCCTGCGCGACGAGGCCCTGCACGACCTGCTGCCGAAGGCTTTCGTGCGGCCCTCGCGGCTGTCGGGCTATCTCGACGCCAAGGCCGGCTGGCTGCTGGTCGACAGCGCCTCACGCAAACAGGCCGAGGGTTTCCTGACCGTTCTCCGTGAAACCGTCGAAAGTTTCCCCGCAGTGCCGCCGGATCCCGAAGAATCGCCGCGCGCGCTGATGACCGGGTGGCTGACCGGCGCTAAGCTGCCGCAAGGCTTCGGCCTGGGTGACGAATGCGAATTGAAGGACCCGTCGGATCAGGGCGCGATTGCGCGCTGTCGCCGACAGGACCTTGAATCCGACGAGGTGCGAGAGCATCTGAAGAGTGGCAAGCAAGTAACCCAGTTGGGTTTGGTCGTCGACGAGCGGGTGTCGTTCACGCTCGGAGAAGACCTGTCGGTGCGCAAGTTGCGCTTCCTGGACGCGGTCACCGCGGATCTGGAAGGCACCGACCGGGATTCTCCGCGCAGCGAGATCGATGCGCGTTTTGCGGTGATGAGCCTGACCTTGAAGCCCGTTCTGGAGCGCCTGGATTCGGTGTTCCGCCTGCCGCGTCCTTCGGATCGCGGTCGACGGTAGCCGACGCCGCGCGCTCCCATCGACCCGATGGATGGACAGTGATGGACGCGCGCGACAACAACTTTCTCGAACTCGAGACCTCGCGTGGCCGGCGCATCAAGGTGCTGGCCACGGTGCACCCGCGCGCGCGGCGCATGAGCCTGACCATGGGCGTGCACGGACCGCGCGTGTCCTCGCCGCGCGGCACCGCGCAATCCGATGTGCGCGCATTCCTGCGCGAAAACGCCGACTGGCTCGAACTGAAGCTGCGCGAGATGGAGCGCCAGGGCGTGCGTCTGGCGCCTCCGGTGCCCGGCGTGCCCGACACTTTCAACTGGCGCGGCGAGCTGGTGCTGGTGCGCTGGGACTACGGCGTGTTCCCGCGCATCCGCATCGAAGACAACCAGGCCACCATCGCGCTGGATCTGGATCACAGCGAAGCCGACGCGATCGCGCGGCGCGCGATGCGTGGTTTCATCGTCGCCCAGATGAAGCGCGAAGTCGCGCGGATGACCAAGCTGTACGAGCCGCTGGTCGGCCGTCCCGTGCTGTCGACGCGGCTGCTGCCGATGAACAGCCTGTGGGGCAGCCTGTCGGTCAATGGCCGCATGACGCTGGACCTGTCGCTGATGCTTGCACCGCCGCAGGCGCTCGAATACGTGGTGGTGCACGAGATGAGCCACCTGTGGATCCGCAATCACGGGCGTCGTTTCTGGGAGCGGGTCGAAGCGGTGTTCCCGCAGTACAACGACATGCGCGTGTGGCTGTCGCGCAATGGCCATGCGGTCAAGGCCGAACTCGCGCGCTGGATCGGCAGCGAGTTGCCATAGTTTCATCGCACTGTGGGAGCCGCCACGGCGGCGATTGCGGAGTTGGTGCTTGCCCCAGTCGCCGCCATGGCGGCTCCCACACCACACCACATCACAGCACCCCGCGATTGCAGAGCTGATTTCTTGTGGGAGCCGCCATGGCGGCGATTGCGGAGTTGGTGCTTGCCCCAGTCGCCGCCACGGCGGCTCCCACACCACACCACATCACAGCACCCCGCGATTGCAGAGCTGATTTCTTGTGGGAGCCGCCATGGCGGCGATTGCAGAGTTGGTGCTTGCCCCAGTCGCCGCCACGGCGGCTCCCACACCACACCACAGCACCCCGCGATTGCAGAGCTGATTTCTTGTGGGAGCCGCCATGGCGGCGATTGCAGAGTTGGTGCTTGCCCCAGTCGCCGCCACGGCGGCTCCCACACCACACCACATCACAGCACCCCGCGATTGCAGAGCTGATTTCTTGTGGGAGCCGCCATGGCGGCGATTGCGGAGCTGGTGACTTGCCCCAGTCGCCGCCATGGCGGCTCCCACACCACACCACACCACAGCACAGCACAACACAGCACCCACACCACACCACACCACACCACAAGCCGCCC
>Ga0209181_10001841_pt1 | contig 35735 bp, 25 predicted proteins | sample MAT05_FD_187208 | JGI IMG/M metagenome (GOLD analysis project Ga0209181, IMG submission 187208) | Freshwater microbial communities from Lake Fryxell liftoff mats and glacier meltwater in Antarctica - MAT-05 (SPAdes) (version 2) | ecosystem: Environmental > Aquatic > Freshwater > Ice > Liftoff... | reverse complement strand
AGTCATAAGCGTCGTAGGTGGACGGCTACGACGCGTATGAAGATTTGAACATCAATTGAATCACTCTGCGACCAGAGTGCCGAAGGGGGCAAAGACCTGTTTGCCATCTATCTGGACCTGGACGTAAAGGCGGATGAATCCGGGTTTCGGTGCGTAGAAACGGAAACCAAATGAAGGGCCGCCGCGTTCATCAGCTGATTGCGGTTCCTCGCCTTCGGGATGGATATGGAGCACGGTCTGGCGATCTTCGTAAAAGCCCACGATGTGCGCATAGGCCCCCATGACGGGTTCAAGTTTATTAAAAGGAGTGCTGTCTTCTACGATGGTGAGTGAGGCAACGATGGGGTCTTTGCTCCGAATCTTGGGAGTTGGCGTGTTCCATTGAAGAAAGAATCCCAGTTTTCCAACCTGGCTCTCCACGGTTTCCGTCCGGTCTTTGAGCGGCTCTCCTTTGGTTTCACTCGGAAGATCGCACACGGCGTATTCCTGCACTTTGGAGGCAATCGGCACGATGTCGGCAAACACGCGGTAGGCACCGGGATTGCGCGGATTGCGCGGGGTGAATGTGAAAACGTATTCACCGGGAACGCTGGTAGGCTTGGGGTGCTCGTGGTGATAATCACCCAGGCTTTCATCAATAATGAGCAGGTGAATCGGCTCAGTGTGCATGACACGCAGATCGTTGAGTTCCACTGGTGCGCCATCGGTTTTGCGGTATTTCCAAACGCCGATTTTAAGCTCACCCCGGCTAGGCAAATGTGAGTGATTTCTTTGATCATGTGAGCATCAACGGGCGGTCTTTTCATCGCCCCATCTGGGAGTGTTTCTGGATCCTTTCGATCAAAGGCAGCGTGTCGAATCTCATTAGCGGATCGGTCTCCTTGAGAAAAGCCATGATGCCGAATTTCCCGACGTCCCCCACTGTAGGTCGGGCTAGGAGAGCCTCCATGCTCTCACTGGAGCCAAATTTCAGCCCTTCGAGGTCGGCCAGAGCGGGTTGCATGAGGCGCTCGTAACGACCCAGGCTCCACCGCTTCGAGCCTTCGATGAATTCGTTTATCACGCGAGTCTCGATAGACGCGAGAAGGTGCAATTGATCCTCCGGGCTCATTTCCACGAATGCCGATCGAATGCGGGGATTCATCAACACCCTATGCCGCGTATCTAAATCCAGGCAGGAAATCTGGGTGGCAAACAAAGCAATCCATCCGTGGCGAGCATCAACGTTTTCTCCGGCTCCCGGCTTGGTGGCTAACAGATCGAGCGTGGTGGCCTCCGACGGTTTTCTGGACATAACAACGCGCACGGCAAGCGCGACGATCAACCAAATGACCAGCAGGCACACAATGCCCGGCATCCATCTTTTCAATTTAGACATCAGCGTTGTGTATAGTGTTGTTGGTTCTCTCAGCGCAAAGGCTTCTTGAAATAATCTACTGGCAGCGATAGTCGTGGCTACCCGTCTGCATCGGTTCCGTTTTTGGCTCAGGCAACGGTTCGCCATTACTCAATTCGTTACGATGCCCAACCTGCTGCTTAGAGCCAGTCATGCACTTTGAAATGAACATATGGAGGCTGAATGAAACCCGGAGGGTTTATTGGACCGTAGCCGGGGGTAACGGGGTGAAATCATTCATATATCATAATCCCCGGGTATTACCCGGGGCTACGGTCCTTCAAACCCTCCGGGTTTTCTTCAGCACTCAAAAGTGCATGACAGGCTCTAAAGATTTTGCCGGGCCGAAAACCTTTCGAATTCCATGCAGCTCCGCCGGGCGCTTCCAAACCTGTCGGAGTTCACAGTGAGTGCTGCTGCCACCCAGTTGTTAAAGTCTCCGGGATCTGCGCCACGTGGCGAACTCCGACGACTGGCGACCCTACTCGCTCCATATCGTGGAAAAATCATCCTGTCTTTCGTGACAATGATCTTTACGTGTCTGGGACTCCTCGGGCTTCCGCTGTTTGCCAAGGAAATGCTGGGCGCAGCCATCCACCTCCAAAAGATGACCATTTCCACGGAGCTCTGCTTTGCAATCATTGCGGGGTTTCTTGTGCTGGCAGGTTCTGGATACGCCTCCTCCGTGCTGCTTTTTCAGGTGGCTCATGAATTGACAGCAAAATTACGGAGCGACTACGTGTGGCAACTCTTGCTCGCGCCGGTCGGATACCATCGCGACGCCTCCATCGGGCAAATCATGGAGCGGCTTTCAGGAAGCCTCGCCGACATTGACTGGTTCATTAAACGCGCGTTCGGAAGCCTTCTCGGCGTGGTGATTCTGATGTCCGGCGGTGTGGTGATGCTGCTTTTCTTAAATTGGAAACTGGCGTTATTCAGCGGCTGCGCGGCTCCGTTGATCGCACTGGGCTTGCGGGGCATCAACGACAGATCCAGACATCTGCAAGGACAGAGAATGAATGCGTTGGAATCCTTGGGAGGCAGCCTGCACGGAATGCTGACAGGCATCGAAGTGGTCAAAGCGTTCAGTGGGGAAGCGCACGAGCAGGAGAGATTCGAGGCGCGTCAGGAGCGACTACTGAAAGTGCAGCGGAAGGAATCCCGCGTTTCGGCCCTTATGGAGCCACTGTTGATCACAATGGCGTCTCTTACTTTTCTCGTGGTCCTATTTTATGGGAGCAGCCTGATTGCAAACGGTGAACTCGCGGCAGAGGAGCTCATCACGTTTCTCATCTATCTGGCTTTTGTGGTTCCAAACGCGCGCAACCTTGCCATCCAAGTGGCTCAATGGCGGCACCTGAACGTGGCGCTTGATCGCTTGGAAGAGACCGCTGCGATCGTGCCCGAGCAGGATAAGAGCGGCGCAGTTTGCTTGGCGCATCCAGTGCGAGGAGAGGTGGAGTTTTGCCATGTGAATTACGCCTATCAGGAACGGGAGCAAGTTTTGACTAACCTCTCCCTCCGACTGCGGGCGGGGGAGCGAGTCGGCATTGTGGGTGAAAGCGGCGCGGGGAAATCGACACTCTTTAATCTACTCCTTCGGTTTTACGCACCCGATGTCGGGACGATTCTCGTGGATGGGCAGGACGTGCAATCAACAACGCTGCGGTCCCTCCGCGATGCCATCGCAGTGGTGCCGCAAGACAATATACTTTTTGATGACACCATCATGGAGAATGTGCGTTACGGAAACCATTCCGCCAGTGACGCAGAAGTGCGCGCAGCCTGCGAGGCAGCTCGCGCCGCAGCCTTTATCGAATCACTCCCCGCAGGCTATCTCACCCAGGTTGGCGGGCGAGGACTCAAGCTTTCTGGAGGGCAGCGTCAGCGACTCGCTATCGCCCGTGCCTTCCTAAAAAACGCTCCCATCTTGCTGATGGATGAGGCGACCTCCTCGTTGGATGCCGGCACTGAAAACGAATTGCGCCTAGTGATGGAGGAGCTGATGAAAGACCGGACCACCCTCGTGATCGCGCACCGGCTTTCCACCGTCACCCATCTTCCCCGTATTCTCATGGTGAGCGACGGGCGGATTCTTGATGATGGCTCGCCCGAACAGTTGTTTGATCGCTGCCCGTTCTATCGAACGTTTGTCTCCACGCAATTAATCCGGCAATGAGAGTCTGTTTTCACCCTCGTCCGAGATCAGATTCCAACACGCGATGAAGTCGATCGGATCATACCGCCGCGAATGGCTACCCGAGCTGATCATGCTGCTCGGCCTCAGCATTCTGACCATAATCCTGTTTGCCACCCCGGATCTGGACATCGCAGCCGCACGCTGGTTTTACCTTCCGTTGGCGAAAAATTCCTGGGGGATCGCGAAGCAAGCACCTTGGTCAATACTCTATCATACGGCTCCATGGATTACGGCATCCTTGCTGATTACAGGCTTCGGAATGCTGGCTGTCGGCCACTTCCGAAATCGCGTTGGGATGCGCAGGCTTTCGGTTTTTCTGCTTCTCGCAGTGATCCTGGGCCCAGGGCTCGTGGTCAACGCGATCCTCAAAGATCATTGGCAGCGTCCGCGTCCGCGAGAGATCGTAGAGTTTGGGGGCGCGCGCCACTACGCGCCGCCGCTACTGCCGATAGGTGAAGGAGGAAAATCGTTTCCCTGCGGTCACTGCTCGGTGGGATTTCTCTGCGCTGCTGGTTGGTGGATCTGGAAGCGCCGATATCGCGCGCTGGCATGGACCTCTCTCATCACGGGCCTCGTTATCGGATTCGCGAGTGGCCTGGGACGAATGGCTGCCGGCGGGCATTTTCTCTCAGACGTTCTATGGGCAGGTCTGATCTCCCTAGGAATCGCTCACGTGCTTTATTACTACGTCCTGCGGATCCCCGCATACGAAAACGCCGATGGAGAAAAACAACGGTGTCCAAACCGGTAGTCACGATTCACGGAGTGCGAACGGCGCGAGTCCGGTAAAAGCTGCGCGTTTCGCCGGAAGGAACAACTACGGTGAGTGTCCGCACTACCCCGGTCCCTTCACTGATCGTTGCCGTTCCGGTGGGTGCTGCGCCGTTCAGGCTTGTCGCGAGCGGTGTCCATTCCAGCAAATCCTCCGACGATTCCACGATGAGGGTAACGCCACGCGCGAGGGTGTTGCGAGAGAGCGTGAGCGTGACCGTGCCGACGCCAGGATTGCCGTTGAGCTGAAACGTGAGTGGCATTCCCGTGCTGCTTCCTGTGACAAACTCGATCAGGTTCGGGACCCCATTGCGGTTGGCGTCACCGGCAGAACCCGTGAGTGCTGGATCCTGCTGTTGAGCAGGTGTGAGATGCGTATTGAGCCAGCCTCCAAATGTCTCGATTTGCGGTGCATTGAACAATGTCGCTATTTCTGCCTGACTGAGCGCGCGCTGATAGATTCGCAAATCATCGATCTGGCCACGCCATGCGTTGCCGCCCTGGGTAGTGTCGCCCACGCGCATCAATCCCGGGAGCCGTCCGCCTGCGCCCGTGTTGAATTGAGTAAAGCCAGTGCCGTTGTTGTAATAGAGCCGCGAACGCCACGTTACTCCGTCGAGATAATTGACCAGTGTAACGAGTTGCCATTGACCGTTGTTGAGCGCGGGTGACGTCGTCGCAAGCGTACCGCTATATTGATTGCCATTGACCGCTTGCAAACCATTCGGACTACCATTCATCCACATACGAAACTGGGATTCCCATGGGGCCACGCCGCGATCTTTCCCTAAAATCGTGTTGTAGCCACTCGGTGCGGCGGTGCGCACCCAGACGGAAATTGTGAATGCATTTCCGCGGGGATCAAAATCGAGATCACTCTGATTCGCGGGAAAAAAGCTACTGATTGACGCGCTGAGGTCCGCAGACCCGTACGCCCCGCCAAAGCGCCCGCCCGCAGCCCATTGGGGGCTTGCGTGATTGGTGGCGTGGTTTAGTCCAGACGGAGCAGAATCCCAAATGCGTGTCCCGATTCCTTCATCGAATGTGTAATGAAGAATGAGATCAGGATCGTTCACGAAACCACCCACCGGCGGTGCGTTCATCGTAAACGCACGCGTTGCGGACCCGGAGGAATCGCTGACACGCACCGTAAACTCCGCACGCCCTGGAGACGTTGGAATACCAGTAATTTGTCCGTCAGTCGAAAGCACAAGTCCGGCTGGCAGATTGCCACTTTGCAAGGTCCAGGTTCGCGTTGATACACCGCCGATTGCGGTGAGCGTTTGATTGTATGTCCATTCCACGGGAGCGGTGGGAAGCGATGCGGTGGTGATTAGCAACGCTGGATTGATGATCACTTCCACGGCCTGGGTGCTGATACTGTTCTGCCCGTTCGTCACCTCGACGCGATACATTCCGGCGTCACCGCTTTGTACAGACGCTATCTCAAGTTCGGGACTATTCAGGCCCACTAGTGTTGCGTCGCGATACCATTGATAGCTGAACGGCGCAGTGCCGCTGACTGCGACGACAAAATGCAAACGGTTGCCGACTGCCAGCAGTCGTGGCGTCGGAGCACTCACGATACCAGGAGCTTGCGGAGCGGGCGGATTGGGCGGAGGAAAAGGAGCGCCGACCGCGTCACGGCCATCCACTTGCCGCAGATAAGCGAGGAGATCGGTGCGATCGCCCGTCGAAAGACTTTGCACCAGACGATGGGGTTGCGTGGCGGTGATGTCCGCCGCATTGGAAACGATCAGCGCATTCAGCTGGAGATTACCATTTCCCCGCAACACATCAATCGTGTTACCCGTGCCCGCATTAAGCGGAACATCCACGGTGATCCACCGCCAGCCACTGGTCTGCCACGAGTTGTCGGGATACTGACGCAACACGTTGAGCGTTTGTTGCACGCCATTCACGCGGAGCAGCGCGGTGCCGTTGTTATATTGGCGCACATAGCGCATCGCGATCCGGCCAGTCCCGCCCGAAGGTCCTCCATCTATATTATTAAATCGAATGCCGGGCGGCGTTGCTGCGCCCGCTTCATCGCCAAGGGAGGCCACCGCACCGTACGGACCGCGCAAAAATCCACCACCGCCTTCAAATGCGTTGTCTGTAAAAATATTAACGGCATTTGCATTCACGGTCGTGAGCGGTTGACCTTGTGCCGCAGAGATGAAAGTCCCGCCGGTGTAATTAAAGACGTCGTCTAATGTGGTCGCCTGACCGTGGTGCAGGAGGCTCCTCGCGGCATGTAATCCGTGGAGAGTCGGAGTGTCTATTCCGGTGATTGGCTGCGCGAGCCGCGAACCGCTCAGTGCGGACTGGGTTCCGATGTTCACAAGTGGATGCGCATTGATCGGAGTGAGTGTGCTTCCAGTCAGTGCATCTCCGCTGTGGCAGGATGCACAGTTTTGCGCGACGAAAACATCGCGTCCGCGCACGGCAGCGGCAGTCATCGTGCCGTTGCTATTACGAGTCGGGCTGCGTGGAGTGTGCGCTGGCGTCAGGGAAGTGACATATGCAGCAAGGGCGTCGAGATCAGCATTAAGTCCGGTTTTGCCACTTGCAGGCGAAGGATGTTGCCCAGCGAACTGTGCTGGAGTGAGTCCCAGAAAACCGGTTCCACCAAAAGGGCCGCGCATGTCGTGTTCGAAATCCTGGATTTCGTCGAAGTTTCCCGACCAATGCACATTCCCGTGACCGATCCCGCTGCGGCCTCGCAAGTCGGTGGTGCGGCGCAGCCCTTCACCCCGACCGGAAAAATCCCAGATGCGACCATCGTGTCCGCCATCCACATGACAGGAAGCGCAACTGATATAACCGTCGGCACTCATCCGGGGATCCGCCGCGTTGTAGAAAATGCGTTTACCAGCGAGAACCGGAGAGCTGAGTAATTCATTGGATACGCTCGCCGTGGTGGCGATCAGTGGAATATTCGTGCGGTTTTCGACGAGGAGCGGCGTTGCGTTGCGCACGCTCACACTGCGGCCCATGAAGTTTTGCGTGAAAATGCGCTGACTTACGGCATCCACCAATACGCCTTGCGGGGCGAGTCCGGTTCCGGCGTCGAGGGTGATCACTGCCGGTGAGCTTTCCACGGAGCCTACCGCATTGTGACCGGTGACAGGGGCGAGATTCAGCGCATCCATTCCAACCAGGCGATTGCTGCCTTGGAGCGCGACAAGCAGAGTGTCGCCCAGTGGGGTAAACGCAACGGCGCTGGGACTGTCGCTGTTGTCAAAGTCCCTGCGCGAGTGACGAATTTCTTCGTTGGAGGCGAGGTCTATTAAAGAGACCACCGCGCGCACCGTGGTTTCATGCGTGAGATCGCCAACGCCAAAAAGCGTCCCACGCAGAGTGTTATCCTGCTTTGAAGCAACCACAGCGCGGCTGCCATCCGGCGAGATCGCGATGGATGAGAGGTAATTGGGAACGCCCGCACTGCGATCGCCGCCATCAATAGTGCTGGCGGAGGCAAGACGAATGGTGCGGATTAAATCCAGATTGGTGGATACTCCGGCGAACTCGGCCACTTCCGCTTCAAGTTCCGGGGAGATAAACCGTGTGACTAATACCCGCTGCCCATCCGCACTGACGGCAATCGCCCGCGGCGTCGTAAACGTGCTGCGAATTGTCGGCGCAACACCCGGACTTGCGGCGCTGTATCGATGGATATGCCCCGAGCCATAGAGAGTCACAAAAAGCTGCTGGCCATCCGGGGACGCCGCGATGCCAAAAGGCGCAGCGCCATAATTCAAAGGAATCGTGGTGTGCGTGGTGCCGTTCGCATTGAGCACGCGGATTTCATCAGACTCAAGACACGTGACCCAGTATCTGCCCAATGCATCGCGCGCAATCGAACGCGGATTTGATCCCACTGCATGTTCAGCCACCTTTGCGCCAGTCGCGGGATTGATCACGGTAACCGTGTTCGCATCCGGATTGACGCTCCACAGCCTGCGTCCGTCGGGATCTTCCCCAATCGCCATCGTGGAGTTGTGCGTAGGGCGCGGTCCGGCGGCTGGCGGCGTGATCACCAGCAGCGAAAGCGAAGTGGTCACTACGCTCCCGGCGCTGTCGCGAACTTGCGCGAGGACACGAGGACGACCCGCTGCGAGGTAAGTGTGATTCGCAGTCGTCGTGGCATTCCAGGCAGACCAAGTGCCATTGAAGTTAAACCGATAATCGAGCGCGCCAGTCCCGGTGGCGGCAGCGGTGACAGTTACCAATTGCCCCGGCGCAGGCTGATAGATATCCGCGGTGAGACTGGTGAAGACGGGCGGTGCGATCGCATTAATCCCTCCTCCGGTGGAAAAACGAAACGTGTAGGGCTCGATGTAATTTCCCGCCGCGTCCACGAATCCGATTTGGTTCGCGGGATCGGAATGGAAATTGACCTGATAGGTCGTATCGGCCGCCAGTCCGACATCCGGCGTGAACGTGAGGTTGCCAGAAAAGTCGTGAATCAAAAATCCGGTGACTGCCGTCCCGAGTCCGCCGCCTGTGAGCACGGGTCGCACGGTGAAATCGATCCCGTTGCGCGGACCGCCATTTCGCGGATGCTCATGCAGAAGGAAGCTCAGCGGCGCAAATCGAGGGTAATTGGTCCGGTTCGCTTGCGGAATGTGAAAGGTGACACGCGGTGGCGTGGTGTCGGGAGCTTGCTGATGCACCCAGACGCCCATGCCCTGATTAAACCCCGGAATAGGATAACCGCCCGTGAGCCACAGATTCCCCAGCACAAGCGAAATTTGGCTCGTATTCACACCCGTTCCCACTTCATCCAGCGTCAGCACAATCGGATTGGCGTCACCCGCGAGGAACCGCGTCATGTTGACTTTGCGATTGTGAATAAAGCCAAATTGATCCTGATAAACCGGATATGAGGCGTTGGAAAAATTCGGGACGGTCAGGCTGGCCGAAAGAGTCACTGCACCATCACCCGATGGATCCACGGCCCGTGAGATGTCCGCGCCGACGAGGATGTTGCTCGTTGAGCCAATCACATAAAGCCCCGTCGCATCGCTGAACAAATTTGGCCAGTAGCCCTCAAATCCTCCCGCCAGTGAACCGACATATTGCGGTACAACGGAATCGTTCGCGCGGTTGGCATCCTCGAAGTTCTGATATTGCAGACGATAAACGACCACGCCGTCGTTCGCAGAAGATCCGCTGCGCGCCATGATCAGCAAATCCCCGAAAAACATCGGATGCCAGTCGCCTCCGCCAAAGGGTCCCACATGATCAAATGCGCCGAGCACCTGTCGCTCCACATACCCGTATTGGCCAATGGACTGGCGACTGATCTCGATGTCCGAATCATCCGTATCGTACCAAAGTAAGGTTGCATTCCATGGGCCCGCTTGGCTCGACCGATTATACCAGAGCGGTAATTGACCCAGTTGCGGAATGCCATTGGTCCCCCCTAATTCCACCAATCCGCCGAAGCCATTCACGCGCATCACGCCGGGGAGTAGCAAGGAGCCACTCTGCGCAGTTCCATGCGCGTTCCAGCCCACATTTCCCTGAATCCATAAATTATTCGGATAGTTTAGCCCGAAATCCGAGGGAAGTCGCCGCACCGGGTTGGCTGGATTAGCAATGTCATAAACACGCAAGATGAGGTCCGAGCCGGGCCGCGAGCCGGGAACTTCTCCACCCACAATGACCCAACCATTTAAGTAATTGATCGAAGTGGTTCTTCCAATCGGCTCGGAGCCGTTCGCAACCGGGTGGCTCAGCAATGTTCCTGGCGCCTCTGCGCGAGGAAGGTTTTGAAATCCGGTGGTGGTAACCTGCGCTTGCCCTGTGGTAGCGATTGAAATAAGTCCAATGCAGGAAAGAACGAAAATGGGGATACGAAAGGTCATGGCACACATCGAGAGGCGGTTGCTTAAGGTGGGGAGCCTCCTCGATGCAACTGCCAAGAGAGCAGATACATTGCCAGCGGCGATGCTGAAATAGAGGAGGAATGGGAGTGGGTGCGATTAATTAAAAGTGGGTGCGGTTGAGGGAGGTGCTGGCGAAGCCAGAGGAGCGAAGCAATGTAGCGTAAGCTTCCAGCTTGCGCCGCGCATCGCTGCCAATTGGAAACAAATGCTGGTTATTTCCGTGGAATGCCCGCCTGCAACGCTAGGCTTAGTATTGCGGGTAGGCGCAAGCTGGAAGCATGCGCACCATTGGGCGGCTTCGCCGCCGCTCGCGCGTCAACCGCACCCACTTTTAATCACACCCATTGGGAGTCTAAATCAACGAACAACTGCCAGCTTGCTGGCGGTGAGATAACCGCTTGCTATCTGTAATGTTGTAGGGCGCAACCCAGTTGATCTACCTTCCAAATTTTACTTTGGCACCTTCACATCCTTTACCGTCCATTTGGTGATGGTTACGCCTTTGGAGGCACGGTTGCTGACGGGGATTGCGGTGAGATCGAAGTCGAGATCGCGAACGCGCGCGCCGCTGCGACCATCGAGCGAGACCTTGAGAGCTTTCGGCATTTCCTTCTCGCTCTTCGCGACATGCATCCAGACCACTTTTGACCCTTCGCTCTTGGTGAGCGGATAGAGTTTGTCGCGCGACAAACCGCCGATCTGAAAGCGCTTTACAAACGTCTTCCCGGTTTCGCTATCCAGATAAACCATCGTGTAGAAATGCGGGTCGCCGTCCTGCGGCCAGATCGCCACGTGGATAATGTCGCGCCCCATGAAAATCTTGTCCGCCACTTTCGAGACCTTCAGCGAGCCGTCTTTCATGATGCAGATCGCGCTGTCGAGAATGGTGCACTCGGTGACGAAATCGTGCTGACGCCAGTTGAGTCCGATAAAGCCGTCCTTGCGATTTACGTAAAGACGCTGGTTTGCGGAGACCACGGCGGCGGCGTTAATTTGCTCAATTTCATCGTAACTCGTGCGACGCTTGATCCCCTTGCCGTATTTCTGCTGCAACATCTCAAACCACGCCACGGCATACGCGGTGAGGTTTTTGAGGTTTTTCTTTGTCTCTTTGATGTCCTCCTCGATCCTCTTCATCGCTTCCTCGGCCTTGAAACGATTATAAGCGGAGATACGTTTGATGCGGATTTCAGTAAGGCGGGTGATATCGTCCTCGGTGATCTCACGCCGGAGCTGTCCGATGAACGGCTTAAGCCCCTTTTGGATTTCTTCGAGCACATCTTCCCACGTCTTTGATTTTTCGATGTTCCGGTAGATGCGTTCCTCGATAAAAATGCGATCTAGCGAATCCCAATGCCATTGTTGTTCGAGTTCTTCGAGTTTGATCTCCAGTTCACGTTTCAACAGCGCCTTGGTCGCCTCCACGCTCGTCTTGAGAATATCGCGCACGCCTACGAAATGCGGCTTGTCGGCACCGGTCACAGGATCACGCACGATCACACATGCGGCGGGATTCAACTGCACCTGACAGTTTGTAAAAACGTAGAGCTGCGGGATCACTTTCTTCGGCTCCGCGCCTGCCGGCAGGTGAATGAGAATCTCCACTTTGTCCGCCGTGTTGTCGTCCACGTGCTTGATCTTAATCTTCCCCTTCGCGTTCGCCGCGAGCACGGACTCGATGAGTGAGGTCGTCGTGACGCCAAACGGCAACTCTGTGACCGCGAGCAGAATTTTCGACCGCACCTCGATGGTCGCGCGCACTTTCACCTTCCCGCCGCGTTCGCCGTCGTTGTAGGCGGAGAAGTCCGCAGTGCCGCCGGTCACGAAGTCGGGCAGAATCCGGAAGTTTTTCCCCTGTAAATGATTGATGGCTGCGCGGCAAAGGTCGTTGAAATTATGCGGCAAGATCTTCGTGGAAAGACCGACCGCGATCCCTTCCGCACCTTCGAGCAATACGACCGGGAACTTCGCAGGCAATGTCACAGGCTCATTATTGCGTCCGTCGTAGCTGAGCTGCCACGTTGTCGTTTTCGGGTTAAAAAGCACGTCCTTCGCGAATGGCGTGAGGCGCGCTTCGATGTAACGGGGTGCCGCAGCATCGTCGCCTGTATAGATATTGCCGAAATTTCCCTGCGGCTCGATGAGCCAGTTGCGTTGCGCGATTCCCACCAATGCCGCGCCAATGGATGCATCACCGTGTGGATGCAGTTTCATCGTTGCGCCGACAACATTCGCGACTTTATGGAAACGCCCGTCGTCCATGTCCCATAACGTATGCAGCACGCGCCGTTGCACGGGCTTGAGTCCGTCGTCCATGTGCGGCACCGCGCGATCGAGGATCACATAGCTCGCGTATTCAAGGAACCAGTTCCGATAACTCTGCGCCAATGGGGCGTCATCTTCCTGCACTTTTCCAACCCGGACTTCTGGTATGGGTTCTTCTTCCGTCTCCTGAACTGTCTCCACAGGCGCAGCTTCCGTGTCAGGCGCAGCTTCCGTGTCAGGCGCGGTCACTTCCGTGTCAGGCGCGGTCACTTTAGGCTCAGGCGTTTCAGGAGATGGCGACTGCCCGCCATTAGCGTTGTCATTCGACAGCGGCAGTTGAGGTTGATCGTCTTTATATTTCGAGGACTTCTTATTGGGCATTGCGGAAAAGGATAAAACGAGGCCATTACGCCTCGCAAGGGAGGCGGACGATGGCGGGAAGAAGGCCGGACGTCATGAAAAAAAGTACGGGTTCGGCAATCTTCGAGGTTAATTCCAAACCCCAATTTTAGTACAATCTCCTGAACGGTGTCACCACCAGCCTGTTCTCACGGACCAGACCGCGCCACCAAGTCCGCTGGTTTCTTTACCAAAAACAGAGTCGCACCATACACGCTAATGCACTTTATAACGCTTGCTGACCCTGGAAGCCGACTTAGTGTTACAATCATGAGACGCCCCCAATTTCTCATATGCTTCGTGTTGGCCTGCTTCTGCATGCTCCTTTCACACAAGTGTATTCATGCACAAACCCAGACAGTCATCAATTACGCGGATACCTGGAAGTTTAACATCCCCACTCAGGATCCTGGCACAAGCTGGCGGACTTCGGGTTTCGACGACACCGTCCCGCTCAACGGCGTAAGCTGGGGATCCGGGCCGGGATTGTTCGGATTTGAAACGACATCGCTCCCTTACCCCATCCAAACCGGCGTAGGAAGCCAGGGATCTCTAATCACTTATCTCTTTAGAAAGACATTTACGTTCAGCGGCGATCCTGCCAACGCCACTTTCTCGATCGATCAGGTCTTGGACGACGGGGTCGCGTATTATCTCAACGGGAACCTGATCGGCTCCACCCGCTATAACACCGGCGGTGCCTGGAATTCGCAGGCTCATACCAACGTTGGCGATGCCTCTGAGGAATTTGGTATGGTCAGCGGCCCTGCCATCGGACTCATCAACGGAACCAATGTGCTGTGTGCAGAAGTACATCAGAACGGAACCAGCAGTACTGATCTGGTCTTCGGCGCAAAATTAAAAATCTCCCCATACACACCTCCTGTTCTAGGCGACATCCAGCATGTGATTTATATCAGTGTGGACGGCCTGCGGGGGCATTTCATCCAGCAGTTCATAGAGACTGCTCCTTCGGAATTTCCCGGGTTTGTCCGCCTGCGCAACGCTTCAGCGTTCACTTACAATGCACGCTGCGATTACGAACGCTCAGTTACCATTCCAAATCATTTTTCCATGCTTACTGGACGGCCTGTCCTTCAGCCCGCCGGTTTGCCCGACACCACCCATCATGGGTTTGATGACAATGGCCCCACTCCCGGCCACACCATCCACGCAAACGGCAATCCCAACGTAACATATAAGTACAGTGTTTATGATGTCGCCCACGATCGTGGATTTAGCACTTCCTTGTTAGTCGATAAAGACAGGCTCACCGTTATCAACATCAGCTATGATGAACTTGCAGGCGCAACCGATGTTATCGGCCCCGACAACGGGAAGGACAAAATCGATTTTGCCCAGATAGTGGACTACAACCCACCGGCCATCACCAACACGCTCGTTGGACGCATTAACGGCAACACCTTGGAAAACTACACCTTCATGCACTTCGGTGTCGTGGATCAAGCCGGTCACGCATCTGGTTGGAACAACACCGATGGCAGCGCCTACCGTAATGCCGTGAAAACCGTGGATTCACAGATTGTGGCAATCCTGAACGCTCTCGAAAGTAATCCGGCTTTAACCAACAAAGTCGCCCTCATTGTCAGTGCGGATCATGGCGGCGGCGGCCCAGGGGAGACGCAAAATCACAGCAATTTTTTATCGGTGGAAAACTACACCATCCCCATGTTTATCAGAGGACCCAGCTTCACGCCCGGCAGCGACCTTTATAGCTATTTTTCAAACCGCGCGAACCCTGGAACTGGACGCCCTTCTTATACCGGTGCGTTCCAGCCCATTCGCAATGGAGACGCCGCCAATCTTTCCACCGCGCTTCTAGGACTTCCCACCGTTCCCGGCTCGCTCATGAAACCAGAGCTCAAACGGAATTACAGCGCAGCTCGCAGCAATAATTCCATCACGATGACATGGCCCGTTTATCTCACCGGCTATTCTTTGGAATACTCGGACAATCTGATGCCGGGTGACGCCAGTTGGACTAAGGTGAATACGGGGATCACTATCAGCAATGGTATGAAAATTTACACACATACTTTCCCGCCACCAAACGCGCGCTTCTTCCGGATTCACCAGCCAGCAGGTAATTAAATCGGACGGCTAGCAACCACCACCAGTCTCCACTTTTGTTACGCTTGCTGAATTGGCGCCACCAGCCACAGTGCGCAGATGAAATTGCGCGATAAAGCCAGATTCTTTCATGACCTCTCGCAATTAGTCCGCTCCGGGATCGCTCTGCCAAAAGCGTTTGATATGCTGCTCGCCAATTCCGGCCTTGGAAACCGGACGACTATCGCTCGAATCAGCGACTCGTTGAATGACGGTAATTCAGTCTCCGAATCTCTCGCCAAATCCCCCTCGGTTTTTGGCAAACTCGAGCTCGGCGTAATCACCGCCTCCGAGCGTTCTGGAAAGCTGGATGAAGCTTTCAAACTGCTTTCAGATTATTTTGAAGAACAAGCAAAGGCACTTTCCACCATTTGGACCAAGCTCGCCTATCCACTTTTCATTCTCCATATGGGTATGATCCTTCTCGGAATACCCAATGCCGTCGTCTCCGGAAATTGGGGCGCTTATTTTAAAACCCTCGGCGTTCTGCTGATCGCTTGTTGGGGCGGTCTTTTTTTGCTCATCAGCTTCAGCCGCTTTCTATTGAAGCTCTCTTTGGATTCCCTCGTTTTGGATCAAATTTTCATGCGCATCCCCTTACTCGGCCAGATTCGGAGGCGCTTTGCATTAAGCCGCTTTTTTGGCACATACAATATGCAGCTCGATTCCGGTGCGAACGTGATCACCTGCCTTGAATCAGCTGCGCTCGCCAGTGGAAGTGCAAGCATTCGAAGCCTCATCCAGAAGATTACCCCGGCGGTTTCCAGCGGCGGACAAGTCGGACCTTTGCTGGGAACAAGTTCCATTTTCCCTCCCACTGCCATTCAAACCATCATCGTAGGCGAGCAAACCGGACGTCTCGATGAGCAGTTAAAACGGCTATCCAGCGACTCATTGAATGAAGCCATTTCTCGCTTAGAAAAAGTCACCGAATGGACGCCTCGCCTTATTTATCTTGCGATTCTGCTGTATATTGCCTCGCGGATTATCGGGGCTGCACAAGGTTACTTTAAACTCTTGGACGACATTATGAAGTGAGCCTACATGGCTCTTTTTTCAAATTGTCTCCTTGGTTAACGTATCTACAAATGTCTGAAAAAAAGTGGTTTAGAGCTACTTCTCCCAAATCTCTTAGCCGATTGCCTATCCTTCGCGTCTTTGCGTGCTTCGCTGTTACTTACCGCCGATGGGTTTCAGTAGATAATACTTTTTTATACATGTTGCTTGTTTGTAACACCTAATAACTTGACCGTTTCATGATTTAATGGGAGATAGAGCCCAACACCCCCCGGGATCCTTAAATTATGAAAAAGATCCAAATTCCGAGTGGTAAGCTCGTATTCAAGAATCGGAGCGGTTTCACGCTTATAGAGCTCATCGTTGTTATCGTGATTATCTGCATTCTCGCAGCAATCGCTTACCCAGTAATGGCAGACATGAAAAAAAGGAGTCATGCGGTTACCTCCATGAACAATCTGAAATTTTGGGGTTCTGCACTAAATCGTTCACTCGCCGACTATAATGGTGAAATGCCTTATGACGGTCAGAAAAGTCTGACCAATATCGCGCTAGACGATCCAACCTCATGGTTCAATCGCCTGCCGCCTTATATGGGAATGAAACCGCTTTCAGATCCCTCGTATCTCACCAATCCACCGAAGCCTGGTGACAAATCCGCTTGGATCAATCCTGCAGTGCCAAAGGATGCAGCAAAGAAATTCCTGAATCCGCCGATGAATTTTCTGTTTTGCTACTCGATGAATTATTTTCTGAGCTACAGCAGCTCGGATAATAATTATAAGACTCAGCCGATGAGTAGGCTGGAACGACCAAATTCCGTGGTTTTTATGGCTGAAACTGCCGACAAATTCGCGAACTGCAATCCAAAATACATTCGTCCATTTTTTGGAGATGGCGATCCTTATGTGACTTTGAGCAAAGCCAAGCAGGAAGATCTCGAAAATGGGGCGCATTTTCTATTCTGCGACGGCCATGTGAGTCTTATTAAGCGTAAGGACTACACCAAACCTGAAGTCACAGATAACACGCTGGATATTTCCACAATACACCTCACTTTTGTCCCTTACCAAGGCGCGGAGTCTTCAGAATAGCCGATCTGCCCTCACTACGATAGTCTCACAAAATCGCGGAGAAATTGTAGCCATATAAACAGCAGCCCGCGCCAAGTGTAGCGGATAGCTCCGTCGGGCTGTTTTTCTAAAATTCCTGCGATGAGGTTGTGCGCTATTTGGACCTGCTGTTCGTGCTGAATGTCATCAATCACCATCTCAGGATCACCCTGCTTCAGCTGGTTTGTCTCCAACCCGTAATTGGTGAGAAACTCCTGATGACTCTGTAAAAGCTGGATAAAGCTAAGATCGCCGCGCTGGCGATTCAGCGTCCATCCTGTCGCTAGCTTGAGCTGTAGTGAAAACGGATAATTCCAGGTGATCCACATGCGACCATCGCTTCCGTGCGAGGTAATGCGGATGTAATAGAACGCAAATCGCTCCTGCTCCATCAAACAAACCGATGCCTGAGTACGTTCATCGGCTTTATAGAAGATACGGTTGAACTGCTTCACTTCTTCTATATCACGACCCAAATCTTCAACGTGTTCGAACCCTTCCGTCTCAATTTCTTCCGTGATTTCATCCAGTGCAGGAAATTGTTCGCGATGCGGGGGAGATTTATGACGCATCGTTTTCTCAGCGGGCATGGCGATTTTTTTTACCCGGGTGATAAGCTCATACCACGGCCACACAAACCAAAAGGAAGCGAAGAAGAGGCCGCCCCACATGCTATCCGTCAAAAAATAACCTAGCAAAAACGACGCTCCCACATGTCCAAAAACCCCTAGCTTATGAAGCAATACGCTCCGTGTGCTCCGTAGCGCCTGGCTCAGTACAAATACTCCTATCAGCAGGAAAATATTGGAGGTGGTCACGGCGTCAGGTCGTGTTTTTTGACAAATTCCTCCAGTTCTTCAGGACCAAAGTCGGCGAGTAGTCGTCCATCATCCAGAACCAACGTGGGGGTTTTCTTCTGCCCGGAAAGTTTGATCATGGTTTCGAAATCCTCCTTATCCGCTTCGACGTCCACTGGCTGGTATTGGTAACCCCTTTTATCCAACCATTCCCTAGCCGAAACGCACCACGGGCACCATGTCTTGATATATAATTTCATAAGCTCCTCCTATTTCTTCTCATCTGTTTCAGGCTTTGCGTTTGGCTTCTTTTCCTGAGCTTCCGCCTCGGTGCGCCATTTATCAGGAGCAGTCTGGATATAAGTGCTCACATTATTGCGGTAATTCTCCATGGCCCCTACCACTTCGCTTTCTTTCACTTCCCGCGCCTGCTTTGCATTTACCACAAATTGCGCACCAGCAATCCGGAGGTATATTTTATTACGAGATTCTTTATAAGCTATGATGGGGAAACAATCGCCTTTTTCCATCACCCACTCGGCTCCGCTTGAGAGCTTCACAGGCGTTTTATCCAGCAGCATGGCGTAAATGGTGACACGCTCCCCAGCCTGAAGGGGAAGGCTTAAAATGAGAGCGCCAAGTAGGGTAACAATATATTTCACAATGCGAATCTGAGTCATAAGTTGAAAAACGTCAACGCGGCTATTTGAGCATGATGGAAAGGACCGCGAGATCGGTAGGAGTAACGCCACTGATACGGGCAGCCTGACCCAATGTGCGGGGACGAATGGCGGCCAGCTTTTGGCGTGCCTCAAGCCGGAGATTGTTCTCTGTGTTATAATCAAAGTCATCAGGTATTACGCGTTGCTCCTCGCCTTTGAGCTTATCAATCATCAAATGCTGACGCGCAATGTAGCCGGAGTACTTTAGTTCAATCTCCACCTGCTCCCAATGTTCCATGTGGAACCTCGTACGGATTTCTCCGGGTAAACTGGCGACGGTCACCTCGGGTCGTTTCATCCAACTCGCCAGTTTCGTCCCCTCGTAGTTTAGCTTTTCGCAAAATTTCTTCAGCTCCTGAATCCTATGCCGTTTCACCTCTGTTTTTTCGAACTGTGCCTCATCCACCAATCCCGCTTCATATCCCAGCTTCGTAAGGCGCATGTCCGCATTGTCATGGCGCAAAACGAGACGGTGTTCTGCCCGGCTGGTAAACATCCGATACGGCTCCTCAACCCCTTTAGTAACCAGATCATCAATCATGACACCGATATACGCCTGCGAACGCTTCAGGACCAAAGCAGGCTTTCCCTGCACTTTCAGCGCTGCATTAGCACCAGCCATCAGACCCTGTGCCGCCGCTTCTTCATAACCTGAAGTACCATTGATCTGACCCGCAAAATAAAGACCAGACACGCGCTTTGTCTCCAAGGTTGCGTGGAGCTGGGTCGGCGGACAAAAGTCGTATTCCACTGCGTATCCTGGGCGGATGATCTCCGCATTCTCTAAACCGACAATACTCCGGATAAACGCATACTGGACTTCAAAGGGCAGGCTCGTGGAGACACCATTCACATAATACTCCTCCGTATGCCGTCCCTCAGGCTCTAGGAAAAGTTGATGACTCGTCTTATCGGCAAATTTCACGACCTTGTCCTCGATAGAGGGACAATATCGCGGGCCAGTGCCTTCGATTTTCCCGGCGTATAGCGGCGAAAGATGGAGATTGTTCCGAATGATCTCGTGCGTTTCCTCCCGGGTATGGGTGGTCCAACACGGGAGCTGATCACACTCCAGACTGCTTCCATTCCATCGATTGAGGGTAAAGATGGTATCGCGGCTGGACTCGATTCGCTCCGGTCCGAAACTGAATTGTCCGACTGGTTCATCACCGTCCTGGCGACCGCATTGCGTGAAATCGATACTTCGCCCATTAAGACGACACGGGGTTCCTGTCTTGAAGCGTTTCACTTCAAACCCAAGATCCCGGAGACTATCGCTCAAAGTGGAGGCAGCATCACCCATTCGGCCGCCGACTTGATTTGCCATTCCCACATGAAGCAATCCACGCATGAATGTCCCGGTCGTCACAACCACCGCATGCGTGTTCAGTTGAAATCCGAGATTGGTCTGCACACCACAAACCGCATCGTCTTTAGTAAGGATAGCGGTGATATTACCCTGATGCATATCCAGATTGACCTGACGTTCCAGGCAAACCTTGGCTCGAAACTGATAGGCTTTCTTGTCACATTGCGCACGTGGGCTCCGCACACTGGGCCCCTTGCTCAGGTTCAGCATGCGAAACTGGATCATGGTAGCGTCGGTATTCAGTCCCATGATACCTCCCAGCGCATCAATTTCCCGGACGATCTGCCCTTTTGCCTGACCTCCGATCGCCGGATTACACGACATCTGCCCGATCGTATCAAGGCTCTGAGTGATAATCGCGGTTTTACACCCCATCCGCGCAGCAGCCATCGCCGCCTCAATTCCGCCGTGACCGGCACCGATGACAACTACATCGTAATATTTGGGGTGGACGAACATAGTGTCTGTGAATTTTGAAGGTTGTTTCGGAGAGCCGATTGTTCTATGTGGAACATATCGATGGTTAAAATCGATACCGTGCAGTTTTGAGGTTTGCCAAGTAGATCATCAAACAAAGCCAGTTTGGTTCGCTACAATCGTGCATTAAAAATCAAAATTTAAAAATGTCTTCAAAATGTCTTCTGTTTGTAAATTTTCGTTGCGCTTATTAGGCAAGCTCACCCATATAGGCGCGCGTGGTTTCTCCTACTTCACCATATCCCGGAAAACTCATTGCTGTCGAGGGTCTCGATGGCTCAGGCAAGTCCACGCAAATTTATCTTATTAAACGTTGGCTGGAGTTGGAAGGCTACCGGGTCTTTTTTACGCAGTGGAACTCTTCGGTGCTCGTGAAGAAAACCACTTCAAGAGGCAAGGCGAGTCAAGTGCTTACTCCCACTACTTTTTCCCTGATCCACGCGACCGATTTTGCAGATCGCTATGATCGTCAAATCTTTCCACTGCTTCAGGCTGGTTATATAGTCCTCTGCGACAGATACATATATACGGCTTTCGCGCGCGATGCCGCACGAGGGGTAGATCGTCAATGGGTAGAAGATTTGTATTCATTCGCGGTCCAGCCGGATATCACCTTCTACTTTCAGGCACCGCTGGAGATTTCTTTGCAGCGCATTCTCGATGGCCGTCCGCAACTGAAGCATCACGAAGCCGGTCTGGATATGGGCTGGAGCAATGACCCTTACGAAAGCTTCCGGATCTTTCAGGGCAAGACGCGCGAGTTTTATGAAGAGATGGCACCGCGTTTTGGTTTCATCAAAGTGGATGCCGCTCGTGACATTCACACGATGCAAATGGAAGTGAGACAACTGGTGCAGGAGAAAATTTCACTGGAGAACTACCGACTCTGAACATGTCCCGCTCCAAACACCCCAAAGCTCCGTCAAAATCTTCGCCAACCGCGAAACGCTTTTTTGGCAGACCCTTGACGGAAGTCACCGACGTCACTTTTCCCGGCAGGCTTTTTGTCATTGAAGGCGCGGACGGATCGGGTCGGTCGAGTCAGATCGAACAGCTCAGCGCCTGGCTGGAAGCAAGTGGTTATGGGGTTCGGCACATGGGTCTGCGTCGTTCACCCTTTCTCGCGGAAGACATTGAGCATGCGAAGCAGACAAACATGCTAACGCACACAACGATGTCGCTTTTCTACGCGACGGATTTTTTCCATCAGCTCGTGCATGAAATCGTACCGGCATTGCGAGCAGGCTATATCGTCCTTGCCGACCGTTATATCTACACGCTCATGGCGCGCGACATCGTCCGGGGCGCGAACGAACAGTGGACGCGGAATCTATACAGCCCTGCCATCATACCCGACGCGGTGTTTTATTTTCATATCGAGCCGCGCAATCTTGTGGGACGCAATTTACAAAAGAATAAAACGCTAGATTACTGGGAGAGCGGGATGGATCTGGGCCTCTCGCGTTCCATGTTCGATGGCTTCGTAAAATACCAGAGCCTCATTCACGATCAGTTTGCTGCGATGCAAAAGGAATTCGGGTTTGAGATCGTAGATGCGAATAAAAACATGGATGAAATCCAGACCGATCTACGCCATCGCATCGGTGGGATGCTAGGATTTGAAACGGTATAGCGATTTTTCATCTTTGATTATAAGGACTGATTGGTGGCCTTCTCCCTCCCTTCGTCTAAAGTTAAAAATTAAAATCCCATCCTTGGAAAATGCGGAGCGGGCTGGCAGCTTGCGCGGGTGCATCTCTCCCGTCCTTTCAACATCCGTTTCCTTTTAGAATGGACGGGCGTTTTCTTGACTCTGACTTCCGCGCTCTGTGCAGCAGATGAAACAGCAATTCCACCACCCGCGCCGGAAAACGAAATCCGTATTACCTTTCTCCCGCCGCCTGTTGAAAAGGGCGTGGTGACGCTTGGGATCTTTGATCAAACCGACAAGCTGGTGCGTGTGCTGCACAAAGAAGCGACGGAAAAGGAATTCGTTGTGGGGCTCAACGGGTTCATCACCAAATGGGACGGGAAAGATCAGGACGGGAAAGCACTGCCTACTGCCAAATACAAAATGCGAGGTTATATGGTCGGTGACATGGAGGTGAAAGGCGTCGCATATCATGGCAACGACTGGGTAGATGGAGATAACGCCGCTCTGTATTCAAAAATCACCGCGCTCAAAATGGACGGTTTACAAATCATCGCGACGTTTTCAAAAACTGACGGTGGCACAGCTGACAAAATACTCCGGACGGAAGAGCTTCCGCATCCGGATGCTGAAAAAAAAGAACCAATGATTGCGACCATTGAAGACGGAAAGCTGGTAATCGAAAAGGGTGTGGAGAAAGCGACGACCGAATTGGAAACCGGTGACAAAGTGGTGGCTTCTAGTGTGGGATTTGGAGACCAGGTATGGGCAATCGTCGAAACCGCAAAAGGCCGCGAAGTGAGAGCTTATTCCAGCAAAGCGGAATTTCTCCGTCGTCTGGCTTATGAAGCCGACGAGCCACAGCCGCAAATGATCCTCGCATCCCGTATGAGCGAACAGATTTTTGTCGTTGAGGAGAACTCGACAGAACAACGCTTTCGCTCGCTTGTTTTAGAGTCAATGAAAACAAAAGACGCAGGCGCCAAAGAACCCGCGACATCAAATTGGAAGGTCGTCGAGCAAAAGCGCATTATTGCGAGCAACACGTTCGAGAAGATAGCTGAGGCGCTAAAAAATGATCTCGATTTTACATCCGATGAAATGGCCAAAATCGAAACACTTCCGAACCCACTCTTTCAAGATACAACCACAAAAACGACTTTCACGATCAAGCATGACGACGGCGGCACATTTTTTCAAACAAACGACGGTCTTCCAATCGTCCACATTACCGACACCCCGGATGTTGTCTGGTCGGTTATGAGCCAGGCAAAAGATGGTATCACTGTTTTCCAAAGCAATGGTGCCGTGGTGGAACAATTCACCGTGAAAAAGCCGGGCAATCTCATGGCGTTCGACGCTGGAGAATACGAAATTATGCCACCGGGATACAGGAAGCCCGTGGTTCAGGAAGAAATACCTGAAAAAGAGGAACCCTAAATAGCCATGCCCAACTACCCCGATATTATCGAACGCCTGCTGCTTCAGACGGATTTGATGACGATCTTAATTCCGACTGAGCCCATCAACCGAGATCTGCTGGAGCGTGTAAGAAAGCTGGATCCAGCTGAACTCGCGGAGGGACAGGAGATAAAAAATGAATCGATGCTCGTTCTGCTAAAAGGCGCACTGTTTTTCGGGCTCGATGCGCTTGATGAAGCTCACAAGATTTTTCAGGATGGCTCGGGTGATCTGGCCTCATACTGGCACGGGATGATTCATCGACGCGAAAGTGATTTTGACAATGCACGGTACTGGTTTCGTCGCACGGGCGAACTTCCATTTTTTAGCGTTCTTCACAGAACCGCTTCGAATATCTCGCCCACGATGGCGCGACAGAGCAATTGGACCCCCTATTTGTTTACCGGACAGTGCGAACAGGTTCGCTTTGGAGATTCTGATTTGAAAGTGGAATGTGTCGCACTACAGCGAGCAGAGTTTGAAAAGCTGCTTGATTACACATGGCGTCAGGCTGTTGGGTGAGATCCTGAGATGATGAGCGTGATATATATTAAACTGAAGGAACTGATTTTATCGCGGAAGCTGAAGGAGGTTTTTGTGTGGTGTCTTCCTGCGCTTATGGTGGGTCTGGCGCTACGCATCACGCTCATGGTGCATCTGCCTTACGCCTATTATCACGACGACACACCAGATTTTCTCTGCACGGTGGAAGGGCTGCTGGCGGATTGCAAATTCGAGGTCCACAGCAAAAAGACATTCCTCGTTCCAGCAATATTCAGCGTGCCTTTCATCCTTGGGATTCCCGCACTGATCGCGATTCCGATCTTTCAGCACACGCTTGGCGTCGGGGTTATACTTATCATGGGCGCATTATGCAGACTTTGGTTCCGCTGGTGGAAAATATTCATCATTCCGGTAACGCTGCTCATCGCGATCAATCCGTTTTTGCTGTGGTACGAACACGCGATCATGGCGGAGACCACGTTTATTTTCTGCATCATGCTGACGGCACTAGCTGGAACGCTATATACATTCAGACAATCGCTTACGCGTTTAAGTTTTCTGCTCCTTTCACTTTTTCTGACTGCCGGTGCGCGACCTGAAGGGAAACTGTTTTTCGGATTCGGTCTCTTCCTCATTGTTTTGCTCCACCTGCGAAATTTGCGCACCCATTGGCCTAACGTGGCCATCGCCTTTGCAGTCGCGCTATGTACCCATTTCGTGACGAAAACCTCCCAGGCGTCCCTGCTCCTCTACACCTCGGTCGCCCGACTCACACCAACTGAGCTAAAATGCGCACCTGGATTTGAACCATACATCGCACCCGTTCGCAGTGAACTTCAAGCCCGCTGGGATACGCAACACGGTTTTCCTCGTGTCATTCATCGACGACAAATATCCGCAGCCGTCAAAACTTACATCAAGGAAAACAAGGATAAGAAAATCACCACGAGTGTGGACACTCTCTGCATGAAGCTAGCGGTTGAAACCTGCATTAAAAATTTCTTCTACCTTCCCATTCATGCCTATCATAAATTCAGATATACTTCAAATGAAGCTCCCGCCGGGTCGCTTGACAATGACTGGTTATTTGTAAAGCAACGCGAGGCTTATGAAGGTGCGTTTAAAAAAATTAAACCACTGAGCAAAGGTCTCACTGGAAGCTGGCTGAACAGTGATGAAGAAATTCAGCAGTTTTTTAATTCACATTATGGTGAAGTTCCCTGGTTTCAGACCTTACTCAAAAACTGGCAGCTCATCGTAAACAAATATCGTTTTCCAGATTCAAAATATACCGACCCCGAGTTTCCCAAGTATTTTCTCACCTATTATGGAATCCCTTTTTACTTTCTAGGAGGAGCTCTAGGGCTGATCGCATTATTCTTCTGCAAAGGTCCTCTTCAAAAATTTCATTTTGCCTGGGGTCTGAATCTCCTGGCGCTATTCTATGTCATCATTCTAACCGGTAATGTACGCCCTCGCTTTCGACTCCTCTTCGAGCCTTTTTGGTTTCTCTATATTTTGTTACTTTTGGAATGCATCGTCATCCTTTTTCTCTGTTTGAAACAACGACCTTCAGTCACAAAGCCTACTGTCAGCGAATAATAAGACTCCAAGGTTCTCAAGTGGTCATGGTCTTGCTCGTGTATTTTTTAAAAAGTTAACATTAAAGAAGTAATCCTTTTGCTGAAAACGATTTCTGCTTTGTTTGATTCTCAATTTCCGCGTTTTCAATGAACCCGCTCGAACAGCGCCTTAAATATAAATTCCGTAATCCACTCCTTTTAGCGGAGGCGCTTACACATCCTTCGCTTGGACATGAAACACAGCGACATCATTTCGATAATCAACGACTTGAGTTTCTAGGTGATGCAGTGCTCCAACTCATTTTTACCGAGTGGCTATTTGATCATTTTCCAAACTCTTGCGAAGGACAGTTGACCAAAATGCGATCGTGTCTGGTTTCGAGGGAAGGGTTAAAGATGCATGCAGAACGGCTCGATCTTGGTAAACATTTGATGATGGGTCGCGGTGAAGAAGCTTCCGGTGGCCGGGAGCGTATCTCGGCATTATCTGATGCTTACGAAGCTTTAATCGGCGCGATCTACTTGGATTCAGATTATGTTACCACTCGTCGCATCGTACTAACTGAAGCGCGTGATGACCTAGAAAATTTGGAACTTGATCCTCCCGATCAAAATCCTAAGGGACGTCTTCAGGAACTTTTACAAAGCATTTCTCCTGTTAGCCCTACCTATCCTATTATCGATGCCCAAGGCCCTGAACATCTAAAGAATTTTGTCGCACGCGTCGTTTGGAATGGTCTCGAACTTGGTGAAGGTGCTGGTAGAAGTAAAAAGGAAGCTGAGACTGCCGCCGCGAGGATTGCCTTGGAGAAGAAACTTTGGGAATCTGCAGGTTGCTGTGAATCCCAACAACTTCCTAATAACTCATTAAAAAGCGCCAATGATGCGGCATAAGTGAATATTCTATCCGTTTATTGATTTTGATTCGTGTGGTTCTAGTCATTTATTCACATCCCTCAATCCTTGAGGAACACCCATTCCTATTAAGTGGAACGCTGATCTTTGGAGTTATTCCCACTATTAAGAAGAAGAAAGAACTTTTTGAAAAAGTACTTACTAATACAAGCGTGGGAATAACCACTTCCCTAAAGCACTTTTAGAAATCCTTATTTTGTCTTATTTCGTTGCTTAAGTACCCAGACACGAAAAGCAGCGTTGATTAAGCGCCGGTTTTGCGGATTCCACGGATTCCATTTAGTACGGCGCTTTGAACTGGAGTGATGAGAGGTTTTCATGTTCATGGAGAGGTTAGCTGAAAAATGAGCAAGGGCTGTTCCATCACCACATTGATAAAACTTGTATATTTAGCGCCAACAACCTTGCCTAGAACTCTCAATTGCATACAACGGGTGCCCTTTGCTCCTTAATAAAATGAGCCAGAAAAGAATTCTTCTCATACACGATGACCGGATCCTTACCAATCTCTACTCAGAGACGTTGCAGGCTCAGGGGCATATTGTGCATACGACACGCACATTGAATGAGGCGCTTAAGGTAACAAACGGTCAAGAAAACCGACCAGATCTCATTCTCACGGATCTTATTTTACAGGAGGGAGTAGCACTTAATTTCATCGAATCTACGAAGGGGGCAGAAGCAACCAAGGATATCCCCATTTTGATAATACCTAAAAATCCAATTTCTTTAGTTCAAGGAGCACAACAGTTGGGAGCTATAGCAATTATAGAAGGTGGACAACCACTGGCATCAGTAGTCAATGCCGTAAATAAAGTAAGTGGGTTACCTCCATTAGATGAGGGAACGGCGGCTTTAATGAAACCGTCAACAGCGTGGATAGATGCCGTGCTAGGGGTAGGCCAAGAGGCATTGAATCAAATGAGAGTATGTCTTCCTGGATTAGTATCAGCGACCGTAGATACCAGTTTTCTGCAAACATTGTGGGCTTTAGTTCATGATTTCACGACACGTATGGAGATGACTACACTTAAAAGCGCCGCAGAAATAGGGGAAGCATTTAGTCTGCTGGTTATGGAACTCAATGAATCTCCAGAACAGGTTAATCCAGGTGTTGTACGCACCATAGGACAGGCGTTGGACGCGCTGACGCTTTTGCTTTCCCAGAGAAATAATCAAACGGTTTTAAAAACAGCAAAGGAAGCAAGCGTTCTAGTGGTGGACGATGAAGATGGAGCGAGGCAGATAATTAATGCTGCGCTTAACATGGCACATATTAAAACTGAAAGTGTAGCGACACCGGAGGAAGCGTTGCAAAAACTAGAAAACTATCCCGCAAACCTGATGATCCTAGACGTAGGTCTTCCGGGAATGAGTGGTTTCGATCTATGCACAAAAATTCGTAGTATGGATGCGCATAAAAAGACGCCGGTGCTGTTTCTCACAGGAATGAACACTTTTCAGAATAAGGCGAAGGCGAGCCTGAGTGGTGGAAACGACTTTATTGGAAAACCATTTAATCTTCCCGAACTCTGTCTGAAGGCGTTGATCTGGTTTTATCGAGGTCAGCTGGGGAAAGTTTAGTGAGCGAGCTGCAATCTCGATAACATCAAGCTTTACGGCCGAACTTCTTTTCGAGTTCGGAATAGCTGATCTGAATCATCGTAGGACGGCCATGTGGACAGCAGTAGGGAAGATCGCAGGCAAGAAGATCCTGAATAAGACGCACGAGCTCAAGCTCTCGAAGTGTATCATTGGCTTTCACAGCATGACGGCAGACAGTTTTAGCAATCATATCCTCACCAAGACGTAGTTTTGAAGTTTGCTGCGATGTTTCCCGGAGTTCATCGATAATGTCACGGATCATTTGGGTTGGGTCTTCACCGCGGAGAAATTGTGGGAGTGCATCGATTTTGAAAGTGCCTGGGCCAAATGATTCGAGACCTATTCCGGCGCGATTCATGACATCCATGTGGCGAGTAAGCCAGTCGGCGTCTTTGGGAGGAACGTCGAAAGTGATGGGAAGGAGCAGGCGCTGGGTCGGCACACCCTGAGTTTCCATGCGCCGATGCATCTCTTCGTAAAGGATGCGTTCGTGTGCCGCATGTTGATCGACCAATACAAGACCACTGGCATTTTCCATCAGAACATAAAGTCGTCCAAGCACGGCGAGAATTTTAAAATCTTTCGCGCCACTGCTAACGGATGTTGATGGAGCAGACGGAGTAGCTTCAATGTGTGATGGCGATTGAGAAACAGTGTCAGGAATAGGTGACTGTGGAGTTGGAACCGAAGCTGGATCAGTGGGAATTAAAGACTGGTGTGAAGTTTCGGCAGATGGATCCTGGCGATTGATCGTCTCAGCATTAAACCCCGGCACCGCCCAATCGCGTCGCAATGTAATCTGTTCTACAGGCGGGATGAGATGCGGCGCATCGTCCACAGGCGAAAGGTCAATGCTCCCGCGTGCAGGTGCGGAAAAAGTCTGTGTCCAAGAAGCGCGATCACTTTCTAAAGTTCTGCGTACGAGCTCCACCAGAACTTCACGAATATGTGCTGGATTGCGAAAACGCACCTCGCGTTTCGCGGGATGCACATTCACATCCACGTCGGCAGGATCCATTTCAACAAAAAGGTATGTGACTGGAAACTGCCCCTTCATCAGCGCAGTGTGATACCCTTCGCGTAGAGCGTGATTGATCGTCTGGTTTTCTATCGGCCGTCCGTTGAGAAAAACGATCTGCTGCTGTCTGGACGAGCGGCTCAGTCCCGCTTTGCCGATAAAGCCTCGCACTTTAATACCAGCAATCTCTGTCTCAGGAAGCTCGAGTAGCGAGGCAACCACCGTCGCACCGACTATATCATGAATTCTTGCGCGAAGACTTTGTCCCTGCGGGAGCTGATATATCAACCGCTCATCGTTTACATAAACGAAGCCGATTTCCGGATGTCCGAGCGCCTGTAATTGAAGGACGTGCTCGACGTGATTCGACTCCGTCTGTTCCGTGCGGAGAAACTTCCTCCTCGCAGGTAGATTATAAAAAAGGGATCGTGCCTCGACTTGTGTGCCTTCTGCCTCGCCGCAATCCCGTACCATCTCCAGCTTGCCGCCATTCACCAGAACTTCAGTGCCCGCCAGCGAACCGGGTTCCCGTGTGCAAAGCTTAAAACGTGAAACACTCGCGATACTCGGGAGCGCTTCCCCGCGAAAGCCGAGCGTATGTATCGCCATTAAATCTGCGCCCGTACGAATCTTACTCGTGGCATGTCGTTCGAGACAAAGCAGCGCGTCATCGCGATCCATCCCGCTACCGTTATCCACCACCCGAATCATCGAATTACCCCCCTTACGAATGAGCACCTCAATGCGCGTGGCCATGGCATCCACCGCATTTTCCACAAGCTCTTTTACTACACTGGCAGGCCGTTCGACGACTTCACCTGCGGCCACCTGACAGGCGACAGTTTCTGAAAGCAGTGCGATGCGGCTCATGGAAAAAGCATTCAATCATTCTCCAGTCATACTCCGCAAGCTGAGGTATTTGGAAATCGGGTTCGACCCGAATTAGTATCCAGGACTACTTGCTTTGATTGGCCTTCTTGCGCGCAGCGGTCTCTGCATTCTGCATGGCGGACGCCTTTTTGAATTCCTTCAGCTTTGCAGCAACTCCGGTGTACTCCTTGCCGGTTTTGGTGGCGATGCCTGCCTGGACAAAAGCTTGTAACTTTTCATAGGTGCGAAGACGCAACATTTCCTCACCGCCACCGGCCGCATTACGCAATTTGAGGTTGACGTGCACTAACTGAAAAAGTGCCTTAAATTCAAAGGAAGATTTGGAAGTGAGTACGATCGCCAATTCGTCAGAAACGATATCCGGACCACGACGCGAATAACTGAAATTCGATTTCATGCATATTAATAGCCCGGATTCCTAGAAAAGCCACGACGCGATTTGGATTATTTTAGGCCCTCGAGATCGGGCCCGTAGTGCGCCAAATTCCTTCTTGAGGATAATCGCTGTCCCGTCCACGCTACGCGCCCTTTTTCTGTAACTTCTGAAACCATCCCTAACCATGCCGACTTTCAAATACGTAAACTTCCTCTGGGACGACGCCAAAGCTGCAACGCTCAGCCCATCCGATCAGCTCGTCTATCGCTCGAACATTCTCGGAAGCGATCAGCGCATCACGAATACCGGCGGGGGCAACACCTCGTCGAAGATCTCAGAGAAAGATCCTCTCACGGGCGGACAGGTGGAAGTGCTTTGGGTAAAGGGCTCGGGAGGCGATCTTCGCACGGCTGGACGCGAGTTCTTTTCCTCGCTGTATCAGGACAAGCTCATCGGATTGCAAAAAAGCTACGGCTCACGGACGGACAAGGGACTGAAGTCGCAGGCGGAAGACGACATGGTCGCGGCTTACAATCACACGACTTTCAACCTGAACCCGCGCGCCTCTTCGATTGATACGCCGTTGCATTCCTTCCTCAGCGGCAAACATGTGGATCACATGCACCCGAATGCGATCATCTCCATCGCCGCCAGTAAACGCTGCGAGGCTCTCACTAAGGAAATCTTCGGCGGTGCGATGGCATACGTGCCGTGGATGCGTCCTGGCTTTGAGCTCGGCCTCGCCATGCAGGAGATTGAAAAGAAGAACCCCGGCTTGAAGGCGATCATGATGGGTCAGCACGGATTTATCTCCTGGGATGACGACGCGAAGATCTGCTACACCAAGACACTCGAATTTATCGAAAAGGCGGCGGCTTATATCGAAGAGAAATATGCGGCGAAAGGCGGCGACGCAAAGGTGTTTGGCGGAGCGAAATATCAGTCGCTCGCACAGGACGAACGCAACGCGAAATTTGCAGCAATTCTCCCCTGGCTGCGCGGTCAGGTGAGCCAGCAGCGCCGTTTCATCGGCACGGTGCAGGACGACGAAAAGATCCTCCGCTTTGTAAACAGCAAGGACGCCGCCCGTCTCGCCGAACTCGGCACCAGCTGCCCCGATCATTTTCTCCGTACAAAAATCAAGCCGCTTTATGTGGACTGGAATCCGCAGAGCGAAGATCTCGCCGCGCTCAAGAAGAAGTTGGCCGAGGGTCTCGTGCAGTATCGCAAGGACTACGCGACGTATTACGAGAAGTGCAAACACGCGAACTCGCCCGCACAGCGTGACCCGAACCCAACCGTCGTCTTGATTCCCGGTCTCGGAATGGTCGCCTGGGGTAAGGATAAATCCGAAAGCCGCGTCACGGCTGAATTTTACAACTGCGCTGTAGAAGTGATGCGCGGTGCGGAGGCGATTGATGAATACATCGCGCTGCCGCAGCAGGAGGCGTTTGACATCGAATACTGGCTGCTCGAGGAAGCGAAGCTCAAGCGCATGCCTGCTGAAAAAGAACTCGCCCGCCAGACGGTAATTGTCATCGGCGCAGGCAGCGGCATCGGCAAAGAGACGGCACATCGTCTTTCCAAAGAAGGCGCGAACATTGTGTGCGTGGATCTGAACAAGGAAGCCGCCGAACTCACCGCCGCCGAACTCACCGCAAAGCTGGGTCAGGGCATTGGCGTATCTGGAACCGGGATTTCCGGTTGCGGACCATCCATCGGTCTCGCCGCAAACATCACCGATCGCGCCAGCATCCGCGCAATGCTCGATCAGGTCGTGCTCGCTTACGGCGGGTTCGATCACATCGCCGTCACCGCCGGCATCTTCGTTCCGAGCGATACGAGCGGACACATCCCAGACGACAAATGGGCGCTCACTTTCAATATCAATGTCACCGGCAGTTATCTCGTCGGGGATGAAGCTTCCAAGGTTTGGAAAGAACAGGGACTGCGCGGAAACCTCGTGCTCACCACCAGCGCCAACGCTGCCGTCGCGAAAAAAGGCAGTCTCGCTTACGACTGTTCCAAAGCCGCCGCAAACCATCTCGTCCGCGAGCTCGCCATCGAGCTGAGTCCGCTCGTGCGCGTCAACGGCGTCGCTCCCGCGACCGTCGTGCAAGGCAGCGCGATGTTCCCGCGCGATCGAGTCATCGGTTCACTCGCGAAATACAACATTCCTTACACCGACGACGAAGCGACGGAATCACTCGTGACCAAGCTCGCGCAGTTCTACGCCGACCGCACCCTGACCAAGAGTCCGATCACCCCCGCCGACCAAGCCGAAGCCTACTTCCTTCTCCTCAGCAACCGCCTCAGCAAAACCACCGGCCAGGTCATCACCGTGGACGGCGGATTGCATGAAGCGTTTTTGAGGTAGATGCCGAAATAGAAATGACAGAAGGATGCGGTATAAATTAGCCATGAGCACCAGAGCAAAAGCAATCGATCTCATGGCGATAGACGACAGTGCATTGCTGATTGGCTATCGTTTTTGTGTGGCCATGCCAAAGCACACAGCGCAGCCTCTTTTAAAGAAGACTGAGCTGAAGAAGTCTTCTGAAAGCCGAAAGGTAACGCTTAAGAAATGAGCTATTTCGCATCTATGTTTAAACTGAAAAATTCATGAGGATACTCCCCTTCATTCTTATCGCATCAGTCGTTGCTCGCAGCGCTTTTGGTATTGGCTTTCAAGGCTTGGGAGATCTTCCGGGTGGAACATTTAATGGTGGAATTTACAGCATTGCTGATGGCGTATCAGGAGACGGTGCAAATATTGTGGGCTTCAGTAGTTCCGCGTCAGCAGGCGGACTGACTGAAGCATTCCGTTGGACATCGGGAAGTGGCATGGTTGGGATTGGTGATGTAGCAGGTGGAAGCTTCAATAGCAGTGGAGCTTCCACTTCATTCGACGGCTCCGTGATTGCCGGCAGCGGTAATTCCACTCTTGGTTTCGAGGCATTACGCTGGACGAGCGCAACCGGCCCTGTGGGTATTGGCGATTTATCTGGCGGGGTATTCAGTAGCTTTTCAATGAGCATTTCCGCTGATGGTACAACAATCGTTGGAGCGAGCGATTCTACTTCTGGCCTCGAAGCATTCAGGTGGACTTTGGCCGACGGCATGGTCGGTTTGGGAGATTTCGTCGGCGGTAGTTTTCGCAGTGAAGCTAATGGCGTATCTGGAGACGGTTCCGTAATTGTAGGTTATTCCAGCAAGGTGTCCGGCAATGAAGCGTTTCGTTGGACAAGTGGTACAGGACTAATGGGCTTGGGCATTTTATCCGGCGGAACCTTTAGCATCGCAACCAAAGTTTCCGACGACGGAAATACCATCGTTGGATGGGGGTCATCCATTTCCGGACCTCAAGCATTCCGATGGACACTCGGTTCAGGCATAGTTGCGCTAGGCGATTTACCTGTGGGCAGTTTTAATAGCTACGCTGCGGACGTTTCAAACGATGGGAGCATCGTAGTCGGCTACGGATTTTCCGCAGGTGGGCAAGAGGCTTATATTTGGGATTCCGCCAATGGTATTCGCTCACTGAAAGAAGTGTTAACCTCCGATTACGGCATTTCCGGTCTCGATTCTTGGCACCTTACTGAAGCGCGAGCTATCTCTGCCGATGGTCGAACCATTGTCGGGAGTGGCATTAACCCCTCAGGCCAGACAGAGGCTTGGGTGGCCACAGTTCCTGAGCCGTCATCTTCACTCTTTTTGTTGTTTAGCAGTCTGTTTCTTTTGCGCCGCCGCTTGCTTCATGCACATGAGCGAAGCGTCATGGAGTAGATTTGGGAATTATGATTTGTCCTGCCCGACTCACGGAGGCTGGCGTGCTTCCCCTGAAAGATTCTGTTGTTCGATTTGCCATCGGGTCACCACTTGGAGTGAGCTCAAATGCGTGGCGTGTATGGGCGTCCAAGCACGGAGATGTGTATCTGACATGTCGTGATAACTTCAGAGAAGCCAAAGTAAGCCTTCACACTTCGGGACGATGGCGCATGGGTTTTACTTCTGAAGCAATTGCAAAAACCCCTGATTTAATTGGCACTAACGAGAACAGAGCATGGGAAGTATGGGATCGACCACCTCAGATTTTGCCCCAGACAGTTATTGCATTCCGCTTGATCTTTCTGGGCACCGAGTTGGCTGTTTTACCGGAGCAGCGCAAGGCTTCGGTTTGGAAGGAAGTAGTGTTTATTGAAGCTCCTCCACCCGGCAAGCTGACTGTAGTTACACTATTCGTTGCACAGACAACTGTCGTCCTTAGACATGAATCAGAACCGAGCTTCTGCTTGGCAACTCTGAACATCGGAAATGATCTAACTGCCCAATTGATTGCTCACGGAGATCCTGAAGGTGATTGGCCTGAACTGCTCGAACGAAGTGTGACGAGAGCACGCGCACAGGCTGAAGCGTCCGGTGTCAAAATCCCTGTGGGTGCATACGGCTACTTCTTCGGACACAGAGACGACGGAGCGCGTTTTTTAATGGGAGCGCGGTTTGATCGACCGAACACTGAACAGCGATAAAGCAGAGGCCTTTGAGCAACGGTGTCCAAAGTTTGGTAAAAAAGATGCGTTAATTTTCAACCGCAGCGGCGCCTAGGCGGGCGGTGGGGAGGCCGACAGCGAGAGGGTCTTGCAGGAGATTAAAAGGACTGGAAACGAAGATTTATGCAGGTTTGCGAGCGATTACGCTTGCTCTGAGATCATGAAAATGTGCGAAATTTTTATGTCAAAAACCGCTTCTTTTTCTACCTCCATCTCCACTTTTTCTCAGGATTTTTTTCAAACTTTGATAGAAGAAGTTCACCGGGCAGAAAATCAGCGCGCCTGCCCGGAAGTCTCCGATATTGAATGGATGACGAGCGGGGTGAGTCGGGCGCTGGATGTTCATCACAGCGGGCGGGGGTTTCTCCAAAATCAGAAAGCTCGAGGGGTGAAAACTCCGGAGGGCTCTCTCTTTTTTGAAAGCCTTAAAAGTAAGCGGCGTCTGACTTTGAGCGCGGAGGTTTGCCTGGCCGTGAGTAAACGTCCGCAGGCGCCAAGGGGCGAACGGTGTCCAAACCTGCGGTCATAAATGAGCGAATAAAGTGCGCAGGACATCCCAAGGAGGGCCGTCTGGAGGGTGTCCAAAAAGTTGAACCCTTAACCAGCGGATGAATTTGAGTGAGCGCTGG